>ENA-ORXT01004966-ORXT01004966.1-marine-metagenome-genome-assembly--contig:-NODE-4966-length-13343-cov-43.048997_pt1 | contig 13343 bp, 12 predicted proteins | sample MGYA00237868_ERZ511482 | MGnify/ENA metagenome assembly ERZ511482 | reverse complement strand
GTTAGAAAATTCCTCACTATGCTACGGCATAGCTCCGGATTTCCTGCCTCAACCAGACTAAAAATAACGTCGCCTAGTTTACCATTTACTTACGGGATGAGGCACTAGGGCACAAGTCCTGATATTTACGGTCTTAGTACCATCAATGCTTTTTCTAAAACGATACATTTTACGGGGGTAGTTCCCAGGTATTCTCCATCCACTTCTACGTCCGTCGGTGTTTCACCTACCGTCTCTATCACCACTTCTTTGGTCTTGAATATTTTCACCAGCGCATGTCGCGGGATCGTTCCATTATAAAAACGCCAACTATTCAACATAACACTCCACTTACTTAAAGGTCCAGCTACGGTTAATGCGAGCAGTCCATCATCCGGAATCGCGTGCGGAACAAACTGCATTCCACCACCAGAGTATCGACAGATTCCGATATTAATGGTGTAGAAATGATCCGTTATTTTCTGGTCATTAAAAATTACTTTAGCCGGACGTAATTTATATTTAAAAAGTTCTCTCAGGGTCAACCAAAGAAATCCAATTGCGGTAGAAAAATTTTTTTCCTCAGACATTTTTTTACACAAATAGCCATCATAAGCCAGACCTGCTACGTTGGCAAAATAGCGTTGCCGTTGATGACCATTTTTATAATAAGATAACCATCCAATATCCTGTTTTACTTTTTTTGCTTTTCCAATCAATGGAATCCACCGTTTATAGTCTGTCGGAATTTGGTGCGTTCGACTCCAGTCGTTGCCCGTCCCCATCGGAATCAGGGTGTATACTATTTCTTTAGTAGGAATATTTTTTTGTAGAAAAATACCATTGACCACTTCGTTATTAATCCCATCACCACCGATAGCAATGATCTTACGAAAACCACGAGCAGTCCCTTCCGCTACTAACTCCGTGGCGTGATTTCGCTGCTTTGTCCGAACCATTTCATAATCCAGACTGGCAATTTTTAGCAGTTTCTGGATTTCCGGCCATACCCTTTCCGCACGACCATTGGCCGCCGTTGGATTAAGAATAATATACCATTCCGGTTGAATCATGGTCAAATCTAAGGATTCGTAGAGAAAAGCTGCTCACTTGTCTTAATTTTTATAGAGAATATTAAATAAAAAACTACTTTTGAGGCAGGTAGCTGATGAGAGGGTCTATCAACTATTTAAACACATAGTGAAAATGCTCGCAACAGGAGATACAAACCGAAGGAATGTTGACAAAATAAATGACGATTCAACACAAAAAAAATGAATATACTCAGTCTAAAAAATGTAGTGAAGACCTACGAAAACCATATCGCTGTCAACGACATTAGTTTTGACATGCCCCAAGGATGTATCTTTGGTCTTTTAGGGCCTAATGGTGCGGGAAAAAGTTCTATCATTCGGATTATTACCACGATTACTCAAGCCGACTCGGGTACGGTATATCTTAATGGTGAAAAATTAAACAGCTCCCATCCTTCGCAGATTGGCTATATGCCCGAAGAACGGGGCCTCTATAAAAAAATGGAAGTAGGTGCGCACCTGATGTATCTTGCGCAGCTGAAGGGATTATCCAAATCTGACGCCAAGCAAGCCATTGATTATTGGTTTGACAAATTTGGTATCCAGGATTGGTGGAGCAAAAAAGTGGAAGAACTCTCCAAAGGGATGCAGCAGAAAATCCAGTTTATCTCGACGGTTATTCACAAACCCAAATTGCTGATTCTCGATGAACCTTTCTCCGGACTGGATCCGATCAACGCCAACTTGATCAAAGACGAAATCTACGAAATGAAAAAACAGGGCATCAGCATCATTTTTTCTACACACCGAATGGAGCAGGTAGAAGAAATTTGTGAACATATCGTATTGATCAATCAAGGTAAAAATGTCTTGCAAGGAACGGTCAAAGATGTAAAGGATCAGTATAAAGAAAATAAATTTGAATTCAAATACGAGGGTACTCTTCCCGCTGATTTTAATGATCATGGCAACGTGGTAAAGGAATCTTCAGGTAGTGTCATCATCCAATTACGGGAAGAAGAATCTTCTAATGATTTTCTAAATTACCTGCTACGCAACAATGTTAACATTCAGAGTTTTAACGAAATTCTTCCAACGCTGAATGAAATTTTCATCCGCAAAGTAGGCGCTGTTAACATCGCACAATCCTAAAAAAAAACGAAAACAACAATATGAATAAGCTTTGGCTCATCATCCAACGGGAATATTTAACCCGGGTAAAAAAACGCTCTTTTATTTTAGCGACGCTTTTGACACCGCTGGCCTTTGGTCTTTTTGCGGTAGTCCTTTTCTTTATTCTTTCTTACAAAAGTGACGATCTCAATCGGATTGCGATTCTGGATAAAGCAGGTATTCTAAAATCTATCAGTGATGAAAGCAATCTGATTTTTAAATTTGAAGATGCTTCGCTTGAAGAAATGAAGAAAACGTACGTGGAAAAAAATTACGATGGTATCATGGTTATTCCACCCATGAAAAACATTCAGGATACACGACTCACCGTTTTTTATTATTCGGATGATCCCCTGGGATTGGATATCCGTATTATGGTGGAACGTAAACTGCAAAAAAGTATTCGTAAATATAAAATCTCGGCACTCAATCTAGATGCCAAAGAACTGGAATCACTCGATACCAAAGTCTCCATTAACCCCGAGCCGATTGATGAAACTAAAGCAGACGTTTCACCAATGGCCGCCATCGTGGGTGCGGGAATTGGTGGGGTCATGGGCTTCATCATGTATTTGGCCGTTTTTATCTATGGAACGATGGTGATGCGCTCCGTCATGGAGGAAAAGACCAGTCGAATCGTGGAAGTAATGATTTCAAGCGTTAAACCTTTCCAGTTAATGCTAGGAAAAATAATCGGCGTGGGAGGGGTCGGATTGACGCAGCTGACTATCTGGGCAATTTTGATCCCGATTATCACCATTGTTGTACAAGGGATTTTTGGTTTTGATTTGGAAAGTTCTGCCGACATGAATTCCGCAGCAGCACAAATTGATCCAGACGATATGCAAGCTATGGCGGTTCAGGTGATCGCCGAAATAAAAGCCCTCAATTGGTGGGCTATCGGTCCACTCTTCCTCTTCTACTTCCTCGGTGGATATTTCCTTTATGCTTCTTTATTTGCAGCGGTGGGATCTGCCATCGGAGATGATTTAGGGGAAGGACAATCATTGACCATTCCGATTACAATTCCGGTAGCGCTTGCGCTGTATATTATGATTGTAGTGGTCAAAGCGCCGCAAAGTAGTCTGGCCACCTGGTCGTCTATCTTTCCGTTTTTCTCGCCGATTGTGATGCCTTCCCGGTTGGCGTTTAGTCCGCCCTTATGGGAGGTCATTGTGTCGATGTTAGTACTGGTGGCGACCTCGCTATTTTTCGTTTGGTTATCGGCGCGGATATATAGAATCGGAATTTTGATGTACGGAAAAAAAGCCTCGTTCAAGGAGTTGGGAAAATGGTTATTTTATAAGGGATAACGCCCGGTTTCGGTTTGGTAAACCTTTTACCCAAAAGCAACAACCCCTAACTACACCCTAAAATAAAACATAAGAAAAGATAATAAATACCACCGGTTTGCTAAACCTGATCGAAAAGTAATCCTTGAATTGGTCGGTATGCTCACGGAGATGAAAGAGGGCTTACGGTTACCAAACTAGACTAAACATGAAGTAGTGGAGGAAGGTGGGTGTTGGAAGTTTGGTAAACGGAAAACGCTCCTTCTACGTTCTAAAAAAATTTAAATGACAAGCAATACTACAATAAAGTCCAGGTTAACCATAAGTACCCATTGCTTGGCCAAGCATCAGCCCATAGATGTAGAAAAATATTATTACTATATTGAACAGTAATAAGTTCCAGTCTTTACTGCTCGCCTTTGTCACCCAAAATATAATTCCTAAAATTAGGAACAAAGGCAATAAAACCAGATCAACAGGAACAGATATAATGATTAAAAGAGATGCGTTGCTAATAGAAAGCAAAGATAATTGATACCCTATAAAGATCAATAACATTGTTATATTTAATGATAAGGAGGTATAGAGTAGCACTCTACCTATTTTAGTTATCGATTCTTTCATTTTTGTAAATTACCTAAGATCAATTTACATTTGAACTTATTAAAAAATTAGAACAGTCTAAAACAACACTAGATACTTACCCCCAATATTAAACCACCGTAGTTCTAGCGAAAAAAGGCGATACCAACCGCAGCTGGTATCACCAATTGAAACATATTTATTAATGCAAATTATTTAAAGGGATTTGTAATATAGTGAGAATAACAGCAATTGTCCACCAAAACCAGAGTTGCTTTTCCACTCTAGAAATTAAGAGAATAATCATTATTACAGGTATTAAAATAATTTCAACTCCTAATATACCCGCCGTGCTTAGCAAAAAGCTACGCATAACTCTTTTTTCCATATCAAAGTAAAGTAGCACATGTGCAATAACTTCTAAAATGTTAAATAGTACGCCAAATCTCAGTAGAGATAGTATTATTAAATTCTTTATCAACCTTTTAAGCCTTTACAAGTAATAAGATCAGCAGATAACAAGCACTAACCAGCATATTTAAAATCAGTAGTTTTGAATCTTTCGTTTCGGCATTTGTTATTACAAACACAAAAATTAGAAATAAGCAAAAAGGTAAGAAGGAATAATTAAAAATAACCGAATAAATTACCCAATCAGAAATATCACTAATCGTAAACCAAGATACATAGTACCCAAAAGCCATTAGAATCATTAACATATTAAATGATAGAAAGAATTGAAGTATAATTCTTCCTACTTTAGCTATTCTTTCCTTTGTTATTGACATGCTGAAAATTGTTCGCAGGGAAAATTTTCTATTCCGCTAACTAAACCGTCACAACCTTGCTTTAGAGTCTCTCAAAGTTCTATCCATTTTGGCTTCACAACTAGGCAGTTATAGTTATCAGAGGCAACTCAACCATGAGAATTAACATAACTTTCTCATCGTATCAAGAAAACATACCCAAACGGAAAACGCTCCTTCTACATTTTTCAAAAGTTTAAATGACAAATAAGACTACAATAAAATAGTTCTAAAAGAGACGATCTCAGGCATACTTCATTTTACCCCAAAATACTTATGAGCATCCCAGTGAAACCAGGATGCTCGTGAGTAGTATTTGTTTGATGAAGAAAATCATGTGTGGATGTTAGATTCCTTTATCAAATTTTAAACAAGAGCTACAAAAGCTATATTAATGAAAGACAAAATAAAGTCCAGGTTAACCATAAGTACTTGTTGCTTGGCTAAAAAGCAACCCCCAAATGTAGAAAATTATTATTACTATATTGAACAGTAGTAAGTTCCAGTCTTCACTGGTCGCCTTTGTCAACCAAAATATTATTGCTAAAAACAAAAATAATGGGAATAAAAATAAGTCAATGGGAATAGATATGAGTATCCAAAGACCTACATCTATTTCTGACAGCAAAGAGAGATTATCTCCTAAGAAAAGTATTAATGATGTTACGTTCAACAACAGAGAACTTAAGAGTAAGAATCTACCTATTTTAGCTATTTCTTTCTTCATCAGGGACATGTTGGAAATTGTTCACAAGGAAAGCTTTCTAATTCGTTAGCTAAGCCATCACAACCTTGTTTTAAAATTTCTTTAAGTTCTTCCCATTTTGGTTTTACAACTAAGCAGTTACTATCATCTGAGGCAACTCCACCATGGTCATTAACATAATCTCTCATCGTATCAAGAAAACATACCCAAAATTCCGAGCCCTTTCTAAAAGCAGTAGGTTCTGCTAAAGCATGCCACCACCCCGTAACTCTATCGACTCCTGAAGTATAAAAGGTATATGTACCGTCGCTATTTTCCAGTAATCCAAATTCTCTATTTCCGCTTACGGGATGGTATCCATCCCTTGCTCCATCCACGCCCCATCCAGGAACATTCAATGTAGAGAAGGTCCAACTATTCTCAGGTATATACTTAGAACAAATAACACTACCGTCATCTGGTAAAATAATTGAAAACATAGTAGATACGGGGTCTGAAACTAACCATCGTGGTTGATCAGATGGCTCGTAGTACTCGAAATATCTCAAAAGTCCATTTGCAGTAGTACAAGGACTACCTTCACCATAAAATTCCTCTGACAAAAATTCTCTCCTTATAAATTCCAAAAAAGATCCTGCACTTTCAAAAGGTACTGACGGAAAAACTTCTGGGTTTAAAGGTAAAGATTGAATATTTAAACCGAAAAAATCCATATTTACCGCAGGTGTATAAACCCAAAATTTTGGATATGGATATGAAATAGATGGCACAGGAATAGTAGATGGTTGTGCATTTTCCAAAGTTTGAATCCAATAATTATCATCTCCTAGTTCATTCAGCCTATCACTAACTTGTGTAACACTTAACGCATCAAAAGTCCCCAAATCCGCCCATCTTTCAGCATATTCTACAACATTATTACACTCATCCAACAATGCAAAATCATCCATCATCACCTCAGCCTTCACACTGTTCAAAAATGCAGCCACCTCACTATCCGGATTCTTCTGCGCATTTCGAAAACACTTATATATCTCTCCGTCGTCACAACGCATCACCGAAAAGAAATCCAGTAAACCTTCGGTCTCCTGGGTAGTCAATACCTCCCCCCCTCTTCTTTGAATAATTGCTTCGTGGTAACCACCTAAAATTCCGCAATCCGTACCAGTACAACGATCAACCCCTCGATCGACCGTAAAACCATCGTAAATAGATCGGGCAAATACCGTATTGGAAGGGGCTTCCAACCAGGTCTGTTCATCATCCGTAAGTCCTATTGTCTCACTCAGGTACCGCGCGATAATGACGTGTTTCTGATAATCAGACAGTCCTTCATTTAAATTAGTTAAATAATCTACGATACATCTAGGATCAATACAAGTATTACTACAATTGCGGAAAGCATCTCCTTCGTAATAATCGGAGTAAGCCGCCTGACATCCTGCTTCCGTAAAAGCAGCTTCAATAATATCATACATGGTTTGATTACTAGAACTGCCATAGAAAACTTCTAAAAAGTCTTGTGATTTTGATACTAAAGCAAAATTGCAGAAGAAGACTACTTCAAAGTTAGTCAATGAATTTCCGGGCGCATCGGAGATATCCATTTCCTTGTGACCACTAGCATTGATCGTAAAAGATTTACCTGTTTCTTGTTCAATGCGGGAATAGATATTACCTTTGTTATAATTATTTTGATAATCAATGGCGAGCAGTATTCCTAGTTCCTCTGGAAGATTATGAGCAGTATTTTTTTGACTTAGCTTAGGGTTGTTATTCTCGTGCATAACGTATGCATTGTCGCCCTCGATCACAAAAATACCAACGCTTCCATCGTATATTTTGATTGGAAAAGCCTGGTAAGAAGTATTATTAATTTGTAATTTTATTATATCACTTCCAATATTTGCGGGTAGCGCTCTTTCTCGTGTACTACAAAATTTTTCGACGAGTCCGCAAACGTCCTGTTCGTAAGCCCTCGGTTGGGCTTGTAAATGGTCATTTTCTTGTTCAACGGTTCCTGCCTCGGGAACCAGTTTTTCTTTTTGGCATCCCGCCAAAAAAAGTAAAATCAGAGAGAGAGAGTAATCTTTTCATGATAAAGTCTATGTGTGTTAAAAAATTGTATGGCATAAATATACACTTTTATTTTCAAACACTTTACTATAAGTAGATAAAAATTATAAAATATTTTAATACTGTTTTAATTTCACCCACAAAAAAAAGGCGATGCCAACCGCAGCTAGCATCACCAAACATATCATTATTCTGGTTTGTAAAGGTTTCTTCAACCGCCTATGAAAGGCTTTGGAACTTATCCAAATCAATGGAAGTTTAGACAAGCGCTGTATTTAATATTTCTTCAAGTTCTTTTCCTGGTTTAAACTTCACAACGTTTTTAGCAGGAATAATGATCTGTTCGCCAGTCTTGGGGTTACGCCCGGGTCTGGACTTACGTTCTTTTGGTGTAAAAGTGCCGAAACCAAATAACGAGACTTTGTTGCCATCTCGTAAGGTATCACCGATCGTATAAAGCAGCGTATTGACTACTTCCGTGGCCTGTGCAATGCTTAAATCAGCATTTTCGGCGACTCTCGTAATGAGTTCTCCTTTGTTCATTTCTTTTTTTTTAAGTGTTTGGGTAAAATTGGCAGACTTTATGTCTCCTTAAGTAAGGTAACTTATTTTTAATTCGTTACTAAATATAAGCTAAAAACTTTTTAAAATAAAATTCAGACATGCGCTTAGGATATATTACGTGTTTTACCTATTTTGGGTTGCAAATAGCGCTGACATATTATTATATATTTAAAATAAATTATGCTTTTTTATTCGGGATTGTTGTCTGAAGTTTGACTGTGCGGTTGACCTTTTTAGGATCGAAGCGAGAGAGAAAAGAGATATACATAATTAAATATCACCATTTATTCTTTTTATTATGAAAAAAATATTACAATTATTACTCGTTTGTGCGACCCTTTCGCTGGTAGGTACTACCGCAAGTTCTTGTAGTAAAAAGACTGGATGTCCGTATAATGATTATACCAATAAAGATAAGAAGCCCGGAAAGAAGAGAGGAAAATCAAATTTATTTCCAAAGAAAATGCGGAAGAAAAATTAAGAAATTACCGACGTAAGCCATCTCCAATCAGATTAAAAACAGTGACCGTCACAAAAATTCCAATACCTGGAAATACGACCATCCACCAAGCCGAGAAATTGCTCCGTGCAATACTCAGCATTTTACCCCAGGTAAAAGCGTCAAACGCCACACCGATTCCCAAAAAAGACAAGGTCGCTTCTGCTATGATGGCACCCGCCATTCCAAAGGCAATCGTGATATAAACGGGTGTCATTGCATTCGGTAACGCGTGTTGCCAGATCACGCGCCACGAAGAAAATCCCAACGACTGAGCCGCCTCTACATAAGGCATATTCCTAACTCGCAAAAACGCAGCCCTCACAAAACGGGCCGTTGTCGTCCAGCCAAGAAAGCCAATAATAAAAATAATATTCAAAACTGACTTGCTTTCTACAATCGAAAGCACCGCCAGCAAAATAAACAGTCCAGGTATCGAATTAAAAACCTCGATGGTCCGCATCACCATACTATCGACTGGTAAAGTGATTTTCTTTTTTAAAAAGGATAATCGGGAAGGGCTCCTCAAGATTGTCTGCGCGCTATGGCTTTCTTCAGGATTATGGTGTACGCGGTCTGAAGAAGCCATTGATTGACTACCTCTGGACAGCTTTTTCAGCAACATTCCCAAAAGATAAAAAATTAAAACAACTCCCAAAAAAATCAGCAACCCTTTACTTACCTCCCAACCAAAAGATCCTTCACTTATCACATATCTCCGCGCTATGAATCCATAAAATACTCCCAGAATCAATCCTGGAATTAATAAGACTATTTTTAGGATAGAGACCTTTAATTTTTCGTTACCAAAATATCCCGCCATGCTTCCCATCAACAAACCAATAAATCCCGCCACCAGCATCGATAAAATTCCTACCAGCATTGCGATCCGTGTTCCGTAAATCATTCCAGCCATTACATCCCGTCCCAGCTTGTCGGTTCCCAGCCAATGCCGATAGCGTAGTGACGGTATATCCTGCTCCGCAAAAGGACTTTTAAAACGAGCGTTTTTACGATCCATCGTCGTCGGCGAATAAGGAATCAACGGCATCCACAGCACCTCATAATCGTGCTCTGACCATTCGGTGCGGATATACTTGGCGTCCCATTTTGCCAAATTCAATGCCACCGCATAATCTTTTAAAACCGGAAAATGCGTCTCCCCCGCAATCTTGCAATACAACGGTTTTTCATTCGCCAAAAAATCGGCAGTCACTGCAATAAACAATAAAAAAAACAACGTATAAACCGACCAACGGGTAGCCTTTCGCCGTCGCAGCGTCGCCCATAAACCCCGCCAGCCGCCGGTTACGGCAGCAGTAGTATTATCATTGATATTGATATTCGGATTCAACGACTGTTTTAATTTTTTTTCTAAAATCGGGACTGTTCAATTAACGGTGTCTATGGCCGCCCGCACCTCAAAATCCTAAAGAAAGCCTCGCCCTCAGACACGCTTTAAGGAACATCCCCCTAAAATCTTATCCATTCAACCCAACACGCACACACAAAAGCCCATCAACTAAAAACAAACGAAAAAAGAAAGCCCATCGTCCACCCATCCCTAGCCAAACCCGTTAGAAGAGGAATAAGCCCATCGTCCGCCAAACCCGTTAGAAGAGAAAAAAGCCAATCGTAAGCCAATCGTCACCCCATCACCCCTACCTCACCCTCATCCGCTTCGCCTTCTGTTTAAAAAAGAAAATCCGTTCCGTCGCCAGATACAAAGTTTGATCATCCCAAAAATCCACCGCTTCATATTGCTTTGGAAAAATAAATCCCGGCGCTTTCCGTCTCCGCAGTCGGCCCCGTAAAAAGCGGTTTCCCTCAAATTCACTAAACAAAAAAACCTTATTCTTCACCCACGGAAAGATACCTAAAAATCGTCCATAGTTGTAAGCCGTCATCGCCACCGTTTTTCCATCCGGACTGATACAGGCGCCCGTGATTACTTTTCTTTTGATGAACAAACTGTCTACCGCACGAATCGTATACACACCAGGTTTAGCAGGCAATACATAGTGCCGGGTTTTATAGTTTCCGTATTTTACTCGATTTTTTGAAAATAAATGCAAAGAATCCCGATGGTAAAAAAAGGCTTCCATGTCAAAACCCTGAGCTGCCTGAGCGGGAGGAAAAGCCGCTTGTTCCTCATATTGAAATTGAATAGAATCAAGGTTTCCGGTAGTTGATTCGTAAATATATATTTTCAAATTCTTCCGCCGATTCAAATTATTACCAAAGTCACCGATATAAATATGCCCCTGATCATCGGCCGTCAAATCTTCCCAGTCAATGTTTTTAATAAATTTAAAGTCCACCTCATCCAGTATTTTTCCAGTTTTATCCGTACAGTACAACGTGGGCGTATGACCGCCATCGTTGTGCCACCACAGAGAATCCCGGCTTGCCACCCATAATCCAGATACCTCATTTAGCACCTCAGGCAACCTTATCTTTTTGGGCTTGTCTTTTTGAGCAGACAACCCTACAGGAATAATAAACATTCCAAAAAACACCATCAGACTTATTTTTATTAACCACTTCACCCGGTAAATTTACAAAGTAAGCAGCAGAAAATTTGCATTTACGAATCATTTCGTATATCATTGTACTTACGAAATGATTCGTATTAAAATCAGATTATACTCAAATGAGCAAAAAATCAAATTTACCACAGCCTACGGAAGCAGAACTAGGGATTTTACAAATCCTCTGGCAAGCCGGGCCGAGTACCGTTCGGTTTGTGAACAAACAACTAAACATACAACAGCAAAAAGAGATTGGTTATACAACCACGCTGAAATTAATGCAGATCATGACCGAGAAGCAATTACTCAGCCGAAATACCGAAAGCCGCAGCCACGTATACTTAGCGGAGGCAGTGCAGGATGACACTCAAAAGGCCTTATTGAAAAAATTTATGGATGCTACTTTTCAGGGGTCCGCTACGAGCCTGGTGATGCAAGCGTTGGGTAATCATGAAACTTCGCAAGAAGAACTGGACGAAATCAAAGCATTAATTGAACGAATCGAAAAAGGATAATTTATGGAATTTATTACACAGTTTTTTTCCGATACAGTTTTATACGCACTCGGCTGGACCGTAATCCATTCTCTTTGGCAAGGGCTTTTACTAGCGGTGCTACTGTCGGTACTGATGATGGCTTTGGAAAAAAGGTCGGCGCAATTACGTTACGAAGTGGCCTGCGGTACCATGTTTACCATGCTGTTAATGGCCTTGTCTACTTTTATTATCTATCTGGATCACGATCCGAATATGATGGAAGTAACCGTTGCGCTGATGGGTAATACTGCAAACTCATCGGTGACTATTATTAATTCAAAAAGTAGTTTTCTACAATCCAGTTTTCAAACAGTCATCGCTTTTTTTGACGAAAATTTGATAATAATTGTAAATGTCTGGTTGGTTGGTTTTTTATTTTTCGCTTTTAGAATGGCCGGAGGATTTATCCACTTGCGTCAACTACGTCACCAAGATAATTTTTCAACACTTGAATTACAAAATAAGTTAAATCAATTAATCCAGCGATCTGGACTCCAACGATCTGTCAAAGTGATGGAATCAGCATTGGTAAAAGTGCCCATCTTAATGGGTCATCTAAAACCACTTATCTTAATTCCCGTCGGAACGATTACATTACTAACCGAAGACGAACTGGAAGCGATACTGGCGCACGAACTGGCGCATATCATTCGTTCTGACTTTTCAATAAATCTATTTTTTACTTTAATCGAAATTCTATTTTACTATCATCCCGGTGTTTGGCTCATGGCCGCCACGGTACGTAGTGAAAGAGAAAATTCCTGCGATGACCTGGCACTTTTTCTTTGCAAAAATCCACTGGCTTACGCTCGGGCATTATACAAATTGGAAGCGGCACATAAAGCAACTCGTCTGCCTGGACTGGCGTTGTCTTTTTCTAGTCAGAAACAACAACTACTTCACCGCGTACGTCGCATTTTAAATCAACCACAAAACAAATCTAATATCATGGAAAAATTATTGGCTACTACATTTTTACTGTTTACCATTACGATACTCTCGGTTGGCGCTACTACGCCACTCGATAAGCTGGAAGCACACCGATTCATTAGTACCAGCGTAAAAACGCTAAGTCATCCGATCGTTTACGTGGAAGCAAACCGTTTGTCTGCATTAAATATCCGTCCCCAAATTATGGTTCTGGATACAATTCCCGTAAAGAAACAGGATCGTCAAAAAATTATTAAAACCGAAAACGGACGGGCTATTGAAATAACCATGGAAGACGGACAGATTTCTAATTTGAAAATTGATGGTAAAGAAATACCAGCCGACGAATACGATCAACACGAAAAATTAGTGCAGGATATGGTCGTAGAATTTAAAAATATTCCAGCGCCCCCTACACCACCCCACCTGATGACTGACGCACCTCCAGTTCCTCCAGTTCCTCCAGTTCCTGGTACAGCACCCGAAGTACCTGGGCCACCGACAAAAATTAGAGAGATTAGAATAGATAAAGAAAATGATCGAGTTGTTACAATTTATGAAAATGAGTCTGAAATAGATATCATAGAAGAGGAAAAAATAAATATTGAAAAAATGAAAAAAGATATGGAAGCGCA
>ENA-ORXT01004961-ORXT01004961.1-marine-metagenome-genome-assembly--contig:-NODE-4961-length-13354-cov-3.526700_pt1 | contig 13354 bp, 12 predicted proteins | sample MGYA00237868_ERZ511482 | MGnify/ENA metagenome assembly ERZ511482 | reverse complement strand
TCTTGATTGGGGGTTTGAACGATCAATTTTATACCCAGCTTGGGTGCTTCTGCTGCCATCATCCAAGCCAATTGTCCGCCACCAATTACCCCAACCTGTTTGCTTTCCATGATTACCTTTAGCTGTCCTAACAATTAACCAGTTTACTAGCTTGTAGTAGAACGAATAAGCTCACTGAAAAATTTGACGGGGAGATTGCCTTAATTGAGAAAATAATACCACTATATTTTTGTCGGCACTTTCAACCTCGAAACTAGAGAAATTTGTATACTAAACGAAAGATGTCTAAGTATATATAACTTCTGGAGATTGCAGCAATGACAGTTGAGTTTAAGCATATTATGCTCATGGTTAAAGATATTCCCGCAACGGTAAAATTTTACAGCGAGGGATTAGGGCTTAAAGTAATTACGTCTAGCCCAGGATGGGCAGAACTAGATGCTAATGGCACTACAATTGCTCTTCATGCAGCTTCTGAAAACGGTCAGTCAGGGAGTTCTCCCATTCTTAGCTTTCATGTGGATGATGTCTATAAAACTATTGCAACCTTAGAGTCAGGAGGGGCAATTTTGGAAGGAAACGTTAGAGAACCTTCCTTCGGTAAAGTCGCAGCCATGCGTACTCCTGATGGCAGTATTATTAGTTTGTTACAACCTGCCAAGGCTCCTGCTTCTTCTTGATGAAATACTTTTGGTCTAATTAAACAAATCAAAGATTTAAATGGCTTATTGTTTACTAAATTAGTTAGAAAGCAAATATTGTAATATTTCTTAACCTATTTCAAATATCGTCTAAAATCCATTCTGAACTGCGCTCGCCCAGGTCTAATTGAAGACTGACAGCTTTGCCTAGTCTAGGGCGATCGCGAGTTTTCTCAATAAAAGACTTTAATTGGTCTACACCATTCCAAGCATTGAGATAATTAGCGATCGCATTAAGATTTTCCGCGTATTCTTGAGGAGACAGAGGAAAAGAAGCCTGTTCCAAATATTTCCACATCACCTGAACAAAGATTCTGCCTTTGACTTTTCTTAGCTGTACATCGTAGGAATAGCCCCACTTTTCTAATAAAAGCTGATGTAGTTGTTCGCCTGTAATCATATTTTCGTTAAAAAAGAAACTAACTGTGAGTGGAACGTATACTCGATCTCTGTAATAATTTAATACATTGGAATAATTTAATACATTGGTTCATCTTAGATTCAAAGTAAAGTTGAAATAGATTTTACCAATATAATAATTGGTAACAATTCTTAAATAAACTTCGTCTATTGGACTGCTAACTGTTAAATTTTAGAGATAGAGAATTGCGTAAATTCTTTTAAATTTAAAGATTTTAGATATTTCTCAGTCATCATCCTCGTTTACAAAAAATACAATTTATCTATAGTTATGGCTCAAGTTTCTGGAAATGTTCCCAACACCGAGGGCAATGATGTCCCCGATATGGGACGTAGACAATTTATGAATTTGCTTACCTTTGGCTCAATCACAGGAGTAGCCTTAGGAGCTTTATATCCAGTAGTACAATATTTTATTCCTAATACTGGTGGAAGTGGTGCTGGCGGTGTAACTGCCAAAGACGCTTTGGGTAACGACATTGTGGTTAGCGAATTTATTGCTTCTCACCAACCAGGAGATCGCACTTTGGCTCAAGGCTTAAAGGGTGACCCTACTTATGTTGTAGTCGAAGGAGATTCAACTCTACGTAACTACGGTATTAATGCTGTATGTACTCACTTGGGTTGTGTAGTTCCTTGGAATTCGAGTGAAAGCAAGTTTATGTGTCCTTGTCATGGTTCTCAATATGATGAAACAGGCAAAGTAGTCAGAGGTCCTGCACCCCTATCTTTAGCCCTAGCTAAAGCAGACGTAAAAGACGACAAACTAGTCTTTAGTCAGTGGACGGAAACTGATTTCCGTACTGGTGAGAAGCCTTACTGGGCATAAGTAAGAGATGAAGGGTAAAGAATAAAAGATGAGAAAACAAGATTATTTTTCATTGGTTAATTCTGAGTCCTATTATCAATACTAAATATTATTCATCTGTATTAATTTTTTGAGATTTTTAATCGAACAAATGAGAACATTGAAACCATTGGCACTATTAAAATTTGCCAAGGACATAATTACTAAATCTACTGTAGTTGCGATCGCAACTGTCGCTATATTCTTTGCTAGCGACTTAGCTGTCTCTCAATCTGCTGCGGCATATCCTTTCTGGGCGCAACAAACTGCCCCAGAAACTCCTAGAGAAGCTACAGGAAGAATCGTCTGCGCCAACTGCCACCTAGCAGAAAAAGAAGCAGAAGTTGAGATTCCTCAGTCCGTATTGCCCGACACTGTATTTCAAGCAGTGGTTAAGATTCCTTATGACTTAGACAGTCAACAGGTGCTTGGAGACGGTTCTAAAGGCGGTTTGAACGTTGGTGCAGTCTTAATGTTGCCTGAAGGATTCAAAATCGCTCCTGAAGACCGCATTCCCGAATCAATGAAGGAAGAAATTAACGGCGTATACTTCCAAGAATACAAAGAAGGTGACGACAACGTAGTACTTGTTGGACCTTTACCTGGAGAACAGTATCAAGAGATTACTTTTCCCGTACTTTCTCCCAATCCTAAAACTGATAAAAATATCAATTTTGGTAAATATCCAGTTCACTTAGGAGCAAACCGAGGACGCGGACAAATCTACCCTACAGGACAACCTAGTAATAACAACGCAGTCAAGGCTTCCGCTGCGGGAACAATTGCAGCAATCGCACCTCAAGAAGATGGCGGTTATGAAGTAACTATTAATAGTGCAGAAGGTACTGTAACAGATACTATTCAACCAGGACCTGAACTTATAGTCGCAGAAGGTCAAGAAGTTGCTGCGGGTGAATTTCTAACTACCAACCCTAACGTTGGTGGCTTTGGTCAAATGGATACGGAAGTAGTGCTACAAAGTCCTGCTCGTATTGGTGGCTTAATGGCTTTTGCTGGCGGTATTATGCTTTGTCAAATCTTGTTGGTTATCAAGAAAAAACAAGTAGAAAGAGTCCAAGCAGCAGAAATGAATTTCTAATTTCAATTTGTTTCTTTGCAGTTTGAATTAAATAACATAATCAGGCAGGTTTAATACCTGTCTTTTTTGGCGATTTTCTGAGTTTACTTATCTACAGAAGTAATTAATTTCTAATTACAGGTAGTCAAACGATGTAACTCCCCACCAATGCGGTAAAAATCGAATCGTGAGTCAGAATTGAAAGTTTCTGCAGGTAAAAGGCGATCGCTTTGATGAATTAAAGCAAATTCTAAACCAACATCTTGCTGTTGAGGAATAGTAGCTACCTGATTAGAATTGTGAGGCTGTAGATCGATAGTATCCCAAACAATGTTTGTTCCAGACTGATGACAATACTTATTCAGGGATGATTCAACAGAAACTAATCGACTATTACGTTTAATCGTTAAGATAGCTTCTGATGGCTCAGAATCAGAAGGATTAAGAGCGTCTTGCTTGCCAAAAGGTAATACCACTACATAAGATACGTTACCATTTTCGGCTTTAAAACCTCTGCCATTTTCAATCGGATGAGCAGGAATAAAAATTGAACTGCGATTGCTTTGTTTAGCTTCTCCTGAATAGAAATAGGAGTTATCTTTCTGGCAAATGTTGACATAAAAACTAGCTGTTTCAAAAGCATAAACTGCTTGATAGGCTGTACTAATTTGCTGACAGTCATGCCAGTCTGAAGCAATGCTAAAACTGTAATCGGCATCGGAAGAAGCTATTGCTGCAGAATGAGTAAAAACATTGGCTATGGTAATTACAGTGGTAGTAGAGATAACTGTAAACTTGGCGTTAGATTTTTTAACCATGACACTGATAATTAGTGTTCTCCCCTTATAGGATTTTATTGACTAAATAAAAATGTAAATAAAAACTTAATGATTTTCATATACTAAAGTCCTTAGGCTAAATTGGCAACACATCTCTAGTTATAATCACGCAATTATTGAAAAATAAAATTGACTAAATAGGTTGTCGAACCTTATTGCTTAAAGATCGAAGAAATTAAAAGATTTTCTGACCATCAAAACTCAAAAAAGTAGACACTATGAATAAGTGTCTACACCAATCCACTATTATGTAGGTAAAGATCGACCTATAGATTTAGATGTTGCCAAAAGAAGATTTATTAAAGCGCGTAGAAAATAAAGCAGAAATTACTCGTGTTATTGACCAAGCAGAACAAGCAATTAAAAATTGGGAGGTAGTCGTTACAGATTTTCTATCTCCTCCTGTATTGGCTGAAGTGACCGAAATTTTTCATAATTTTACTGAAATTGAAGCTTTACCTTGGGGTGGTTATCCTCAAGCAGAAAGACAGCGCATAGGTTTAGCTCGTCCCGATATACCTTTGGACGAGTCACAAGTTAAACTGGCTATCTTAGATATTGCAGGCAACTTTTTATTCGATCCTGCTACTCACCGCGACTTTTTAGGTTCGATTTTGGGTACGGGTATTGTTAGAGACAAGGTAGGAGATATTATTGTTTTGGGAGAAAGAGGGGCGCAAGCCATTGTTGCCCCAGAAATGGCGGGTTTTCTAACTGCTTCTTTGACCCAAGTCAGATCTGTCGCGGTAAAAACTCAGCAGATAGAATTTAGTGAATTAAAAATTCGTCCTCCCCAAAAGAAGGAGATAACTACCGTAGAAGCTTCCCTAAGACTAGATGCGATCGCTTCGGCTGGTTTTGGTATGTCTCGCAGTAAGATGGCAACCGCTATTTCTAGCAAAGATGTGCGAGTCAACTGGAAGGAAATAACTCAGTCTAGTCATAACGTTAAGGCGGGAGACTTGATTGCTATGCGAGGCAAAGGGAGGCTAGAAGTGGGAGAAGTTTCCATTACCAAAAAGCAACGCTATCGAGTCAGTTTGGTGCGATACAAATAGAGACGGTTGTTGATTTGAAATTCTTCAGCTATTGTTGATTTTTAGCAGTTCTTCCCAATAAGCTTTTAATAATTGAAGCTAAAGCAGCTATTTTGGTCATCGTCCCCTGATTTAAGTAAGACAAGATAAAGAAGTATTTAGAAGTATTGAGACTGCTACAGTTAAACCCTTGCGACCAATTTAGAGTGAGAAAAAATTTTGTATTGATAATTACTCTTTTATTACCAAATTCGTCAAATTTTGATAATAATAGTAAGTCTATGTAACCGATAAACTAAGGAAAGGCACAATGGGCGAGTTAAATGTAGCGGAAGTTTTGGTTCAATGTCTAGAAAATGAAGGAGTAGAGTACGTATTTGGTTTACCTGGAGAAGAAAATCTCCATATTCTAGAAGCATTGAGGGACTCGCCCATCCAATTTATCACCACTCGTCACGAACAAGGGGCGGCATTTATGGCAGACGTATATGGTCGTTTGACAGGTAAAGCAGGTGTATGTTTGTCTACTCTTGGTCCTGGTGCGACCAATTTGATGACAGGGGTAGCAGATGCTAACCTCGATGGTGCGCCATTAGTAGCTATTACAGGTCAAGTAGGTACAGATAGGATGCACATTGAATCTCATCAGTATCTCGATTTAGTAGCATTGTTTGCTCCCATTACCAAATGGAATGCTCAAATTGTTCGTCCAGATAACACCACTGAAGTTGTTCGTCGTGCTTTTAAAGTGGCTCAATCCGAAAAACCTGGTGCAGTACACATTGACTTACCAGAAAATATTGCAGCTATGCCTTTAAATGGTGAGCCACTGCGTAAAGATGATCGAGAAAAAACCTACGCCTCAACTCGTAGTCTTAACGCTGCCGCTGCTGATATTTCTAAAGCCAAAAACCCTCTAATCTTGGCAGGTAATGGCGTAATTCGTGGTTCTGCTAGCGAAGCACTCACTGAATTTGCGACTAAACTTAATATTCCTGTGGCTAATACTTTTATGGGCAAAGGAGCAATTCCTTATACTCATCCTCTATCCTTGTGGACAGTAGGACTACAACAGCGTGACTTGATTAGCTGTGCTTTTGATGAAGCTGATTTGGTGATTGCTATTGGTTATGACTTAATCGAATATTCTCCCAAAAAATGGAATCCAACAGGAGATACAAAAATTGTTCACATAGATGAAAGCAGATCGGAAATTGACAGCAGCTACATTCCCTTAGTCGAGGTGATTGGGGATATTTCTGATTCTCTTAATGATATTGTTAAACGTTGCGATCGCAGTGGCAAAGAAGTTCCTTCTGCGGTTAGTTTACGTAGTCAAATCAAAGAAGACTATGAGCAGTATGCTAACGACGATGGTTTTCCCATTAAGCCACAGAAAATTATTTATGATTTGCGACAGGTAATGTCTCCTGAAGATATTGTCATCTCTGATGTGGGGGCGCATAAAATGTGGATGGCGCGTCACTACCATTCTGACTGCCCCAATACCTGTATTATTTCCAACGGCTTTGCGGCGATGGGTATAGCTATACCAGGAGCAATGGCAGCTAAATTAGTCCACCCCAATCGCAAAATTGTCGCGGTCACAGGCGATGGTGGCTTTATGATGAACTGCCAAGAGTTAGAAACTGCTTTGCGGGTACAAACTCCTTTTGTCACTCTAATTTTTAATGATAATGGTTATGGCTTAATTGAGTGGAAACAAATTAATCAGTTTGGACATTCAACCTCAATTGATTTTGGCAACCCTGACTTTGTTAAATTTGCCGAAAGTATGGGACTAAAAGGCTATCGAGTAGAATCGGCAGCAGACTTAATTCCTACTTTACGAAAAGCTTTGGCTGATGATGTTCCCTCTGTAATTGATTGTCCCGTAGATTATCAGGAAAACTTGCGTTTTTCTCAAAAATCTGGTGATTTAAGTTGTGATATTAATATTTAATTAAAAATGATTGATACTAGACATAACTTATAGTTTTTGATTAACGTTAAAGGTTAATATCTAAATTAAATATATATATAATTTAGAGAAACTAATTATGCCCCGCACCCAGAGAAATGACAACTTTGTAGATAAAACTTTTACCGTAATGGCAGACATAATTTTAAAAGCTCTGCCTACCAATAGAAAAGCAAAAGAAGCTTTTGCTTATTATCGCGATGGAATGTCTGCCCAGGGTGATGGAGAATATGCAGAAGCATTGGAAAACTACGAAGAAGCATTAACTTTAGAAGAAGATCCTAACGACCGCAGCTATATTCTCTATAATATGGGCTTGATTTATGCCAGTAATGGGGATATAGACAAGGCGATGGATTTTTATACTGAATCTATCGATCTCAATCCTAGAATGCCCCAGGCTTTGAATAACATTGCTGTTATTTATCACTATGAAGGCGAAAAAGCAAAAGAAGAGGGAGACGTGGAAAAGGCAGAATCTTTTTATGACAAAGCTGCTGAATATTGGAAACAAGCAATCAGAATTGCTCCCAACAACTACATGGAAGCGCAAAACTGGCTTAAAATTACAGGACGTTCTGAAATGGACGTATTCTTTTAATAATTATCAGTGGTAAGGTGGGCGTTGAAAATAAATCTGTTAATTATTTTAAAACAGACTTTTGTTGCCCACCATTAGCAATCAACAATTATGACAATAGATCGTGAAGAAGTAAGAAAAGTTGCCAATTTGGCTCGTCTTAATATTACCGAAGCAGAAGAAAAAGCGTTTACGACTCAATTGAATAGTATTCTTGAATACTTCGATCAGTTGAGTGAATTGGACACTACCGATATACCTCCAACCACTAGAGCAATTGAAACCAGCAACATCACTCGCGCAGACAAGCTAGCTCCTTTTCCTCACAAAGAAGAGTTATTAAAAGCTGCTCCCGAACAACAAGGAGAGTTTTTCCGCGTACCTAAGATCATCAGCTCAGACGAGGGATAATCGATTAGGGGTTATTTTTCAACAACCCCTAATGCTTTTAAACTACTATTCCTAATACTCCGAACGACGGATATTGAAGCAGCACCAATCTTTTCTTTTCCACAGTGCAGCAACAGTCCATCCCTGCTGTTCTACAACATCAGCAATTTGATCCGCTTGAGTCAGCAAAATGCCGCTAAGAACTGCCCAACTCTTTTCATGGGTAATCTGATTGAATTTGGGAAACAAATCAACAATAATATCAGCCAAAATATTACAGACAATACCATCAAAAATCTTGCCAGTTTCAATTAGTTTTTCTACGCTACCATCGGCAACTATCAAACTATTACGTTCAACATTGTTAAGTTGGCAATTGCTACGACAGGTTTTGGTGGCAAGAGCATCAGTATCCACTGCGTAAACTTGTTTTGCTCCCAACATGATTGAACCCAAAGATAAAATTCCTGAACCCGCACCAATGTCGGCTATGGTTTGGTTTTCAGCATTGTTATACAGTCTCATTTCTAAAGACTCTAAACATAACTGAGTTGTCGGATGAGTCCCTGTGCCAAAAGCTGCACCAGGATCGAGCCGTAGGATGAGTTTGTCTGATTGTTCAGGAAGTTCTTCCCAAGCAGGATAAATTAAAAAGCGATCGCCAATTTCTGTAGGTTGCCAATGCTGCTTCCAGTTACTTGCCCAGTCTTCTTCGTTGATTAAATGCCATTTTGCTTCGGGAACTGATACTTCTAGCAATTTAGCATCTTGCTCTAGCCATAAGGATAGGGCTGCCAAGTCTAATAACTGAGTGCTGATTTCAGGAATATAAGTCCGAATTAAAATCTGTTTGTTTACAGCCGATTCAGATTCAGCATTTTTGTCATCGTCTAAAACTTTCATTTCGGTAGCTGTTCCTGAGCAACCAAATTTTTCGAGTCGCCAAAAGACAGACTCTTCTAAAACTGGCTCACATTTTACGACAATTTCCCACCAACGATTAGACATGAATTTCCTTGAGTTATGAATTATATAGGGATTATCTAGGTTGAACCATAGTGGTTTTTAACTACTACTGCTTATCGGATTAACCATTGTTGGGCTTGATAACCGCCGACTTTCCACCACTTTATGCCAAGATTTCGGCTTGATCCACTTTTTTATCTGGTTCTATATTGTAGTTTTCCCAATCTTGCTAAATAATTTACGATTAAAACAAATTGTCTTTGATTCGTCTCTTTTGTAAATTTTTTTAACCTCAAAAAACATTGAAGTTGGCAAGTATTCTCACCAACTCCTATCTCTGCTCAGTTTTAAGCAAAGCTATTAAACATGAATAGCCTTGCTTGTATATATTTATACAGAAAGCTTTACAGTATAAGCATCTCTAATACCGTCCACTTTAGTAATTTCCTGCAAAATTCCTTCAGGTAATGGGTCATCGAGACTAAGAACCATTACGGCTTCTCCTCTGACAATTTTGCGCCCTACCTGCATACTGGCAATATTTACGTTGTAGCTACCCAATAAAGAGCCAATTTTACCGATAATTCCTGGCATATCTCTATGGAGAGTAAATAACATATGGTCGTTTGGAGGAACATTAATCGGAAATTCGTCTAGACTAGTAATTCTAATTTCGCCTTCACTTAATAAAGCTCCTGTTACAGAGTGCTTTCCATTAGCTCCTTGAGCCTCTATATGTAGCGAACCACCAGAGTAGTCGCGAGTCGAGCTATCCTTGGTTTCAATAACTCTAATTCCTCGCTCAGTAGCTTCAATCGCCGCATTGACATAATTTACTCTTTCCCTTAAAGCTTCTGATAATAAGCCTTTAAGAGCAGCAACAATTATGGGTTGACTGTCATTATTCGCCAGTTCTCCTTGAAGGCGAATATTAAGTTCGTCAATTCTTCCTCCTGCTAGTTGACCAGCCATTGTTCCCAATGTTTCTGCCAGTCTAAGGTAAGGACGGAGCTTTTCCATCACGTCAGGATTCAAGCCAGGGATATTCACTGCAGAGCGAGCAGGTAACCCAAGTAAAACATCTCTAATTTGCTCTGCTACATCGATCGCTACATTAACTTGAGCTTCTGCTGTAGATGCTCCTAAATGGGGCGTTAACACTAAATTAGAACCAACCTCTGTCAGAGGTGATTCACCCAGAGGCTCGTTATTATATACGTCTAATGCTGCCCCACCAATTTTACCTGCCTGTAATGCCTCGGCGATCGCAGTTTCGTCAATAATTCCACCACGGGCGCAGTTGACAATTCTAACGTTAGGCTTCATCTTTGCCAATGCTTCGGCGTTAATCAGATTAGCTGTTTCAGGAGTTTTGGGAATATGTAAAGTAATATAGTCAGATTCTTTGAATAATAAATCTAAATCTACTAGGCTACAGCCCAATCTTTCGGCTCTTTCTGTGGCTACAAAAGGATCGTAAGCCAGCAGCTTCATCTCCATTGCTCGCGCTACTTTGGCTACGTGTGCGCCAATTTTTCCTAAACCAACTACGCCTAAAGTTTTCTTATAAACTTCATTACCAACGAATTTTTTACGTTCCCACTTACCACCTTTAACTGACTGATTAGCATCAGGAATCTGGCGAGACAGTGCTAGCATCATTGCTAAAGCATGTTCGGCAGCAGCGATAGTATTACCTTCGGGGGAGTTAACCACGACAATACCATGACGAGTAGCTGCCTTTACATCAATATTGTCTACTCCTACTCCTGCACGTCCAATAATTTTGAGTTTCGTGCCAGCTTCAATAACTTCTGCGGTTACTTTTGTACCCGAACGCAGCATCAAAGCATCATATTCGGGAATTATGTTAATTAGTTCCTCTAGAGGTAGTTTTGTTTTAACGTCTACTTCAGCTACCTGAGAGATTATATCGATACCAGCTCGATCGATAGGATCGGAGACGAGAACTTTTGCCATAGTCATGAATTGTAGTCTAATTCCCTTTTGAGTCTATTTTTTTTATCTGTAAGCCTAATTTTTTCTATAAGTCCGTTCTGATTTTTTATCAGCGATGCAAAACAAGCATCATGCAAATAAATAGCCAGACTAAGAGATTCAAAAGCTTGTAGCCCTTCGGATTCGGGCGCGTTACATGCGGCTGAAGCCTTTGTTTGCGTCTTACGCCGACGCGGGATCGCCCTCTCTTATAGCTTATAGCTTATAGCTTGTTGCGAAGTAATTTCAAATCAGCGCAGTAGATCATTGTAGAGGTAAATGTAGGCTTAATCTTCAATTCGTTAACAAGATTTTGGATTTGTTTTGGATTTGTTATTTGATTTTCGTAAACTTGTATCTTTGACTGTGGTCAAAAAACTAGTTTTGCCCCTTCTATCTAAATTTAAATTAGTATTCAACCAATTAAGGTTTAGCGATCTCCAAACTGGCTTTAAATCCTTGAATTCATTCTCTACCAATAGTCTAATAGTTTGGTTACTGCTCATTTGCTTTTATCCCAGATAGAAATGAGAGCAGTATTGATAGCAAGATGCGCTTTCAAGTTCAACTTATGCTTCGCTTGGCAAGCGTTTAACTAGTCCCTCAAGCTTGTGACGAAAACCCACCAGAATTTTTTTCCACCAAGATGGTTTTTCAGATGTCAATTCAGGACTTGGTATAACATTTGATTCCACTTCGGGGATAGTTATCGCAATTTCCTCTTCGGTTATCTCCACTGACTCTGGCTGAGGTATTTCTATCGTTGCTACTGTTTGATTGTTAGAATCTGCTTGAGTGATAGTAGTTGTTTCTGAAGGCTTATTGTTAGGTACTAATTCCTCTTCCTCTGTCTTAGAAATTGGATCATCCAAGTTTACGTCTTCTACCTCATTGGTTGAGATATCAGGAATTGTTTCTTTTTTAGGCATTACTAGAGATTGATGAATGTCTTTGGCTGAAGTTGTCGAACTTTTTAGCTGAGAAACCGGTTCTGGCACAACTACCTTATTGTCCGTTTTATCTTTTACTGTAGGTTCCTCTATTAGTTGAATTTTTTCTACTGGCTCATCTGAACCAATATTGGGTTCAATATCTTCTTCAGGTTCAACTATAGGTTCTATAATTTCTGGTACACCCACTGGCTGAATGTAATAGTTTTGCTCAACTATAGGCTGTGCTTCTGCCAAAGATATTTGATCTTGGACAAGTTTGCTCAAAGTATCCGACTGTTGTGGATCGTAATCAATTACTCTAACCGTATTATTGAAAGCATTTTCAATATTGTTTCCCGCTTCATCGAGTAATTCTAGCTGAATCCAATTTTTCCCCTTGTTTAAGCCTGTTAAATATACTGGTTGCCAATTTTCCAGAAAAAAGCTGTCGCCATTGACAGTAGTTTTAATTTTCCAGTCTGAAAGATTAGGATTGCTTTGCGCCATAGAGTGTAGTGGGGCATTAGTCAGATAAAAATCTAGCAAAAATGGTTCTGCACCGTAAGTTCCCGTTGGGTTGTTGTAGGTCAGTAGAGGTAATTTGCCATCGGGACGATTATCATTAGTTTCCGTTAGAACACTAAAGGTTGTTTGACCATAAGCACCATCATTTTTAAAGCTTTCTCCCCAAGGACGAGTAGCAAAAACTCGAATAGTGTGAGTACCTGGCGTTATGTTTTCTAGTACGACTGGCTCAGTTACATCATATATTTGTCGAGATGGTTCACTATCTAAAATTAAGTTTAGATGATTACCCAGCTTTAATTTGTCATCCTTGAATATGGGTAAATCTTTTACCTCTAACACAACATCAATTTTTGTCTGATTGAGTATTTGATTTTTCCTAGGAGAAACGATCGCAACACGAGGCGTATATTGTTCTAGCTCTTGATTTAACCCTTGAATAACTTTGGGGATTGGTGTCTCTGCAAGATTACCGTTTGTCATGTTGAATGATGCAGAGCGATCGCCATTCAAAGAGTTTACTCTATTGACCTGTCCACAACTTACCAAAGAAGTTAGACAAAACAATAATAAGCACAATTTAATAATTTTCATTGACATCTATCTATAATTACGGTCGGATTAGCCGAGGGAGAGTTTAAAATCTGACTCGAATCAATCCTTTACTATTACTAAATTACATCAGGTAAGAAGCGATTCTATGCCAGATGCTTCTATTGCTATTTGTAAAGATAATTTGTGTTTTGTATAGTTTTACTGGAAAACCATATAGGTGGAAACCCTGTCAGATCAATAATCCCATCCATTTAAAATTTTGTTAAGCTTTCCCCCAGTTGAGGAGATAAGGGTCTTAAGATCAGATACAGTAATGCCTGTAGCTTAAACCTAAATTCATAGGCGAAAAGCTAGCTAAGGTTATATAAAAAGCAGTGGTTTTAACGCTTGTTTTTTACATAATAAAGAATCTATTTGTAACAAATAGGTTCATCTAATCTAAAATCTATTGCCCTGAGAGGAGAATCCTCATGACAATCAGTCCTCAAAAAGAAGAGGCGAAAGT
>ENA-ORXT01004959-ORXT01004959.1-marine-metagenome-genome-assembly--contig:-NODE-4959-length-13355-cov-3.022594_pt1 | contig 13355 bp, 8 predicted proteins | sample MGYA00237868_ERZ511482 | MGnify/ENA metagenome assembly ERZ511482 | reverse complement strand
TGGACCCCATGGGAATCCACACCGGTGACAGTATTACCGTAGCACCTGCTATGACATTGAGCGATACTTGTTTCCAAGAAATGCGAAACATTGCTATTGACATGATGCGCAAGCTCGGGAATTTTGCCGGTGGTTGTAATATTCAGTTTTCGGTAAACCCTGAAACAGAAGAAATCATAGTCATTGAAATTAATCCTCGTGTAAGTCGTTCTTCGGCTTTAGCAAGTAAAGCAACGGGCTACCCAATTGCAAAAGTGGCAGCTAAATTAGCTTTAGGTTTTAACCTTGACGAATTGAAAAATCAAATTACTAAAACCACATCGGCTTTCTTTGAACCGACTTTGGATTACGTAATTGTAAAAATACCGCGCTGGAATTTTGATAAATTTAAAGGAGCCAAAGATACTTTAGGTTTACAGATGAAAGCCGTAGGCGAAGTAATGGCCATAGGTCGTAGCTTTAACGAAGCGATACAGAAAGCTTGTCAAAGCTTGGAGAATAATGCTGTTGGCTTAGGTTACTATGGCAAAAGCCTCATGAAGAGTGAAGACTTATTAGAGTATCTTAAAAAGCCAAAATGGGACAGAGTCTTTAGAATTAAAGATGCCATTATGGCGGGGATTAGTTTGAAATCTATTTCTAAAGCCAGCCACGGAATTGATATGTGGTTTTTGGAGCAGATCAAAGTTATCTGTGATATTGAAAAACAAATTGCAGAGTATAAGGTAGATACTATACCGGAGGAGTTAATTTGGACTGCCAAAGAAAACGGATTTGGTGATGAGCAAATGGTGCGCATCATGAATCAGCGCAAAAAAGAAGATGAGTTTTACGAACGTAGAAAAGGCATGGGCATTCAACGTATTTTTAAAATGGTGGATACCTGTGCAGCAGAGTTTAAATCTACCACGCCTTATTTCTACTCTTCTTTTGAAAGACCTTCTACTGGAAATACCCTGCAAAGTAACGAGAGCATAGTAACCGATAAAAAGAAAATTATTGTACTCGGTTCTGGACCGAATCGTATTGGGCAAGGGATAGAATTTGATTATTGTTGTGTACATGGATTGCATGCCATTAAAGAATGTGGATATGAAGCCATCATGATAAACTGTAACCCAGAAACAGTGAGTACAGATTTTGATATGGCAGACAAGCTCTACTTTGAGCCTGTATTTTGGGAGCACTTATGGGAAATTATAGAGCATGAAAAACCAGAAGGTGTGATTGTACAACTCGGCGGACAAACCGCATTGAAATTAGCCGAGCGTTTAACCGCACGAGGCGTAAAAATCATAGGAACGTCTTATGAAAATTTAGACCTAGCCGAAGACCGTGGTCGTTTTTCTGATGAATTAAAAAAATTAGAAATTCCGTATCCTGAGTATGGCACCGCACGCGATGTAGATGAAGCGGTTAAGGTTGCCAATAAAGTAGGCTATCCAGTTTTGGTGCGCCCTTCTTACGTTTTGGGTGGGCAGCGCATGCGGATTGTAATTAATGATGAAGAATTAGAATCTGCGGTGGTGAGTTTATTAAAACATATACCCGATAATGTGATTTTGATTGATCACTTCTTAGATCGTTGTCAGGAAGCGGAGGTAGATGCTATTTACGATGGAGACGATATTCATATTATGGGTGTGATGGAACATATTGAGCCAGCAGGAATTCACTCTGGCGATTCGAATGCGGTACTCCCTGCTTTTAATCTCACGCCTTTGGTGGTAACTACTATGGAGCACTACGCTAAGAAAATTGCGAAGGCTTTAAACATACAAGGTTTAATTAATATCCAATTTGCGATAAAAGATGGTAATGTATATGTGATAGAAGCCAACCCACGGGCTTCACGTACCACACCCTTTATTGCGAAGGCTTATGGCATACCCTACTTAAACGTAGCCACTAAAGTAATGCTAGGCAAAGCCAAATTAAAGGACTTCACCTTTGAGAAAAACATGACAGGTTTTGCGATTAAAGAACCGGTATTCTCTTTTAATAAATTCCCGAATGTAGATAAAACACTCGGACCAGAAATGAAAAGCACAGGTGAAGCGATTCGTTTTATAAAAGATTTGACAGATCCTTACTTTAGGAAATTGTATAAGGAGCGGTCTATGTATTTGTCGAGATAGTAAAACGAAGCGTAGATTTTATCTACGCTTTATTATTTTAAAATATTTGGTGAGTTATAAACTGCAATTGGACGACTTACTCTACAATAACCTCAATTTCATTTGACCAAGCTGTATTAATTTCACTTAACCTTAAACCAATCTTTGGGTTCTTGTTACGAATCATATGGTAAATTCTTTTCCTTTCTTCGCTTTTGAATAGAAAATTATAGCTTAAGCGTACTTTGTAAATACCTGTTTCGTTTACAAAAGAAGTTCGCAAATCACTTACTAGAATTTCATACTTCTTTGCTGAACCAGCCTCAACTTTTAGGATACATTTCTCTTTGTACGCACCATAACAACTTGGTGTCATTGACCACCTAGTATTCCAATTATTAACCATAAATTGAAATGGGGAAGGGTCAATGCCTAAACAGTATGGGGCCGAAATATAAATATCTTCATTGGAATTATTAAATAAATAAAACTCATTCTTATTCTAGTTATAAAATTTTAGCCCTGATATCCTATTACTATAATTCCAATAATATATCCTAGAATTATAAAGCATTGTTTTACTCTCTAGTTATAAGAATAGATATGTCTAAGCTATTAACCATATGCAGCATCGCAATAATTGCAATTCTTCTGCTCTTCGCATGCAAAATATTCCTAGGCTTCGCCAAGATGTCATCAACAGATGAGATTAGAATCCCTCTAATCCAAGAAATAAATAACATAGATGACATTGTCAAACCGTATTTAGAACATAAGACATCTAAAGCGATATCTATCGGAATCTATAGCAAAGGAAAAGTAGATTACTACAATTACGGTATCTGTTCGGAGGCAAACCCTATAGCACCTACCGAAAATTCTATTTACGAGATAGGATCTATTACCAAAACATTCACAGGAATTCTTTTAGCACAAATGGTGGCTGAAGGAAAGGTCAATTACGATGATCCTATTTCAAAATATCTTCCACACGGTGTTGCTATTTGGGACGACAGCTTGTCAATAACACTCAAAGAACTCGCAAGCCATACATCAGGACTGCCTAGGATACCAAGTAATCTGTATATGCAGATGTTTAAAAACATAGACAATCCATATAAAGACTACACGGACCAAGATCTGTATAGTTTTTTAAAAAAATATTCGCCAAAGGATAGAGCTGAACGAAAAGTAGATTATTCAAATTTGGGGATGGGACTGCTTGGTAACATCCTTGCTATCACAGATCAGACCGATTACAAAACTCTTATCGAAAAGAGGATCACCACCCCACTACGAATGGAACACACATATACAGGATATCGAGAAGATACCCAGATCACTGGACACAACGGCTTTGGAAAACCAACACCAGGATGGGAAGAACAAACTCTAGAAGGCGCCGGTGCAATCCGATCAAACGTAAGCGATCTCATGAAATATCTAGAAGCAAACTTAAAGAACGAAGTTGCCTATGCAGAATCACATACGGTAGTTGCCTCGCAAAATGAGAACATGCAAGTAGGTCTGGCATGGTTTACTATCAAACCAAAAGACTCTGATAGCGAATTACTTTTTCATAATGGCGGATCGGGCGGATTCAGAAGTGTCATACTCATATCTAAAGAGCATCAAACAGGTGTTGTGGTATTATCTAATTGCATTGAAAGTGTAGACGATGTAGGATTCCGTCTCATGGAATTTATTTCTGAGAAGAGACCGTAAAGAGGTTAGATCGTTCGCGTTACTCTCTGTTAGATCGTTCGCGTTGCTCTCTGTTAGATCGTTCGCGTTGCTCTCTGTTAGATCGTTCGCGTTGCTCTCTGTTAGACCGTTCGCGTTGCTCTCTGTTAGACCGTTCGCGTTGCTCTCTTTTAGATCGTTCGCGTTGCTCTCTGTTAGACCGTTCGCGTTGCTCTCTGTTAGATCGTTCGCGTTGCTCTCTGTTAGACCGTTCGCGTTGCTCTCTTTTAGATCGTTCGCGTTGCTCACTGTTAGATCGTTCGCGTTGCTCACTGTTAGATCGTTCGCGTTGCTCTCTGTTAGATCGTTCGCGTTGCTCTCTGTTAGACTTGTTTATCCTGAGTCGAGTGACAAAACGCATATTTCACTAATCAAATCGTCTACCCGATCGCTTAATCGTAATCGCATTCAAAATCCACTGAAACGCAAAAATCCCTAAAGCACTCACTATTAAAAGTACCTCTGAACCCGTAGTCGCTAACAAACCAAGACCTAAAACGCCACTTATAATTATACCATAGGTCAACCACTGCACTTTTTTAGCATCTCCTTCTGTGAACGATGAATTATACATATGCGAGAGAGGAATCATAAAGAAAAAGAAGAGTATCGCTCCTATAAAAAAGACCTCCAATCTTAATACTGCAAATAGTACCAACATGGCAACTGAACTCATTAAGGATATACCTACAAGTTTTGACGTCTTGAGATCGTCTTCATCGAGTAACAGCTTTCCGTATTCATTTCTGGAAAGATATAAGTTCATCAATGGGTTGAGCACCCACGTCATAATAAACAAAAAAGCAATGAAGAACACAACAGGGTATAAAAATGGTGCTAAACTTGGATTTTTATCTGCAAGAGTTCTTAGAAAACGAAGAAATATGTACGAACCGATAATCACATACCACATATGATTTCCACTGAGTTTGGACATCTTCATCCCCATCATATAAAACATCTTATAGGGCCAAAACTTACTCTTCATAGCCTCTGCTAAACCATGTTTTGCTAATACATTATTCGGGTCAATGGAGAGAGCAGACTTGAATCTATCTAATGCTTCCTGCGTCTTCCCTTGGTTTAATAAAGACATGGCATGATTAGCGATCGTATATGAATTTTCTGGATCTTGTCTCAACGCCTCTTCCACAGATTCCTGCAGACCATCTTTCTTTCCTAAGATAGAGGAAATAGATACTTTCAAATTCAACGCTGCTAGATTTTCTGCATCCTGTGCTAAGGCCTGATCAGCAAACTCTAATGACTTGTCATAACTTCTTTGCGCATACTTAATTCTACTCAGCATGACATAATAATCTGGTTCCTCAGGATCTGTTTTTAATAAGTGTCTTATTTTATCTTCAGCTGCCTCAAAATCTTCTTTCTCTATTTCTACTTCGGCTAACATCCGCAGGTAGGCGGCATTTTCTGGTTCTTCTCCTACGATAATCCGCAAGATTTGTTCCGCTTGATCATTTCTATTTTGCCCTAACAACGCAACTGCTAGGTAATACTTTATTAAGCTCGCTTCTGGGTAGTTTTGTATTGCTTCACGCAGAATACTCTCAGCATCTACATAGCGCTTTTGACTAATTAAAACTTCCGCACGTTGCAATTCTCTAAACATCTCTATTTCTTCTTATCTAGGTATTCTAATATACTATCATACAAGCCTGACTGGTTAGCAAACATCGCATAGTTCTTTGCGGTAGTAAACCAGTCTATAGTAGATGCCTTATGTTTCTTTGCAGCATCCAGTAAATCTTTCGTACGTATCGGCTGTGGATTTCCTGTTTCCATTGCCTCCACTAATTTAGCTTCTGTAGCAATATCTACTATCGCATTTATATCTGCTCCCGAATAATCAGGAATAGAATTAGCCACTTTAAGATAGTCAATATTGTCATTGGGTTTTTCCTTCAATGCTATTTTAAGTATCTCTTTTTTACTTTCTACATCTGGTGGCGGGACAAAAATTATTCTATCAAACCTGCCGGGCCTTCTAAACGCAGAATCCAAGTGCCAAGGCGAATTCGTAGCCCCTACAATAAGAACGCCCTCATTATCTGACTCTATCCCATCTAATTCTGACAAGAACTGATTGATGACATTCTTTCCAGCAGATCGCTTGAGGTCAGATCGTTTAGCACCCAACGCATCTATTTCATCAAAAAACAGAACACAGGGATTATTACTACGAGCCTCCTCAAAGAAACCACGTAAATTTTTCTCACTCTCCCCGATATACATATCGAGAATATCATTGAGCCCTACATTTATAAATCCTGCTTTAATTTCTCCTGCCGTTGCCTTTGCTAAATACGTTTTACCACATCCCGGAGGTCCAAATAATAGAATACCACCTCCAACTTTTTTACCATACTGCTTATACAATTCTACATGTTCTAATGGCTTTATAATTTTCAGTTCTATTTCCTTTTTTACGGATTCCAATCCACCTACATCAGAAAAATTAATCTTTGGTTTTTCCAAGTACATTGAAATTTCGTCCTCATCCAATCCATCAGAAACATCCACTGTTAGTCGGAATGCCTTATCCAATGTTTCGTCCGCTTTATCGGGATTCTTGTCTATAACTTTGCGATAGATCTCGAGCGCCTGCGCGTTGTTATTTTCTTTCAGGTAGCATTTCGCTAGAACCACCTGGCCATCTAAACTAAGCTTAGAACTAGAAAGCAATTCTTCAGCAATAATTATGGATGCTGATATCTTGCCGTTTCCAAAATACACCTTCGCTAGCATCTCTTTGGCTTCTGAGTGATTCGGCTGATACTTCAGTAAGGTATTAATATTGGATTCTAACTGCGCCCTATATTCTGGATAAAACTGCAGCTTCTTGATCAACATATACCTCAGTGTTGTGTTTTCCGGAGAATGCTTCAACGCCTCTGCTAAATCATTTAATTCTTCTTGTTTGTACATAGTCTGGTTGTAAGAGCCAAATATATTTAAAATTCTAGTGTTGTGATAGAATTTTCGACCAATGGTAAGGTTAAGGAATGATTAATAATTGAAAGAATCGACTGTAATCGAATAGGTACGTGGGCGTGCCCACAGCCTTTGGCTGAGGTCGTGCTATTCAGGACTCCACATACGTTCCGGTCCCTGCGTTGCAGTGACTCTGCCTTCGGCAGATCCTTGCTATCACTCACGCGGGCAGAGATTACATAATCGTGGGGACAAGGGGTCGGGGACCCCTTGGGTTGCTCACGAATTTCATTTAAGGTAAATGGTAACGAATCACCCTCCAAGGGGTCCCTGACCCCTTGAATCTAATAATAACATATAATAAAAAGTGAAATTTTCCGATTTACCTTTCCCAATCCCAAAGAACATACCCCTAGGAACAATACAATATACCTTCACTAAATATTTTGCCGAGTAGGTGAAAGTTCCTATTTTTAAATAGACAACTTTTAATTTATGAGCAACTCCATCATAAAACGAAATAGCATTTTGTGCTTAATGCTGCTTATTTGCATGCAGCTTTTCTCACAGATAGAAAATATTGCCGATAAAGTTCTAAGTGTAGATCTTAGCCAGAAGCTTTCAGAAGAAGATAAGGCGGAGGTAGAGGAATTTTGGAAATTGATACGCTTTCTACGGAAGGAAGAGCGGAAAGAAAACGGCATGCAAGGTTCAGGCATGTTTGGTTTCTATGGGACGCAGACAGAATTTACAGATATTTTTACGGTAAATGGCGGGACAAAATTTAGTAAAGAGTACTATCCTGTTGACTTGGATTTTTCTGTATATTTCGAAACTATATTTCGGGCAAATCAATTCCAAGAGAGCGTCTCTAATATTGACATTTCATTTGATTATTCTCATCCTAATATTGGAGATGGTTTAGTCTTAGAAAGCTTTGTTTTCTTAAATAGAAGTAACAATGCATTTCTAGGGATAGATCAACGCTATGAAATTGGAGGTGGCTTTATATTTAATAAGTGGATAGACTCGTATTCTGAACCTGGCGTAGTAGCATTCGAACAGTTAGATAGGAGTCCTATCTATAAAACGGATGAAGAAGGCAATCTCATAAAATGCTATCAAGATGCCTGTGCACAAATCAACAATCCAAAACAGCTCACAAAAAAAGAGGTCGCATTCATTGAAAGCTCCATGGGAAGGTACCGAAAAGTATTAAAGAAGCGCCATAGCAAACTACGTCTTTCTCTTATTACTGGGCTTTATTATGAATTAGACAAATCTACAATTACAGATTCTATTACAGTAGATGGGACAAAGACGCTTTTCAAAGAATCCTTTGCCGGCACAAATGAAATGAAAATGGAATTTCGCCCTGGCATACACTTCCGTCCTACCCATATGTTCCAGATGAAGATCTCCCCATTTATTAAAACAGGAATGCCTTGGAATTGGACGGACATTGTCACATCCCCCAATGGAGAGGTGGACGAACGTGTTGACTATATTATTAACTTACGTGCGCAGATGCAAGCAAATTTCTCACAGAGTATGTCCTTATCACTACGGTATAACTTTAATTATGAAAATTCTCCGCAGAGGCGGTTCTTAGGCTTGCCGGGATTTCCTTTGCTGCTAGGACAGCAGGAACATCATAGTTTTATTATGAGTTTTAATTTTGGGTTTTAGAAAAACTACGTAGAAATTTAGAGTTGACCCCTATTTCTATAATTTGGAATACGTTTAACGGACAATTGATAAAACATAAAATGGATTTAGTCATATCATATAGTGTTGCTGTAGAATATTTACACTAATTTAGAATTAACCAATATCTATATCATGCAGCGATTCTACATCCTAACAATATTTGTATTTATTAGTGGAATTCTGACAGGACAAGAAGCCTTCATTTTTACATGCAAAATTTTGAATTCTGCTGGATTTACAGTAGAAATTCCGACAACAGGAACTGGGTATAATTATACAGTCGACTGGGGTGATGGGATTACAACTACAGGGCATACTGAAAATGCCACACACACCTATGCTGCGCAGGGCGAATACCAACTTTCCATTACTGGAGAATTCCCAAGAATATCTGTCAGTCATGCCGTACCTTTCTATAACCAAATTATATCCGTAGACCAATGGGGGGACCAAAAATGGTTATCCATGGAACGGGCTTTTGCAGGATGTTTTGACCTATCAATAAATACGTCTGACGCACCTGACCTTTCTAAAGTAGAAAGCATGAGTTATATGTTTTTTGGTGCAAATATCACGGGAAATATCGGCGACTGGGATGTGTCTAATATAACAGACATGTCAAATTTGTTTAGCCGATCATTTAATTTCAATTTAGACTTAAGAAACTGGGATGTGTCGAAGGTAACAGACATGAATCATATGTTTTCTAGTTGTACTGAATTCAACCAAGATATTAGTAATTGGGATGTGTCGAATGCAACAGACATGAAAAATATGTTTTCTAATGCAAAGGCATTTAATCAAGATCTCGGTGCTTGGAACGTAAGCAAAGTTACTGACATGGAAAGCATGTTCGATACCAACTTTGAATTTAATCAAGACATTGGTAGCTGGGATGTAAGTAAGGTAGAAAATATGGCAAATATGTTTGCTCGGGCAACTGAATTTGATCAAGACATTGGAAATTGTGATGTAAGTAAAGTTACTGACATGCAGGGTATGTTTTATTATACTCAAAAATTCAATAAAGACATCAGCACTTGGGATGTAAGCAATGTTGTAGACATGGAAGAGATGTTCAGTGTAGCCAGCGAATTTAACCAGAACATAGGTGAATGGGACGTATCGAATGTGACAAATTTTGAAGACATGTTTTCCAATGCGGCTGACTTTAATCAGGACATCAGTGACTGGGATATGAGTAGCGCTACCACGCTGAAGGGAATGTTTTTTCGTGCATTTGAGTTTAATCAAAATATTGGAAAATGGGATGTTTCTAATGTAACAGACTGTGAAGACATGTTTGCTAGAGTACATTCTTTTGATCAAAACCTAGGGAACTGGGACATTTCTAATGTCACAAACATGACAGACATGTTTGAAGAACCTCTGAATGATTATTTTCCACATCCGATGTCACAAAAGAATTATGATGCTATGCTTATTGGCTGGGCATCTATTGAACCCAATAGAAATATAACACTTGAATTACCTATTGAATATTGCCTTGGAAAAAATGCAAGACAACATCTCATAAATAATTATGATTGGGTCATAAATGATTTTGGAGAATCAAACTTCTGTTATGAGTCAATTTTAGAGGGTTCGTCCTATCTTGCTGGAAATGATTGTAACGAGGTCTTAACTCATATTCCTCAACAAAAATTTGCGATACAAAGTGATAGTGAGATGTTTCATGTTATTTCGAACTACAACGGCAAGTTTGTGGTTCCTTTAGATACAGGAAGCTATTCCATTAGACCTATCTTAGCTGATCCGTCTCAATTCGAAGTTACCCCTAACTCTATAGAAATAGAATCTCCTATTGACGTTGCAGATAATAATATTCTGTTTTGCATAAATCCTAAAAACAATATCTCTGATATCGCAGTTAGCTTAATTCCGCTTGATGATGCGATGCCGGGGTTTAATGCCTCCTATAGAGTTGTCATTCGCAATAAAGGAAATCAACGGTTAAGTGAAAGGCTAAATCTTAATTTTCAAAATAGCATATTAGATGTCGTGAGCACCTCACCTCAAGCGGAGATTATCGGTAATAATATCCATTGGAATTTCACAGATCTTCTTCCATATGAATCTTTCAGTTATCTAGTAGAATTTAATATAAATTCGCCCATGGAAACGCCTGCAGTTAATGCTGGAGATATATTATCATTTACTGCTAATGTGTTACAAATAGACAATGAGCTGAATACCTCGGATAACATAATGCGCATTAACCAAACCGTCATAAACTCACTTGACCCCAATTACAAAACTTGTCTTGAAGGAGAATTCTTAGAGGAAGCATTAATAGGTGAATATGTACATTACAAAATTCGGTTTGAAAATACAGGGACAGCAGATGCTGTCAATATCAGAGTGACAGACGATATAGATGAAAGTCGCTTTGATATTTCCACACTTGAAGTTGTAGATGCAAGTCATAGCGTACAAACAACTATTATTAGAAATAAAGTCGCATTTGAGTTCAATGAAATATATCTACCGTTTGAAGATGCACTCAATGATGGCTACCTAGTATTTAAGATAAAAACTTTAGATAACCTTACCTTAGGTATGCAGTTAGAAAATCAAGCAAAAATCTATTTTGATTTTAATTCCCCTATAATTACAAATACGGCAACTAGTACCTTTGACAATATGAGTGATACGCAAATCCTAGCTAATGCACTAAACTTAGATTTGCGTCCAAATCCTGTTCATTCTGTTTTAAACATTTCTTCAGACGAATACTTTTCAAAACTTGCAGTCTATGACTTGCAAGGAAAGCAACAAAATGAATTTGAATTTTCAAGTCTACGGAATTATGAAACAATTGACTTAAGCGGTTTAGATTCGGGAATCTACTTAGTAAATATTATATCTGCTTCAGGTACACGGAGTTCTAAAAAAATAGTAAAACATTAAATGAGACAAGTTCGCCTCATTTTATATGTTAAAAAATACAAATTCTAAAAAAACACCCACACATCCTATGTAATCCTAATACCGATTTCATCCTTAGGTTATATTCAAGAAAATGGTCGACAAGAACGGCTGATTTATTAACCTAAAAGTTTGTATTATGAAAATCCTATCTGGCATCGCAGTAATTGCGGTACTCTCTCTCTCTGCGTTTACAATTAAGAAAATTGCAACTCCTCCTCTTTCCAAAAAATGTGTTTTTAACAATGTCATGGGCGAAGTGGACATGGACACCACCCTCACCACAGCAAATTTATCAGCAATTGAATCTTCTGTAACAGAAGGTCTGGAATGGTTAGAGACTGCGCAACACAAAGACGGCGGCTGGGGCGCTGGTTCGCACAACAAACAGCAACAAATGAACCCTCACAAGGTACCGGCGGATCCAGCCACAACCGCGATGGTAAGTATGGCACTTCTTCGATCTGGATCTACACTAGAATCCGGAGATTACAGTAAACAGCTACAGAAATCCACAGAATTTATTCTCAATGCTGTAGAATCTACTCCACCGAATGGAGGGATGATTACAGAATTGAGAGGGACACAAATACAACGAAAGCTAGGGCAGAATATTGATTTAGTATTGAGCTTACAATACCTAAATAATCTTTTGGAGAAACTAGACAAGAATGATAAGATGTATGATCGCGTATTTAGTGCTATCAATAAATCTGTTGACATGGTGCAAACAAGTATGGATAACGAAGGTCGTATGAAGGGTGCTGGTTGGGCAGGTGTATTGCAATCAGCATATGCTACCACTGCATTGGAATCATCTGCAACTAAAGGAGCTGCTGTTGATAAGAATAAATTGGAGAAAGCCAGAGACTATCAAACATCCAATTACGATGCTGCATCTGACGAAGTAAAAACAAAAGATGGGGCTGGCATCATGCTGTACTCAGTAACTGGTTCTGTGCGAGCAAATGCAAAGCGTTCGCGGGAGGCTAAGAATATTATTGAAAAAGCATACAATGAAGGCAAGATTAAAAACAAACAGGTTATCCTAGAAAATTTCAAAAAAGCTGGAATAGCAGAAGATAAAGCCCTTATGTACGAAGTCTCAGATCAAGTATACCAGTCGGCAAAGATCAAAGCGCAAGAAAAGGAAGTACTCAATGGTTTCGGCAATAATGGTGGCGAGGAATTTTTGAGCTTTTTACAAACGGGAGAATCATTGGTTGTAAATGATGATAATTCTTGGACTAAATGGTATGATGACGTGTCCGCAAATCTGTTGAACATTCAGAATAATAATGGGAGTTGGAATGGGCACCACTGTATTACAAGTCCGGTATTTTGTACAGCGACTTGTGTGTTGATATTAACGGTGAATAATGATATTGAGGCGTTGCAAGGGGTGAACAATTGACTATGAATAGTGAACTTTCACTTAACTCCGTGTCCGGTTAATTAAGGAAGTCTATAAGACTTTTACAAGTCAAAAAAGAGAAGTCCTAAATATCTTTCTTCTTTTAATCTTGTTCAAAGAACATTATGCACATCTTATCCCGCTGTATCTAGTTTGCAGCTACGTGCAGCGGGGTAAACTTATACAACTACCCGCAGATAATAAACTGCTACATGCAAAGGAGTCCTCTCTACTTGCATAGTTCTAAAACCCAGAGTCCTCTCTTCTAACTCGCGAAGAGGACAGGAGTCCTTTCACTGCAGTTACATTCAAAGGAGTCTTTCATGAGTTCTACATGCAAAGGAGTCCTCTCCTCTTGCATAGTTCTAAAACCTAGAGTCCTCTCTTCTAACCCGCGAAGAGGACAGGAGTCCTTTCACTGCAGTTACATTCAAAGGAGTCTTTCATGAGTTCTACATGCAAAGGAGTCC
>ENA-ORXT01004958-ORXT01004958.1-marine-metagenome-genome-assembly--contig:-NODE-4958-length-13358-cov-3.356600_pt1 | contig 13358 bp, 12 predicted proteins | sample MGYA00237868_ERZ511482 | MGnify/ENA metagenome assembly ERZ511482 | reverse complement strand
AGACTCGCGCCCAATGGCACCTATTTTCTGTTATCAGGTTTCGACAATATTAACTCGCAGCATCAGTGAGTGAATGAGTGAGTGAGTGAGTTCTTTCGGTGCGTAGGGACTCACTTGCTGGCGCTGCGGGTTTGTATTGTCAGGCTTTGGCCCCAGATTAAATCCAAAGTAAGTTCCATCGGTCTACCGCTTCACCTCATCATACCATTTCAATTGAATCACCACAGCAGCACCAAGCTCAGTCTCAGTTGCCTTGATTTACGGAAATGAAGCACTGTTCATTTTTGCGTCACCCCTGTCGGATGGGGTGTAGCTCAATCAAACAATCTAATCCTACCGATTTTAGTCGAAATCAAACGCGGGACTCTTTTAATGCTGGAGAATTCGTGCTACCGCGCTGATTCGCATGGCACTCAGTCGTTTGGCACGCGGTCTGCGTTGAAAGTGTTGCCCGTCGGCACTGATGATTTTAACCGCGCTGATCGCCTTGCCCCTGACCATTGCGGCCGGCCAAATGCTTGGCCGCATCGTGCCGACGGGATTTTTAGGCTCAATCGGTTTGCTACGCCAAGGAATCCCGCAACGAACAAAATCTGAACTTCGCTTTTATCTCAGCGCCAATCAATTTAGACTTGTCCCCGATCCAACGATCTTTTCCTGATTCAATTATTTGATTCCATTCGTTTTGCGTCCTCCCTGCTTTATGACAAAACACTTTTTTTTGTGCGCCGTTGGCAGAAGCGGGACAACGGTGTTCCGAACGGGGCTCGGTAAACATCCAGGCGTCTATTACAACGGTAAAGAGAACAACGTCGTCCAAGAAATTCTCAACCTTGCCTATGACAACTGCACGTTAAAGTCGCGAAAGTTTGCGATGGTCGTCCAGCAGGAAGAGTATAACGCAATCTTTCGCCAAACGATCGAATCATTAATCTGGCCGGATGAGTCACTGCATTCTCGTCCGTTAAAACTGGCGGCGATCAATCCTGAAGGGAGTCAGTTGAGCTATTTGAGGGAATTGTTTCCAGGCAGCAAGATAGTCGGTTTGGTTCGTAACGGAATTGAGGTGGTGTCGTCGCGAATGGCATTTGCATCATTCGCCGATCGTCCTTTTAAAAATCATTGTGAGGTTTGGAATAGAAGCCTGTCCGTGATTAATTGGGGATCTGAAAACCCAAAGCAGTTCCGGTTATTTCGACAAGAATGGTTCTATCAGCCCGACGTCTTGAAGGCTCAGCTCGATAGCGTGTTTCAATGGCTGGAGTTAGAACCTTCCGAACGTCCCTTAGATCACATCACTCAGACGCTTCGCCATCCGACAGACTCAACTGCTGAAATTGACACTTGTAAATTTGCGCAAGCGACCGATGACCAAAAGAGGCGCTACTTTTTGTCGAAGCGCGATCGTTGGCAGAGTTGGAGTGAATCCCACCGGGATATGTTCGCTGATATCTGCGGAGCCGGCATGGAGCAACTGGGTTACGAAATCCCCTGGGCGTAGAGATACAATTTTCGGACCTAAAATCTACGTGTCCAACACCACATCAGTCTTGTAAACCATGTCTTGAATGGTGCGGAGATTTCGGTTGAACATTAGCACCGCAACTTGAATCATTAAAAACAAAACAGCCGATCCTGCCAAAACGGTACGCATCGTTTCTGCCCAGCGGACATCTTGTGCATCGAAAACCATGCTGGCGATCAGCAACCAGACGACTCCCATGCGTACAAAGCTGCGGGTAAGCATCGTCCGGCGAGAGGGACGCACGCCATAACGATTGACGACGCGTAGGTACAGCAAATTTCTCCCGACCGACTGGCGAAAGAAAAAAACCGTCGCCGAGTACAAGAGAATTGGCAGTAGATTGGTCAGCGACACGAAAAATACGATTGACAAGTTCTCTGTGTAGTCGCGCAGTCGAAGTACGCTGAACAGCAAAAACTGAATCGCGGCGGCGACTAATAATACCGAAAGGAAATCAAATAATCCGGCCAGCAACCGTGGCACGCGTTTCGCCTTGATGGTCGATAACGCCTCAACGGATTGGAAGTCAGAAATCAGTGCGTCGTAGCCTTGATATCGCTGCGTTGGATCTTTGTGCATCATCCGCGTGAGGATACTTTGCCAATTTTCGGGCAAATGCTCTGGCCAAGGCGTAGGATAGGTGACCACGTTCTTTTCATGATCCTCGTTCCAGTCGACAGGCTTGCGGCCGGTAAGCTTGATCGGCAACTTACCAAAAGTCATCTCGTAGAGCGTGACGCCTAAGGCATAAATGTCGGATTGAATCGACGTTTCCCCACCGTGGATTAGTTCAGGAGCGAGATAATTTGGCGTTCCCCCGTGCGTTGCATCGGCGGCTTTTGATTCACGCCGCGCCATTCCAAAATCAGAGAGCTTAATTGTATCGTCGTCTTGCACCAACAAGTTTGAGGGCTTGATGTCGCCGTGAATGATGTCCAGTTTCTGGGCAAACTTAAGCGCGTTGGCAATCTGGAGTCCGTAACCTACGATTTTTGGGAAGGTTATCGTTTCGGCGTTGATTTGTTCACTCAGCGGCTGTCCGCGAACCAACTCCATTGCTAGGAAAGGTTCCTCTTCCTGTTTGCCGACGTAGTAGATCGTCACCACATTCGCGTGATTGACGCGCGCTTGGGAGACGGCTTCTTGAAGGAGAAGTTCGACTTCGTGATTGGCGCTGGTTTGATTGCTCCAACCCGTTCCGCTTTTAAGCACCTTCACAGCGACAAAACGTTTGAGCGAAACGTCGACCGCGCGGTAGACGTGCCCCATGCCGCCGCGACCAATCCGATTAATGATCTTGAAGTGGCCAAAATATTGACCAATCAAAGGATCCACGCCGACCACTTCAAAAGTATCGTCCTCAGAAGCGGTGCTGTCGGTCGCGTGTGCATCGGTGACGTACTCACTCAGCGATACAGTGGCTGAATTGTCGAATCCCTCAGGGTCGACCGAGATCAATTTGTTACAGACCTCACAAACGTCGCCCTTGCGCCGGTGCAGAAGAATCTCGTTGCCGCAGCCGCAACGATACACTGTTTGCGTCAGATCAAAATCCGGATTGGACCGGTCGAGACTCATTTTATGATTATCGTTTGGATCCAAGGAAAGCGAAGATATCTAACGCAGTTTCCATTCTAGCCAGTTCGGAACCGATAGAAGCGTTGTTTTTGTAGCGGAAGACTATTTCGGGCAATTCTTGCTGCTGTGACATTCAAACCTTCTCCAAGCCTGCAAACTCTTTAAAAAAAACGCACGCACCTGCGCATTTGGGTGCTCCGAGCTGAATGCGGGATGTTTCGGGATGTTGCAGGATGTTGCGGGCGGCTTTTTCCGTCGTCTTTTAGTGACCGGCAGGAGTCAGTGCGTTTGCTTTAAACAGTGACTAACGTTTGACCTTTTCGTTGTGTTGCTTGATCAGCTTCACGATTTCTGGATCAGCGAACGGCGGGTCCATGATACCGTGAACGTCCCAACTGCCATGATTCCATAGATACGCCGCGCGGACCGGGTGCCGTTGCCGGTGTTGAGAAAGGAACTGGCAAAGCGCTTCGTAAGTCTGGCGTCGAACGTCGACCAGCTCCGGCGACGTCCACGGGTTCTGATCTTCCTTGCTCGTGCCGAGATACAGATCCCGCGCGGCGTCTGCGGCGGTCAACGCGGGCGTGTGAATCTGACCGCTCGCATCCCTGCCGCCTCCACCGATCCCAAATTCAACAAACTCTAATGGTCTGTTTTCAGGCAGCGGGCAACCCAGCCCATAGAACTCGCCAACAAAGCGACCGACGTTGAACGTGAAATCATCAGCGTTGGGTTGCGGGCTCAAACGCTGGTACATTGACGAACCGATAAAATCGCATTCACGCCATAGCTGACTCAGCGTATCACGAGCTTCTTCGTCGGGCCGGATCTGCCCCGAAACGGCTTCGTGATTAAAGCTCAAACCGAATTCAGCGTTGTTCAGCGTGCCACGTTTTCGAGTGCGTTTGAGAAGGTCTCGCCAAGCCTGCGGGTGATTGAAGACCGTGCGTCCCATTTCGCCCTGCAAGGAAATCTGGACCGGCCAATCCGCAGGCACCGCTTGTTCGAGTGACTCCATCACGGGTATCACCAAAGCGTCCTCGTAACTTGTTCCGCCAATGGGTGTCGCGGGATCGAAGTCGTAATTGTTTCGCCATTGCTGAATAGTTCCATGAGCATTGAGATGCAGTAGAATCGCAATGTTGAGCTTATGTTCGACCGCCCGTTTGAAGGCCGCAACCAGCCACCCTTTCATTTCGGCGCGAAGCTCCGCGTCCGAAGCGTAGAACGAATTTCCTTGGCTGCCATCGCGATTTTCTCTCAGCAACCCGAAATTTTGTGGCTCATGTTTCTCGTTGAGTTCGCTCACCAGCGTCACGCAAAATTGGACATGCGTTTGATCCAATTCCGCAACTCTATCGACCGATGCAACACCCTTTTCCATATCCCATTTGTGAAACATCATCACGGTGGGGCTCACCCGTCCAACTGTGGGTTCCTCAGCAGCAGCGTCGTGCGGGCAAAAAGGGAATCCAAACGCAAACGTCAAAACGAGCATTGCCGTTAGGACGCGTAGCAGAGTGATTGAGAGAATCGAATTGGGCATTTTGATTACTTTCATGAGTCGCGATGGCCGGCACCGTTATCGCGACGCCAGGGATTTAAGAGACGTTTGCAATCCAGTTTAATGGCACGCCGGCAATCGTTGGCGTTTTTCATGGCGAAAAAATGGTTGCGACTGAAAATATTTTCCTCAAGGAATTTTTTAAAATGATGCTTAACCTTTATCGTATTAGCCGTTTCGGTAACAGCCATAGTTACGATACGAGAGAACCGCGTTTAAGGTGCAAACGGCTCACGAAATTGACGCCGTTGAACTAGGTGGACAGCGCCACTTTCGTGAGCGGCAAGGCGTCAGCCCAATGGCACTTACTTTACCTTCAAGATCAAATGATTAGATTTTGGTCTCTGCACCGGTATTAAAATCTAAAGTAAGTGCCAATGGGGAAAGCGCCGGCCAATGGCGGGCCAATGGCGGGCAGAACCGGCGGTTAGCGCCTTTCCGCTCACCGTTTCGTTACCACGATAATAACCAGTGTTTTGATTTAAATGTAGCGCTGTCCAACCAGTATGCATGCTCCGGGGTTGGTGTGTTTTGTTGGGACGTACTAGAATTGGACGTAATAGAATTGAACAAATCATAAGCGCCGATTAGAAAACATGTGTTCCTCAAACGCGGTCAGACCTTTGTTCCGGTTTGAAATTTTGGACGATAACAGGAACACGAATCAACGCAGATTTTCACTAATACTCCTAGGTTCATAACACTCAAAAAAACGACATCGCCTTCAGCAAGAGCCTTCACCGTCCAAGCTTCTGAAAGTCGCCAAAACCAAACTTGTCTTTTACAAACAAAACGAAACGGGCACTCACCGCAGTCGCGCGATGGATGAAGCATACGGGACGTAGCCCTTTCAAATTCCAACGCGAAACATGGAAGGCGTATCTTTCCGGCCAACATGGTCTGGTTCATGCGCCAACAGGCACCGGAAAAACGCTCTCAGTGTTCCTTGGCCCCGTCATCGAGGCGATCGCTGCTGACGCCGAACTCTTACGCAGCGTCGACGCGTTGAAAGCAGATGATTTTGAAACGCTACCTATGCCGACCGCCGGAGCCTCTGAAAATTCCGGCACGGCGGCTCCTGATCCTGCGACGTCCAATTCAACGATGGAACGGTCCTTGCGTCGGCTCAACCGAGCCAAACGGAAATCTGCACCTCGAATAAAACGTCCCAAAGGCAGCCAACTGCGCGTTCTCTGGATCACACCATTAAGAGCACTCGCTACGGACACCGAAAACAGCCTCAAGGCAGCGGCGGAGAGTTTGGGATTGCCGTGGTTGATTGAGAAACGCACGGGGGATACCTCGGCAGCGATCCGCAATCAACAACGTAAATCGCTGCCGGACGTTTTGATCACGACGCCTGAAAGTTTTTCATTGCTGCTGACTCGCGACGACACGCTGGAGCGTTTTTCAGAACTTCAATGCATCATCGTTGATGAGTGGCATGAGTTGCTGGGGTCCAAACGTGGAGTACAAACGGAGTTAGCTCTGGCGCGTGTTCGCGCTCTCAAACCCAACGTCAAACTGTGGGGGCTGTCGGCAACCATCGGCAATCTCGATCAAGCCTTGGAAACGCTGGTCGGCAGCGACGATCTCGATCGCAGTGTCATGATCCGCAGCAGCATGCAAAAGAAGATCGAAATCAAATCGCTGATTCCCCAGCGGATGGATCGCTTCCCTTGGGCGGGGCACATTGGAACGCGATTAGGAAAACAAGTTGCCGAAGTCATCAAAGAACACCAGAGCACTTTGGTCTTTACCAATACGCGGTCGCAGACGGAAATCTGGTATCACACGCTGCTGTACATGATGCCCGAACTTGCTGGGCAGATCGCCGTGCATCACGGTTCAGTGGATCGACAAGTGAGGCAGTGGATTGAGGATCAACTACGTGCTGGCAAGCTGAAGTGTTGCGTCTGTACGTCCAGTTTAGACTTGGGCGTCGATTTTTCGGTGGTCGATCATGTGATCCAAATCGGCAGCCCCAAAGGTAACGCGCGATTGATACAACGGGCGGGCCGGTCAGGGCATCAACCTAAAAAGCCCAGCAAGGTAACCTTCGTCCCCACGCACGCGTTGGAGTTGGCCGAGTTGGCGGCGCTGCGTGATGCGATCGCCGACAAGCAAATCGAAAGTCGCGTTCCGTTAAAAAATTCTCTGGACGTTTTGGCTCAGCACGTCGTCACCGTGGCGATGGGAGGCGGTTTTATCGCTGAGCAATTGCTGGCCGAAGTCCGTACCACGATGGCTTATCGAGATTTGACCCAGCAGCAGTGGCAATGGGTGCTGGATTTCGGAGTCCGAGGCGGCGAAACGCTCCGCGCCTATCCAGATTTTCGACGCATCGAACTAGTGGGCGACCGTTTTCGCGTCACTGATAAAAAAGTGATGCGCGAACATCGGATGTCGATGGGCACGATCGTCAGCGACGCGTCTGTGAAGGTCAAGTATCAAAAAGGAGGCACCCTTGGCAGTGTTGAGGAATCGTTTATCTCGCGCGTTTCACCGGGCGACAAATTTCGGCTGGGCGGAAAGCTGTTAGAGCTGGTTAAGATTCACGACAATGCGGCTTGGGTCAAAAAAGCGAACGGGAAATCGACGACGGTGCCTCGATGGGCAGGCGGGCGTATGCCGCTTTCGAGTGAATTGGCCGAAGCATTCCGCTTGAAGCTGCAACAGGCGCGGGATGGTATTTTCGCATCGCCAGAGATGAAAGCGATTCGTCCGATTCTCGAACTTCAAATGAACTGGTCGGTGCTGCCTAATACGGATGAATTGCTGATCGAATCGTTGAAGGACCGCGACGGATATCATCTGTTTTTATATCCCTTTGCGGGACGATTGGTGCATGAAGGGATGGCCGCGCTGATAGCCTATCGTATGTCTCAGATGCAACCCATCTCCTTTACGATGGCCATGAATGACTATGGCATCGTATTGGGTTCACCGACGGAGGCTCCGTTGGAAGCGGCGATCGACCAGGGCTTGCTGTCTCCCGAAGGCATCGCCGATGATATTACCGCAAGTCTTAACGCGTCTGAGATGACCAAGCGGCAATTTCGCGAAATCGCGCGAGTCGCGGGGTTGATTAAACAGGGATATCCCGGCCAGCAGCAGCGTTCTGCCCGCCATACGCAGGCATCAAGTAACATGTTTTACGACGTATTTGTGGAATACGATCCCGCCAATCTACTGTTGAAGCAGGCGCAGCGCGAGGTATTGGAGCAGAAATTGGAACAGGTGCGGCTGACCGAAACCTTGGTCAGGCTGGAACAATCCCAGATAATTTTTCGTAAACTACTGCGCCCCACGCCGTTAGCGTTCCCTTTAATCGTTGATCAGCTGCGAGACCGTTTGACCAGCGAAAAGTTGTCTGACAGAATTAAGCGTATGCAAGAATCTCTGGAGGCCGCGGCTGACCGAGATCAGGACTAAGCTCTAGTTTGAGTGTCTCAACGAAGGAACGGAACCATCTCTCATCTACCTTTTGAAATTGCCAATCAGTCTTTTCATCTGCTGCCCAATAAAACGTTGTATTGGCCTTCGCAGCAAGCGCTATTGTTGGCCGATACGCATTTTGGCAAAGCGGCGACGTTTCGTAATCGGGGGATCCCTGTTCCCGCCGGCACCACTGATGTGATGCTCGCGAAGATCAGCGTTACTCTCGCGCAGACGCAAGCAACGTCCATCTATTTTTTGGGCGACTTTTGCCATTCGAGCACACGTTATGAAGATGACTTCGTTTCCGAGTTGGTGAAGTGGCGATCCGCACATCGGCACATTGAGATGACGTTGATCTTAGGCAATCATGATCTCGGCCAACGCACTCTGTTTCATCAGCTGGAGATGATGGTCGTGGAAGCACCTTTTCTGGTCGACGGGATTGCGTTGTGTCATTATCCCGAAACGACGGTGCCTCAAGGGACGTACAAACTTGCGGGGCATCTGCATCCGGCTGTGAGGATCGCCGCTGGAGGAGATTCGTTGACAAAGATTCCATGTTTTCATTTCAATAAGACAGTGGGGGTGCTTCCGGCCTTTGGCGAATTCACGGGCACCCATCGCGTGAAACCTAAGCCCTCTGATCATGTGTTCGCAGTCGCCGACGATCAGGTTTTTGCGATCGTCGGACAGCCGCAGACGGCGGCGAATTGAAGGACGGGAAGATAATCGCCGCCAGCCAAGTCATGCGTATGATTCGGTTGTGTTCTTCTGCCAAGTCGGAATTGAGTTCAAAGAAATTTCACCAATTCTGTTTGTTACGTTGCATTAGGAGAGCATCGTGATCCTCTGAACTTGGGGCTGATGAATTTAGGATCAGTCACAAATTAAGTTCCCGATTTGGAGTAGTGGGATTCGCCAGAATTCCTAGTTGGACAGCGCCACATTTGAATCAAAACACTGGTTATTATCGTGGTATCGAAACGGTGAGCGGCAAGAAACTAGCCCAATGGCACTTACTTTACATCCAACCATAAAAACTAGCTCCCCCTCTCCCTAAAAATTCGGATGACGTTTGATACCAGTGGGAAGATCTAACGTCCGAATTTTCAGGGAGAGGGGAGCTAAATTTTGGTTTCTGCACCGCTAGTAAAATCTAAAGTAAGTGCCATTGGGCGCTAGCCGCCGGTTCTACCCACCATTGACCGGCGGCCTAGCGCCTTGCCGCTCACAAAAGTGACGCTGTCCAATTTAGTTAAGATCAATCGTGCGGATGGTGACTTCGTCCAAGTACGCCTCGCCGAAACCGGTAAGGTCGAACCTCACGTTCAGCTGACCTGCTTTATTCACGCTGCGGTAAAGTGTGAATTCTTCCCAACCGTTGGTCGACACGATGCGTTCGGCCAGCGACGGTCCACCGAACGAATCGGTAATCATTAACCCGTCCATGTTGCCTTGAATGGTTTGAGGCACGTTGACCCATCCGTGAATTTGCACCATTTGGTTGGACTGCACTTTTACAGCCGGACTGATTATCCATAACGGTGTTTCCTCTACAAAACCAGCCGAGGAATTCGGCGTCACCGATAATTTTAAACTCTTGCGCCCCAATACGACCTGTTCGCTAGAAAGTTCAACACGCGTCCTCAGCGCGGAGGCATCGATGCGATGATTTTCCCATCCGGCACGTTGCATGTGTTCGAGGCTTTCAAAATCACCCGCAGCAAGCCCATTAGGATCCCAATCACCCGCCGTTTTGAGCTTATCGGTCAGTCGCCAATGCAAAGGAATCAGACTCGCATGCGCGACAAAGGGCGTGGACGTTTTTGATTGAAACAAACCCAATGGCCCAATCGCTGTTTCGCGGCGGCTGAACCCCAGTTTTTCTTCGGTGCGATCGAGAAACGTCGTCGCCGCGTCTCCGCTGCTTTTTAAAATCAAATCGCTGGCGACGCGATACGCGTCGGTAGCCAGGTCTTCAAGTTTTTAACAACTGATCATATCGAAGCGCATCACTACGAAGCAGCTTATTCGATGATGACCACCGATAGTCTTACCGGCGTTGCGAACAAACGTTATTTTACAGATATGCTCAATCGCGAACTGCGTCGTTCGGCGCGGTCGTGTGTGCCGCTGACGGTCTTGATGCTCGACTTGGATTTCTTCAAGCAGGTCAATGATAACTACGGTCATCTTGTGGGCGATGATGTTTTGAGAGAGTTTGCCGCTCGCATGAATGGCATCCTGCGTGAAGAAGATATGCTTGCTCGTTACGGCGGCGAGGAGTTCGTAGTCATGCTCAATGAGACGAACGTCGAGGAAGCCAAGGTTGTCGCTGATCGTTGCCTTGATGCGGTACGTGCCAAATCGTTTGTTTCGGGAGATGTTGAGATCAATTGCTCTGTTAGCATTGGCGGTGCAACGTTCTTAGGAAAACCGAAAGACGTTACGCCGAATCAATTACTTCGACAGGCAGATCTGAAATTGTACGAGGCAAAAAAAACCGGCCGGGACAAATTCATTTCTTAGATGGCCGAAACAACCTACTGCCTGGTCGCCCTAACGGCTCACACTCTCAATCGGACTCGCACTAAATCAACCAGCCATCACGCGACTGTTTTCTGCACGTTTACTTCAGTTCCACCGGCATTTTTCCTTGCGGAATATCAAAACCACTTCCTGCGTCCAGTGACTGAGCATCGAGCGGTTCATCCAAACCATCCATCGCGAGGGTCTCTTCAGGATTGAAGGGATTAAATGAGTCGAAGAATTTTTCAGACAATTCGGGGTCATAATTGCTGTCTTTGAAGATCGTATTCAACACGTACTGGCGTTTGCCGATCAGATAAATTTCTGATTCTGATTTCAGACCCTGTCCGTTTTGAGTGAACTGGTACGATATTTTTCGACCAGGGTATTCACGCAGGCTGACCTGCTCATCGGCGTTCAACTGACCAATGACGCGTGCGACGGTTCCCTTAACGGCACCATCGAGAATTTCTCGGATCTTCACGCGGCCTTCGGGCATGTCGTGCAAATCATGATATGAAAATACGAAAACGATCTGTCCTTGGTCAATCGAGCATATTTTTAGCTTCACGACAATCTGCGAACGGTCGGCGACGGGTTTAAACGAGCGTTCCATCTCGCGCGGTTGCACAGGCATTAAAAATTCAGCATTGGCCCCTTCGGGATTTTGTTTCAACCATTCGCCCGAATCATCAGATTCTGATTGAGCTCGACATTCGACGGCCGGGACCGCGCAACACGCCAGAACGCACAGGACCAGTAAAGCGACCGAAGCGAAGGAATTGGGCAAATTGTAAGGCTTAGATGTCATGGCTGATCAAAATGAAGGTTGATAGTTTAGCAAATCAAGGCAGGGTATACTCCTGAGTATCGGTCGATTGCTGTCGCCCGTTTAAATCAAGTTCGTTGTGGTTATTTATATCGCAGATTCGCCGTCGATTCTGCGCGAAATTTATGCCAATGTTTGATGTTCCCCGTATTAAATGCGATTGCCGGTAGTCATAAAAGCAGTCGCCTGTAGTCACGTTTGACAGCATTTTACCGCCCGTTTATCGTGACAGCCACCAAAGACCACCTAGTGGGGTCTTTTTCTCCGAACAATCGTTTCATTTTCAGTGATAGGGATTCTTTGTCCAGTTCTCAGCCCACCTCTGATTCTAAATCCAATCCCGGTCACAGTCCCAGTCGCAGTGGAGCTTTTGCTGCTGCGGTGGATAAACGCGTCGAAAAATTTACCGAGAGCATTAGCTTCGATCACCGTTTGTACCAGCAGGACATCCTTGGCAGCATCGCCCATGCGCAAATGCTGGCGGACCAGAAAATTCTGACCTCGGAGGAAGCCACTGAGATCGAAAATACACTCACCGATATCGCCGGCGAGATTGCTGATGGCACGTTTGAGTTTAAAGAGGAACTGGAGGATATTCACATGAATATCGAACAGGTTCTAATTGATCGCTTGGGCGATGTGGGTCGTAAGCTGCATACCGGACGAAGTCGCAATGATCAGTGTTCGACCGATGCCCGCATTTGGGTGCGCGAAGCGATTGATCGCATCGACGGTTTGTTAGAAGATTTGCAAAAGTCATTTCTGTTGCGTTGCGAAGTTGATGTTGATGTTATCTTGCCGGCCTATACTCATCTGCAACGCGCTCAACCCGTTCTAGCGCCGCACTATTGGTTGGCCTACATTGAGAAATTTCAACGGGATCGCGACCGGCTGATGGACTGTCGGCGGCGTGTCAATTTGTGCTCTCTGGGAACAGCGGCTTTGGCGGGAACGACGCTGAACATCGACAGAGAAAATACGGCTAAGCGTTTAGGTTTCGATGGTCTGGTGGCCAACAGTCTGGACTCATCCAGTGACCGCGACTACTTGTTAGAAACGGCCTTCTGCCTTTGCACGATCGCGATTCACTTAAGCGGTTGGGCGGAGGAGTGGATTCTGTGGTCAACGGTTGAATTTGATTTCATCGACCTGCCTCATGCGTTCTGCACGGGGTCATCGATCATGCCTCAGAAGATCAACCCCGACGTATTGGAGTTAACGCGTGGGAAAACGGCGCGAGTCATCGGTAGTTTACAGACGTTGCTGGTGCTGACTAAGGGGTTGCCGCTGGCGTACAACCGCGATTTACAAGAAGACAAACCGCCGCTGTTTGACGCCGTGGATACGGTCGAAGCTTGTTTAGCGGTAGCGGCACCGTTGGTGGCAGATAGCCGGCTTAAACGGGATTCCATCTCCGCCAGACTTCATCGCGGTTTCTTGGACGCCACGACGCTGATGGAGTATCTGATTAAGCGCGGCACACCCCAGCGGTCCGCCCATCACTTAATTGGAGGCTTGGTGAAGCTTGCAACCGAAAAATCCGTTACGCTTTCGGAGCTATCTCTAGAAGAATTCCAATCTTTAGATGGCACGCTAGATCGCTCGGTTTATGATGTACTGGGCGTTGAAAATGCAGTCCAAGCCTTCCAAAGCGTAGGGTCAACCGCACCCGCACAGGTTGCCAGTCAGGTAACGGCGTGGAAGTCACGTCTGGCTTAGCAAGTCGCTGGGCGAACAAGGCCGCCGCTTGGATGAAGCCTTGCCGATTATTTCGATTGTTCGCCGGCGAAAGCAGGCCATAGCTGATTACAATCAGACTTATTGATTCAAGCCTTATGAAACCGTCCTGATCTCGTCGATTCACCTTGGGTTATGTTTATGAACTTTGTTAT
>ENA-ORXT01004957-ORXT01004957.1-marine-metagenome-genome-assembly--contig:-NODE-4957-length-13359-cov-2.682277_pt1 | contig 13359 bp, 10 predicted proteins | sample MGYA00237868_ERZ511482 | MGnify/ENA metagenome assembly ERZ511482 | reverse complement strand
AGCGAACCCCAGTCGCCAGACGGCCACGCCATACGCATCGAGTTCGTGCCGGGTTTTCGATTCGAGGCCCCGGCGATGCCGAACGCCTTGCGAATCACCACGGTGCAGTAGGGCACCCGGGTTCGCCGAAGTGCCACCAACACCGTCGACCCAGCCCGCACCGTGGCCTCGTGCTCGGACTGCTTGCCGATCACGAAGCCGGGACAGTCCTCCAGGTGCACCATCGGCAGATTGAACAGTGATGCAAGGTCGATGAGTCGCGTCAGCTTGCTGCACGAATCAGCAGTCCAACCCCCGCCATAGATCATGGGGTTCTCGGCATAGAGCGCGACCGGCACGCCATCGAGCCTGGCGAACCCGCCGATGATCGATGTGCCCCAGTTCCGGCCGATCTCGAAGAAGCTGTCGGTGTCGACCACGGCCTCGATGATCCGATGCATGTCATAGGCCTGTCGAGGGTTGCGAGGTACGGCATCGATCAGCCAGTCCTCCCGCCGTGCGCCATCATCGGTCCAGTCTTCGATCGGTGGCAGCTCGTCGATGCTGCTCGGCAGGTACGAAAGGAACTCGACCGCCCGCTCGAACGCCTCTTCCTCGGTGTCGACGGCGTCGTCGATTGCCCCATTGCCGGTGTGGATCGCGGCGTGTCCCAACTCCTCTTTGCTGACCGTCCCGAGACCGGCCTGCTCCACCAGCGCTGGACCAGCGATCATCATCTGCGAAGAGTTCCGCACCATCACCGAGTAGTGAGAGGTGGTTGCCCTAGCAGCACCCATGCCGGCAACGGAACCGAGCACCAGCGACACTGAGGGCGCCAGGTCCAGATGATCGATCACGGTGTCCCAGCCAGCCAGCAACGGGATGTAGGTTCGGCCCGCCATCTCGATGGTCTTCACCGAACCACCACCGGACATGCCGTCGAGCAGTCGAACATGGGGCAGCCGCATCTCGACTGCCATCTTTTCCGACGCCTCTCTCTTGGCCGAGATCGACGCATCGTTGGATCCGCCTCGCACGGTGAAGTCGTCGCCGGAGATCACCACCGGTCGCCCCTCGAGTTCGGCCAGGCCGAAAACGAAGTTCGATGGCAGGAGATCGAGCAGCTTCCCGTCATCGTCATAGGTCGCCACGCCGGCTGTCTTGCCCAGTTCCCAGAGCGAGCCGGGGTCGACGATCGCTTCGAGTCGCTCGCGCACGGTCAGCTTGTTGAAGTGGTGTTGCCGCTCGACTTTGTCGGCACCGCCCAGCTTCTCAGCGAGCGCTTCGCGCACTCGCAACTCTTCTAGTTCGGGTTCCCAACCAGCCATGACGCCGAGTCTTGCTCACTGACGGCGGTTCTTCACATGCGAACGCGGAGAGTGAAGATTCAAGAATTGGTAGACGCTGTAAGACTTTCCGGGCGCTATAGGTCTCAAAGTAGCTGAATCAAGCTATTTCTATATGGTTCAACACGCAGGCCCAGTGGACCCAAGTTCGCCAGTTCCATCGAACTATTCCGAAAGATCTCGCTTTACGTGACCAAGTGGGATCCGATAGAGAGTTCTACTTGCAGCTCGAAGAGGCAGAGCGGCGACACATTCAGGAGAACGAAATTCAGTGAGCGGAAAGCAAGTAATGAGCGGGATAGTTTCCGGCGGAACAGCGTCGAAAAAGACAGTGTCAGGAAAGGCAGCGACCGCCAGGGTCGTGATTGGTGGCGTGTCGGGGCCCTCAGAGGCCGACGCCAGCCGGCCAATCGGGCTCTCGTCGAACACGGCCAGCCGAGCCTCCTATCAGGCGTCAGAGATCCGAGCGCACGTGAAGTCCATGCGAGATCAGGTCCAAGACTCTCAGCTGTACCTCCTCGAAGCTCAACAAGCCCTCCAGGCGAAGCGATTCCCCAAACCCTTGTGAGGCTTGGCTCTTTGTTGCATATGACCCCGACTATGGTGCGCTGACCAGCAAGTCCGCACGATTGACAGGGACGAAATGACCGAGAGCGATGTCACGACCGAGACTGACGCACCCAAACTGGTGTGTGCCATCGGGGCTTCCGCTGGCGGGCTGTCGCCGGTCGAGGAGTTCTTCGATGCAATGCCGAGTAATACCGGCGTTGCCTTCGTGGTTGTTCAGCACCTGTCGCCAGACCACGAGTCCATGATGGTCAGCTTGTTGAGCAGCCACACAGCGATGCCGGTCGAACATGCCGTCGACGGCGAGCCGCTGTTCGCCGACGTTGTGTATCTCATTTCACCGGGCACCGAACTCGCAGTCGAGGACGGGCGCATGCTCGTGACGAAGCGAGACTCGTCCTCGAGGGACGTCCCGAAGCCGATTGACTTGTTCTTCAAGTCGATGGCCGCCAACTACAGCTCGTCGGCCATTGCCATCGTGTTGTCCGGCACCGGGTCCGACGGCACGCTCGGCATCGAAGCAGTCCGTCGAGGCGGAGGTATCACGCTCGCTCAGGACGGAACCGCAGCGTTCGACGGCATGCCTACGGCGGCAAACAACAGCGGCTTCGTCGACGCAGTCCTCGACCCCACATCGCTTGCTGGTGTTGTTAGTCGATTCGCTGCTACCGGTAAGCGGCCGGGCTCGCACGACGTCCACGATGTGCTCGATGAGCACGAAGAACGAATCCTGACCTATCTCTCGATGTCGAACGACATCGACTTTCGTGAGTACAAGTCAGCGACCGTGAGCCGTCGCCTGCAGCGGCGCCTGATGATGTCCGGTCTCGGGTCGCTGAGTGAATACGCCGACGAAATCCGTGACAATCAGCAGGAGCGGGCCGAGGTCATCGAGGACCTGTTCATCGATGTCACGCAGTTCTTCCGAGATCAAGATGCGTTCGACATCGTCGAGAACGAACTCCTACCTGATCTTTTGGAGCAAGCGGCGGTCGAGAATCGACCGTTCCGGATGTGGATCCCAGGCTGCGCGACCGGCGAGGAGGCATACTCCCTGACCATGCTGGCCATCGAGGCCGCAGATCGGGTCAAGAACGGCCGGCCGCCACCAATCCAGACGTTCGCCACCGACGTTCACATGGCTGCGCTGGAGACCGCCAGTAGCGGCACGTACCCGATCGACCGGATGGGGAACGTGTCGGCGGAGCGTCGTGATCGGTTCTTCGATCAGGTCGGCAACGATTATGTCGTGAAGTCAGAAGTGCGTTCCGCACTCACCTTCGCTCGTCACAATCTGCTCACCGACGCCCCGTTCACTCGCGTCGACCTCGTCAGCTGTCGAAACCTGCTCATCTACTTCCGCACCCCCGCCCAGGAACGATCGATTGCATCGATGGGCTTCGCTTTGCGTCAGGGCGGTGTGCTGTTCCTCGGACCCAGCGAAACACTTGGCTTCGCTGCTTCGGATTACACGCCTATCAATCAAATATGGCGGCTATGGCACAAGCAATCCGACCAAGCCCAACGCTCGTTCCGCCGCAACATTCCCTCGGGCACCGACCTGTCGGTCACGCAACGCTCGCCACTGGGCTCGACCGACCCCAGCGTGCTCCGGGCGTACGATGCGATTCTGACGGACCACTTCTCCGCTGGTCTGATCGTCAACCAGCGGCGAGAACTGGTGTACGTCATGGGCACCGCAGCAAGTTGGCTTGGGTACGCGCCCGGTCGACCAACCGCCGACACCCTCAGCCTCATCACCGACCCAAGCCTCCGACTCGTCGTGGGGGCAAGCCTTCGCGAACTCGAGTCGGGCGCCGAGGTGGCGACCCCGCGCCAGCTCGGCGTGAGTTTTACCGGAGCGAACAATGAACCGGTCGCCCTGCTCGGCAAGCGGGTCAAGGTTTCCGCCGATCGTTTCAACTTCTTGCTCTACACCGCGCCCAGCATCGCCACGGTCACCATGCCGAGCGACCCGCTCGAATTCGGTGGTCTCGACGCTTCAACCGACGAACACGTGTTGGCGCTCGAAATCGAGCTGCGTCACACGAGAGAGAGCCTTCAGTCCTCGCTCGAAGAGCAGGAGACCTCGAACGAGGAGCTGAATGCGGCGAACGAAGAGCTCATCGCATCGAACGAAGAGCTGCAATCGACGAACGAAGAACTCTCGTCGGTCAACGAGGAGTTGCGAACCCTCAACGACGAACACCAGCGCCGCCTCGACCAGATGCTCGAGCTCTCGGCCGACCTCGAGCAGCTCATGTCGTCGACCGAGATCGGAGTGATCTTCCTCGCCGAAGATGCCTCGGTGCGCCGCTTCAATGAGCCAGCGCGCGACTACTTCCGCGTTCGTGACAACGATGTGGGGCGTCCGTTCACCGACATCGTGACCTCGCTGTCCTATCCGGAGCTACAGGCCGACGTTGAAGAGGCGTTCGTGACCGGGGCTGGTGCCTCGAGAACGATCCGCAACGTCGCCGACCCTGATCAGCGGTTGCTCTCGCAGGTCACCCGCTACGAGCTTCCCCGACAACGGTGGGGAGTGCTCATCGCGATCGTCAACGTCACCGAAGTCGAACTCGCCGACGAGGAACGAATGCTCGGCGCCGCACTCAGAAACGTTCCGGCCTGGTTTGCCGTGTGGGATCATGAGCACCGATGGACCTACGCGAACAAGACGCTCGGCGTTACCACTGAGAGTCCGGAATCGGTCATCGGAAAGTCGTACCGCGACGTCTACGGCACAGAACTGGGTAGCGAACTCGAGGCTGAGAACCGGCGCGTTCTCGATACCGGCGAACCACTGAGCTCGGTTCGAGCCATCAACGGTGAGCGCGTCATCACGTCGAAATTCTTGGCTGTGGTTGATGGTGTCGATCATGTCAGCGGGTTGGCTATTCCCTTCAGCGACGTCAGCGGGCTCCCAGAGATGGAGCGAGCCCTTGTCATCGCCGACACCATGGAGGGTTTTTCGATCGTGGGCATCGTGGAGGTCGATGGTGAGTTGGCATGGTCGACGGGGCTCGATGGCGATTTGGTCCCAACGAACTGGCTCGATGCCGATCAACTCCGGGCGTTCGGGTTGGACCCCGACGCACACATCGAGGCGTTCGGTCGGGCCAGTCGCGGCACCACTACCCACGTTCCCAGTCGCCCTTTGATGGCGGGACTTCGCGAGCGCTATGCGTTTTCGTACGTGCCAGCTGGGATTCAGGAGGAGGCAGGGCGGTTTGGCAAAGGAACAGTTGTGCTTCGGGTGCTTCGAACCGAAGAGGTCGAACAAGCGGCGGAACAAGGTCTACGACGCATCGGGGAACTCGAATCCGACCTCAGCACACTCCGCAAATCGATGAACGCCGATGTGGCCACCCTCGCTGAGCGAAACGAAGACCTCGACAACTTCGCCCATGTAGCGGCCCATGATCTGAAAGCGCCACTTCGATCGATCCGCAGCTTCGCCGAGATGGCGCTCGAGACGATTCCCACTGAGTCACCGGCCGAGGGCCAGATCGAGCAGGTCATCAACTCTTCCAGGCGAATGGGCAACCTGATCGACAGCCTGCTCGAGTTCGCCGCGATCGGCCGTGAAGCAGCAGAACCATCCGAGATCGATCTCCGCCAAGTTGTCGCAGAAATCACTGTCGATCTTCGGTCAGCGATCAATGATCGGGATGCCGAGGTCGATATCGATCTCGACGCCCTGCACGTGCACGGCAGCGGTGATGCAATCCGGCAGGTGCTGGCCAACCTCGTCCAGAACTCGCTGAAGTTCGCAGGCGATGGTCGTCCGGTCATCCGGATCCATTCCGAACCCGATCGAGACGGGGTGCGAATCGACGTGACCGACAACGGTATTGGCTTCCCCGATGACGAGGCTGACCGGTTGTTCGAGCCGTTCCAACGTCTGCATGCAACGAGTCAGCCTGGCTCCGGCGTCGGCCTTGCCATCTGTCGGCGCATCGTGCAACGTCACTCGGGCAAGATCTGGGCCTCGAACGTTCCCAACGGAGGAGCCACGTTCTCGTTCTGGTTACCCGCACCCTCTGCCGAGGTAGAGGTCTCGTCATGAATATGGACAGACAGCCTCCCGGCAAGCTGACGTATCTGCTCGTTGATGATGATCCGGCCGACCTCGAACTCCTGCGAACCGCCTTCTCCACCGTCGATCCTGAGGCCAACGTCGTGACCGAAAGCAACTCGGCGCGGGTCGTCGAGTGGCTCGACGCTTCGCTTGTCGACGGCGAGAGATCCAATGTGGTCCTCATCACGGATCTGAACATGCCAGCCCCTCGGGGTGACGATCTCGTTCGCTCGATCCGACAGCGATGGACAAGCGGCCCCGTGTCGATTGTGTTGTCGACGTCGGACCGCAAGGTTGACGTCATCAAGGCCTACGAAGCTGGCGCGAACTCCTACCACGCCAAGCCGATGGGTTATCACAGCACGGTCGAACTCTGTCGTTCGATCAGCGATTACTGGGGCGTTGCCGACAAGCCACCGATCGCACGCCGATGACTCAGGCGTCACCTGTGGGCTAGCAACTCAAGCGTGACCGTCGTTCCAGCTCCCGTACTCGGCTCGATCTGAATGTCGCCGTCGACCGAGCGGACGAGGCGCCGACAGATGGCCAAGCCGAGGCCCGTGCCTTCGACGGCCTTGTCGAGGCGCTCGAGCGGACGGAAGACCTGCTCTCGCTGTGCTGCCGGTACACCGACACCGTTGTCGTGAACGGCCAATCGAATGTTGCCTTCGCTCTCGGTGGCTTCGACTTGGATCTGCAGCGGAGTGTTCGGTCGGCGGAATTTGATGGCATTGGTCAAGATGTTCTCGAGCACCCGAGCAAGCACATCTTCGGTCGCTCGCACGGTCAGGTCAGGATCGATGTTGACGGCGACCTGGGCTTCAGCTGTGTCGACGTCCGCCTGCAGGAGCCCGAGGACATTCACTGTGCAGGCCCGGACGGGTACGGCCGCAAGCTCGGGAGCTGGACCGCGTAGGCCGGCGTAGTCGAGCATCGACAGCACCAATCGGTCCAAGTGGCCGAGGGTGTCATCGAGTCGGTGCCAGAGGTCTGCTGATTGTTCGCTGGGCGTCGAGTCGATCCGGGACAGTGCTTCGGCGAGGAGGCGCGAGGTTCGTAAGGGCGCTCGCACGTCGTGAGCCACCATGTGGGCGAAGTCTCCGAGATCGCTGTCTGCCTCTTCGAGCGAATTGCTCAGCGTGCGCAAACGTCGTTGCGCTTGACGACGGGTCATCGCGAATTGGATGGACCGGCGGAGCGTGTCCTCGCTCATCTGATCTTTGCTGATGTAGTCCTCGGCTCCGACTTCAATGGCGAGAATCGCAAGTTCCTTCTCGGCGGCGCCGGTCAGCACCACAAGCGGTACATCCGGGGCAGCTTCAACCAGACGCTCTGCGGCCTGGATGCCGCGGGCGTCTGGGAGGCCGAGATCGGAGACGATCAGGTCAGGCGAATGGTCCTGGAGGGCTGCAAGGGCGGCCTTGAGTCCCATGACGTGTTCCACGTCAAATTCGAGATCGGCGCGATCGAGCCAGGTTTGAACGAGCAATGCGTCGGTCGGATTGTCCTCGACCAGCAGCAGGCTCAGTGGCCTGGTGCGGTCGACCGCGTCGTCGCGCAGATCAAGAAGGGTCATCGCTGAGATCGATCTCTTCGACCAGCAGTTCGTCCTCGAGGTCTGATGCGAAATCAGGGCTCACGAGCTTCAAGACCGCATTGAGCTCGTCGTCGCGCTCGAAGCCATTGCCCGAAGCCACGAATGTCATGACCTTTTTGAGGAAGGTCTCCATCCCGCTGAAGGTGCTGGGTTTCGTCTCGAAGGACATGGCGCCGCTCTCGTAGCAGGCGTACTCGTCTTCGAGTCGCGTCGAGCTGGTGAAGACCACAACGGGAATCTGTTTGAAGACATCGTGCTTGCCTAGCTCTTCAAGCGTGCGGACCCCGTCGAAACCGGGCATACGGAGATCGAGGACGATCGCATCTGGCAGCTCGTCGACGTCATGGGCTTCGGCAAGGGCGAACAGGAGATCGCTGCCATCGGGGACGAACCCGATCGTCATTGGCAGCTCCAACATCTGGGCAGCCATCGTCACAAGCAAATGCTCATGCGGATCGTCGTCTGCCATCAGCAGTGAGATGGGTTTGGCTTGTGTTGCTGCCTCGAGCGAGGAGACATTCGAGTAGGTCTTCATTACCAATTCCTCCAGGATTCGGGTGGTCCATGGTGTGGGCCGCCAGACCCCTTCGGCGGTCAGATCGAGGAATTGAGTCCCGGTGAGGGGATTGCGCAGGCAACAGCGCCAAGGCTCGTCGTTCAGAAATTCGAAGTTTCTTGGAGTTTCTCGCGACAAACGCAAACCGCCGGGCGTCAGCTCAGAGTTCCCAGCGGTTGGTTCGGCGCGAACCGTTCCACCGCTCGATAGATCGGAGATGAATGAGATGGTGGTGCACCAAAGCAGTCGTCAGGCCACAGTCGCGAAGCAGGCTCGAGAAAGTCGAGGCGCCGTTGACTATAGCGAGACCCTCATACAGGAGAGTCTCGCAATTCTCCAGGGCCGACGGTCCGCACCTCAGTCCAATGATCGTCCATCAGGTGTCAAACCGCGTTAGCGAAGGTTCGGAACCGACGCCCGGTTCGCCTTCAGTCGCTGGGTTTGGTTCCCAAGGTCGGGAACTCGGCAACCAACGCATCCATTGCTGAAGCCAAGACGCTCTCGTCCTTCATCGCATCGTGGAATGCAAGCAGATCGTCGTGATCGATGACGTTCCCTACGTGGAGATCGCCGAGCGAGGACGGAAGTGACCACGCTTCCTCGTCGACGCCAGCGGCGATGAGAAGATCGACCGTCCGCCTGGCGATGCTCTTGATCGTGGTGATTGCGCACGTTGGGCAACTGAAGCGGTAGCTGCCATCATCGGTTTCGATGCAGCGACGAACCGTCACCTCGCTGATCCGCAATTCGACGTCGCCACAGCGTTCACATGTTGCCTTGATTCCTGCCATGTCATTTCTATCGGGGAGAACCGTCGTGGATCCAGGGTCCAGATGACCCGTTCGGAAGGTCGTTCGTCCCATCTCGGATAGGTCTAGGGTCCGCCCATCCCGGACCGCCCCAGTTTCCCCGGGCAGGCTCAGCGTGGTAGTCAGCTCCTGACACTCGTTGGCCCGAGGAAAGATTCGATGGAAACGACAGCGATTGCCCGCAGCATGCGGGGCTCGATCGGGATGCTCGCCATGGACTGGCTGATGGCGCCATCCCCCCCCCGGGTGGGACCATGCCGCTGACTTCGAGTGCCTCAGCCCTGACGAACGAGCCGAACTCCGGCAACTCGCCAAGGAAGCGCGAGCCCACGCCAAAACCAAGGACACTGAATGACCGACAGCGCCAATCCTTCCGTGACCGCAGACGAGATCGACACCGCATCGGTTGATGCTGCACTCACCACCACCCGAGCGGTGCGCAAACGGCTTGATCTCACCAAACCGGTCGACAACGACCTGATCATGGAGTGCATCGACATCGCCGAGCAGGCGCCGTCGGGCGGCAACCAGGGCAGCCGACGCTGGGTCGTCGTGACCGACCCCGACGTGAAAGCCAAGATCGCCGAGCTCTACATGGCGACAGGTGGCGAATTCATGATCTCGGCTCGTGATCGCATCGCTGGCACTGGCCACCCACAAGAGAAGGTGATGGAGTCAGCGGCGCACCTTGCCGAGCACCTGGCTGAGGTGCCTGCCATCGTCATTCCCACCATCATCGGCGTTCACGACAACAGCGGCCGCCCTGGCCTGTTCGACTCCGTCATCCAATCGGTCTGGAGCTTCAGCATTGCGTTGCGAGCCCGCGGCCTCGGCACCGCCTACACCACCGCCATACTCGGCAAACAAGCAGAGCTCGTCGAACTGCTCGGCATCCCGGCCGAGAACACCCCGATCGCCATGATTCCCGTGGCGTGGGCCAAGGGCACTGGCTTCCGCCAAGCCCCCCGATATCCAGCGAGAGAGATCACCTTCATGAACAACTACGGCACAACCTGGGCGTCAGGCCCGAGCGACCCTCCCTGCCTTGCCGACGGCCCCGGCACCGTCGTCGAGATCGACATCAAGGCCAAAGCAGCCGATGTCTGGGCCATGATCTCGGACCCAGCAGTGAGTGCGAAGTTCAGTGGAGAGTCGCTCGGTGCGGTCTGGGCGGAAGGTTTCGATGGTCCTGCGCTTGGCGCTCAGTTCGTGGGAACGAACAAGCACAAGGCCATCGGCGAATGGGACGTGCAGTGCTTCGTCCATCGTTTCGTCGAAGGCAAGGAGTTCGGATGGGTCACCTCCGACGCAGACAATCCAGGTGCCCAGTGGTGCTTCGAGGTGGCATCGATCGCTGGCTCGGTCCGGCTGCGATACAGCCTCATCATCGGGCCTGGCCCTTCCGGCATCTCACACGCAATTTCGAACATGCCCGACCGTGAAGCCGACATCCTGAATGGCCGAGTCCGAGAGCACCGGGGCAACATGCAAAAGGTGCTCGAAGGCATCAAGGAAGCGCTGCACCAGGAGCCAGACCCCGAGCGAGCCAACCCGATCTTCGACAACTGACGTCGCGTCAGTCGGCGTGGCCGAGCCGCGGTGTGCTCCAGCCGTACTGCACCGAGAGCAATCGCACGATGAAGATCAACAGGGCCACGGGTAGCCCGACGACGTCGAAGCCGATGTCAGCCTCTGCTGCCAATGCAATGGCCAGCGAACCGGCAGCGGCAGGGATCACGTAGAGCCCGCTCTCCGGGGTGAAGATCGTGGGGACTTCGCGCACCAGCACGTCGCGAAGGATGCCGCCGCCAGTGGCCGAGAGCGCTCCGATGAACGTTGCTGCCAACACCCCGACCTCAGCATCGACGGCCTTCGAAGCACCGACCACCGCAAACAGGGCGAGGCCAAGCGCGTCGAAGATGATCACTGGACGGTGCAGCAGAGCGGGAAGTCGCGGCACCGCAGCGGTCACGATCGCAGCAGCGACTGGCACCAAGAGGTATCGCTGATCGCGAAACGCGCCAGGTGGCGTGAAACCCAAGAAGACATCGCGCAAGATGCCGCCAGCCAAACCCGTGGCGATGGCCAACGAGATTGCCCCGACGACATCGAGCTGCTTCTTCACAGCAAGCGACGCCCCCGAGAGGGCGAACACGAAGATGCCGATCAGGTCGAGGGCTACAAGCACTTGCCGAAGCTACCGCTGCAAACCGTGCAGGAGCTCCGTCACCGCACCTCAGCCTGCAGCCAATCTGAAATGGCCTCACCGATCTCGGTTGCGCTGTCCTCTTGGATGAAGTGGATGCCTGGCACGGTCACCTCGGTCTGATTTGGCCATGACCGGCAGAACTCGCGTTGCGCCCCGATGAGGATGGTTCCCGGCTCGGCATTGACGAACAGTTTTGGTGTCTCCGAGGTCACGAGCCAATCGGCGTACGCCTGGACGATTCCGTGCACCTCGGCCGGCTCGCCGTCGAGTGGGATTTGGCGGGGCCAGGTGAGCGTTGGTCGACGGCCCTCGCCTGGGTCGAGGAATGGACGCCGGTATTCGTTCATCTCCTCGTCGCTCAGCTTTCGGATGATCGAGGCCGGCAGGATCGCTTCGACGAAGAGGTTCTTGGTGAGCACCATCTCTTCGCCAGCGTCGGAGCGCATTGCCTTGAAGATGTCTGTTGCTCCCTCTGGCCATTCCTCCCACGTCACTGGCCGAACAATGGCTTCCATGTAGGCAATGCCGGCGACACGGTCTCGATGTCGGTTCGCCCAGTCGAATCCGAGCGCAGATCCCCAGTCGTGGATGACGAGGGTGACCTTGTTGCCGATGTCGAGTTGGTCGAGCAACCCATCGAGATACTCACGATGCTCGACAAAGGTGTACGAGTCAGGCCCGACATCGTCGAGTTTGGCTGAGTCGCCCTGGCCGATCAGGTCAGGCACGATGCACCGAGCCTTGTCAGACACATGGGGGACGATGTCTCGCCACAGATACGACGAGGTCGGGTTGCCGTGCAAGAACAGCACCGTGTCGCCTTCGCCGACGTCGTGGTAGGCCATCTGCTTTCCGGCGACGTCGACATACTTCTTGCTCAGCGGCTCGATGCTCATGGCGGCGAGTTTGCCCTCTGGTCTTGATCATGTCGAGCCTCGGGCCAGCGCCCCGAAGCTGGCAGACTGCTGGTCATGCCCGAAGAGTCGGTGAATCGTCCGCAGGTCGTCGTTGTTGGTTGCGGTTTCGGAGGTCTCGCCGCGACGCAGTCGTTGGCGGAGGTCGGTGTCGACGTCACCGTGATCGATCGAGAGAATCACCACACGTTCCAGCCGTTGCTCTATCAAGTGGCGAGCGCTGGCTTGAATCCGTCAGACATCGCGCAGCCAATTCGGCATGTGATCCGAAAACAGAAAAACGCTCGGGTCTTGCTCGACGAAGTGACTGGCGTTGACCTCGAAGCGCACACGGTCGAGACCGTCGGCGACGTTGTCGCCTTTGACTACCTCGTGCTCGCTACAGGAGCGACGCACTCGTACTTCGGCAACGACGACTGGGTGCATTTTGCTCCCGGTCTGAAGAGCATTGATGACGCGCTCGAGATCCGACGGCGCATCCTGCTCGCGTTCGAACGAGCAGAGGTCACCCGAGATCCGGCCGAGCGAGAGAGGCTCATGACGTTCGTGATCGTTGGGGCAGGGCCAACAGGTGTCGAGCTCGCAGGTGCCGTCAAGGAGATCGCCACCAAGACGCTTCGGGCCGACTTCCGCTCGATCGACACCACGACCAGTCGAGTGATCCTCATCGAGGCCGGGCCCCGAGTGTTGGCAGCGTTCCCCGAGAAACTCTCTGCTTCGGCCGAGCGACAGCTCACCAAGCTCGGCGTCGAGGTCCGCACGTCGAGTCCGGTCACCAACATCGACGCCGACGGTGTCGAGACCGAGGACGCGTCGATCGCAGCAGCCACGGTCTTGTGGGGAGCAGGCATTGCAGCATCTCCTCTTGGTCGCAATGTGAGTGGCGACGTCGATCGGGCTGGTCGTGTGCCCGTGAGTGACGAGCTCACCCTGGCGAATCACCCCAACGTCTTCGTGATTGGTGATCTCGCAGCGATGACGTCGGATGGCAAGCCCGTGCCGGGCGTTGCGCCAGCGGCCCAGCAGGGCGGTCGACATGTTGCCCGCTGCGTCGAAGCAGATCTCGATGGGTCACCCCGGCCGACCTTCGCGAGGAGGCGTTCCGCGACCTCGCCGCGTTGCTCGGCTGAGCGGCCCGGTCAGTTGTCCGCTGGGCGGGTCGGCCAGACGATGTCGGCGACGACGCCAAAATGGTCGCTCGCAAGAACGCCGGTCAGCGGCTCGTCGAAAGTGACCTCGGCGGAAAGAACTCGGCCTGCGTTGTCCGCTCGGCGGAACGGATCACCGACGAGCACGTAGTC
>ENA-ORXT01004956-ORXT01004956.1-marine-metagenome-genome-assembly--contig:-NODE-4956-length-13360-cov-3.870963_pt1 | contig 13360 bp, 12 predicted proteins | sample MGYA00237868_ERZ511482 | MGnify/ENA metagenome assembly ERZ511482 | reverse complement strand
AAAAAGCCCTCGATTTTCATCGAAGGCTTTAAGCGGTCTGGACGGGACTCGAACCCGCGACCCCCTGCGTGACAGGCATAATAATTACCAATTTTAGCAATTCTAATAAATATTAAAAGACTGATTATCAGTATTTTACTTGATCGGTAAGATTCGTATATGTACCTTTAAGTTCATTATTCACATGCAAATTACATGCAAATTTTATGGACTCACATTTCTCAGTTAAACCAGTACTCGATACACGAAGGAAGAAAAAGGATAATTCTTATCCAATTAAACTGAGAGTCGTTGTTTTTGGTAAAACCCTACATTTAAAAACTAACTATTCCTCCAAAGAAAAAGACTGGTCAAGTATTGATCCATATTTAAAGAAATCTTGGGGGCATAATTATAAAGCTATTAGCCATAGATTGAAATCCCAAGTTGTTCAAATAGAAGAGTCTATTATTTTGCTTCTTGAAAAGAAAAAAATATATGCAGGGCAATCAGATAAAGAGATAAAGAGATTTCTTGAGCGAGGTACATCAGGTAATACTTTAGCTTTTTTCAAAAAGCATATTAATCAATTAAGTAAGAAAGATAAAGTTGGTACTGCCAGATGGTATAATCAGGCTAAGGTCTCTATAGAGTCGTTTGTAAATGTTGATTTTCCTTTAGAAGAAATAAATCCAGACTGGCTTAAAAAGTACTCAGATTTTTATCTTAGTAAGAATAATTCAAAGAACTCAATTAATGGACTTTCAGTTTACCTGAGAGCAATCAGAGCAATTATCAATAAGGCAAAATTAGAAGGTGTACTTGATGAGTCACATAATCCTTTTCAGAAGTTTAAAATTAAAACCCAGAAGACACAGAAACGAGCTTTATCAAAAGAAGACTTTGAAAAGTTTATCAAAGTGGAATGTGAGGAGGGTTGGGAGACAAGAGCCAGAGATATTTTCAAGTTTATTTATCTATGCTATGGAATGTCATTCAGAGATATGGCACAATTGAAGCTAAAGCATATTAAGAAGGATAGGTTGGAATACAGCCGAAAGAAGACGATTGAGACAGGCAAGATTATTTCTATAAAACTCACGAAATCAATTAACAAAATTATCGAACCTTATATTGAGGGTAAATCGAAAGACGATTACATATTTAATATTATCAGGAATGATCAAACTGATAAGCAAAAGTATGACGGCATTAAGAATGCCATGAAGCGATGTAATACGGCTCTAAAGAAACTTGCTGAGAAAGCAGAAATTGAAGAAAATATCACCACATATACAACGCGACACTCTTTTGCATCTCACCTATTAGAAAATGGAGTTTCAATAGAACTCATTAGTCAAATGATGGGGCATGAAAACATAAGGACGACTCAAATCTATGTAAAGGGTTTTAATAAGCAGGCTTTGGATGAAGCTCAGTTAGGATTGGTAGGTGCTTAAAATAGGAGTTCGCTCCTTTGTGGGTGGCGAAGGTCTTTCGGTTGAAAAATCCTCTTAAGCAACCAAGCGAGGGTTTTGCAAGCGAAAGGCATTCAAGTGAAAAGCTTATCGTCTATTGCTCCTTTTGCCTTTTTTTAATTGTCTTAGTCGAGAATCCACTTTGTGACGTAGTGACCCTAATCCTTCTTTCTTTTGATTAGCTATAAGTGAATCAGCTTTACCGAGATCTCTTATACCGCTTTCAACTATTTCAAGTCCTTTTTCATGCATTAATCTAAATTGAGTTTCGGAGATCCGATCCTTATTGAGACTCAGAAACTCTTCTTTATAAAGTTTCAACTTTCCTTCATATGAATTCCCTTTTATGGCTTTATCTATATATAAAATATCAGGCACTAAAATCTTTCGAGATTGCTTTATTCTGTAGTATTCCGAATATACATATTCTTCGTCCTGAATCATTATCGAGTATGATCTTGATGGTCTATCGGTAATGTAGAGTTTAAATCTATCTCCAAAAAGTTGATATGATCTGATGATATGGTCAAAACTCTCTTTGAATAAAAGAAAAATAGAAGCGATTAGATAATCCTTTGGATCTAAGTTAAGATGGGTGAGAATTGATTGCAAATGAAGGGGAAGGGCAATTATTCTGGTATAGATAAAATTCTTGTTTTTGTGTAATGCTTCAACTGTTTTATAATAGTTTTCGTAACCATCAAAGTATCTTGTGATATCTCTTTCAGTTAGATCAAAAGGATTATTCAAAAAGTAATCATAAACAATTACTTCATTCTTAGCTTCTTTCAGTTTAGAAATAATACTTTCAAAATAGTAAACAGAAAATTCAGTGGCAATTCGATCTTTTTTCCATTGTGAAAAACTCAAGTATGTTGGAGGCTCTTCACCAGGATTCAGAATATTTGGGTTATTAGAAACATCTAAAATCCTATCAATCCCCATGGTAGCAGGTGCTACGCCACTTATAGCGTATATGCCATAAAGGAGCTTTAAATCTGCGTCTCCACCTTTTCTGAGGTAGGCATTAAAGCGGAATACTTCATAGCCCAAAGCTTCCGCTAATGTTTTTATTGGAATTTGCGCTTTGTCAGTAATAAAAAATGATAATATTTTCTCTCTTTCGCTCAAATAGTATAAGATCTTTTATATATTAGTTGATATAACGATAAATATAAACGAATGTTATCACTTGTTAGCGATATTTGTATATCCAATAAGTGATAATAATTAAAATTAAGCGAAGATACACGATAATGTATTCTTTGAGACATCAAATTATAGATTATTTAGGCGTCGAAAGGCAGCTTTTACTGTATCTTAGGCATGAAAAGATTTACAACGGAGTTTTATTTTTCATTTAGAAAGATGAGCCGCCTGATAAAGATCAAGCGACCCATTGAGTAGATCATTTTGAAATGAACTACTTGTCATGCACAACATCTAACTTGTAAGAGCAAGAGAGAGTTGACACAAACGATTGCGAAGCGTGGAAGTCGTGACAGAAAACCACGTCCGCAACAAAGTTAGTGTAAAGGCAAGTAAAATTTTAATCAAATTTTTTAATCATAAAATAGTCGTGACATGACCATTACCATTCCTCGCTGTCGCCATGTGCAATAGCCTTTTCCACTAAACGTATTTCTTGAGTTGAATTTGCTCTGAGGCTTTGCCTGAGACAATTCCACCTATTTCAAATTAATTCTTTAATCGAGGTTATTAGAAATTCTGAGGTCGAAATGGCTATTAGCATTCCTATGCCTACTTACAAAATATCAAATGGGAAAAATATCAATTTTTTTTACATGGCTTTTTAGAAGACCTAAACGCTTAATCAAAAGAGCCATACTCGATGATGATTATGTTATTCCTCTTTCAACGATGGGTTCAAACCATAGCATCGAGGAAAAGAAGATGGCTAATGTACTTTCTATGATGGATGCAGTCCACGGAGATTACAAAGGACTTCAAAAGGAATTAGAGCAATACGGGATAGTTATAAAGCTTGATGAGGCTTTTCGAGAGAGAAGATCTGATCCGTATTCGCTTTTCAAAACGATTGAGCATACAAAATCTGGGATACTTTCGAAATGTGTGTCGATTCAAAAAAGGCAAGAATTAGTTCGTAAAAAAACAGTAGAAGCGAAATTGAATGTTTGCCAATTAGAGACTATCAATCCTACAGAACCTTTTGAAGAATATGTACGAACGAGCCAGAGGACATTTTTAGAAAAGGCAAATGCGAAGACCTCAGTAGAAAATGAAGAGACTTTACTGCATGGACAAGAAGCGACTATTCATCTTGCGGACGGAAATGCAGAGGTGAGCATAAGACTGATAGAAAATGAAAACCGTGATAAGGAATTAGAATTAGAACAGGCAAAAGATTTTAAACCACGAACGAAAGCTAAGTTAATTAACAAGGCAAATAGGGACTTAGAAGATACGCCTGAAAATTCAGCAAAAATTATAAAGCTGACTAAAAAAGGGCTTAGAAATATTGATCTATTAGATGATGATCAAAGTTCTGTTAGTTAATTTTTTAAACACATTAAAATTTATAAAAGATGAAAAAATTATCAGATCTCACACGAAATATTAAAGCAGATAAAGAGATTATAAAAGGTCTTTCAGAGTTAAAAAAAATACGTGTAGAGGAATTAGAATATGAGCCAATTGACATTAATGAATTTGAATTACTTCCTTTATCGGAGAATGAAATTGATAGGAATAGACACGTAGGAGTCCTTATAGATGCGAGGGGTGATGCTACCAAAATTAAAGGTAAGCCCAAAAAATCGTTCTGGTTACTCAGTCTTTTAATCATTGGAATTTCTCTGATGGAAGCCCCTTTGATTCAAGAAGTTATCAAGTACATTTTTGGATTTACTGGTTGGATTAGTTGGAGTTACGCTTTTATTACTGTTATTCTAATGAAGGGTTTAGCAATTCTTTTTATCCCTTACTTTAAAAAAGATATACAATCTCGTTCTCCAAATGGTTTGCGCATTGTTAAGGTTATTAACACTGTCGTTGCGATAGCTATTGCTTTGGTTTTTATTTCGCTTGGAGCAATGATGATAGAATACAAAACTGAGAATAATTCTTCAAATTCTGCACCTGAATCTACAAGTGAGAATAAATTTCTTTTTACTGATGAACTCGGAAGTACTGATCTTCTACCAGAATCAGAAGCTACGCAAAGTGGAGTAATCGGACTCTTTGGTCATTGTGGGGTTCTTTTCATGTTGCTTGGTCTCTGTCTTACAGGATTTCGTTTAATGATAGAGCATGCGATCTTATGGGAGTATTTTTCAAAACAAGATACGCTTAAAGAATTAGAGGAAGAAAATGATAAACTACAAGCAACCTTTGAGGCTCTTAAGTTAATGTATATAACAGCCGAGAGGCTTCATAAAAAGCAAAGAGATTTAATCATAGAAAAAGAGTATTACGATACTCTTTACATAAAATAATTAATCAAAACAAAAATTAGAATTATGAAAAATGTATACTACTTATTTTTACTTACCCTTCTTTCATGTAGTGAGGCAGAATCACAAGTCAATAAAAACTACACATTTATCTTCTCTGATATATCCAGATCAGTCTATGCTGATCAAAATGTTGAAGAGAAGAATACTAATGCTTTACTCTCACTTCTACAAAAGCACGTTGTCAATTCAGGAGACATAGTTAGTGTTTCTTACATTCACGGAGCAACGGCGCAGAAAGGTAATCTATTTGAATTTGAGTTTTTACCTCAGACATACACAAGTAAAGGGCAAAGCAATCTGAAAGAGCGACAAGCTCGATCCGAATTAGAACTTTTAAATCGAAAATACAAATCTGAGTTTGCTACGTCTATTCGTAATAAATGTTTCGGAGTAGAAAAAGAACATGATGTCACATCTGTCTTTGGAGCATTTAGGGTTCTGAGTGATCAACTAAGAGAAATAGATGCTGAGAATAATAACGCCTACTTTTTTACTGATCTCAAGCAATGTGATAAAGTTATGCGTAGATTATTTTGCGAAAATGGAGAGAAAATATCCACCTATGATGAGGCATTAAGGCTTGCCAAAGAAGACTTGCCTAAACTACTTAAACACTACCATTTAGATGAAAAGTGTCTTTCTACGTTGGATGAAGTCGTAGTGGTACTTCCAAGTAATCCTTTGGTTCAGGCTGACATTGCCTATGAAACTCTTCCTGTGTATTTCAAGTACCTGTTTGAATGTATGGGGGTAAATAAAGTCACTTTCAAATAATTATATAATCAAAATTCAATATCATGAAAATGAATAATAATCTTATTAGTGTTCTCAAGAATCAATCATTAATTACGGAATCCAAGCTAAATGAGGCTGTAGGCGACGTATCAAAAACTAAGCTAACTGTTACGGAAAGCCCAACTATTCCAGGCTTGAATTTTCGGGTAGGAAATAATAGAAATATTGGTAATGTTTCAGAAATAATAGAGAAAAGAAAATTCATTTCTAATAATCTAAAATCAATACCACATTTCCATTTACCAAAAGATTTGTTCTTTAAATTACTTAAAGCAACAAGGTTAGTTTTACTTTATCCTACTATAAATAATACCTATCTCATTCCTAACAGGTGGAGGAGTGAACAGAGTAGGGTTAGAAATAATACCAGACAGTACGGAAAAACACCTATAAGAAGAATTGATCTGAGACAGGCATATCCAAATGGGATAATTAGGAATGAAAGAGTGCCAACAGAATTTGACGATAGAGTCAAGGTAACTATTCCATTACCGCCAAAAGATATTCAGAAAAATATGTTTGAAGCTTTAGGGTATATTCCTAAGTCAAATAATATAGAGGTATGTACTCTTGCAGATCCTCGATGCTTAGGAACAGAGTTAACCCTAAGAAAAGAACCCAAACCTCGTCCAAGACCTTCAAGAGCTATCGACCCAGGGCTTGTAGTTGTTTCTGAGTTTTTTGCTACAATATTGCCAAAAACCTTTTATCATCTTTCTGATATGGAAAGAGGTTTTTTGATAAGAGCTGAAGGGCTTTTAGAAAAATGGGATGCTCATAAATTCATCATGAACTAAATTCTTTATAATGAAAGAAAATATAAACTATAAGCGAGTTATCGAGATGGACGAGGAAACCCTCCTCGTCTTTCTCGAATCCATGTACCAACGAATTAGAAAGGAAGTAAAGAATGAACCTATTTGGATTAGTGCCAAAGACGCTTGCAAGCTTCTTAATTGTGGAGCTACCAAACTCTGGGAAATAAAATCAAGTGGGCTTGTAGAATTTGCGAAACTTAATCGTAAAATCTTATACAAACGGACGAGCATTTTGAGATATATTGAATCACAATCTTTTAAAACTATGTAGTTATGACTGAGAACGAACAAATTATGCATATAAATTGTGGATACCGTTTTGGGAAAACTATTCCACCAGAATTTATAAAAGATTTCCGTCACAGGTTTGAGAAGCTTAAATCAGGTAAAGATCAATTGCGATGGGAAAGCTTCAATGAAGGTTTTCAAGTTGCTATTGAAGAACGCAGAATCAAGAGAGAAAAGCAATTAAAGCAAATCAGAGAATTGAATGGTTATGGAAGAGAACTCTAAAGAACAAAAAAAGACTTGGGTCTTTGCTTTTCCAACTGTTATAATACCATCAGTCGAATTACTCCTTTTGATTGTCTGTTGTTCTGTCTTTCCGAAGGCAAGGCGGTTTACTTGAAGAGTTCTTAAGCAACTATTTGCGTGGCTTTGCAGGGCTCTGGTTTTTGCCGTTCACATAATTACAGAAATTATCCAATTGGTTGGACATCTACTGGAACAGATTGTGACTCTCATTCGAGTCATTTCAAGGCGCTCATAATTTTACAAATCTAAATTCTAACACATGTATAAACTCATAGAAGCCATTGTTGGCCTAATAAAGGTATGCTTTGAAGTGATATTTTCTTTTGTAGCCTTTCTATTTGGAGGAACTTTCAATAAGAACGCTCAGTTTAATGCGGGTTATATGCCCTTTTTTAAAAGGATTTTTCTACTTAATAGGTACAATGGATCAATTAGTGCCGATGGTAAAAGAAGTCTTAATTCCAAGGACACTACCCATAGTCTAATTATTGGAAAATCTGGAATTGGGAAAAGCTCTGTTAATTTTGTACCGAGTATATTAAGAGCCAAGTCCAGCTTTATAGTCACAGATGTTGATGGAGACATTTTTAATAAGACATCTGGATATTTAAAGACTCAGGGTTTTGATATACAGGTACTAAACCTAAAAGATGTTTATAGTTCTGAGTTTTATAATCCGATTGCTTTTTGCAAAACTGACTCTGATTTAAAGAAACTGGCGAAGTCAATTATAGCAACCAGTTATCCAGATGCGAAAAGAGGAAGTGAGGCATTTTGGAATACTGGGGCAGAATCGATAATTTATGTATTTCTGCGTCTCCTTCACCGACAACCAAAAGAAGTCCAAACTTTTCATAATCTTAGACGACTTCTTAAAAACATTACCGCTGCCGATCACTTTGTTTCTACCAATGCATCAGATGAAATCTTTGAGGATTATCAGGCATTCACAAATACCGACTTAAAAATAGTATCAGGCATGACATCTTCTGCCCTAACAGCATTAGATGGTATGGGTGAAAAAGACCTTATTCATTTAACTTCTAAAAACACGCTTGATTTGGGGAGGCTATCAAAAAATAAAGCATGTCTCTACATTATTATTCCCGAAGTTAAAATGATGCAGTACCGATTTTTGACCTCAATATTATATTCTCAGATTTTTGACTTTTATCAACTCAATAAGCCCAGTCAGAAGATCAATATTTTTATGGATGAGTTTGGAATACAGCGTATTCCTGATTTTCCATCTACTATTAATGTAGTTAGGAGGTATGGTCTATCAGTTCATATGGCGGTTCAAAGTCTCAAGCAGATACACCAAGCTTACACAGCTGAAGGGGCTTCCGTTATAATAAATGGTGGGGTCAGTTCTAAAATTATTTACCCAGGTATGAGTTTAGAGTTAGCCAGAGATCTAAGTACGATGATGGGAAAGAAGTCTTACCAAGTTAAAGAAGGTAAATACAAAAGAACTGTTAATAGAGAACTGTTATCGGTTCAGGAACTCATCCAAATGGAGAACCGAAGTATTCTACTTCATAAATCTCTTCCCCCACTAATTATGCGTCCAGTGCCGTATTTCAAGCAGAGGAAACTTAGACAACGAACCAAACTAAAACCAGTTTCTCTGCCAGTAAATCAATACGAAAAACCGAAACTAATATCATTTTCTGTAAACGCTAATCCTTTTGATAATGAAAAATAAACTAAAAGATAGTCTATTTGCATCAGGTCTTATTGAAGAGGGTAGCCCAGATAAGATAAAGGCATTTAAGAAGCAGTATCATAAGAATTATGCTTCTGCGTATATGAAACAATATGAAAAAAAGACGAAACGGAAAACGCTTGTTTTGAGTCTTTCAGAATTTTCATTTTTACAAGAACAGGCAGACGAGAGAGGACTTAAACTATCCATATTCTTAAAGGAATGCATATTTGCTTATTTAGAAAGCTCATTTGTTGTGCCAAGTGGAAAAACACTAAGTAATATAGAATCGCTTCTTCGGGAAATTAATCAGCGAGTCGCTGAAAGCATCCAGTATGTGCATATGAATGAAAGAATAGAACTTAGTGATATTGAGAAAATTAAAAAACGAATTCATCAATTAGAGTTCTTTATTTCTAACACACTTGATAACCCAATACGATTAGAAAATTGGATTTCTGATAGAGCAGAAAATGACAAGAACTTCCTTCCAAAGCTCCATAGAGCTATTGCCAACTATATAACGCTTCATCTATGATATTGAAGCTAACCTCAAGAAGGAATATTTATAGTGCTAAACAGTTAGTACAATATCTCTTATCGGATAAAGGAAAGATAAAGACTCCATTCGATCAATACACTCATCTTCAGAATATCAATACTCTTGATATTAATACCCTTCATCGAGATTTTTTAGATAACTACAAATTCCAGTGGAAGCGAAAAAGGAGTTTAGCTCTTTATCATGAAATCCTTTCAATTCATAGGGATGATGGAGCAAAAGTTAATGATGCTATGCTTAAGGATTTGGTAAGAACTTATATCAAAATGAGGAAAGCAGAGAACGCTCTTGTCTTATCACGTGTCCACTTTGAAAAGCACATTCATATTCATTTTATGATTTCCAGTAATGAGTATCGCTCAAATAAAAAGCTTAGAATGTCTAAGGCTCAAATGAAGAAGCTTTTGAGAGATTTTGAAACCTTCCACCAAGAAAAGTACCCAGAATTAAAAAACTCAATAGTTCACCTCAACAAACGTGAGAGGGATAGAACTGATTACCAAAAGGAAGACTCAAACCGCAGAAGAGAAAAGGAATACCAAATGACAAGACGTACAGGTGAAAAGCCTTCTCAGAAAGAGAGAGTATTTCAGATAGTGAATCGGCTTTTTGAAACTTCAAAAAATGAAAAAATGCTTGTTGAGTTAATAAAGCAAGAAGAAGTAATTGAGTTATACAGTTATAGGGGGGTAGTGAAAGGGGCGATTCTTAAAGAAAATGGGAGGAAGTTTAGATTCGTTACACTTGGGATTAAGCCAGAAAAAATCCAAGAATTAAATCGGATTCAAGATCGACTTGAACAACTTTCGTTGATAAGAGAAACTTATTCTCGTGGGATTGGGAGGGGTCGTTAGGGGATGCCCCCTGACCAAGTAGCAAGGCATTTCCATTGATGCACATCATCATGGACATGGTTTGCATACTTGCCCTTAGTTTTGGCTGAAGCATTGATTTTTAAATATTGAGTAATTCAGTCAGGACTAAGGTAGAGCGAGGGCTAAGTTGAAGTTTTATTTTTTGATTACAAAAAACTTTAACGGGTTTAGCAAAGTATTCATCAGATATAAAAGGTGTTTTTCAATTGTTTGCCTTAGCAAATCTGTTGGAAATCTCCTTTTGCCGATTCTTGGGTTTTGTTCTTTCGTAATTGAAAATTGGGGAAGATTAAAAACCCTGTGTAGAGCAAAGAAAAAGTGCTAACTCGAAGAGTTAACACTTTTTGAGTAGAGCCTAATTACTCTTAGCTGTAGTAGAGCTTATAAGCAGATTGCTCGAAGCTAAACCAAGCCAAGTGATTTTTAAGTTGATAAGGAATTGTCATAGCTAATCCTGTATTTTCCTCATACTCAACTTTGAGTTCCATAATCTCGTCATAATATTTATCGAAGAAATTATTGGTATCAGTGTAATAAATTAGGAAGGAAACCATACCGCTCTGGCATCCATGAGTAAATAGATCCATAAACCAGTTTTCTAAATCAGACTCATCTCGGTCGAGTGCTTCATTGGCAACGAGTTTGAGAATAGTGTCTTCATCAGAATTAGCGATGGAGTTTAGCCGGGAAATAAGAGAAGATGATGTAATCATGGTACATAAAAATTTAGGAATAAATATGCCTTCTCCATGATTAAGCGATAGGAATAGAGTCAAGGTGGAACTGCTTGCAGGCAAAACCTTGATCTCTTTTTCTGCTTAATCATTTTTTTGGCTATTTTATTTCTTTTTATGTGCCATGATTCGTTTTTCTATTTAACTGTAAATGCTATATCCTTAAGACTTTGATCATTTTTCGTTGCTGTTGATATATTAGAGTAATGAAGAATACTCCATTTTCTTCTGCAAAGTCTGTTGAATTAAATGAGATTGTGTTTTGACCACTCTGAACCAGTCGGACTTGTTTGCTGACAGTTCTACCATCTGCATTAGTGATACGAATATCCATATCACCACTTTCTGGAAGATTGACTTGAACCTTTGTAGCATCAGAAAACGGATTAGGAACATTTTGAGAAACCGTGAACTGGTAACTTTCATCGTAATACTTTATATCTAATGGCAAGGCTTTTTGTGCTGAAGTATATATTTCTGATTTTAATCTGTTCTGAGATAGTTTTAGATATTTGGATAAGCGACCGTCCCTTTTTACTCTTGCTTTAAGTCTGAGTACAATCTCGTTTGATTCAGTATGCTCCTGACTATTCCATGATACCGTTAGAATGTTTTTGTTAATTCTATAGTTATCTAACCCAAAATCTTTTAGATCGGATTCCAAATCTTTGAATGATAATCCATCAATATCTATTTCAAACTGAAAGCCGTACCACGTTTGTTCTATAGGTAGTTTTAGTAATACTTCTATATCTTGATCTTTAGAAAGGAACTGATCTGCGACTACTATACTTAATGAAGCATTACGCTTATCAATTCCAATTGATTCTAAATTTGCTTCCACACTGCTATTTACATCTCCAATTTTCACTCCTACAAAATCAACTTGCTGATTTTTCTGTCCTTCAAAAATGAGAGCCGTTTGTTCTTGGTAAGGAAAAGGACTTAGGCTGTCCATGAAAACATAGTCTCGGTTAGGAAAACGCCAAGAACTCTGACCATTAGGAAAACTATCAATATTGCCTAAGATTAATTTTCTGAGTGTTATCAAATCAAGGGCAGTAATAGAGCCGCTATTATCGGTATCCGCTGCAATTATTTTATACGGTGAATCTAAAGTGCTTTGCCCTAATATATGTCTTTGAATAGTAATCAGATCGAGCGTAGATACCCCTTCCAAGGGGTCATTATTATCTTTTGCTGATACTGAAAATTCATTAGACTCATACAGATTTTCAAAAGCATAATCACCATTTAGATCAGAAGTTGTTGATTTGATTCTTTGACCATCTATTAACTCAATAACTATTTCTTCAAGCGGTAAATTGTTTTCTGTCTGTACCGTGCCTGTAATTTGTTTTTCACTATCTGTTTCACATGCACCATTATCTTGAAGTATTACTTGAGTCATACAAAAATCCTTATTACCAGACTCATCCTCAAACCATACATCTACCATTATAGTTGTAATTGCTGAGCCTGTAAGATCAGAGCAATCAAAGCTTAGAGAATTTTGATTCTGGACATCATTGAAGTATACGAACAGTTCATTACTATTTCCACAATCTAAGTTACCTGTGTAGTTATCTATTGCCCCTAAGTCAAAATCGTTAGCCCAGATCTCTCCTTCACCATTTTGATCAAGGTTTACTATCACTGTTGATCGACAATAAGGAATAGGCGCTTTTTTATCTTTTACTTCTATGATAGTTGTTGCAGTAGACTTATTTCCACATTGGTCAGTGACGCTCCATATGACTTGATTTTCACCGATAGGGTAGCTGTTATTTGCATCCTTACCAACAAATGATTCATGTGTACCATCAGCAAAAATGATTTCGTATTCATAGCTCAGAACTTGTAATGAATCAAAAATACCACATGAATCAAGGGCATTAATAACAAGTCCCACTGTATCAGATTGTATCATGCAATTATCATCTTTTACCTCAAGACAGATATGTGTTGCAGATTGTATCTCTGGTGAATTTAAATCATCAACTACAATAACTTGAGTATGTTTTACTGTCGCTTCTTCGATACTTGAAATTCCTGCGTAGCACCAATCAATGACTGTCCATTCTCTTAATATTTTGAGACAATAGTTGCCTTCATGATTCAGAATCCGATCTGTATAGGCAATACCAAGATCAACACAGTCCGAAGTTATAATTGATTCTCGATCTAAATTTGAATTGAGGGCTTCGGGGGATATATCGCTTAAGCAATTATTAATAGTAATATCGTCTGGAAAATTGATGGTGAAGTCAGGAGCTTGGTAGACATATCTTAAAATTTGATCAGCCTCTCCGACCTGTTCTCCACATTCATCAATTATCCTATACTGCAAAACTAACGCATTATCTTCTCTACAACCTTT
>ENA-ORXT01004955-ORXT01004955.1-marine-metagenome-genome-assembly--contig:-NODE-4955-length-13361-cov-8.039371_pt1 | contig 13361 bp, 16 predicted proteins | sample MGYA00237868_ERZ511482 | MGnify/ENA metagenome assembly ERZ511482 | reverse complement strand
TTGAGCGCACCGCTCATCAGCTCGCGCATGGCGAACTGTCCGTCACGGTTGATGTTGACCAACTGTCCGTAGCGCTCGGTGAACAGGTCCAGCCCGTCCGTCTCGAGTTGACGAGAGATCAGCGGGTGGCAGCGGTCGCGAGCGTCGGTGGTGTGCTGGCGAAGCCAATCGATGGCCTCGCGAACCTTCGGCATGGTGACCCGATGCTCTCGTCGGATCGAGGCAAGCACGTGCAGTTCGACCAGGTTGATGAACGAGAGCAGTACCGGATCGTGAGCCGGCACGTCGATCAGCGGAAGCCACAGGTCGCGACCTACCGACCAGTAGCGAACGGTCGGGGCTGGCACGAGGAGGTAGTGAGCGGCCTCGCGTACGGTGTAGGCGGGCAGTTCGCGCGGGTCGGGCCTGTTCAGGGTTCGGTTCAAGGCGAGCGGCTCCGGCTCTTCGGCCATCCTGTCTCGTCAGAGCGTACCAGTTTGTTCTCGCGACACGCAGCGTGATCTGTACCCACGACACAGGCAACCCCGGGAGCGGGGCTGTTTCGATCTTCTACCCCTCGTGGACACACACGATCCTCGAAGTGAACCTTGCTCGCACGCCTCGGAATTGACGCTGCTCAGCCGATGTCCTGTCTATCCGTGAAACACATGCCTGCGATGAAACTCGAGAAAGCCCGGACTCGGGCGCCGATCGTTCGATGCCGGCAGGCCGACTCGACGACCCGGCACCAGCAGGCCGCCCAGGCCCGCCGGATCGACCGATCCTGACAACACCAGCTTCATGTCCTCATCCACGGTGATGAGTCCGCGGTCGAACATCCAGTGCGCCGTACCCGACAAGGCGATACCGTTCCTGATGGAGTCGGGGCCGCCATGTTCCACGGGGCGGATGTGGGCGGCCTGCACCTCGGGCCTGCCGCCACCGTTGACGAGGCGCAGTCCGGTCACTGCGCAGGTGTTCGCGTACGCCTCGCAGACCTGGATGCGAAAGCGTCTGTCCCGGTAAGGCCGTTGTACGACCTGTTCCAATATCGGACGCGCCTCGTCCATCGAGTCCCGTACGGCTTCCCAGGCCAACGGTCCGCGTGAAAAACCGGCCGTCAGGATGGCGTCGAAGGAGGCGTCGGAGACCAGGCGGACCGAACGCCCGAAGCTGCCCTTGCTGACCGAACCATCAGGCTTCAGCAGACCCGTTTCGTAGGCCCCCTCATCACGACGGAACGCGACGGGAACGTCCAACTCCAGATACTGGTCAACGATGGCGTAGAAGAGGTCGCTGTTGCGCAGGTCAGGTTCGATCCGGAGCACCCGAGCGATGGCGAAGTACGTGCTGGCAGGCTGCCCTGCGTTCGGTGACGCTCCACGCCGCGGGCGGTAGTAGACGATCCAATCGCCAACGCTGGCCTGCACTTGCGCAAGGTAGGTGCGGGGAAAGTGGTAGCGCTCTTCCGGAAGATCGTCGTAGACCGAACCGGTCTTCTGGGTGAAAACGGCCTTGGTCATGTCCGGTCGAAGGCAGCGAGATCGGCTGGCCAGGATAGCGCGGGTCACCGCGGTCGAACCTTGATGACAGTCGATCCCCGAATCGTCCGGAGGCCTGCGGATCCTGCCGATTCGATCGTGCGGACGCGCTAGGCTTGCCGACCCAGCGACGACGAACAGATCGATGAACACGACGGATCTCGATCCTTCCTCCGAAGAGGACATCGCCGGAGATCACCTGACCATCCGCCATGCCGTCCATCCCGACTTCGCAGGCACCTACGCACTCGCACGCCGATGGTGCGACGAAAGCCTGCGAAACGGCGCCTCGCTGATCCGGCCAGACGTGATCATCCTGGTACCCGAGATCTCAGCCGAGCTCGAACGTCGTATCAGCCTCGCGCCCGACACCTCAGCGGGCACCTTCGTCGAGAAGCTCGCAGGCCAGCTCGACGGTGCAAGTCAGGAGGTTCATCTCCTGCTGGCCGATCTGCTGATCGTCCACCTGCTCGCCTCTCGAAACATCGGCCTTGAGAAGAAGATCGAGCTGATCGATGCGGTCGGCGCCATGGCACCCGAGCCCTTCACCGTGCCCGAGGAGATGTACGGGGCGCTGCGCCTTGGACCGGTCAACGCAGGGATCGGATTCCTGACCAATCGCTTCTGGATCGTCTCGTTCATGATCCGCTTCGCGGTGCGCTGGTCGGCGCTGAGCGACGAAGAAAATGCGCGGCTGCTGGACGATCCCTGGCTGATGAAGGGCTTCGTCGCGGACGTGCCGGGTCAACGGGACCAGGTCCAGCGCAACGCCCTGCTGTTCCTGCTGTTCCCCGACACGTTCGAGGACATCGTGTCCGACAAGCACAAGCGACGCATCGTCGAGGCCCATGCCGACGTGGCCGGCGACGATCCCGACCTGGATCGTCGCCTGATCGCTGCGCGCACGGCGCTCGAACCCAGGTTCGGCAAGGACTTCAACTGGTACCAGCCCCCGGTCCGACCGACCTGGGACGCGGTGAACGCGTCAGGTCCCGCATCCCGGGCCGGGGAACCCACGGCCGATCACGACCGCGCCTGGATCGTCAGGATGAAGCGCGACGGTCGAAGGGAGGTCATCGATGCGATAGCTCGTGGTGATTGCCGCATCTTCTGGCAGATCGATGTGCCGCCCGGCAGCTCGCTGGCCGAGATCAGACGAGCGTTCGTCGAGGCGAACCCCGACATCGGCGTACACCTGCTCGGCAATCATGTCGGGCAGGTCCACCGGTTCATCACTCAAATGCGCATCGGCGATCACGTGCTCGCCCCCGACGGTGCCGAGCTCTACATCGGTACGGTCGCCTCCGACGCCCGCTACGAGGACGGCGAGTGGGTGCGGGACATGAACTGGAGCAATGGTGCGGAGCCTGTCGAACGCGATGGCGTCAGTCCCGCGCTCTACTCGCGCCTGCGAACGCTGCTGACCGTCTCCGAGATCTCCGACCTCGCCGGTGAGCTGGCGCTTCTCGCCCACGTCGCCGACGACCCGGAGGACGTCCCGCTGGAGATCGCGTCGGCAGCGGTACCGCGGGCGTCGCTGCGCAGCATGGACACCGACACGGCCCATGATCTTCATCTGGACAGGGCGTGGTTGCAGGAGATCGTCGAACTGCTCGCGCGCAAGCGCCAGTTGATCTTCTTCGGCCCGCCCGGTACCGGCAAGACCTGGCTTGCCGAACGCCTGGCCGAGTACCTTACCGACGAGCCGAGCCACTACCGACTCGTCCAGTTCCACCCCTCGTACGCCTACGAGGACTTCGTCGAGGGGTTCCGCCCGGTCGTGGATCCTGAAGGAGCCATGACCTACGAGCTCAAGCCCGGTCCGCTTCGGCAGCTGGCCGACGAGGCGAGGGCGAACCCGGGCGAGCCCTACCTGCTGATCGTCGACGAGATCAACCGTGGCAATCTCGCCAAGATCTTCGGCGAGCTCTACTACCTGCTCGAGTACCGCGAGCGCAGCATCGTCCTGCAGTACGGTACCGGCGTGGATGACGAGTTCAGCCTGCCGGAGAACCTGTTCTTGATCGGTACGATGAACACGGCCGATCGCTCCATCGCGCTCGTCGATGCAGCCATCCGGCGTCGCTTCGGATTCGTCGAGTTCAGCCCGTCCGAGCCGCCGGTCGCGGATCTGCTGCGCACCTGGTTGCGGCGTCAGGGGCGCGACGATCGACCTGCACGCCTGCTCGACGAGCTCAACCGTCGGCTCGGAGACCGCGACCAAGCGATCGGGCCGTCCTACCTGATGAAGCAGGACTCGAACGACGATGCCGGACTCGAGCGCATCTGGCGCTACGAGATCATGCCGCTGCTCGTCGAGCAGTTCCACGGGCATCGCGAGTCGGCAGAACGGTTCGCGCTCGCCTCGCTACTCAGGGCGATCGAGTCGGCATCCGGCGGATCGACCCTCCGGGATGCGGACGGTGAACCCTTCGACGATGTCGCCGGAGCAGGGTAGCGCGGCGGCGACACTCGTCGTCCGGGAGCACGCCACCGTCGAGGCGACGCTGACCGCCGAGCTGGCCAGCGCGATCCATGCCGACGGCCACCTGCGCGTCGCGCCCCTCGGTCCCGGGCGTTTCCTGTTGCGCGCACGTGGCAAGGTCGGTGTCGTGCGCTACGGAGACCTCGAGGTGCGTATCGTGCCGAAAGTGCCGATCGGCCGGCTCCTCCACCTCGCGGCCCACGGACGACTTGATGCCGCATGGCGCGATCTCGATACGCGTCTGGGTGGCATCGACGATCCGCGCTCCGCGCTCGCCCATGTGCTCGTCTGGCACGTCGAGCGGGCGTTCAGGCCGACGCCGATCCAGGGCTATCGCACCGAGGAATCGGCCGAGTATCACCTTCGTGGCAGGCTGCTGTTCGAACGCCAGATCGCCCGCCGGGCCGGCGTGCTGATGCCCATCGAGCTCCGCCACGACGAGTTCGACACCGACATCATCGAGAACCGCGTGCTGCTGGCAGCGTTGCGACGGGTGGATCCGGCGGTCGGCGATCCTGCCCTTGCGCACGCGCTCGATCGCCTTCGGCATGCGCTCGACGGCGTCCGACCGTGGCCGGCAGGGTGCCCGGTACCCGAGATCCCGTGGACTCGACTGAACCTGCGCTACCGGCCTGCGATCCGGCTCGCACGCCTGCTGCTCGATCACGGGTCGGTGGAGCTGGAAGGCCATGCGATCGACGGACGCGGCTTCCTGCTCGACATGCCGAGCGTGTTCGAATCGTTCCTGACCGTGGCGCTCGCCGACGCGCTGGAACGCTTCGGTGGTGAGGTGCGTGCGCAGTATCGCACCGCACTCGACGAGGACGATGAGGTCGTCATGCGCCCCGACATCACGTGGTGGCGCGACGGGTGCTGCCGCGCCGTGGTCGATGCGAAGTACAAGCGGGTGAGCGGTTCCAGCGAGCCCAATGCGGACGTGTACCAGATGCTCGCCTATTGCACGCGGCTCGGACTCGACGAGGGATGGCTGGTCTATGCGGATCTTGACGGCGGCTCACCGACGTCCCGCCGGATTCGGAAGGCTGGCGTGACCGTGTACGTCGTGGCGATCGACCTGGGCGGGTCGATCGAGCGCTTGCAGGATTCGGTGGCACTGCTTGCCGGGCGACTCGTTACCGGGTGTACCCCTTCAGGGCGAATGCGCGCCGGCGAGTGACTTGTCGCCGGAGTAGGTTCGCTACGCGTTGACCGTTCACGACGACATCGTGCACGAGGTGTACGAGATCGCGAGCTGGCAGCACGGCGGCACGAGACGGGATCGAACTGGCGATGTCGGCGGTCTGGACGCCGGTCGTTGGGAGTTCGCGGGCAAGCCGGTCGAGGAAGGTGCGGTGCGCGATCGCTACTTGCACCGCAACGTCTCGGCCCTGTTCACGAAGGGAAGCCAGAACCCGATCCGCTACGCGTTTCCGACGGATGCGGGGCCTTCGTCGGAGGGTAGCTTCAGACAGGCTGCCTGAGGAACCGTCACGAGCGCGACGCCTCTACCCGTGGTGAGCTCTTCGAGCGAGACCGCACCGTGCAATTCACCCGGGTTGGTGACTTTCACCCGATCGGGATACTGGCGACCGCTGACCGGTGTTCCTCGCGTGAGTGGGTGGTAGTCACGATGAATGACAGCGTTGGCGATCAGCTCACGAATGGCCTCTTCGGGATACTCCCACCGGTCTTCGCGTCCAGCGCCGGTGACGAACGCACGCCGCTTCATGTCGCGTCTGAGCACGGACAGCGTTTCAGTCACGATCGCCGGGATTGAGCCCTCTATCGACTGGTTGTCCAGAAGGCGCTGTCCGGTCTCTGTCGACTCACCCGTCGTGGTGGCGAAGGAGACAAACGTGACATTCAGCTGGCTGCCAGCTTCTCAAAACAGCGAGCCCCCATCATCCTCGCGCCACCCCAGCGCGCGGTAGCCTCGCACCCGCTTGCGTGCCATCGACACCAGGATCGGATGGCCCGTATCGCGCACATCGATCACGCGCGCGTTCTCCTTGCCGGGCGCCGGGCGGGACAGGCGGCCGACGTACTGGGCGAGCGTGCCGCGCCAGGCGAACGGCATCGCGAAGACCAAGGCATCGAGCGCCGGGTGATCGAACCCCTCGCCGACCAGTCGGCCGGTAGCGACCACGCAACGCGGCTCGTCGGGGCCGAGAGTGTCGAGCGCTGCGAACGCCTCGCGCCTCGCCTTTCTCGACAGCTGGCCGTGCAGGACGATCGGCAGCGGTGCGGTCTCGTCGGCCGCGATGGCCAGTGCCGCGACCAGCGCGTCCACATGGGCACGGCGCTCGGTCAACACGAGCACCTTGCGCCCGGTACGCAACGCCTGCGCGACCGTCTCCGCAACGAAGGCCGTCCGCTCGGTGTCCTCGGCCACTGCCGAGAGCAGCGTCTGCACCGGAGCGTTCTCCGCCACGTCCGGAATCCGCGTCCAGTCGAGCATCTCGACCGAGCGATCCACCGGTGCCTCGGCCGGTACCTTCGCCCGGTGACGGATCGGGCCACAGAGCAGGTAGACGAGCGGTTCGAGTCCATCACGACGCTCCGGCGTGGCCGACAGTCCCAGCACGTATCGGGCGCGCGTCATGTCGAGCACGCGCGTGCACGAGGCCGAACCCGCGTGGTGACATTCGTCGACGATCACCTGCCCGTAGTCGCGCAGCAACGCGTCCAGCGCCTCGTCGTCGAGCCGTGCGAGTGTCTGGACGCTGGCGACGTCGATCTCGCCGGTGCGGAGATGCTTGCCGGGCCCGCCGATACGGCCGATCGTCTTCGAGGGGCGGCCCAGGAAGTTCGCAAGGCTGCTTCGCCATTGCGCGAGCAGTGCCATGGTGTGCACGATCACCAGCGTCGAACGGGCACGCTCGGCGATCAGCCACGCGGCCGTCACCGTCTTGCCGAAACCCGGTGGGGCGTGCAGCACACCGGTGTCGTGCGCCAGCAGATCGCAGGCGGCAGCACGCTGGTCCGGGCGCAACGTACCCTTGAAGCGGATGTCGAGCGGTCGTCCGGATTCGCGCTCGTCGGTAAGCTCGACCGACGTTCCGGCCCCTTCAAGCAAGGGTGTGACCGCATCGAAGCACCCGCGCGGTATCCGTACGTGTTTCGGTAGCGCCTCGGCCTTCTCGACGAATCGGGGCGTGTTCCAGGTCGAGCGGTTCGCGCGCGTCAGTTCGAACCAGTGCGGGTTGGCGAAGGCGGCAAGCCTGGCGACGGCGTACACCGCAGGCTGAGGCAGGGCGGCGCGCTCGACGTAGACGGCGTCGGCCAGCGTGATCCGAATCGATGGTGGCATGTCTTCGACCGGGATCGACGCGGTGGACCGACGTGCGGTGCCGCCCCTCCCCGGAGAACCCCACGGCGAATCCCATGGCGAGTCTTCGGCCGCCGGGTCTCGAAGCAGGGACGCGAGTCCCGGATGGCCGTCCTCGACACGCTCCGTCAGACCCACGAGTGCGTCCGCATGAATCGCAGGCGTGTCAGCGAGTGCCGCCCACGGGTCCGCAAACGGCTCCAGCGCATCGTCGACGAAGACGCTCGCCCCGCGTGTCCTGGGCTCCCGCTGCAGGGGTAGCGCGACGAGCGAGCCGAAACCCGCACCCGAGAGGGCATCCTGCCCCGGAATCAATCGATCGTGGCTCGCGAGCGACAGCAGTCGCTCTTCCCGGCAGGTGCGTTCGATCAGCGCCGTCGCCAGACGCCGCGCACGCGCGGCCGGGACCGGCGCATCGAAGAAGAACCATACGTGCGCACCGTCACCGGAACGCGAGATCTCGGCCAGGGCGGGCACATCCAGACGGCGACAGGTGCGCAGCAGCGCCATCGCGTCATCGCGCCAGCCGTCATGATCGAAGTCGGCGACGACGAAGCGGCAGCGGCTTGCCGTATCGAGTGCGTAGCGGCCGACGGTCCTTGCACCCGTCAGGTGTTCTCGCACCACCGCATCGCTCACGGGCACGAAGTTCCGGTGCCGGCATTCGTGACACTTCACCCGTGGTTTCTCGCAGATGCCGGCACGCCATTCGTTGGCGCACGCGGGGGCGTAGCCGGCGCGGGTGCCGTCGCGGCTTTCCCAGCGCTGGGCGAACAGATCGTCCCGGCCCGCGAAGCGGGTGCGGAACAGGGTGATCTTGTCGGTGGGGGAGAGCGAGGTGGGCGGAAGCACTTCGATTGCCGCTTGCGCGGCCCCCGGCTCGCGACCGGAGCACTCTTCGAGATTGCCGTCGCGATCTCCGTCCGACAATGTCGCGGAGGTGACACCGATCGAAGGTGCGCGGGTGCCGCGCAGATGACGGAGCTCGGCGTGCAGCGCCGCTCGCTCGGTGTCGAGAACGGCGAGACGCGCTTCGATACGGCCGATCCGATCGGTGCTCACGGCGTGCTTCTCGTGCTGTAGGCATCGAACAGTGCCATGCCGTGACGGTGCATCGATCTGGGCGGGCCAGGACCATCGCAAGCAGGCGATCGCGCTGGTGAGTCGCTACACCACACTCGTCGAGCAGCACGGCTGGCTGGCCGAACGGCTGCGCCCGGTGCTCGCCGGCCTCCGCGAGCTGATCCTCTGGACCAGGCAGTGGCACAACGACATCGACCCGGACTTCGACGTCCGCATGGGCGACTACTTCGCCGAGTACCTCGCGGCCGAGCTGCAGAAGCACGGCCTGACCGACGCCGACCTCGCCGCCTGGGAGCCGCCCGCGAAGCGGGCGCGCGGGAAGAAATTTGCCGGCAGGAGGAAGGTCGCATGACGTTTCGTTCGGGTCGGTACGGTGGTCTTTCGATGATAAAATCGAGGCGGAGATGGAGATGGTGGAGGAAGCGATCGTGAGCACCGGGACCAGCATCGCCGACCTGATCATCGAGACGCCGGAAACGTGCGGCGGACGGCCCCGGATCGCGGGGCGCCGCATCACGGTCGAGGACATCGCCGTCTGGCACGAGCGGATGGGCCTGGAGGCCGACGTGATCTGCTCCGAATACGGTCTGACGCTGGGGCAGGTCCATGCCGCGCTGGCCCACTACTTCGAGAACCGGGAAGCCATCGATCGAAGCATCCGGGACGGAAACGCGATGGTCGAGTCGATGCGGCTGAACAACGTCTCGCCGCTCCAGGGGAAACTGGAGCGTTCCAGGAGTGCCTGACATTCGGCTGTTCACGGACGAGCAGATCTCGAACGCCGTCATCCTCGGCCTGCGTCAGCGCGGCGTCGAGGTCCTGTCGACACCGGACGCCGGTCGCGCAGGAATGGCCGACGAGAGTCATCTCGTGTTCGCGCGCGACAACGGCTACGCCCTGCCGGCGCAAGACAGGGACTTCCTGACCCTGGCGGCGACGGTGCCCGATCACCTCGGCATCATCCACGTGCACCGGTCCACGAGCATCGGCGACACCATCCGCGGGGTGCTACTGGTGACAAGCGTGCTGACCGGTGACGAGATGAAGGGCCGTCTGGAATACATCTGAGCGAACGCAAGGGCAAGTGTCGAGACCCCATCCATGAAGACGATCGCCGACGTGATCGAGATCCCCGATAGCGTTCACGCCGGGGACGTCGTGCTGCGCCTGAACGAAGGCGTGAGCCGGCCCGAGCGCACCCTCGACGATCACGTCGTGACGCCGGCCCTCGTCGGATGCTTCGAGCAGGCGATGGCGCTGATCAAGGGCGCCGTGGCCGACAATTCGAGCAAGGGCGCGTTCTTGCATGGCAGCTTCGGCAGCGGCAAGAGCCACTTCATGGCGGTGCTGAAGCTGCTGCTCGATGGCCGCGTCGCTGCACGCTCGAAGCCGGAGCTTGCCGAGGTCGTCAGCCGCAGCAACGCCTGGGCCTGACGCCGGACTCGGCGAGCGCCTGGACGGCCGTGGTGTCGCCTGCGCCGGTCAGGAACTCGACTTCCAGCCGGCCGGCGGCAACAGCCGAGCGCACGGTACCTTGCCAGTCGAGTACCAGCAGCGCCTTGCCGCATGCGAACGCCGTCACGGTGCGAACCTCTGGATGGAAAGATCCGGGTGCTCCGCGCCGATCCGTGCAGCGCCACCGCTCGTCCCCAGGAAAGCGGCTCATGCAAACCGATCAAACCGTCGAGTTCGAGATGCCGAGGACGATGTCGTCGCGGATCGGCCACTACGTGTACCTCTATCTGGACCCCGATACCGGCGCGCCGCTCTACGTCGGCAAGGGACAGGGGCAGCGTATCCTCGCGCACCTGGTCGCCGATGGTGACTGCGACAAGGGCATGAAAATGCGCGCGATGCGCGATGCCGGCAAGCAACCCGTCCTGCGGTTCGTTCGTTACGGGCTATCGGCGGCCGAAGCACTGCTCGTCGAGGCATCCTTGATCGATGTCATCGGCCTGGACAGGCTGCTCAACAAGGTGGCGGGCCACGGGTCCGGCGCTCGATGTCGTTCGAACAGCTTCGTGCAAGATACGCGTCCGAGCCGATCGCGATTGCCGATCCGGTGGTGATGATTCGCGTCTCCCGAACGTTTCGCTACGACATGTCCACCGAGGAGTTGTTCGAGGCGACCTGCGGTACCTGGAAGATCGGAGCACGTCGCGAACAGGTTCGCTACGCGCTGGCCGTCCACGACGACGTCGTTCACGAGGTGTACGAGATCGAGAGCTGGCAGCACGGCGGGACGAGACGGTATCGGACTCGCGAGGTCGGTGGTCTGGACCCCGGTCGTTGGGAGTTCACGGGCGAACCGGTCAAGGAGGATGCTGTGCGCGACCGTTACCTGAATCGCAATGTGTCGGCACTGTTCTCGAAGGGAAGCCAGAACCCGATTCGCTACGCGTTCCCGCCATCCGCCATGTCTTCGCCGGACGGCAATTTGCGACAAGCTGCGTGAGAAGCTGCCGCCAGTCTCGGGGCGGCCGTCGGCAACGTCGGAGTGCAGGGTGAGGCGGCCTTCCGATCAGGACGGCGGTGCTTCGCTCGACGACAGGTGATCGAAATCGAGTCGATCGCTTGAGACATAGTCGACCCCGTTCAGCGTCTCCAGCGGAACGACCAAACCTTCCACGACCTCGAAGCGCCCGATGCTCGGCACCAAGGCCAGCCAGCTGTCGAGCAGATCGTTCCAGTTACGCCCCTCGAACGCCGGTTGCAGCTCGTCGCGAACGAACCAGAACAGGATCGTTATCGACGGCGCATCCCAGGACGGCGTCGCCTGTACCCGGATTTCGCTGAGTGCCCTGAGCGCACGACCTTCGTCCGAGCCCTTGTCGTGCTTGCCGGAGAGTCGCGAGGACAGTTTCCTCGCGAATGCCGTGAAGTCGTCCGGGAAGGCGAATCGTGCGCGCTTGCGCACGAGCGACTGCGCAAATCGACGTGCATCGGCATCCAGTGTCCAGCCGGGTTGGCGCGTCCAGTCGGCCACGATGGACTTCTCGACGGTCATCACCCGGTCAAGGTCGACGACCAGTCGCTCGGGCATCAACGCCGGTAGTGCGGCGTGCGAGGGGCGACGGCCTCGCTCTACCTCATGCAGGTACGCTTCATCGACCTCGACGAGCGGTGCGCATTCGACGTACGGCCGGGTCGTGCAGGAGCGCACCAGGTCGCAGGTCTGGGTGAGAACGACCAGTCCGCGCACCGCCGACGTCAACGCCTGGATACCGGCGTCCGGGCTCTCGGCAGCCATATCGCTCAGCGCCACGCTCGGGTCGCCGACGTGAACGAACCAGTCGACGTCAAGCGCGATGTCTCCTTGGCGCCACTCGCGCATCGCGTCGTCGATCCGGACGATCTCTGACGAGTCGTCCTCGAGTCTCGGCATCTATCCCTCGCGCCGAACCGAGATGGGCTTGCTCGCGAGCAGCCGACCGCTTGCCGGGTGAATGCGGTCGTTGAGGGCATCGACAAGCGTCTCGGGTGGCGGCGGCGCCCGTTCGGCCATCGTCTTCGCGGACACCCTGGGCGCCTTCACTCGGCGAGCATCACCGGGGCCGAGAGACGCGACGACGCGTTCGTACGCCTTCTCGATCAGACGATCGAAAAGGATCTCGCCGTCCTCCCTCGGATTGAGCAGGGCGGAACGGTTCGCATGGGCGGTGCCACGATCGATTGCCCGCAACGTGACGAGCAGGCGCTGCAGGTGTTCCCGATTGCCAGCGCTCATCGCCTTGCCACTCGCCCAGAAGTGCAGCGAGCGCCGGCTCACGTCGAACAGACGCGCCAGCTGATCCCAAGTCAGTCCGCTCAGACGCCGCAGCTCGGAGATGGTCGACCCGTCGCCGTGCGGGGCGTTGCCGGAACGATCTTCGTCGGCAGTGTGATCACTCGTCCGGTCTACGTCCGTCTCGACGACGACGCTCGCACCGGCCGTGGTCCGTTCGATGATGAGCGGCGGATGGCCGCCGTGGCCCGCGCCCAAGGAGCTTGTTCCCGACAGACCCAGTCCCGCCAGCACCAGGCCCGTCAGCACGAACGGCCGTTCGATCGGAGCCGCCATCGAACCGGCCGCCGATGTCGGTTCGAATGGCGGGTCGCTCGCGAGTGCGCTCAAGGCTCGCCTCCGTAGCGTCTGAGAAAGTCGTCGGTTACCGCCCAGCGAAAGATCGTGTAGACGCGCTCGACGAAGCGTTGAGCCTCGTCCAGTATCCCGTCGACCGCGAAAGGCATTGCCGCCGCGCTCGACATGTCCAGATCGAGAATCCAGCTCGGCTCGGCCACGGGCTCGATCGCCGAGGGGTCGACGCTCGCGCCGCCGGGTAGCCGACCCCAGCGAGCCAGCACGCGAGCGCCCGGCAGATCGAACACGGACTCGCTGAGCGCGTGCCCGGCATGCATCGCGGCGGCCGTGCCGAGGATGCCGCGCACTTCGGGCCTGACCAGGTCGGCGATCTCGCCGACCGCGTCACCCGTGATCCTGTCGATGTAGCGGATACCGAGACGGTCCGCGCGCTGCGGTCGTACGTGCGTGTCGAGTGCGACGAGTACCGTTCGCAGCCGCTCGAGGAAGTCCGAGCGACTACCGTAGCGAGTGGTTTCGAGTGCCACGAACTCGGACGCCAGCGACACGCGCCAGTCGCCTTCCAGATCGGTGAAGCGCCAGACGAGCTGTGTCTGGGCCGGCGTCATGCCCCCGGGACCCACGATCACACCTTGGGTTTGCTCGTGCCGGAGGATCGGGTAGGTCTCCCTGAGCGCTTCCTGGAACGGTGCCACGAACTCGCGCCGCTCCACCGACAGGATCTCCGGAAAGCGCAGCTGAGCGATGACGCGTACCAGCGGCGCGTCGGTCAGCGGCACCTCGTCGGGGGCCGGGGCGGTGAGCGGATCGTCGTCGGGGTGCATGGATCGACGGTACCTCAACGGGTAGGAGGAGTGTGAAGTT
>ENA-ORXT01004954-ORXT01004954.1-marine-metagenome-genome-assembly--contig:-NODE-4954-length-13371-cov-7.428765_pt1 | contig 13371 bp, 14 predicted proteins | sample MGYA00237868_ERZ511482 | MGnify/ENA metagenome assembly ERZ511482 | reverse complement strand
ATTCATTGAAAAAAATCATTCCTTACAAGAAAAAATATAAATTTCATATACTCAATTCTTATTTACAAACAAGTCTATTCATTCTTAATTATTCATTCTTAATTATTAACAAATGGATAGACCTGTTTCTTCAAGCACCCAACAAAAACGTTCCTTTCGAACGCTCCTTAAGATTAGCCTTGCAATTGGGGTGTTAGCAGGAGTCGTATTGTTATTTCGGCAATTCTTAAAACCTAAGATTGCGCCTAACCAATTTGTGACCGCAGCCGTTGTTAGAGGCACTATCGAAAATACGTTTACCGCTACGGGTATAGTAGTACCCGGTTTTGAAGAACAAGTGAATGCGCCTATTAGCACCCAAATAAAAAATACTTTTTTGACTTCTGGTACAGCTGTTCAAGCAGGGGATAAAATACTTTCCCTCCATAAAGAATTTATTCAATTAGAATATGAATCGGCGAAAGACCAACTGGAATTACGAAAGAATAATATTGTGCAATTGCAATTGGAATATGATAAAAATCTAAAAGAACTAGATTATGATAATCAAATAAAGAGCCTTCAAATAGCGGGCATAGAAGCAGATGTGCAAGATGCTAAACGCCTAAATAAAATAGGGGGTGCTACCGCCGAAGAAGTAGAACGTGCCGAATTGGCTTTAAAAATTGCTCGCTTAGAACAACAAAAAATGGCGAATGAATTGCAGTATCGAAAATCGGTGAGTACGAGTGATAAACGTAATTTGGAATTAGAATTATTGATAGAAGAAAAGGCCCTTAAAAAATCTAAACAACAGTTGTCTCAAACCATTGTTACGGCTCCACGAGCAGGGGTGATTACTTGGATTAATGAAGCGATTGGAAAGCAAGTGAATATTGGCGACCCACTTGTAAGAATAGCGGACTTAGGAAAATTTCGTATTGAAGCGACTTGCTCCGACCGGTATAGTGCTACGCTTAAAGTAGGTATGTCGGTGAAAGTCCGAATTGATAATCAAAATCTATTAGGTCGTATCACCTCTATCTTGCCAGCAGTTAAGAATAATACCCTTTCTTTTATTATTAATCTGGACGAGGCTAATAATAAGCTACTCAAACCCAATATGCAGGTAGAAGTATTTATCATTTCCAATAAAAAAGAAAATGTACTCTTAACAAAAAATGGTGCAGGTTTTAAAGGTGGGGCAACTCAGTATTTATTTAAAATACAGGATGGGAAGGCGATTAGAACGACGGTTCAACTAGGATTAAGTAATAAGGATAAAATAGAAATATCAGGTGGAGGTATCCAAGAAGGGGATATGGTGATTATTTCGGATATGAAGGATCAGGAACATGTAAGTAGTATTGTTTTGAGTGAATAATGGGTGATTTCTTTTTAGAGGGAGCAAATTGGTTTTGTTTTTTTGCAAAAAAACAAAACCAATTTGCTCCCTCTAAAGAATCTTTCTGCCATCTAAGTGTAGCATTAAAAACTAATAATGAAGGATTTTTATAAATATATTAGCGGTCTTTTTTTCTTGCTTGCGGCAAGCACTTTACCTGCCCAAAATTTAGAAGAATTAACACTAGGTACATTCTTGGAACTAGCAAAAGAACATGCTTTAGGAAAGCAGGTAGCAGACGCTAATTTTGAGATAGCCCATCTAGATGATGCGATTTATAAAGCACAACTAAAACCGCAAGTGACGGGCTATGCTAGTTTTCCTAATTATGCTAAAAGTTTTAGAGAAATCATACAACCCTCTGGAACGATTGCTTTTCAGCCGATTCGATACAATAATGCCTATGCCTCTATTTATGCCGAACAGCCTTTACAAGCTACGGGAGGTGCTGTATTTCTACAAACAGACCTACAACGTTTTGATGATTTTGAAGCAGGTTTAAACCAATACAATGGTTTACCGATTCGTTTGGGCATTTCCCAACCCTTGTTTCAATTTAATCCTTGGAAGTGGCAGAAAAAATTGATGCCCCTTCGACAACAGGAAGCGACTAAAAAAAGAGCCTTCGATATAGCGAGTATAGAGGTAGAGGCGGGTGCCTTGTATTTTAATTTACTAGTTGCCCATCAAAATCTAAAAATTGCGGAGACCAATCAAACGAATAATAAGGAATTATTAAAAATAGCAAAAGAGCGTTTTGAATTGGGGAAAATTTCTGAAAATGATTTGCTGCAATTAAAGCTGGAAGAGGTATTGTCTGCTAGAAATAAGCGAACGGCTTTGCAGGAAGTACGAACAGCCTCCACAGCTATTTATAATTACTTAGGGCCTGCATTTACAGGGGAATTAATTAAAGCGGTTATCCCAGTAGATTTTCCTGTTTTACCCCTACAAGAGCAAACCATATTGGACAAAGCACTTCACAATAATTATTTGTTGGATACTTATATTCGCCAACAAATAGAAGCAGAACAAGCATTGGAGCGTAGCCAAAAAAACGCTGGCCTAAATATGGATTTAACGGCCTCGATTGGATATGCTAGAAATGGAAAAAACATAGGAGATATTTATACCAAGCCACAGCAAGAACAGTTGGTACAATTATCCATACAAGTTCCGATATTGAATTGGGGACAAGAAAAAGCCGTCATTCAACAACAGCAATTACGGGTGAATCTAGCAGAGAAACAAAAGGAATACTTCAAAAATCAATTTATTACCCAAATAAAAAATCTGCTATACACGATTCAAGACCTTCAAGAACAATTGCAATTGGCGCAACAACAACAACAAATAGCTATTGAACGATTTGAAATCACCCGTAAAAGCTTTGTTTTAGGCGCAATTAGCACTACTGAACTAGGGATTGCTCAGCAAGAAAAAGACTTCGCACTCCGAGATTATATTCTTACGCTCAGTAATTACTGGTCCAGCTATTTCGCGCTTAAGCAAAGTGCTTTATTGGAGTAGGCTTTATGGTTTTATTGCTTTATGGTTTTATTACTTTATTGTTTTATTGTTTTATTGCTCATGTGGTACGTTGTCAAATAGCAATAAAACCATAAAGCAATAAAGCAATAAAGCAATAAAACCATACAGCAATAAAGCAATACAGCAATAAGACCATAAAGCAATAAAGCAATAAAACCATCCATTCATGATTAAATTAAACAACATCAGCAAAGTCTATACGACAAAAACAATTGAAACCCTGGCATTGAATAATATCAATATGGAAGTGCAAACAGGAGAATTTATTTCTATAATGGGGCCATCAGGTTGTGGGAAAAGTACCTTGCTCAATATTATGGGTTTGATAGATGCCCCATCAGAAGGAGCGATTAGTATTGCCAATCAGCCGATGGTCGATTTTAATGGAAAAGAAATGGCTTTGTTTAGGAATAAAAACCTCGGCTTTATTTTCCAAAGTTTTCATTTAATCAATGATCTGTCGGTAAAAGATAATGTGGAATTACCATTATTATATAGAAAAATGAAGAGCAAAGAAAGAAGTGAGCGAGCAGCAGCAGCTTTAGCGGCTGTAGGCTTAAAAAATAGGATGGCTCATTTTCCTTCCCAATTATCGGGCGGTCAAAAACAGCGGGTCGCTATAGCAAGAGCCATCGTGGGCACTCCTAGAATTATCTTAGCAGATGAACCTACGGGGAATTTAGACTCTGTAATGGGCAATGAAATAATGGATATTTTACTAAAATTAAATCAGGAGGAAAAAACCACGATTGTAATGGTCACGCATGATGAGAATATGGCGAGGAAAACACATCGCTTGATGCGCTTATTTGATGGAACACAAGTTGGATAAAAGAAGACAGAAGTCAGACCGTCAATTATATGGACTGTCAGAGGTCAGATTTATGACGTAGACCCGCACGCTTTTAGTCAACGCCGTAAGTCTCCAACAAAGTATTCTATATTTTGAGTGATGTGGATAGGTGTATAAAAAAAGAAGAGGCGCTGCGAGACAGCACCTCTATAACCCCAAAAAACCAAATGAAAACAATTTCTTATATAAAGAAGCGATTGTATCGCTCTGAAATATCCTGTTCTAGCGCAAATATAAATAAAATAGCGAATCTTCGCAAGAAAAATTATTTATTTTTTTAGAAAAACAAAAAAAAAACCTTACCATATTATTTTATTTACAATACAAATGTCAGCGAACTTTTGCGAAAAAACAAATTTTTTGATAAAAAAAAATCAAAAAGATCCGCAATCCGACAAGTTTTTACTTTTTATATTTCAGACATCTCTCTTTTAAAGTAAAAAAAACCTACTTTATTTATTTTAAATCCTTTTTAAAGTGTTCTACATTCATTTAAAGAGCTTTTACCATTCTCCGAAAAAGAAGGAACATTTTTAAGAAAAAAATAAAATAAGGCTATTGTTGAAACTAAACGGGTAATAGAACCGAGAAAAATATACTTTCATCAAAGTACGTAACCAATTGCAAAAATTATATTATATGCTAAATTATTCACACCACTAAATTCTGTGGATTTCCAATTAAAAACCCACTAATATTTTCTGCTACAATTTGCAGCAATCGAGCTCTTGCTTCTTTACTTGTCCAAGCTTGGTGGGGAGTAATTAAACAGTTAGGGATATTCAATAATACATGATTGAGAGGTGGCGGTTCTTGTGCTAATACATCCAAGCCAGCCCCTGCTATTGTGCCATTCAATAAAGCTTTTTTCAAATCCACTTCATTCACTAATCCTCCCCTACCCGTATTGATCAAATAAGCCGAGGGCTTCATCATCGATAAATGCCTAGTATTAATAATTTGCTCGTTTTCTTTGGTCAAAGGCGCATGCAAAGTCAATACATCACTTTCTTTTAGTAATTTTTCAAAAGCAACCAATTGAATAGCTGGAGGCGTGGGTTTATTTCGGTTCTTTCTAGTAGCAATCACCTTCATACCAAACGCTAGGGCTATTTTAGCAACTTCTTGACCAATCCTCCCTAAACCATAAATGCCCATCGTCTTATCCTTTAATTCTGTCAGTGGTCTTTTACTATAACACCAGTCTATAGAATTGGCCCACCCATTTTGTTGTACACTATTATTATGCAAACCGATATTATTGGTTAATTCTAACAGCAACGCAAATACATGTTGCGCCACGGAAGTAGAACCGTAACCAACGGCATTACACACCACTATTCCACGTTCTTTAGCTGCTTGTATATCCACACTATTATAACCCGTCGATAGCAAGCAGATACATTTTAAACGATTTAGCAGATATAAAGTATCTCGATTTAAAGTTCTTTTATTAATAATCAATATCTCTGCTTCCTTTGCTCGCTCCAATAATTCCTCATCGGAGGTTCGATCATAAATCGTTAATTGACCTAGTGCAGCAATAGCCTCCCAACTTAAATCACCTGGATTGGCTACAAAACCGTCTAAAATAACTATGTTTGGTTGATTCATTTTGTATTTTTTAGAAATAAGAGCAGAGAAGAGAGAATAGAGAAACCACTCGTTTAAAAAGAAAGTTAAATCATCGAATACGAGAAACAAACTTTGCCATAAAAATAATAGCTAATTATTAAACCTTTATAAGAAATAGTAGTCAAACAATTAAATTTTCCTACTAAATCGCACCTGTGATAGAACCTTCTGAACAAGAACTTCTAGAATTATTAAAAAACCCTGAAAGCCATGAGCAAGGTTTTCGGCTATTGGTGCGACAGTATCAAGAGCGACTTTATTGGCATATTCGGCGCTTAGTTGGAACTCATGAAGATGCAAATGATGTATTACAAAATGTTTTTATAAAGGTGCATAGAAATATTCATCAATTTGCGGGAAATTCCAAATTATATACTTGGTTGTACAGGATTGCTAGCAACGAGTCTTTTACTTTTATCAAACAACAAAAAAGACATGCCGTAGCTGATTTAGAGACTTCTTTTGCGAATGCTTTGCAAGCAGACCCTTATTTTGATGGCGATGCGGCACAGGTAAAATTACAAGTTGCTTTGCGGCAATTGCCTGATAAGCAGCAACTTGTTTTTGTTATGCGCTATTTTGAAGCCTTGCCTTATGAAGAGATTTCAAAAGTACTAGAAACTTCTGTTGGCGCATTGAAAGCCTCTTATCATCATGCAGCAAAAAAAATAGAGGCTCAATTGAGAACGATGGCTGAATAAAGTTTAAAAATATCAAAAACTAAAAACCAAATATCAAAAACCAAATTCCAAATATCAAAAACCAAAAACCACATCAACATGGAACGTGGAACTTGATTTTTGGTTTTTGGTTTTTAATCAAGTGAATTTATGAATAAAAAGAAAGAGATTTCTGAAGAATTAAAAGAGATAGCACCAAATTTAAGTAACTTAAAAAACAAGCAAGATGCTTTTAAGTTACCTGACACATATTTTGCCAACTTTGAAGCAAACCTTTTACAGCAGATGCAAGAGGAAGTTATTCCGATTAGACCAAAAAAACGCAATTTATTTAAAATAACGAGTATCCTAAGAAAGTTGGCAGCTATTTTTATACTTGGCGGTGTTGGACTATTTCTATGGCAACAGAACTCCCCTAGTTCCATTGATGCAACGCTTTCCTCTGAAGAAATAGCCAGCTATATTGCTGATAATATGGATGAATTTGAAGAAGATCCATTATTAGAAGAAACATATATAAGTCAGGCAATTATGGAAGAAAACGTAGCTAAAACGGAAAATGATATAGGCATTGAAGATCTTTTAGAAGAATTAGAAGAAGCAGATTTAGAAGATTTATTGTAGTCAAGAGAATAGCGAAAATTCATGAATTTTTGCTATATAAAATATATGCAATGAAAAAATTAGGAATCATTATTTCTTTAATAGTATTAACCATCTCCTTTTCTTTTGCACAAGAAGAAAAGGAACGTATTCGGGAAAAAATTAAGGCTCGAAAAATTGCCTTTATTACGGATAAGGTTGCCCTTACTTCTAAAGAAGCACAAGTTTTTTGGCCGATTTATAATGAATATAAAGCAGCAGAAAAAAGCATCCGAAAAACAAGAAAAAAATTGGGTCCTCTATCTAAAATGACGGATACAGAAATTGAACAGGCTGTTGATAGTCGCATGGAGAAAGAAATACAATTGGCCCAATTAAAAAAAGATTTTATCACGGAAGTCAAGGGGGTATTACCTATTAAAAAAGTGGCTAAATTAATTCGGGCAGAGCAAAAATATAAAGAATGGATGTTAGAGCAAGTGAAGAAAAAATGAGTTGACGGGGTTGTTTAGGTTGTTTATTTGTTTATTTGTGTATAGTGACTGTAACGCAACTCTCTGAGTTGTGAAAGGAATGGCACAACTCAGAGAGTTGCGTTACGGTCACTATACACAAATAAACAGCCTAAACAAATAAACAGTTTACTTATGTCGCAATTCCGAACCATCTTACCAATTCCTGTTTCTGAAAAAAAGATAGATCACCAAGACCAGATTCTGGGCATAGGGTCTTGTTTTGTAGAAAATATAGGTCGCTTATTAGCAAAGTACAAATTTCCTTTTTTACTAAATCCTTTTGGCATACTCTACAACCCGATTTCTATTCAACAAAGCATAGAATTATTACTTAGTGAAAATACCTTCACTCAGAAAGACCTTGTTAAAAATCACGGTATTTGGTACAGTTTTGCCCATCACGGTTCTTTTTCTCATCCTGAACCAGCACAAGTACTTCGTCAAATCAATCAATCCTTAGCACAAGCTAGAATACATTTAAAAACGACCAAAACAGTATTAATCACTCTAGGTACAGCCGCCGTTTTTGTACATAAAAAGACGGATAAAGTAGTTGCCAATTGCCATAAATTTCCTGCAACTCATTTTGAAAAAAAGCAATTATCTGTTGAAGAAATACAAACTGCTTTGAAGGCTTGTGTTACTCAATTAAAAACCACTTATCCCCATATTTCCATTATTCTTACAGTTAGTCCTGTTCGGCATATTCGAGATGGGATTATAAAAAGCCAACGTAGTAAAGCAAAATTATTGTTAGCAGCAGCGCAACTCGAACAAACAATTCCTACTGTTAACTATTTTCCGGCTTATGAATTAATGATGGATGATTTACGAGATTATCGTTTTTATGAGAAAGATTTAATTCATCCAAATCAACAGGCGATTGATTATATATGGGAAGCTTTTAAAACGACTTATTGTTCTGCTGCTAGTTTGCAGTTACTTATTCCAATTAAAAAGGTACTTCAAGCTAGTCAACATCGACCCTTTCATCATTCAACAGCTGCGCATCAACGTTTTATACAACAACAGCTTCAAGCTATCGAAAAATTGGAGCAACAACATCCTTTTCTAAATTTTGCGCAAGAAAAATTAATTTTTAAGGAACAGCAGGTATCGAACGAAGGAAAATAAGCAAGCAATTATAAAAATTAGTTCTTAATTTTGCGTTCTTAAAGCAAAAAGTGCTTTTTCTTTAAAAATTATTTCAATAAAAATAAAAGATAATCATGAGTAAGAATGCTACAGGTATGTATTGGATCTATTTTCTTGTTTCTACTGTCGTTCTAATTGCTATGTTAATTTGGGTAAATGAGTGGTTTTGGTTGGCTTTACCTTTCTCTTTGACTTATTTAGTGAAAGCCTTGGATATAGTTTAGAAAAGAAGACAGAAGTCAGATCGAAAAATATTCCGAAATCTTTCGGAATTGTCAGAGGTCAGATTTGAGCCGTGTTCGTTTTCCGCAACCCTACACTAACTGCCGATATAACTATGGCAAGAAAAGCAACTAATAAATTACTGCAAAAAGCTAAAAAATCGAAAAGTGATGAATTTTACACACAACTTTCAGATATAGAAAGTGAGTTGAAGCACTATACTCATCATTTCAAAGACAAAGTAGTTTATTGCAATTGTGATGACCCAAGAGTTAGCAATTTTTTCAAATACTTTTCTTTCAATTTTGAGCAATTAGGACTGAAAAAAATAATATCGGCTTGTTACAGAAAACAAGAAATAGATTTATTCAATAGCCAAAAAACTGAAAGTGGATTTTACTATGAATATGAAGGTAAGAAAGTTAAAAGTAGCGCATCCAATAAAGATAAAATTGATATAGTTCATTTCAAAGGAGATGGAGATTTTAGAAGTAAAGAGAGCATCGAATTATTAAAACAGTCCGACATAGTTGTGACTAATCCTCCATTTTCATTATTTCGAGAACATGTTGCTCAATTAATTAAATACGATAAAAATTTTTTAATAATTGGGAATATAAACGCTATCACATATAAAGAAATATTTAAGTTAATAAAAGAAAATAAAGCATGGTTAGGAATTAATCTGGGAAGAGGTATTTCTGGTTTTATTGTCCCTGAACATTATGAACTTTATGGTACAGAAGCAAGAATTGATGATTTTGGAAATAGAATAGTATCTCCGAATAATTGTTTATGGTTAACAAATTTAGAAACACCTAAACGAAACGAAGATATATCTTTATCAAAAACATATTATGGAAACGAAAGTGAATATCCTAATTATGACAACTATGATGGAATCAATGTAAACAAGACTAAAGATATACCTAAGGACTATGAAGGTTTTATGGGAGTTCCAATAACTTTTTTGCACAAATTCAATCCCAATCAATTTGAAATCATAAAATTCAGAAAAGGAAATGATGAAAAGGATTTGTCAATAAATGGCAAATGTCCATACTTCAGAATTCTAATCAAAAACAGAAGATTACAGAAAAATCAATTAATAGAAACCGAATGAATTAAAAGAAAAAAGCCAGCAGCGAACCAAGTGCAAAATGGCAATTTTTCTATGCGATTTTGAAAGGGGTTTTTTTCTAATGGGTTGAAAACATATCAGAAAAAAGGTCAATTCAAAAACAAAAAGACCAAATATTTTTTCATCGTTACTAAGTAGCGAAAAAATGAAAAAAAACTGTAATGAAGTAAAATATTGTACTAAAAAATATAAACGAAATCTATGAAGGAAGTAGGCTTAATTTTCCCCCACCAGTTATTTCAAAATTCTCCTCTTGTAAAGTTAGATGTGCAGATTTATATTATTGAAGAATATTTATTTTTCAAACAATATCCATTTCATAAACAAAAGATTGCATTTCATAGAGCGACTATGAAATTTTATGCGGACTTTCTCAAGCCTTTAGTCAAGAAGGTAATATATATTGAATCGACTGATAAAAATGCTGACATTCGCTTATTAATTCCTTTTTTAGCAGCTCAAGGTATTGGAAAAATCAATTATATTGACCCAACAGATAATTGGTTACAAAAGAGACTTAGAGAAAAATGCGATAAGTTTAACATTAAAACAATCGTTCACGAATCTCCATTGTTTCTTAATACCAAAGAAGAAAATGCCTCTTTTTTTAAGGCAGATAAAAAAAAGTACTATCAAACAACTTTTTACAAAGAACAAAGAAAAAAACGAAATATTCTAATTGATTCAAGCGGTAAACCTTTAGGCGGAAAATGGACTTTTGACAAAGAGAATAGAAAAAAATATCCAGCAAAGAAAACACCACCTCCAATACAATTTCCTGATATTGATGAGTACTACCGAGAAGCGATAGCTTATGTAGCAGCACATTTTAGCGATAACTTGGGAACTTTGAGTGCGTATCCTTTATATCCAACAAATTACGAATCCACTAAATCATGGCTTAAACAGTTTTATGATCAGCGGTTTATGGAATTTGGCAAATATGAGGATGCAATTGTAGCGGAGTATGCTATTCTCAATCATAGTGTACTTACACCAATGCTCAATGTTGGTATGATTACGCCCGAAGAAATCGTGAACACCTGCCTAGAATATGCAAAAGACAATGAGGTGCCTATTAATTCTACGGAAGGATTTATCAGGCAGATTATAGGCTGGAGAGAGTTTATCAGAGGCGTCTATGAAGCGAGAGGTAGCGATGAGCGAACGACCAATTTTTGGAAATTCAATAAGAAAATCCCTTCCTCCTTCTATGATGGGACTACCGGTATTCTTCCCGTGGATTTGACTATCAAAAAGGTATTAAAAACAGGATATTGCCATCATATTGAACGATTAATGGTCCTTGGTAACTTCATGATGCTTTGTGAATTTGATCCTGATGAAGTCTATCGATGGTTTATGGAACTCTTCATAGATGCTTATGATTGGGTGATGGTGACTAACGTTTATGGTATGAGCCAGTTTTCGGATGGTGGACTTATGGCAACTAAACCATACATTAGTGGAAGTAATTATTTAATCAAAATGAGTAATTATAAAAAAGGGGCTTGGCAGGCTACTTGGGATGGTCTATTTTGGTCTTTTATGGATAAGCATAGAAGTTTCTTTCTTTCTAATCCAAGATTGGGCATGTTGGTTAGAATGTTTGACAAGATGCCAAGCGAAAAAAGAATAGCGCATCTTAAAAATGCGGAGAAGTATCTTGCCAAATTATGAGGAAAAGTTGCCTCTGCCACCCATTCGGGATGGCACATCAGCTATACGAATCATTCTGCCTAATTAAGAAAAAATGAAAATGGATAAGAGACCAACTCTTAACAATGAAATTTCAATTAAAGATTTTCAAGAATTTTATTGGTTGAAAGAAGAACTGATCAGCTATTGTAGATCGGAAGGTTTAAAGACAACAGGAGGTAAAATTGAAATTAGTCAAAGAATTGAAAATTATCTTGTGAGCGGTCTAAAGAATTTAAAGCGGTCAAATAAAAGAATAAATCCCAAATCAAAATATGACTGGAAAAACGAAAGCTTATCACTCGAAACGGAGATTACTGATAATTATAAAAACACAGAAAACGTTAGAAATTTTTTCCAAAACGAAATAGGTAGCAATTTTAAGTTTACTGTAAAATTCATGAATTGGATGAAGGCTAATAGTGGAAAAACTTTAAAAGATGCAATTGCCGAGTGGAAGCAAATCAATTCCGATAGAAAAAATAGAACCGAACCAAAAGAAATTGCACCTCAATTTGAATACAATACCTATCTCAGAGATTTCTTAGCAGATAATCCATATTCTAAAAGAGCATTAGGAATTAAATTATGGAAAATAAAGAAATCAATGCGTGGAGATAATAAATACAGAAAAGACGATTTGAAATGGATAGAAGAAAAATGAAAACGAGGCAGCATTGAGCATTATTTTCAAGTTCTAAAATTTGATAAAAAGGAATACCAAGAAAAAATACGAAAAGCATCAACCTAAATGAACAACTTTTGTAATTTGATATATCTAATTCTATTTTTAACCCTGAACTTTTCTTGTGCTAAAAAAAAATCTCCCCAAAAGGAAATTAGCAAATTTGAAATTGTTAACACTTCTAAAACAGATACCTTAAAATTTATTTACGGAATTCGCTCTATCTTTCAAGATAGTGAAGGAAATTATTGGTTAGGAGGTTATCGAGAAGGTGTAGCCCTATTTGACGGAATATCATTTGAATACTTTACGGCTTATGAAGGTTTATCTGGTAATACAATCCTTTCTATACAAGAAGATAGAAATGGAATAATTTGGTTCGGAACGGGAAATGGTGGCGTTAGTAGTTATAATGATGGAATAATCACAATACATGATCAAATAACAGATGATTATTCACAAAGTGAGTGGAAAAATGAAGACAATAACCTTTGGTTTAGTGCAGGAATGAGCTCAGGTGTTTATAGAAATGATAGTCTCCTGTTGAACTATTTATCATTTCCTGTACCAACGACGGCAGATCTTAATAATTACGGAGTAACGGATATTTCAATAGGTCAAGATGGGAAAGTATGGATAGCAGCTTCAGCGGCATTATTTAGTTTTGATGGCAAAACATTAAATGTTTTTGATAGAAATAAATTAGCTCTGCAAGCGGGAGAATTGTTGCACATAAGAAGTGTCTTTGCAGATTCACAAGGACGAATTTGGGTAGGGAATAATGGAATTGGGGTTTTACTTATTCAGGAAAACTCCACTATAAATTTTTCAGATAAAAACGGGCTTATACACACAAACAGCGGTGGAAATAGAAATGGTGGTGTTACTTCACCCGCTGGGACTTTAGAACACGTTTTTGCTATTGAAGAAGATTCGGAAGGAAATATATGGTTTGGAGATAGAGATACTGGACCCTGGAAATATGATGGTAAAACTATGACTAACTATACTATAGACAACAAGCTTTTGACACCAATGATTTTGAGTATATATAATGACAATAATAATAATTTACTTTTTGGAATGGCAGATGGTGGCGTTTATAAGTTCAACGGTAAATCATTTGAAAAATACTTTTAAAAAGGAAAACTATGCCGAAATCATACAATAACTTAAGTACCTAACTATAAATAATCGTCACTTTATGAAGGACTCTTTTTCCATTCTACTTCCTAAAAAAATGGTTCAA
>ENA-ORXT01004953-ORXT01004953.1-marine-metagenome-genome-assembly--contig:-NODE-4953-length-13377-cov-3.883308_pt1 | contig 13377 bp, 9 predicted proteins | sample MGYA00237868_ERZ511482 | MGnify/ENA metagenome assembly ERZ511482 | reverse complement strand
AGGAGAAACTGCAGGAGCGCCTCGCTAAGCTCTCCGGTGGTGTGGCCGTCATCAAAGTTGGGGCTGCGACTGAGACTGAAATGAAGGATCGCAAGCTTCGCCTAGAAGACGCCATCAACGCAACGAAGGCTGCTGTTGAAGAGGGTATCGTTCCCGGTGGTGGTACGACACTCGCTCACCTTTCCCCTGGCCTGGCAGATTGGGCAAAGTCCAACCTGGCAGACGAAGAGCTCCTGGGTGCCATGATTGTGACCCGTGCATTGACGTCTCCGCTGAAGCGTATTGCTGAAAACGCGGGTCAAAACGGCGCAGTGATTGCTGAGCGTGTGAAGGAAAAAGACAACAGCATGGGCTACAACGCCGCGACTAACGAGTTTGTAAACATGCTCGAAGCCGGTATCGTTGACCCTGCTAAGGTGACTCGTTCTGCCTTGCAGAATGCCGCTTCCATTGCTGCGATGGTACTCACGACTGAGTGCATCGTTGTAGACAAGCCTGAGAAAGAAAAAGGTGCTGGCGGTGGTGCTGGTGATTTTGATTATTAAAATTAAAGCTATAAGCTATAAGCTATAAGCTATAAAGGCTGTCTTGTAAATTTACAGGGCAGTTTTTTTTAAGCTCAATTAGTATCATGTTTAATAAATTGGATTTAATATGACCACTTCAAACGAGCTTCAGACAATCTTACAAACGGGTAAAGCTAATACTACTGAGGCATTAGAAATTTTTGATGGACTTGAGGTTGTAGACTTGGAGTTTATGATAGGGCGATGGAAAGGATCTGGCTTACATACTAATCATCCGATGGATGGCTTGTTAGAAACTTTTGATTGGTATGGCAAAGAATTTGTCGATCGCGATCGAGTCCATCCATTATTGTTTACAGACAGTAATAATAAAATTTTTAAAGTAAATCCTCTTTCAATAGGTATGGATCTTGCTCTACGTTTTCCCATACCTAAAAATGAAGCTTTAAAACCTTTGTTTAGTTTCCTCACTCTGATGCTGAAAACAGAAGATAGTAAAGCCAGGATTCGGATGATGGAATATCGAGGGAAAGTTAGCGCAACTATGATCTACGATTACTTGCCAATCAACGATGTTTTCCGCAAGGTTGATGATAATACCTTGTTGGGACTGATGGATTTTAAAAAAATAGAACAACCATTCTTTTTTGTTTTGAAAAGAGATTCATAGTCGTACAAATTTAGATTATGGCAATCAGATTATTTCCATCATATTTTGCCTGAAAATCAAACAGTCCTTCAATCTTGCGAAATCTTCGGGTATTCTTTCCGCTGCCAAATTTACCCTGGCTGTTACTGATAGCATACCAGCGATCGCCTATTACTCCACGGTGATCGATCGCTAATTCTGTAGCAGATTCACCAAGCAAAGATTTGACAGGTTAACGCCACAGTCGTTTAATCGTTGCAGATAATTCCATTTAGCCAATTTCTAACTCACTACCAATACAGGACAACTAGCCAAATTAATCACGCGGTTAGTTGCACTATCCATAGCTGCTTCTTCATCAATTAAACCCAAACCTCGACAACCCATAATAATCAAGTCGGCATCAATATCATCTGCCACATCACAGATCGTAAAAGCTGGTACGCCTGACTTTTCAACGGTTTCTGCTTGAATACCTTGACCAGAAAAAAAAGATTTTGCTTCTTGTAGCAGTTTAGCAACTTGTTCTTCTGAACCCATTGCACCTTTGGCATCTTCTTCAACAATAGAAAGAATGGTTAGCTTGCTTTGGTGAATTCTCGCCATGTTGGCAGTAATTTCGATCGCCTTACGAGCTTCTCTATTTAATTCAATTGAAAATAAAATTTTCTTAAACATTTATTAGACCTCAAAAAGCACGTTAAACGGGATCATTATGACTTCAAGAGATATTGTGTCAGAAAAATCTCGCTCGAAACCTGTAATTTACTATTTTTAATTAATTATTCACTGTATTTTACGATTTAAGCGATCGCCTTTACGACATACTGAGTCATAATTGCAATAGCGACAGGCTTTTAAATCTACATCAGGAGCAACGGGATAGTGTCCCTGTTGGAGATGAGATTTTACTCTTTCGGCAAATTCGGCTAATTCAGCGGGATCTTTTTTCGGGCGACTAATAATTTTTTGTTTGGTAATGGAATAATAGGCTGCGGTGTCGATATTTTCTTCGGGGTATACTTGGGCGATCGCATCTTGGTACACTGCTAGTTGCAGATCGATATTGGCTTTTCCTGCCGAGTCTTTTACTCCTGCGGGTATTATTCCACTGGTTTTGTAATCAATTACGGCTAATCCATCAACAGTGCGATCGATTCTATCTACTTGTCCCTGTATGTTTAAGCCATTCCACTGGGTATTAAATTTGGTTTCTGTTGCCACAACTTCTCTTTCTGGGAGCAGGAATTCGGCGTTAGATAAGTTGAGCGCAAGTAAATTTAAATGTTCTTGGCGTTGAGCATCCCATCCTGGCAAATTAGTTAAATTTAATTCTTTTTCTGCTGTTTCAAAAGCTTTTGCTAGCTGTTCTTGATTGAATTTGCCTAAATCACTAGCTGTTTTGATATTTTTCAAAGATAGTTCTAAGCAGCGGTGATATAAGTTACCGCGAAAAGCAGCACTAAGATCTGATTCGGCTTCGGTTAATTCTTTTAGCTTTAATAACCGCGCGCTGAACCACTTAAAAGGACATTGACCTAATTGGGTTAATTGAGAAGCACTAAATATCTTCCTCTGAGGATCGATCGCAATGTCAATTACGCCATCATATTCGTTGGCTGGAGTCGCACTTTCTCGTTGTGCTTCTACCTGCCATGCTTTAATTATTTTAGAAAGCTGCAAAAATGAATTTGTTTCTTCATCCAACAAGCTTGGCTGACGCAAATATGCCTGACGAGCTAATTCTACACTGGGTAAAGGTAAAGTGTGAGGTTGGGTAGGTTGAAGTCCTAAGCGAGTTAAATAAGGACTAGGTAAGCCAGAAGCGCGATCGATTAATTCGGGATAAGAAAAGGTAATTTGTTGTGTGGGGATGCCTAACAAACAGTGAAAATCAAACGTTTCTCGTTGAGCCATGTCTATGGCTGTTTCTATCTCCAAACCCTGTTTAATCAGCTGTTTGCGACTGTAAAAGTCTAGAATAACATTATCAGCGATCGCTTTAGGTAGAATTCCCTCCGCGCTACCTAAGACAAATACATAGGGATAACTCGTACCCAATAAAGCAGTGGAACTATATAATCCTATACCACCTATTCCTGGTTGAGCAGGAACAGTCAACAAAGCTAGTATGTCATTAATTTCTTGAATGAAAGCTTGCTTGCTAAGTATTTGTTCTTCAGGCTGGCTTAATTCTTTTAAAGCCTCTTGAATGCGGTAATAGGCTACAGTTTCTCTTGCCCATCCCTTGCCCTTTTCTAGGATATCCCAGTCGATGAGAATACCCTGCAAATGCTGTAGCCAAACACTGCGACTGTAGCTATTCTGCTCAAAATTAAGTAGATTTAAATCGACACCTAAACCTTGCCAAGCTGCTAAACCTTGAGGGTGAGTTTGTCTGGCGGTTGACCAAATCTCAGCTGACATATATTTCGCTAAAGGGTGAGACAGCAATTTGGCAGTTGCTTCAAAAGGAAAATTATCTCTAATTACTTCTAGCAACAACTTCAACCACGCACCCATGCGAGTTTCTTCCAGAGGAATTTCATAAGCCACCTGTATGGGCAAACTATATTCCCAGCCGACATTAATTAGAGTCTCGCCATATAGTTGTTCATCATTAGTTATTAAGACAATATCCTTGGCTTCAACTCCTTGAGTCAGTAAAACCTTTACCTGGGTTAATATTCCTCGCACTTCCTCTTCTAAATTGGGGAAAACATTCAAGCTTACCCCGTCAGGTAAATTACCTCTGTGTTGAAAACACTCCTGCAATCGTTGGTTAATATCGTTATCTTCAATACAGGTGAACAGCCGTTCGCCCCTAAGTGTCTTCCATCCCTGCGACTCTAACCACTCCACCGCCTGTTGATTCTGCGGATACAAATCGTTAGTGGGCAATACTAAAATACTATCTTGCCCTGCGATCGCATTTATCACCGCTAATTCATCTTTTGTCGGCGCAAAATAACCATAAAATAAATATGGCTTTTGATAAGCAATATCGCTACTTCCCTGCCAATATAATTGGGCTGCATCAATACGGTTTCTTTGTCTTAAATGACGCTGATAGGCGATCGCCAAATTACCCAGCTGCTGTATTCTAGAGTCAGGATTTTGCTGTAATATTTTTAAATCTATTCCGCTACGAAATAGATCTTTAATAGTAGATAAAAAAGCTTTTGCTGTCCCTTCAACATCTTTTGTAGCAATAACTTCTTTGACCGCATTTTGTAGCAAACGCCGACTTAACAAAGTAGTTGCAATTCCTATCTCTCGACGGCGCACAATATTCTGGGTTAAAGTTTCCAAACTGTAGTGAGAAATTCTTACTTTAGAGTTAGAAATCTGGCGAATATAGTTAGCAACTACACTACTCGGCGTAATTATCTGAATGCCTGGTTTGATAAGTGCAGGATCGAATTCGGGAACAATATATCTAACCATTTAGAAACGTCATTTTTAGGATGGATAAATAGCTGAATTTTATCTCAGGGGGTGACAAGTAAATCAAAGAGATTGACAGATAAGGGTTTTAGCTCTAATACCCTTTTGGTAAAAAGGTAGTTTATTGAGAGTCAGGCTCATTAATCTCTCAACCCAAATATGACAAATTTGGTAATTTTGAACCCACAAATTGCCATACAAACCGACCCAGAAATTACTATGTCTTTTCGTTTGTCGTGAAGTTTCGGTTAGACGACAGACATATTCCTTAATTCCTTTAAAAGAGATAGCTTGACCTTTTTTAATTGAACAAGTGTAGGCAATTGCTATGAGTAAAATTAAAGATAATAAACGCTTGTCATTGCCTTGACATTTTTCTAAATTGTAGCCACCAGATTTACAATCTTTGAACATGGCTTCAATACCCATTCTTTTCTTGTATGCTTTGAGAGTTGATTGTAAATTAGGTAAATTATTAATTAAATACCATCCCTCGTTATGAAGCTTACCTTTAGTTGATTTACTCCAGTAAAAAGCAAGATTCACTCTAGACATATTCGGTTGTTTGGTAAACTCAACATCTTGAAAAAAGAGAGATTGTCTTGACTTAAAACCCAAAGACTTGAGCTGTTGATAATTTTCATTCTTCACTCTGAGATATTTATTGCTTTTAGTCCGCAAAACATATTGACAGCCTTGTTTCGATAAGAAATCAGCTAGATTAATATTGCCAAATTCTCGGTCTCCAATGACAATAATTTGGTATCCTTTAAGTAGTCTCAAAATTGATTTGAGTAATCTTCTTTGTGCTTGAATATTGCTATTACCCTTTTTGTCCAATAGCATCCAATTTAAGGGAATGGCACGCTTATTTTTGATTAAACTGGCTACAAATAGATTCCTATCCTGCCATCTTGTTCTGTCAATCGCTACATAACAAACTTGTTTGCTGTTATGGTTTATTTTCAACCATTTTTTAATGATTGGTAACCATATACATTGCACGGTTAACTGTGGTCGATTTAGAAACCTTTGAATGTGTCTTCTCCGACTCTCATATTTAATTGGTATTGGCAAGATTGCTGCGAGTTTTTCTATTTGTATTGTTCTATAGCTTTGCAAAATTAAAATTATTATTCTCAATGTTGCATACTGTCTAGGAGCAAATAATCCTGCTAAGCATTTGTGATAAAATTTTGGCAACATTTTTGTTAGGGGAATTCTCAATAAGGTTTCCCCCTTTTTTCTACCATTAATCGCTACATCTCTCTTTTACTCCGGTTTCTCTCTTTCTTGTCACCCCGTCAGGAATTTTATAACTGTTCGTTTAGATGGTGCAATTTTGCCTGATGGAACTGTTTATCAAAAAGACAAGCGTGAGTGAATACAAAAAAGTGTGAAAAAGATTTCAAAGCTTAAAAAAAGAACGAACAAACTAATTAACCCAGGCACATATCAACAGATATACGATATGTTGTATTCTCAAAAAGTTATGCCTGTTTAATAGATAAACCAATCCGTTTTAACTTTTCATTTACTTCCAACACCCTAACCTTAACAACTTCTCCCACTTTTACTACTTCATTAGGATCGCTGACAAAGCGATCGCATAATTGGGATATATGTACCAAACCATCTTGATGCACCCCTACATCCACAAACGCACCAAAATTAACTACGTTGGTTACGACACCTTCTAAAACCATTCCTTCGGTTAAATCGCTGATTTCCGCGATACCTTCTTTAAAAGTCGCATATTGAAACTGTTCTCTAGGATCTCTGCCTGGCTTTTCCAATTCGGCGATCGCATCTTTTAACGTAGGTATACCTATTTCTTCTGTAGCAAATTCTTTTAAATCGATGTTTTTCAGTTCATTGCCTACAGTAGTAATTTTATCGAGAGATACTTTTAAACTTTTGGCTATTTGCTTAATTACGGGATAGCTTTCTGGGTGAACAGCGGTGTTATCGAGGGGGTTTTCGCCATCGCGTATTCTTAAAAAACCTGCTGCCTGTTCGTAAGTTTTTTTGCCTAACTTAGCAACCTTGAGTAATTCTTTTCTATTTTTAAATGCTCCCTTGTCATTACGATAAGCCACAATATTATTAGCGATAGTATTCGAGATTCCCGATACAAAAGTCAGCAATTCTTTAGAAGCCATATTTAGATCTACTCCCACATAGTTAACGCAACTTTCAACACTTTCTTCTAACTTTTGCTTGAGTAGTTTCTGATTAACATCGTGCTGATATTGCCCTACGCCAATAGATTTAGGATCTATCTTGACTAATTCTGCTAAAGGATCTTGCAGTCTTCTACCAATACTAATTGCACCCCGCACTGTAATATCAAGATCGGGAAATTCTTCACGGGCTACATCACTGGCAGAATAAATAGACGCACCAGATTCATTAACCATAACCTTGATTGGCTCTTGCTCGATCTGCTTTAATACTTCGCCGATAAACTGATCCGTTTCCCTAGAAGCCGTACCGTTACCGATCGCAATTAATTGGATATCATATTTACTAATGAAATCCTTTACTATTTGTTCGGCTTGCTTTCTTTTTTCTGCGCCAGTATGGGGAAAAATCGCCTGATATTTTAAATACTTTCCTGTATCTGAAAGCACCGCTACTTTGCATCCTGTACGAAAACCAGGATCGACTGCTAAAGTAGGTTTCATTCCCGCAGGAGAAGCTAATAAGAGGTTGCGTAAATTGGCTTCAAAGGTTTGAATAGATTCAATGTCTGCATAGTCTTTGCGATCGCTTCTGACTTCCCTAATCAAAGAAGGCTTCAGCAGGCGGTTAAAAGCATCCTTGAGCATTCCCCGATAAAACTCCTTTAATTCCCTGGCTTTAGTATCAATAACTCTTTGCTCTAGATATCCCATCACTTCCGACTCTTCAAAAGCAATATCTACAGTTAAGATACCTTCAGTTTCCCCACGATATAAAGCCAAAATATTATGAGGCGGAATTTTACTTACTCCATAACTATAGTTGCGATACATTTCATATTTAGTACTCCCTTCGGGATGTTCTTTTTTGATCTGGGAAACAAATACGCCTTTTTTAAAGAAATATTCTCGTAGATAAGCTCTAATTTCAGCATCATCCCCTATCTGCTCGGCAATAATATCTGCTGCACCAGCTAAAGCCTGTTCTGCTGTTTCTAATCCTTTATCTGGATTAATATACTTATCCGCTTCGGCGATCAGATCGATGTTTCCTACCTGGGGTTGGTTGTTAGCCTCGATCCAAATTGCCAAAGGCTCTAATCCTCTCTCCTTGGCAATAGTCGCCTTAGTACGTCGCTTGGGTTTATAGGGAAGATATAAATCCTCTAACTCCGTTTTATTAAAACAGTTTACTATCTTGATTTTGAGTTCATCGCTTAACTTCCCTTGCGCCTCTATTTCACTCAAGATCTTCTCCTTGCGCTTCCCTAATTCGTCGAGATAGGTATAGCGTTCAAATATATCCCGTAGCTGCACCTCATCCAAAGAGCCTGTTTGCTCTTTTCTATATCGAGCGATAAATGGTACTGTACCCCCCTCTTGCCAAAGAGCTAAGGCATTACTGACATTACGTAGAGATAAGGATAATTCTTGAGCAATTAAGTTGGGGATATTAATCATTTATTCAACAGGCGATCGGCGATAATAATAAAGCTAGCAGTTAAAAGCCAAGAATTACGAGCTTTGAAAAAAATCAACAAAATTGCGCTCGCTCTTTTTTAAAAAAACTACTGTAGACCTCTTGCATGAATCAGGCGATCGCAAACTTAAATCAGATGAGGAAAATAAAATGGTACTTTTCGGCGCAATAGAAGCGGGTGGCACAAAGTTTGTCTGCGCTGTGGGAACTAGTCCTGAAGATTTACGGGCAGAAGTTCGCATTCCCACAACAACACCAGAAGAAACTATTGCTAAAGTTAATGATTTTTTTCGTCAACAGATAAAAGCAGAAGGTGCTTTAGATGCCATCGGGATTGGTGCTTTTGGTCCAGTAGATATTCATGTGAAGTCTCCTACTTTTGGTTGGTTTCTGAATACCCCAAAGCCAGGCTGGCAAATGGTCGATCTGGTAGGTGCGATTAAAAGCGAAATAAATGTACCCGTAGGTTTTGATACCGATGTAAATGCTGCTGCTTTGGGCGAATATCGATGGGGAAATGCTCAGGGATTAGAGACTTTTCTGTATTTGACCATTGGGACGGGTATTGGCGGAGGAGGGATGGTCAATGGTAAGTTGATTCACGGACTCCTTCACCCAGAAATGGGTCACATTCTGATTCCCCATGATTTGTCTGCCGATCCTTTCCCTGGTTCTTGCCCTTTTCACCAAGATTGCTTAGAAGGATTAGCATCGGGTTTTGCAATTGAAAAACGATGGGGTCAAAAAGCGTCTTCTCTTCCCGCTGACCATCCAGCTTGGGAATTAGAAACACATTATCTAACGGTTGCTTTGGTCAACTTTATGCTCACTTTCTCGCCCCAGCGAATCATTATTGGCGGTGGCGTCATGGAACAAAAGCAGCTTTTCCCACTTGTTCGTTCTCAGGTTCGCAAAGAGATAAGTTCTTACCTGCAAATATCTAAAATCATCAATGAAATTGAAGACTATATCATGCCACCAAAGCTAGGGGGAAGATCTGGAATTATGGGTGCATTTGCTCTGGCACAGCAGTCTATCTAAGTGTGAGAGAGTACCCCCATTAAAGCACCAAGCATGTTCTAAAGGATACCGCTCCGCATAAGCCGCATGTACGCGCACCGTTAGGGAGCAACAATTAATACATAATTGCTTACTGCCATCGTCCTCAAAAGCCATCTATAGCTATCGTAATTCAAAAATTAAGTATTGCCAAAATTGATATCCAAAACAATCATTTATTAACATCAATATTTTGAATATCACCAATAACAAAGGTATGCTTACCTTGAGCAGCAATTTTAGTAATAGTTTCTAAATATTGAATAAATTTTATATTCTCATTATTCTTCATCAATTCAGCAGCATTTTTCAAAGCCCTAGCTGTTGCTACAGTAGTTCTAGCATTTTCTAAATCTAATTTAGAACGGATTTTAGCTTCAAGCTGACTCGCAAATAGCTGTTGAATTGCTTTAGGGAAATAAATATCTTTAATGATTAGTTGATGAATAGAAATGCCGTAAACGTTAAGCTGTTGATGTAAAGTTTCGGGAATAGTATTCAGGATATCTTTTCGGCGATCGCTTAAGTCTTGACTTTCAATATTTACTATTTCTTCTCGCAAACAAACTTGAGAAAAATTATGAACAACATTTTCAGCTTCGGCAATTAAGTTTGCATAACGCTGATTAACACGGGTATCTAATAAATTGAACCTATTAATAAAAATATCGCTGTCAGTAATTTGATATTCCAAAATATAAGAGAGTCGCAGAGAAATATTGTCTTTAGTCAGTACTTCTTGATTAGTAACGGTAATCAGCCTGCTAATCGTCGGAACAATCACCGCATCAAATTTGCGAGAAAAGTCAAACAACTTATAAATTCCTGGATTAAGTACTTTTAAAAACTTATTATTTTTATATAGATAACCAATTTGATTTGGTCTAATAGAAAATACTTTACGGAATAATCCCATTTTACAATAGCTGCTTTTAAATCAAGAAGAAAACTAAACAATAGGGAAAATCAATTAAGTCAAAACTATTAAAGTTAAGTCGGTATCCTCAATTTTGCAAGCTATCATTTAGCCCGTGCTACGCACAACTCTTCTCTTGTTTATAGTTTAGAAAAAACCATGTTTTTCATCGGAGGGGGTGAGCCTCAAAGAGACTTGTATGCCGCGATACTCTGTAAATTTAACAAGTCTCTAGATTGATTCTACAGATGGCGGTTTGTACTAACCTAAACACAGCAAATTTAATTCGGCAAGTTTAGGTAGATAACTATTAAGCAAATATTTTAAAAACCGATCGCAATGGTAAATTATTGATTATTTAGCAAAAAAAGCAAAATTTACGTCTACAATGGCGCACATACAAAGCCCCTTTGCTCGCCGATTATCTAATGCTGAACTTTCAAATCCAGTCTGACAGTGACGTTCCCGCTTCCAAACAACTGTTTGCTCAGATCCAATTTGCGATCGCTTCAGGGCAATATCCTCCTGCTCATCGTCTACCAAGTACGCGACAATTAGCGATGATTACGGGTTTGCATCGCAATACCATTAGTAAAGTTTATCAACAGCTAGAAGAAAGCGGGTTAGTAGAATCTGTGGCTGGTTCGGGTATTTATGTCAAAATCCATGAACGAGAAAACATTGCTCCATCTGATTCTCCCATAGTTGCTTCAGTTAATACCATCAAAGAGAGTATCGATCGCGTCGTTGAATTAGGTTGTCCCCTAGAACAAGTTAAAGAGCTTTTCCTCGAAGAAATAAACTGGCGCATTAGCTGTAGCGAGCGCGTAATTATTACTGTTCCCCTACGAGATATTGGGGCGGGGGAAATCATGCAGCAGGAATTGACTAAATCATTTGGAATCGAAGTAGAATTAGTCGAACTAGAAAAGTTACCCAAGCTGCTCGAAGAGATTAATTTTGGGACTCTGGTGACAAATCGATATTTTATTACAGAGGTTTTGGCAATTGTTCCGCCAAACTCTTTTCGAGTAATTCCAATTGATATGTATGACTACAAAAAAGAATTAGACATCATTAAAGATCTACCTTCCCAGGCTTGTTTGGGTATTGTAAGTCTCAGTGAAGGTACTTTGAGCGTGGCATCTAGTATTATTAATAGTCAGCGGGGAGAAGATCTACTTGTATTAACTTCTTCAGTCGGCGATCGCGATCGCCTTAGAGCCGTACTCCGTGCTGCTCATACAGTTATTACAGGCTACACTAGCTACGATTTGGTTAGAGCAGAAATCATTGCGATGCGAGAAGATTTGATTAGAATTCCTGAAGTCATTAGTACGGATAGCTATATTGGCGAAAAGTCGATTAATCTACTAAAAAGAGAATTAGGGCTGGGAATCAATCCTCAAATAAAATAGGTTAACTAAATCTCTAATGGCAAAAGGCGATCGCATTTACGTATATCGAAATTTATGGCAGTTAGATGGACTATACCAGCATCATGGCATTGACTGCGGTGATGGTACAGTAATTCACTACCGTAAACCCAGCGAAACTATCGAACGAACTTCAATTGAGACTTTTGCTAAAGGTAATCCTGTTTATGTTGCAGAATATGGTGACGGCTTTGGCTACATCCCCGATGCAGTAGTTGAAAGAGCCGAAAGTCGTTTGGGAGAACATAAATATAATTTACTCTTTAATAACTGCGAGCATTTTGCTAGCTGGTGCAAAACGGGGGTGAGTGAAAGCCAGCAGGTAGAAAATTTTGTACCCTCCATTCACAAGCTCGACCCCTCCAAGCTCTACGAGCCAATTAAACAGGCGTTAACAGGCAAAGATAGTAGCAGCGCGACTCTGTTATTAGCAGAGTCCTTGAGGGATATTAAGTCGGTTTGGGAGCAAGTTCAGCCAAACTATCAACAGGCTCTTAGTGAAGTGTCTACCTGGGATAGAGTAGCAAAAGAAGCGTTGAAAAAAGAGCGAGAAGATTTGGCTCGTGCTGCGATCGCCCGTAAGCTTGATTATGAAAAGAAGGCTACCAAATTAGAGATAGAGCTTAGTGAACTGGCGGAAATGACGGAAAATATTGTCCGCAATCAACAAGAAATGAAATTGATTTGATACTTATTTATGGCTTTTTTATGGCAGTATTTTTTCAAAGCTTTTTAACTGGGCTACACACTTCCTGGGAAGACTTTAGCCCAGTCAATCAAATCCAGCTTTAGTTATATATTTGTAACCTGGAGGTAAGATTAAGCTTAAAATTATTAGTATTAGACTTGGTTGACTTTCATAACCTTTATTTTTCAAAGGAGGTATTTTATGCCTAGTAATAGCCAGTATCCTTATAAACTAATTGCATATTCTAGTTTAGGCATTTTAGTTTTTTTAGCTTTAATTTTATTCAAGCCTTTTGCCATAGTTCAAGCAGGAGATCGCGGCGTAGTCATGCGCTTTGGTAAGGTACAAGATACGATTCTTGATGAAGGAATACATGCAATTATTCCTGTAGTTAGTTCAGTCAAAAGCTTGACAGTGCGGGTACAAAAGAATGACGTGGCAGCGGCTGCTTCTTCTAAAGATTTGCAGGATGTAAAAATTGAAATTGCCCTCAACTGGCATATTAATCCTGAGAAGGTTAATACTATTTTTCAACGTATTGGGGATGAAGAACAAATAGTTAATCGTATTATTAATCCTGCGGTTTCAGAAATAGTTAAGGCTGCTACTGCCGAGAAGAACGCCGAAGAAATTATCACCAAGCGTAGAGATGTCAAACAGCAAATCGACGTAGAACTCAAAGAAAGATTAGACGATTATGGAGTATTGGTTGATGATGTCTCCATAGTTAATATCGCTTTTTCTCCTGAATTTACTAAAGCGATCGAGTCGAAGCAAATTGCCGAACAACAGGCAAAACAGGCTGATTATGAAGCTTTGAAAGCAGAAAAGACGGCTCAAGCAGAAATTAACCGAGCAAAGGGACAAGCCGAGGCGCAAAGACTTCAAAAGCTGACTTTAACTCCAGCATTGCTACAAAAAGAAGCTATTACTAAATGGGATGGCAAATTCCCCATGGTTATGGGAGGAGATGGAGCATTACCCTTCATTAA
>ENA-ORXT01004952-ORXT01004952.1-marine-metagenome-genome-assembly--contig:-NODE-4952-length-13385-cov-11.638488_pt1 | contig 13385 bp, 13 predicted proteins | sample MGYA00237868_ERZ511482 | MGnify/ENA metagenome assembly ERZ511482 | reverse complement strand
AAAAATCACTAAATAATCATTTTATTGAGTTATTTTTTAGCCGAAAATAACAGAAACAGCGCATTTCAGATAGGTGTTTCTTAAAGGGTAATAAGTCTATTGAATTGATTTTATAGAAAGGAAAGAGTATGGTAAGGAAAGCAGCAATCAAAAGAAGAAAGGAAAGGACTAAATGCAGGTAGAAAACGCGCTATTCAGAAGAAGGAAAAAGAGCCTTCTAATAAAAAATAATTCTTTCTACCGACATTATATCCATTTAAGGGGTGATAATCAAATTTGAACTAATTTAACCCCACAGGTATGGTACTATATTAATCTCCAAATTTTTCATCTCGGTAGACAGCACTAATTATTTCTGCTCGTCGAAGAATAGAAGGTTTAGTGTAACTTTTACGTCTGTTCAATTCGTGACGTAATTTAATTTTTTGTCGTTTTCTTTTATAACGACGAATCGCTTTGTCAATGTTTTCGTTATCAAGTCTTTTGATTATTAGCATAGGCATAGTTAATTTTAATGAAAAAATTCTGAAATTGGCTGCAAGAATACTATTAAATAAAATACCGAAGAAGGTATTCGTACGATTATTATTTATTAGGACAGCAGAAAGTATGTTGATAGTGGTAATTTTCGTGTTTAGGACGTATATCAACGGTCATTTCTTAATCCTTAGTACTCCATAACCAAACAGGATGATTGATAAAAGAAGTATTGAAACCAACTAATTATTTCAAATAGATTACTTTAGCATTTAAAGAATGCACCTTTACCACATTTTCTGTAAAAGCTTTATGTCCTTTTGGCGCAAGCAAATACAAAGATCCACCTTTCATAGAAGCAACCGTACTCAATAGTTTCCACTTAGAAACATTTCTAGCCACATCTTCTGATTTGACAGCTATTTCTACATAATTCTTCGTGCCCATCTGTATCCCTGTAATGTCTGGTATAAATGGACGTTCTTCGCCTTCTTTTGTAAACTGGCTAGGGGTTTCGTAATCTTCAGCATTTGCTTTAATTTTCTGTAATCCTTTTCTCTTTGCCCAAATAAGTGCTTTCTCTAAATACAATTCGTGCGGCTGCGGCATAATTATGAATTTTTGACCCCATAGAATGCTGTTTTGTCAGAACAGGTAAAAGGTCAGTTATAAAGTTCTTTATTGGTAAAATATAAGTAGAGCAGCAATTTTTTTTATAATAATTATTTGTAAAATATTGATATACAGTATTAAACAAATAAACAACTCTACTTAGGATATTTTTTAATAAATCCAAAAACAAATTTACATCCTCGTTTGGTGCGAGGAACTTTCTTTTGTCTTGAAAATTATTTTTGATAAAAACGGAATTAAAAGAAAATACTCTTAGTAACGATGAAAAAATAAGGACTCATTTAAAAACAAAAAGACCATTTATTTTTAATCAATACTTACCTTCATTTTTTTTTAAACTAGAGGGTTTACTACTCTATAGGAATAGATTTGGGTGAAATCCATCTAGTATGGAGTAGGAGAAGCAAGCAAACTGGATCTTTGAAGATGTGCGTAATGATACTAATCTAAAATTTATTTCTGCGTAAGCCTTTAATTTAACTTCTTTAATAGGGTAAGAATGGAATTATTATAGATAAAAAGACTGCTTACTGGAAAATAGATGCTGTGCTTCTACTAAATTAAACAACTAAATACTTGATTTAGTTTCAATTACCTCCTAATTAATAGGCTATTATTGACCTTTAATATACTTTTATACTTTGGATAGATTAGTCTTTGGTCTTTAGTCACCACAAATAACAATAGTCGTTAATTTATAAAATACAGATTATCACTTTTTAACCTGCTGCTCTGTAGTACTTATTGATGAATGAGAAATGATGAATGATAAATTTATTAGACGCACATAGCAAGTTTTTACGTCTTTCTGGATATTCATCATTTCTCATAAGGGTTGTACGAAGTTTATAAAAATCTGCTGGCGCAAAGGCTATTGCCTTGTGCTGACTATCTTCAAGGCTATTGCCTTGAGTAAACAGGTGGATAAATGATGGAAATTAGTAGCATTCACATCGGAAGGTAAAACCTTCCAGATAGTCGGCACAAGGCAATAGCCTTTGCGCCAGCAGATTTTCAAGACTTCGTACAGTCCTTATGATGAATGAGAAATGATGAATTTATTAGACGCTATATAGCAAGTTTTTACTTCTTATTCGGTATTCATCATTTCTCATTGATCATTCAGAGCTTGTATCTTCGGCTTGAAAAAACATATTGCTAGTGAGTCGAAGATACAATCTTCTTTAATCGGTACTTTTTCGACGAAAGAATTCCTGAGTACCAAAGTAGAACTAAGTAATTTTGTATATTTTTTTATTCAATTAAGTCAGTGTTTTATAAACACTTAATGTAAGTTCTCAATGCAGTGTTACTGTATTTATAAGGAGTCGATGGTATTAATAAGAAGGGGATAACTTAAAGTTATCCCCTTCTTATGACTCGACTTCCTTCAATGCACTAGAAACTAGTATAGATTGAGTACTTACCACTTAATTGAATAAACAAATACACATTTTAAACCAATAAACAATCCTTCCTACACCTCTCACCTTCTTGACGATGTACGTAAATTTATTTTTCTCTTGCTTCTTAACGCTATCATTTCTTTCTGCATGTAGTCCTAAAAATACACTGCCATCCGACACCATAAAACCACTGGTAAATTATGAACATCCAATTATGTATCAACCAGAACAATATGTGTGTTATAAAGCGAATAAGCCTATCATCATTGATGGACAATTAACGGAAAAAGATTGGGATTTGGCTGTGCCTACCAAAGATTTTGTAGATATTGAAGGCGCATTAAAACCACTTCCAACACTTCAAACCTATGCTAAATTACTTTGGGACAAAGACTATTTATATGTAGCCGGAAAAATAAGCGATCCCCATATTTGGGCAAAGCTTACAGAACGAGATGCCGTCATATTTCAAGATGATGATTTTGAGGTATTTTTAGATCCAGATGGAGATGGTCATAATTACTATGAGTTTGAAGTGAATGCTATCAATACTATTTGGGATTTAATTTTATTAAAGCCTTATCGAATTGATAATACGCCAAAGGTGATAAATAATTGGGATATTAAAGGCGTACAATGTGCTGTGCATGTAGCAGGCACCGTTAATGACCCTTTAGATGAGGATCAATACTGGTCGGTCGAGATTGCTTTTCCGTGGACTGCGCTAAAAGAATTGGCAGGGGTACCAGTCCCACCTAGAAATGGACAGAAATGGCGGATGAATCTTATGAGAGTTGATTGGACGATGGATATAGTGGATGGACAGTATCAAAAAAGAATCAATCCTGCTACACAAAAACCGTTGCCCGAAAATAACTGGGCATGGTCTCCACAAGGCAGAATTGCAATGCATCATCCTGAGACTTGGGGTTACTTGCAATTTAGTAATCAATTGGTGGGAAAAAAAACCGTTCCTTTTAGGTCCTATCCCCAAGAACAGATTAAATGGGCATTGTGGCAATTGCATTTCCAACAAGTCGCTTATTTAAAAGCAAATAAACGCTATTGTAAAGATATTCAGCAATTGACACCAGTTGATATAAGCTTGCCTAATTATACTTTTCAGCCCAGATTGGAAAATTATACAGATGGCTATCAGCTAGTAGCGAATGATTTAAAGGAAGGTCATCAATGGATAATTAATGAAGATGGGAAGATTTGGAAGCGGAAAAATCCACTTTAGCTGGTCTTTAGCCTTTGGTCTTTAGCCTTTGGTACGCCTGTGCTTGGCACTAGAAATTAGCTACATACTTTCTTTACACTCGAATAAAAAAGACTCTGCCAGAGTTGAATCAATGTTTACTAAATTTTAAAAATTTAGTAAACATGTACCTGAAACAAAATTCTCACACAATAGAAGTTGATTTTTTGGGTCCTATTATGGGGTCGTTTTCCACGCTATTGATACCTTAAATCGTGCAGATTAAGGGCGTTTTAGCAATAATTCCAAGTTTAAATTTAATATAAAATGTTTAGTTTTCTTAATTATAATTCTTTTAAGAAACCTTTCGTACGATATTTGTTGTTATTTATCTAAAATATACATCTTTTTTGCCTGTTTGTGCGTCTTATTATGGGAAGAAAGAAAAGGAAGTATGATTTTTTCGTTAAATTTGTAGTATATTTTAAATGCTTTTTGAATAGACTTGTTCATCAATAAGAAAGAGGCATATAAAATTCATATTTTTTTTTGTAAGGAATTTTTTTTTCAATGCCTAGCCCACGCTATGGATTTAAAAAATAGTTTCTTAGTAACGACAAAAAAATAAGTTTGCGTTTTTCAAATGATTTCTTTTTTCAATGGTTTGAAAACCTATGGAAAAAAGAATCAATTAAAAAACTTAAATGCACTAGTTATTTTTTTGTCAATACTTAGAAGGAAAAAGATGTTTTCATATACGTGTTTCTTATTGATGAACAAGTCTAATATATCTCTATCTTTACCTTTGAACAAAGAACCAAACACAACCCTATCAAACTTAAAAACAACAAAAAATAAATTTACTAGTTTATTTTTGTTCTTCTATTGTAGTAATCATCAAATTCAAAATCACTAATTCATGCAACTACCATTTTCTAAGGTTAGACTTCTAGCTAGCCTTTTATTAGTCGGATTCTTTGGAATCCTAATTTCTTGCTCTTCTGATCCTGAACCAAAAGTAAACGTAAATATTACGGTGGATCAAAATGCACCAGATGCGGCAGATGGATTTAATCTAGAACAATTTCACCGCTTATTATTAGAAGAAGAACCACCGTCTGGGGAGTGGGACGCAAAATTCCTGTCTGACCTAGTTAATAGAGAAGATATTAATAATTTAGATTTGGACCAAGATGGTGAAGTAGATGTTATCTACATTGAGCCTTTTGGTGGTGGGGATAATGTAGGATTTCAACTATATTCAAAAGTTAAAGATGATGCTGGTTTAGAAGAAGAACAAACTATTTGTACAGTAGGTGTAGAAAAAGAAAGTGATGGTACAGGCAGTCTGGCAGTAAGTGGAAACGAGCAAATTTATGGTAATAACCATCATTATCACAGTGGTGGTATGGGATTTGGTAGTTATATGTTATTAGCTTATATGATGTCTCCTCGATACTCTATGATGGGTGGCGGCTATTACGGTGGTAATGGTGGCGGTCGTAGAGTGGTTAGTACAACAAACTATAATAAAAATATTAATAATAGAAATGCCAATCATACTGGATCAAAAGCCCCTAGTGCTAGTCGCTCCAGTACGGCTCCGTCTTCAACTTCAGCAGCAAAACAAAAGACTGCTAGTAATGTAAAGGCGGGCTTAAAGAAACCATCTAATACACAGCGTAAATTCCAAGCTCAACAAAAGGCAAAGAAAAGTGCCAGTGGTTTTGCTAAGAAAAATTCAGGTACTAGTAAAAGTAAATCTACTGGTCGTACTTCTACGTCTCGTTCAGGAGGTGGGAAATAGATTTTATTTTTCCTTCGTACCTTTCGTACTTTAAAATTAATAATGGAACAAAATAAAACTATTGATAAAAGTCGCATTGCTCAACCAACCCCCACAGATTGGACGCTAACAGAAGAGCAAAAAACGACCTATCAATCTTTATACATTCTTTATTTGATGGTCAAAAAAGACTATCGTTTTAGTAATGTATTGACTAGTAATCTTCGCTTAATAGAGGAAGCAATTGATTTCTTGGAAGCCAAGAAAATGATTGAGCAAAAAGAAATAGAGGGGAAAGTAAAGAAAATAATAGGCATCAAATACGGTCAGGAAGATCCAGATTGGATTTATGCACCTACTCCTCTAGCTGCTGAAGTTATCCGGCAGTATGAGCAGCGATATATTGAGTTTTTGAAATTTTATGACGTCTTTGCACATGTTGATCCTGAGGCAGGTACGTTTGCTATGGAAAAAATGGCAGAAATATTAACTCAAGATAACGAGGTAGTAGACAATGACAATGAAGCAGACAATGACAATGAAGCAGACAATGACAATGAAGCAGATTGGCAGCTCTATAAAGGACTAGATAAATGGGAGGATTATCGAATTCCGGTAACGGTGTTTAAAGGTTTAGATCCAAGAGAGATGATTTTCTTTTCTATGATGGCTGAGGGTCAATTTGATCCGTCTGAAGAAGATGATAGCCATAAATGGGCAGTGCGTTTATTTTCAGATGCCTTGTGGGAAGATATGTATAAAATCCTAAAAACTGCTCCTAAGTGGGAAGACCTGGGTGCAGACGGAGTGAAGCCTAAAAAGATAATGAAAACGATTATCAAAATGGGTGCCGCAGTGGTAAAAGATCAGATGGATTACTTGGAGAAGATACTACAATCTAATACCGATCATACTGGCGGCTATGCTGTTTCGGATGACGATAATTATACGACTACTGTTGTAGAAGAATATTATTCAGATCCTGTTTATTATGGTGGGGCTTATTATACACCGTTTAGTAGTCCTATGTTTTGGTTGACAATGGCGGTTTTGATTTAGAAAAAAAGAGGTCAGAAGTCAGACCGAAAAATAAATTTTTCTGTCAGAAGTGAGATGTATGACGTGTTCCCAGACGCATGTCTAATTTGCGTCTAGAAACACGTCATACATCTCACTTCTGACAGAAAAATTTATTTTTCGGTCTGACTTCTGACCTCTTAAATATTTATTATATGATTTTTGTTGATCAATCTTATACTCAACTTCAATTAGGCTTATACGATGGTGATGTGGACTTGTCCGCTCTTCAAATATTAGTACAGAAAAACGTTGAAATCACTCCCGTATTCCAATTAAAGGCAGGTATTATTGGTGCAAGTCATTTTATAAAAATTCAATACAAGAATCGATGTTTTACAGAAGTATTTGCTTGTGCTTTAGTCGAAGATACTAGTTGTCTAAGTTTATATCGAGCGCCTTTCTCCAAATTACAGACGCTTGAAATGAATCCACTACCTAGGCTTTCCTACCAATTCAATCATCAATTTAACTCCTTTAAAAAGCAGGCAAGTATCAATAAAAACTTGCAGCAACGAGTTAATCAATTATCAGCAAAAGGAATTTACCTATCTTATAATTTTCCAAGCATTACGGAACAAGTTACAACTGCTCGAACAGTAGTCGTAACAGATGTCAACAAAGAGCTTTCTGAAATTACTACTTTTACAATTCATGAATATCCTGAGGAACAGGTTATTGTTACTAATGAAAGCTGTTTTAAAATAAGGTAATGACTTTACTTATCTTCTTAAAGTACCAATTTTACTTAAATTAACTTTCCATAAATTATAATCTAAATTATTGATAACCCCACTACCATCTGCATCCGCAGGAGAATAGGTATTAATACTTGAACTATTAATTTTCCAAAAGTTGTAATCTTCATTATTAATCAATCCATTACTATCAAAATCACCACAATTCATTAAAAATTGACCATTTTTCTCTTTTAGTTGCCCCTCTCCCATTGCCATTGTTTCGGCATTCGTGAAATCATAGAGTAAGGCAGTTGGTTGTATTGCATGAGGGGTACTACTAATAATTGGCAAGTGACTTTGGTGATGCACTGCAATGTAGTAAGAATCATTAGTTAAATTAGGAAAGGATATAGTTTCTGCTCCGTCTAGTGCAATTAGCATTCCATCATTTCTTAAAAAAACAGCTTGTTGATGAATAACTTGGTTCATATCATTACTAGCCCTGAGTTCTAATAACATCCAATCAACGACTAATGAAGGAAAAGCCTTGACCGTTTCCGTTCCAGTATAATTAAATGGAGCAGTATTAAATGGTTGAGCTAATGGCAAAATATTTGCTGTTGACAAATCAGTATTCATGTTCGCTGTTTCTTCCTTATAATATCCTTCCAAAAACACTTTTACCTTCGCTACATTTAAAGATGGTACAGCAGCACTACAAGCATCTCCGCTATAAACAGACATGGGCGAATAAGAGCTAACACAATTGGCTGTAAGACTATGAGACATTTTGTGACTTCCTGCAGCCACTTCCTCTGCATATAAAGAACGTTTTTTAATTCCATTAGCAATGGAAAAGTGCATCACACTTTCTTTATCTATAACATGTGCTACCCCGTGCGCATGACCTAACTCATGCAAAGCAATTGATTCAAAATCAAATTCATTATAAGCTGGATCTGATTCAGAAAAATTCCAACTAGTTAAGTCAGGTAAACTAGACGGAGCAGCAAATTGAATATCAAAAGAACGCAATCGCCATAGGGTATTATGCTGATCACAACTACTACTACTACTTCCCTTATAACTAGAGGTCGTTAGTGCCAATACCCCTGCAGGCAGCTCCGTACTATATTCTATCACGCAAAAATCATCCTTGCCCGCAGTAGTAGTCGTTCCTGATTTATCAAAGGTCCAATTTACATCTGTTGCACATAGCCAAGTGTTTAAGGCTCGTTCAAAAGCAGCAACCGCTTCCTTATCCTGTACAAACCCACTAGTCGAGTTTAATTTAATAGAATAGCCTCCTTCTCCATTCGCATCTACAAATTTGACTCTTTGCCTAGTTGTACTAGTAAATGCTTTTTGATTATGATATAATGGATTTATTGCCCAGTCAATTGTTACTTCTGCACTGCCAAGTAGGGTTCCACTAGCTGTTCGGATATTCATTGTACCTGATCCAGCATTTTTTGGTATTTTTACTCGAATGGTATTATCCCTCCAATAAATCAAGTCTGAGCTTTCTACTAATACAGTACTAACCCCTCCATTATCTGAATTAGGAAATTCTATAATCCCTACATTTGTTCCAAAACTATTTCCTGTTATGATAATATTATTTGCTTCATCAATAGTGCCTGCTACAAAGGTATGGGTACTTATACCCGCACCATTCGTTAATTTGATAGCCGACCTATCAATTGGAGTAGCACTAGGTATTTGTTCAATAGGAGTTCTTGCCTGTGAAAGTTCGCAATTTTCAGCATCTATCAAGATAGTTAGACTAGGTGGATTGTTTGATTCTGAGGAGGCAATACTTAAACTTCTTTCTCCATTTGTTAGCAACTTAATTATACATCCAAAATCATTACCATAATTATATAGCCAAGCTTGGAGAATCTCCGCAGGAACATAAAAAGCAAGCCAATCATCGCGTGCTACAGAAAATTGGAATCCTTGTGTTAGATCAAAATTTCCTCCAAGCGGCCAAGATACTCCCGCCTCTGCCATCTGCCAACTTACAGCCTCTTGTGATAAGGAGGTTCCTTCCTGCCAATCTTGCAATAAACCAAACATTGTTACTTGATAAGCAGTATCCTCAGAACGTTCAACATATACCCTTAATTCGCCCCCCACAATTGCCTCTAGTGGGATAGGAACTGGAAGCGGTTCAAACTGTAATAAGGCTCTTTTATTTTGACCTTGCTTTTCACTTATCTCTAACAAAGTACTTTCTCCATAATTCATCAAAGGCTGCGTTTCGTCGATCCAACTATCTTTCAAAATGCTTAACTCTATCATCGAATTAGGTACACAAGGATTGTTATCATTTGGATCATACTTATTATCAGTAGGTAATAAATTACTATAGAACCCATCTCCATCTGTATCTATTAATGAGCAATTAGCTGTTGCAAAAGGTAGACAAGAATCCATATCATCGGGATCGTAATAAGCATGATTTGGAGGATAATTACTAATACGACCATCCCCATCTAAATCTATCGGAATACAACCTCCAAATAAAGGATTAGGGTCGCAAGCATTTAACGGATTAGATGTAGTTACCAATCCAATAATAGGATCTAAAATACCTGCTGTTTCTTGCCAATCGACAATACCATCTCCATCACTATCACTATTGGGATTATTTGGTTCTGCATCATAAATATTCATCACCCCATCGTTATCATAATCGCCATTCCCTGTTTCAAAGGTATCCCGAACTTCAAAGATTGAACCATCAGGTCTGACAGGTATTTCTAATGTTTCGTCATACATCATAGTCAGTAAAGAATCTTCACAGTAGGGGACGGTATCAAAATAATCATAATAAAATCCATTATTAAATGGAAGGACTCCTTGAACATAAGAATAAGGTTGGTATTTAGGATTACTAGATCTTGCTCGATGCTTCCTATTTAATTGATAAAAAGAAACAGCTTCTGTAGTAACAAGGTATTCTTGCCCGACTTCTAGATGCAAGTAGGGAAAATTAATTTGTACTTCATCCTCTACTGTACCTCCTGGTAATAATAAATCAAAATAATAGTGTCCATCAGCATTTTTAGTATAACAAACAACTTCCATCGTATATGAAGTATAAATACCCGAAGAGTCTGCTTCCCAATAAGATTGCTCCTTTATTACCTTTGCTATTACTACTTGTTGGGAACTATCAATTCGTTCTGACATTTGGATGGGGTAAATATTTGCAAAAAGAGAAAGTTGAAAGAGGATAAAACCACAAAAAAGAATAAATCTAATTCTCATCTAATGGGTTAATTGTTTGGTGTAAGCGTAAAATGATCAAGCTGTCCTAAGGGGGGCTTGCCTTTGTAACGATGAAAAAATATTTAGTCGTTTTTGAAATGGGCTTTTTTCTAATGGGTTGAAAACATAAGAGAAAAAAGGTCAATTCAAAAACAAAAAGACTAAATATTTTTTCATCAATACTAAGCTATATTCTAAGAACAAACCTGCTGTCTAATCTCACTTATCTGCTCTCTATTCTGAACAATTATGCCATAAAATACATTCAAAATTATAGCCCAATGCAAAAGATTATTACCATACTTACCCTCAGTTTATTACTTGTCAGTCAATTACAGGCACAAGTAAGAGCTTTTTCAGAAAGCAGCTACCACGGCAAAGAAGTGGTTTTACAACCAGGAAAATACACTGCTGTACAATTACAAAAAATGGGGATTCCCTCTATAAATTCTTTAAGAGTTCCTAAAGGATGTAATGTTAAGCAGTATCCAAGTGCAGATTTACAAGGAGATGCGACTAGCTTTTCTAAAAATAAACCATTAGTAAAGGCTATTACTACTTCCTCCCTGAAGGTTACATGTGGGAGTGCAGGTACGCCTTTTGCAATAGCGGCATCCGATGAAATAGGGCAAAAAGGGGATTTGATTTATGTAGATGTAAATGTTAGTGATTTCAATAAAGTGGTGTCGATGCAGTACAGCATGAATTGGGATCCAAGTATCTTGCAGTTTGAGAAAGTACAAAATTTTAAATTAAAAGCTTTATCCAGCGAAAATTTTGGTGCAGAGCAAGAGAAGGATGGGAATTTGCTAATGGCTTGGTACGATCCTTCTGTGCAAGGGGTTAGCTTAAATAGTGGAACTGTATTATATCAGGTTGTTTTTAGAGTAATTGGAACGAATACAAATAAATCTAGAATTCGTTTTTCTGGCAAACCTTTAATCATTGAAATTATGAAGGCGGATGGTACGCCTTTGCCTTTTAATAATACCAATGGCTCTTTTGTTTCTGAAACAGCGCAGAAATAATTTGCAAATTCAAGTTCAAATTCAAATTCAAGTTCAAAACGGGACGTTGGCTAGACGTACTACAACGTCTAGCCAACGTCCCGTTTTGAACTTGAATTTGAACTTGAGCTTGAACTTGATTTTGATTCTTACACTTGAACTTAAAGCCCTTATCGTATCTTAGTTTTCAAACGAAAAATTAACCTCCTTATGCTTCGGGTATGCTATGCCATCCTAGCCCTCGCTTTTTTACCTACTACGCTTCCCGCTCAATTATTAAATAAACAATTTGCAGAAATAAGTATCGGCTATCCCATATTGCAAGAACAACTACCTGAAAATTATAGCTACAATCCGCTGTTTCTAACGACTCGCTTTCCTTTTTTTTCCAAACATCAGCGAAATTTGTCCTTTTATATTGAACCGCAGCTCGCAGTAACTTTTCCTGCTACTCCACAAAAAAAGGCTTTTGAATTTGGAACTAACCTTGGTATACAGTACTATTTTTGGACCCGCACCAATAGCCGATGGAATATTGCGCTTGGTCTAGGTCCACATTATACCTCTTTGGAAACTGCTATGCAGCACAAAGGTTTTCTATTTTCTGATAATATTGAATTGGGCTATTATCGCTTGTTAGGTACAAAAATAGGGCTACAATTAAAGACGAGATTTAGGCATTTATCGAATGCTAATTTGCAGCAACCAAACTTAGGTTTAGATAATTTGTTTATTATGGGAGGAATATTTTGGCTGACGAACTGAAAAGAAGTCAGAAGTCAGACCGAAAAATAAATTTTTCTGTCAGAAGTGAGATTTATGACGTGTTCCTAGACGTAGCGTAACTAGAGGTTTTTTTTGAAACACAAAAGGAACAAAAGATACAAAAGGGTTTTCACAAAAGTTTTTTATTTTTTGAAAAAAAACAGTAAAACGTAAAACATACAGCAACCTTTTGTGAAAATCCTTTTGTTCCTTTTGTGTTTCAAAAAAACGTCCAGTTACGCTACGTTTAGGAACACGTCATAAATCTCACTTCTGACAGAAAAATTTATTTTTCGGTCTGACTTCTGACTTCTTTTAAAAAAAATAGCATGACCAAGCAAGCACTGCTTACGTTTATAAAAAACCCTGAAAAAGGTAAAGTAAAAACCCGATTGGCCAAAACGGTAGGGGAGGACAAAGCATTAGCTATCTATAAATCACTTTTAGACCATACTCGGAAAATTGCTTTAACAACAGTAGCCACTAGATTCTTATTTTATAGCCAACACATTAGTACTATTGATAATTGGTTAACAAAAGATTTTATAAAATTGGTGCAGGCAAATGGAGGTTTAGGCTTTAAAATGCAGGAAGCCTTTCGCCATGCTTTTCAGACCCATCAGAAAGTGGTTATTATTGGTAGTGATTGTGCCTCTTTGACACCAAGCATCGTAGAAGAAGCCTTTCAACAATTAGATCAACATGATTTTGTGATTGGTCCTGCTTTGGATGGTGGTTATTACTTGTTGGGTATGAATGCGTTTTATCCTGCTGTGTTTAAAGGGATTATTTGGAGTACGGAAACGGTGTTGGAAGAGACGCAAAAACGGATTCTTTCTTTACAGAAGACTAGCTATTTGCTTCCTGCTTTGTCGGATATAGATTATGAAGAAGATTGGGAGAAATATGGGTGGGAGGTGTGATAATCAAATTCAAGTTCAAGACCAAGTTCAAGTTCAAGTTCAAGTTCAAGTTCAAGTTCAACCCGTGACGTTAGCTAGACGTGAAAACCCCCGCATTTCATACGGGGTTACTCGTGTTCAACTACTCCGTAGTTCGTAGTATTCAAGTTCAAAC
>ENA-ORXT01004951-ORXT01004951.1-marine-metagenome-genome-assembly--contig:-NODE-4951-length-13387-cov-8.915026_pt1 | contig 13387 bp, 17 predicted proteins | sample MGYA00237868_ERZ511482 | MGnify/ENA metagenome assembly ERZ511482 | reverse complement strand
TTACAGTCAGAAAAACTTAGTATGAACGGAGTATTTGATCATCTGGAGCCCCGAGTTTCCATCCTTGTGTCGCCTTCCACCACACGAAGGAGCTGTGTGGACAGCGAAGGGAGCGCGCGTAGCTCTAGACGCTTCGCAGACGAGGGGCACATGAGTTGTTGAGGAACCTCTAGGGTCATGAGACACAAAGGGTTGCTAAAACAAGACTTTGGGCGAGGATTGAGGATAGAGCAGGGGGAAGGGAGGGGGGGAGGCGGAGGGGGAAGGCTGCAGGCCAAAGACAGACGTGAGGACGTGGGGCGCACGGGTGGGGGAGGGAGGGGGGCGGATGGGAAGGGGGGAGGTGTGTTAGGGGGGCTCAGGGGCTATCAGATGGACGATAAAATTATGAGTAAGCCTGTGCTGGTACGCAGGGAACTGGGACAGGGTTGTGCTGTGGTGACAAGAAGGGCGGGGGATGGGGGGGGCGATGGGTAGCCCTGAAAAACTCGCACAGTACAATGTGACCACAAAACTCGGGCTCCAGAGCCTCTCTCATGTGCTGACCACACCTCTTCGTCGACCTTGGCCGAGAAATCGACCCATACAGCCACTACGGGGCTCCGGGGTGCATCGGAGTGACTCGACATCCGGATCTCTGTGGCGAACGCGGGCGGGAGCAAGACGCTCCGCTCGGAAATCACTGGAAGGGCTCTGTTGACGCAGAATTGCACCAATCCGGCCATGTACTTTTTTCTGCTCTTTTCCAGGCAAACACGCTGTTCTCGTCCAGGAGTGCTCCGTTTGAGGCGCACAAGGCATCGTTGGAGAGCTGATGAGTTTACGAATCCAGTGGTGTGACTCAGACCGCGAAGATATGCTTTGTTTATTGTATAAAGAAGAGTGAACTGCGCCGTGGGCGGTTCCAGAGCATCCCCAGAAACCCGATTTCATATGTAAACACTGTGGATTTCCCACACAAGCCCGATTTGCTAAGAACTGGTACAAGTGTCAAGAACTGGTGACAGACGGATATCAGGCGTCGATAGAGAGTCCGCTGCCGTTGGCATCGACGGTGCGGAGGCGTTGGCATGGCCGCAGCCTTGCAAGCAGGTGTAGTAGTTACGGTGAAATCTGACCTGGGGGATCACTGGGGGTTCAGGGAGGGCCAAGTATAGCGCAGCGCAGCGTTCTGACAATCCAGAGATGAACCGCCGGGGTTGATCCGTGACCATTTCCGTCCAGGCCTTGCATCGAGGCATTTAATAGCTTCAGTTCCCTCGCGACCCGGTGAGGCTACATCAGCGATCCGGCGAGGCTTCATGATGGGGAATCCCTCCGAACCCCACCGCCGTCGGCGGGGACACATCCAGGTCTGCGGGCGCCACTGGTAGCCTGCGCTTGCACGGGCAGGTGAGAGGCCAGTGGAGCCAGCGTAACCCGAGCATGGATTTTACTTTCTGCGTACAAAATTTAAGCCGCAGTTGGCCCCAGTACGCACTTTGCGCAGCCCAGTACACTGCGGGTCGGTACTTCATCGTCAGGGTAGTTCTAAATTTGCCGGCTTGTAAATCTATAACGAGTTGACGCGACAGAATGTTTTGAAATAGCCGTGCAAAGCTCATGTGAGTTGGCCTCAGCATGATTTGGATGATCATGTGCACAACAGTCCCGTGGATCGGCGAATATCGTATAATCTAGATTGCCTGATTCTGAAGTTACCTCTGTGATCGGGCAGTTCATCACTACAGTTTCTGGACTCATTCTACGGACAAGACGGATAATCGCAGCCTTAGCGGCCGTCAAGGTATTGCTGATCCCCGAATGTTGTCTTGATGGACAGAGACTGACTTGCGGACCGACCCTCTGCACCAATCAGATGTGCCCCTGGGACTGACTTGGTGCTGCTGATTGCTTACATGCGCCCATACAGCCTGGAATTCAACCCGAATGTTGTCTTGATGGACAGAGACTGACTTGCGGACCGACCCTCTGCACCCATCAGATGTGCCCCTGGGACTGACTTGGTGCTGCTGATTGCTTACATGCGCCCATACAGCCTGGAATTCAACATCAGCTCCTCATTTTTTCTGCACTTCTCGCGTGGGCAGCTTGCGCCGTGCCAAGAAAATTGGATCAAGCAGCAACAAATAGTGCGTTCTGCTGGATGCAAGGTCCTGGCACCAAATGTGGGCTTTCTATTGGCTTCGACGCCTTCTTACTGTCATTTTAGACCAATAGAGTGCTTATATTTACAGTCAGTCTCTCTCTCTGTCCCCCAGGAAAAAATTCGGGGATCAGCAATAACCTTGACGGATGGATATGATTGGTCCACACACATCGATGTGGCCAGGTCGTCTCAGTTCTGAGGGGAGCTTTCCGCCAGCCCCCCCCGCCGCAGTTGGGATGCTGACGGCCTCGACAGGTCCGCGTCGTCCAACCTACTTTATCCTACGCATCCAGGATGGGCCCATTCGTCTGCTTGCGGGGGGGCTCCCGGGAGGGCTCGCGGGGCATCGATACCGCAGGTGCGGCTGCCACTCGCAGGGGCCACTGTCCCAACCGCCTGTCTGCGGCGTCCCCGTCCGGCCACGCTAGCGGTTAACCGGCCGACGCAGGCAGTGAGGCCGCTGCCAGCGCGCGCACTGGCGGCTCGGAGCCTTAACCTCCATGCCCTCCCCCCGCCTTCACCGCCAGCCGCGCGGCCCCACCCTCCCAACCGTCCGAAGGACCCCCACCAGTGCGAACCAGCCACGCACCTGCCCCCGCCGCCGCCCTCGGCGCCATGCCGACGGAGCCGCTGACGTGGCGTCGGTCGCCAGCGGCAGTGAGGAAAATGAGGGGGCGGGCGCTGCGGACGGACGCGGGTCGTTCGCCGCCGCCGCCGCTGGCCGTGCGGGGGGAGGTCGAGTGTCCGCAGCGGTGGGAGGGAGGCGGGGGGGGGCAGCGCCGCCGCCGCGGCGGGCGTAGCGGCCGATCCATGATCGAACGTGTCACCGGCGACCGCCGCCGGGACATTGGGGATGTCGCCGGGCTCGTCAGCGTTGCCCGCATCATTTGCCGGCGGTAGCAGCGGCGGTGGCGGCGGCAGCGGCTCACCGTTGACCGCCGACCGTCGGCGGGCGGTGGTGGGGTGGGTCGTCGGCGACAGGGGCGGGCGATAGTCAGGGCGGCGGCGGGTGGCCCCCACGGCGTCAGCAAGTGTGGAATGGCGGCGGACCGCTACGGGCGCGCCCACCGCCCACCGACGGCAGCGGTCGGCGGGGGCGGCGCGGTGGCCGACCACCGTTGCGGCGGCGGCGACGCCGACGGGCGCGTCCTGTGAGAATGACAGCTGTATTTTCCGATCGGACACGGCCGGCCTCCCCTGACCACGGACGTCCCGACTGCTATCGACCACACTGGTGCGCCACTTCCGCCGCGTGTCGCCGAGACGACCGGCCATAACGCTTCCTATTGCCCCCGCAGAGGGGTCGCCGATAGTAGGCGGGGGCCGAGTCACGACCTCGGGGATGGCGGCGCCCCCGTACCCCGGATGAGGTGCACCACCGAGCAGCATCGCCGTCTGCCGCCACCGACCAGCCGCCGTCGTCCGCCGGTCGTGGGCGGGCTCGTGGCTCTGGCTGGTGCCCCCCGCGCCCGCGGTGGTGACCTACCCCCCGCTCTTCAGCGCGGCGGCCAAAGCCGTCGTGGCCACGACGGGGATGTCCTCACCACCTCTGTTTGCTGCTGCCATGGCCGACGAGCGTGGCGTCTCCCCTACTCACCGCTGCACGTGCGTGCCCATATGGCCATGCATAGTCACCGCGGCGGTCGTGGAGATGACGCCGGTGGCCACTGAACGGTACAGTAGCCAGTCAGCTGCTGCTGTGAAAAGCTGCTGCTGTGAACAGCGGACGTTGCGATTATCACCTGGGACTGGTGGCGCCAAGCCACTTGTCGGGTTGGCGGATGAGCACTGCTCGGCGCATATCCTGGAGAGCGTGAAAGAATACGCCGGGATGGACCGATGCGCGAAAAACATGACACTGCCCGAGTTACAGAGCATAGCGCCCTTGCCCCAGAGCGACCCGGACTTTCTGAGTATGCTGAGAAGGATAGGGCTACTGGCAAAACTTGCACATAATTTCTTCCTGTTGCTTCCACCTCGCTCAATGATATCGTATCGCACGCCCCACTGTTTACAATCGTTATCGTGACGATCCCCTCGGCGAGGATAGTCCTCATCCAGGCGGCTTGTTGAAATTAGGTGTCGATCGCAGACGCAGGCCCGGGAGAGTGCCCGGCAGTGAACGCTCAGTAACGGCGGCACCGCGCGTACCCCTTCCGCGGCCCTCGCCCCATTCCAAGCCACGGCATGCCAGCCCTGTTGCTGACGTAGAGGCATGGCGGAGTGCTGGCAGTGCCGGGTGGCTGGTGATTCCAAATACCGTGAGCGAGTCGTACGCGGCGTGGGTTTCCCCTCCCCGAACTGTCAAATCATCCGTCGGCCTTCTGGGAGACTTGGCATCACCTGCCCCCAACAGCACACACACACACAGCGCCTCACAACCACACCACCACACCAGCACCACTTTTACATGAAGAGTTTCGACACACGCGACGCCAGCCTACGAGCCCCGTGAAAAACTTGCCGCCGCCCATGCCACAGAGCAGAGTGACAGATATAAGCAAGCAGCAGCAGGGGCCGCCGTTCCACAAACATAATATCTGCATATTCCCCCAATAGCGTGAATAAAAAACTTTGGGCTGTCAGTTCGTTCACACCAACGCCCATCATGGAAGCTAACGCATTCAGGCCGTTCTCTCAAAACTCCCGCTCTCCAACTGTTGCAAGAGAGTTCCAAATCGGCCTCTACGACCCCGTCGAGGCCGATTTGGAACACTTCTGGGACGGTTGCAGTACGGGATTTTTGGGAGAACGGCTGTATGTGTGGAACTGAGATTCTCATTGTGGGTTCTTTTGCGAATTGAACCATGGGAGTGCGAGTTATGGGAGTGCCATGTTACGAAGCTGGGGACGAGATTCCCACCGACCTGAGAGCGAATTTAGTGCGCTTGTGCGACACCCAATCATTTATAAATGGGGACTGGGTGCGTCCAGGACTTCGCGAATTTTTCGATGTGCGAGCCCATCCATGTCTACCCGGTTCCCATCCCCTCTACGCCGGGTAACAGCTTGTCGGTTCCCTTTATATCCCGGTGCACACAGTGTTCTAGCACTTTCGAACTCCACTGTGGGCTCTGTCTCCAAGATCAAAAAAAAGTGGGCGTAATTTAATCCCAGGATCAATGCGCGACAAGTTCCGCGAACCATCAGTGAGCGTGATCGAATCTGACAGTTCCCGTGGACGAATCGCTATGTAGTGAGGCGCCTATTTGAGAAGATGATTGCTCGGGGAAGCTCCTGAGGACTTGTCATCATGGTTGTCAAAACTAAAAAATTCCGACGAAGCTGATGCACTAATCTATAGATTGATCAGTACTTATCCTGCAACAATGTATCTCATTATCTAAGATGAACAAGTGTCCAGGGATGAACATTGCCACACAGCGCAGCGGGCCCACAACCGTCTTCAAAGCACGTCTGTTTTGGCCTGTCTTGAGCTCGTGTTCCTGGATAAAAAAACGGACTTCCTGCGCAAAAAAACAGATCGACCCCCTTGACAGGCCCTACGAGGCCATCTAATGCGAGGGCCTTGCGTATCTGTTCTTCGGAAAACAGGAATCGAGTCTCACTCCTTTCACAGCGCCTGCTAGCAGAACCATCGGTGCTTCTTCGTGTTCCTCTCGTTCTAGAACAGTGATGTACAAATTGCAATCTTCCCAATTCTGGCTGATCCGAACAAGAGCAACCGACAGTCCGCACAACTTCTGATTGGTCGAGACGTCGTATCCGGCCGAATGGATGGCTGTCGTGCATCTGTTCTGCACAGTTGTTCTTGTCGGGATCGGCCAAAATTGGGGAGACTGGAATACATCTAATTCAGTGTCTCTCATTTCTCCAGCGGAGATGCATGCAACCCGGCGAATAGATGATTTTGGCACCCTTTCTGGTGAGAATTAGCCTAGACAGAGCCTGAGGGCGGTTTGCAGATTCTCTGTTCGTTCCAACACACGAAAAAGCAGACACGCTCTCGACGACGGTTGTGGGCCCGATGCGCAGGCCGTGGCTGCGACCGTCACATGCCAACGCCCACCACCATCCCAGGGGTACACTAGTCTCATAAAATGCTTCCCTGCACATTGTCCATGGCTTAATCGGCCTTTACCAGCCCCAGGGTCGCGGCGGAGTACCGCGGTCCTGCGAGCCCCCCCTCACTCTGTTACCCTGCCTCTCCCGATGCCGGCCACGGGGACATGCCTCTTACCGGAGAGTCCCCACGGAGCGGCCGCTGACTAATTGCTCGGGAGAGACGCACTACAAGGTCCGTCAGCCTTCCGGTACGCCCAATGTGCTCCGATCCTTCCTCGGCTGTCTCAGTGCAATCACGAAAACCCCAATAATGCAATAAAATGCATGATTCAGTCGATGCACCAATCAGTGATTGATCATATATTAATGAGATTTGATATGATGTAGCGTTATTATCGATGCCAACCGTCATGGTGACCTGGGGTGCGTCGTAGGGCTGTGGCTGGCGGGACTGCTGTGCTGTGCCATGCGCCTTGAAAGCTGATACGTAGGAGATGGCGGAAGGCGGGGGCGGGGGGGGGGGCGGGGAAGGATGGGAAAGAAGAGGGAGTGAAAAGGGCGAGGAAGGAGGACGAGAAAGACGAAGGTCGAGAAAGAAGCACCCGCGCAGCGCTGACAGCATTGTGTGGGGGCACGCAGGCACGCCGTTTAAATGGCGTGAGGCACATTGCGGGGCTGGGGCTGGCGGTGGCTAGCGGGGCCACGTGTGCGGTGACCGTGCAAACAGTGGCGTTGTGGAGACGACATCTGACCAGCCGGATGAATGCGGTCCACGTCCTGCGCCGCGCTGCCTCCGATCAATCCAGCGATGAGCGGCCCTAGTTGGCATGTGACCAGTCCTTGCACCCATGGGTTCAATGGCCCCAGGTGGACGCCTTCCCCACTGGCCGCACGGGTTGTAGCCTGCTTGTTGAGAGGCTACTCAGTAGAGAATCCCAGTGGAATCCCAACGCACTTCGCCGGAACGCCGCCATGATGCCGCCGGAATGCCACCGGGGAGGAGGGCTGATTTGTGGTTCACTTATAGCAAACTTTTTCCATGGATGAGTACGGCCCACAGGAGCCAGCATGGATCTGAAAATCTCAACGAAAGAAAGTTAAACCACAGTAGGCCTGGGGACGAAACATGGCTGCTGTGAGTGCTCAAGTAGGCCGTTTTGCACCCCAGTGAAGAGGTACCTTTTGGAGACGATGCTTGTCCTGCGGGTGACCTGTGAACGTAATCGACCCGTGCATCGCCGTCTTCGCAATGTTGGCCGATCCTGACGATATCAAGAAGGGTGATTAAGTGTGCAAGACTGTATCTAAGACATCTATTTGGCCGGATATGAAGGATCGGCCAATGCGCAGATGACCCAGACACTTTCTTGACCTCGACCACAAGGGCCAAAATTGGGAAGACAGAAATATGACCTCAAAGTCTGGTTGTTCGACGTGCTGGGACGGGGGTGGTCTCGGCGGCGCACGAAGAATGGTCACCAATCAGGTGCAAGAAGAATCCATGGACGCCAGCCATGCGATCTCAAGAGCTGTCAAACATGCGAGAGCCGTGGCCAGGACCGCCCAACCCACGCCTTGTTAAGAACTCTCTGGTCCGGACTTCTGGATGTGTGGCCGATGCTGCTGGCAGCACCCGCATTTATTTAACTCTACTGGTTGAGCGACTTCAAGCAATGTATTATGTGAACAAAATCAGATCATAGATAAGAGATCTTACCACTATTGACGCTGCCATCCAATGAGACATCGATCCCTGCGGATAAAGTAGCCTGAGGTTAATTTCTTCAGCGTTCTCACAGGCTGTGAGGCTGCTTGTGGCACTACAACGCTAAGCTGCCAGGCCCCAGTTTTCAATTTGATTTTGGGCGCAATGCTTCGTCGCAAAACAGGTAACATGGCGGCGTTCGTCACCCTTCGCACGCCAAGTCGATGACAGCCTAAATCAACCACCTGAGCACTGGTGAATGCCACTGATACACTTTCACTGTACGCTCTTCATCTATTGTGCAGCCGGCGACCCACCCAGCTTTATCCCGCATGCAGCCTTAGCCGCCTCTGCCGCCGAATAAGCCTTGTGCCAGTTCCCCTCCTCCGACGATGTATCCCCAATCGGTGCGGGCACCTTGGTCGAGGTCCAAACAATCCGTCGTCGCGGGGCATCAATCCGCCGCACCGCTTCGCCGCGAATTTCCCGAGCCCATGTCTCGCTGTTCTTGGCATGCTTTGGGGCACGCGCCTCAGACTCCCGATGTGGGCACCCCGCCGATGCCTGTCCAGGCACTGTCCGCTGATCATCTGAAAGTTTTGGCGTCGCGTGCCCCCGGGCCTGCCCGAGCGGGCTGGGGCCGCTTGCCGCAAGTTTGTTCATCGTCGCCAGGAGCCCGTCCATCTGCCGACCGTCTTACATAGGCAAGGGAGCAACCCCAGAAGGCTGAATCGGTGTACAGAGTCGAATTCTGGTTGAAATTGGCGTGCCACGACTCAAGACTTCGTTCACTGTACTGGCCAATGCTCTCGAACAGCCCCTAAAAAGCAGGGGCGTGGTCACACAGGACATGAAGGTTAAGAGTAACAGTTGTCCACGGAAAAATTACCATCATGCCGTCCACCAATCGAGTGGAGTCGCTTCGGAACGCCTTCGTCTCGTCCGCCGACGCTGGTCTGGTCTGGTTCAGCACAGAGAGCACTGCTCTCCACGCCTCACACGCCGCGCTAAACGCCTCCGCAGCAGCCACTGGTACGTATCGTGAGAGCATATTTCTGACCAACCCCAGCCGCTCGCGAACCTTGTGGCACTCCTGCCCTTCGAAAGAGTCTCCACAATACGGTGCTGCATCCCAGCCCACACCGTACCGCAGCGACCGAGCCAAGTTCCTGGAGAAATCATCTGCCAATGGGCGCCCTCAATAGAATTAAACGGCGCCAAGTCCCAGCCGAAGCAGGAACACAGGTTTTCCCAGCGTCATGTGAGACGGAGCCGGTGCCATATGGGGTGGGTCGACCAGAAGTAATTGGCGATTGACAATGCAGCAATGTTGCACTACCGAGAGTGAAGTATCCAGTGTGGCATTCCCGCCCCCTGCATATCGCGCGGTCGCCTCCTCGTGGTTTAGCAGTGTCCGAAACGTGCCACGTGGATGACTTCCCGCTTGCACGTCGCCCCAATGGTCCACGCGCGACCCATTCGTTTGTGTCTGTCGGCGCTCCACTGTACACCACACACAGAGGTGAATGATTGCGTGGCTGGCGTGCCAAAGTCACGTCGACAGGAAACGCAGATCGCCCGTTAGCATGCGACGCCCGGTGCGCCGCAGGCCTCCCACGAGCAGCCCGGCTCGCCTAAGACCGTCCAAGTCCGGGGTCTAGACGGCAGCCATCGCTCATGCTGGTGGCATGGCACAGGTGGCCCAAGTCGACACAGTTTGGGTGGTGTGGGGAGTTCAAGTCAGTTGCAATTCAATATTTGGATTCGGAGAAGGACCCAGACGGTCAACGTCCTTGAAACTATTGCGGGTCCCCGAACTCTTGTCCTGGTGGCCAGAGACCGGGACAAACTGCGATTTTCGGTTAGGCATGAAACCCGCCCTACAGTTCCCTAAACTTGCAACTAAGGCGCTTCCAAATGTTTTTCAAGTACGATCCGGGTACACATTAATGGCGACGCCTGCAGCTGAAGTCTATGTGCAGGGCCCTCCATTTTGGGCAACCGTTCTTAGGTGGGATCTCCCGCCTCGCTCGGTCCCGTCTGAGCAGGATCTCACTGTTCTCACCCTGGAAAGCGCATTCCTTGATGCTCAAGCCGTGAGTATAGCCTGCACCTGGCCGGGACGCACTGATTGTCGAGTCTTTCTGCAGATTTTGATCATGCATGGTTTTCCTGCGAAGACCCAGGTGCCACCCGTGGGCCAGTTTCTGTATTTTTCTTCGCGCTTTCGCGTGCGGAAGATGAAGATTGCGCTGCGCGCGGAGACGGGAACTGTGGGGCGAGGAATAGGAGGCGGGTCACGTGCAGTATGACACCATGAAGTCGGCTGCCATGCGCCAACTTGCTGATTCTTGCATCTCGAAGATGACCAGAGCCTAGAGACGGTCGCTTACAACACTCGCATGTTCCGCCGGACACTGACTCGCTTGTTGCCATACGTGAAGGACACAGGGGAGGTTCATTACACACCAGCAATGTGGAATACGCTCACGGACAGCTTTTTGAAGTGCCCGGATCTGCGCTCGGCGGTGCTTTTCGCGATAGAGCAGGGCCCAGAGGCATTTCTGGACGAGGATTCTGACAGTGTCACAAACCTTCATCAATTGCCGGGCGACGATCTCTCCATTTCGCAATCCTCTGTATCTCGCATTATGTCTGCCACCGGCTTGACGCGTAAGGAGATCGAGACTGCTTTCATTCCACGTAACAATCTTGAACTTGCGCGCTGGGTCCTGGATCAGTGGGACATTCCTTTGCGTGCGCGAGTTTATGTTTATGAGGCCCACTGTTGCGGCCGTTCTGCCAACCGGAAGTGAGCATGGCCTTTGCGTGGTCAGTGAGCTGCATGCTACCTTATCAACTCTCGGGGGGTGAGCAAGAGAGTTTTTGTTGCAATGAGGCACGAGCGAGTGCTAGACTGGAAGATCACGCAATAACCGCCCGGACAGTCCTCTGTCGACTTCATGCTTTTCGCCGCCGAGCACTTGCTTTCCCACGTGACTGCATATGATCCAAGTTTATCCTGGTCTCAACAGGCTGAGCAGTGCGTCCTGATCCTGGATAATGCCAGGGTCCACGATCAGGCCGCCCTTGGGCTTATCGAGAGCAAGGGCGTGCCTGTGCGCCTCCTACCTCCCTACACCCTGACTTAAACCCCATTGAGGACGTCTTCTCTGTCGGGAGTAGTTGGCTGCGGCGTTACGCGACGCCGGTGCAGTTCAACGCTTGGCCGTTCTACTGCATTGCTGTCATGCTCTCCTCAATTTCCCCAATTTCCCCAGCCATATGCCGTGGCTTGGTAGAGGCGGCCGTGCGCCACTGCGCGCTGTTCATCTGACGTTCGGGAATAGATACTTATTTTTCTGTCTTCGTGCGGGCGGTGAGAACGACATTGACCACGTGCTTACAACGATGACTCAGCAGCTCCATGCACCTTACTATCCGGCTTCTCTGCCTTTTGTGGCCGGAAACTTTTGAAAACATTCTGTGCCTGACGACGGCAGCGACGAAGACGCCAGGACTCGCAGCGGGCGCTCAGTGCCGGTCCACAAGCAGCAAGATGATGCGCGTGGGTCGGCGGCGTGTGGCCCGTGCGTGGACCTATGTGGACGCCGCGGCGCCAGCGTCGTCGGTGGCAATGGGACGGAGTGTGGGACGCTGCGGTACGGTTGGATGCGACGAGGGGGTGGTCCCAGGCCAAAGAGGGGGCGGAACGTAAACGGTGCCAGAGAGAACGGCGGTTTGAGGTGCGTCGGTGCGGTATGTGGGCTTTACGCGGAGCGCACTGCCACTCTGAGTGAAACGAGGACGCCACGGGCGTGTACGCAGAGCGCGGGGTGGTCGTAGCGCATGCGCTATAGTGACATTTGTTTGCGCTGGTGAATGACAGGCAAACGAAACACGGACACTGACGCTTTGCTGTGGCATTTGCTGTTGTCCGGGGGTTTCCTGTTTCAATCGGCAATTCTGATGCGCACACTGAACTCGTCAGGGGTAGAAACGCCAGGAATCGCCGCGGGCGCTCGCTGCTGGTCCACAAGCCGCAAGATGATGCGTATGGGCCGGCGGCGTGTGGCCCGTGTGTGGACCTGTGCCGACGCTCTGGCGTCAGCGTCGGCTGTGACAATTTGACGGGGTGTGGAGGCCTTTTGTGATTTCGAGTCGGTTTCACGGGTGGTGGTGAGCGTGTGTCGGTATGTGCGTGCTTGGGTTCGTCAGGGCTGGGTCTTATCCGTGTCAGTGCGTGGCATGCCGGCGGAGACGAGCTTTGACGCTTTCTATGGGCTGACGGAGCATCTGTCGTCCATGCAGAGCGAGAGGATGCCACATTGTGCGCGCGGCAATGTCCACGGTAAGCACGCCAAACGCAGGCACTGACACATTTGCCGTGGCGTTCCCTCTTTTTTGGTGGCTGCCTGTGCTCCTTTTGCTTCTATGATGCACCTGCTGAACCCAACAGGCATGTATTTGCCTTCGGTGCGGCGGCGACGTCTTGAGTTTGTGCTGAGGACAGTCATCTTGCATGCGCCGGATTTGGTGCGCAAGCCAGCCGAGATCCGCCAACATCTGTCGGAGGGGGTCGGCGGCGGAAGTTTTGGGCGAAATCCGCCGCAATCCTCTCAACTGAACGCGTTTGCCTCTCTTTGCTGGTTCCTCCATTGAATGCACACCGGTAGTCCTTCTTCGCTGTTGCTCCGTTGCCTTCTTCTGTTTCCCCTTTCAGCTGTGCCTTTGTGTGCCGACTCGGACATTTCTCTCTTTGATATGTGGTCTACTGGAGTTTTGTGACTTGCGTGGGGCCGTTTTTTTCCGTGTGTGCCTTTAGTGCTTTGGTTCGCTCTGTTTTTGTTCGTGGCTGTGTGTCTCGGTTGATGTCGTGTGCACTGAAAGGATTTCTTTTCTCGATACCACGTTCCCTCTTCGGTCCCAGGAGCACAGCACATGTCAAGGGAGGATACAGGATAGTTCTTTGGGGGAGATGGGCCAGTCAAGAGGTAGGTTTGGTGCAAGATTACTGAGGGATAGGAATGACTCTACGTTCCAAAAGCAGGCATGTACAACTGAGATGAGATTGCATTATCGACGGGATTGGTGAGTGGGGACAAGGGCCAGTGAATAAGAAAACAGGATGTAAGAGGAAGCATGCATGCCGAGCAAGGTGGGAACAGATGCAAAAACCAGTGGGGCGACGCCATGCGCTGGGTCTGTCGATCAGGTCTGACCTCGTTGCCTTGCAACACCAAATGACTCGGAGAAGAGGGGCCAGAAAGACGACGGAAAACCAGCCAGAAGGTCCAAAAGAGGACTGGAAAGCGTCTGAGAAATGCGCCAGTCACGGTCGAGAGCAATCCAGGCGACAGCAGAGGCGACTGGACGACGTGAACTAGAGGATGACGGAAGAGACCCGAAGGAACGCTCGACCTGGAAGTCATCCAATGTATCCTGCCGAACGCTGCTACGCGAGTTAATAGGAGCCGGGGGGTTGAGGGGGGGGGGGAAGGGTCAGG
>ENA-ORXT01004950-ORXT01004950.1-marine-metagenome-genome-assembly--contig:-NODE-4950-length-13388-cov-4.532492_pt1 | contig 13388 bp, 12 predicted proteins | sample MGYA00237868_ERZ511482 | MGnify/ENA metagenome assembly ERZ511482 | reverse complement strand
CTTCCTCGAGTTTGAGTTCGAGGTGGCCACGGGGGGAGCGGTCGCGTTCCAGATCTCGCCGGATCAGAACTGCGAACTCTGGATCAACGGAAAATCTCTCGGCAAAGACGAAGCCCGGCCCGAGGTCGTGCTCGAGCCCGGCACCCACCGGGCCCTGCTCACCCTGAAGCGGGAGCGCAACGTCGCGGTCCCCGACACCGTGGTGGAGTTCGTCGCTCCGAAGAGTGGCAAGGCCGCGCAGCTGCGGAGGTAGCCTCCACACCGTGCCAATGGCAATTCGATCTTTTGGCCCTATAGCTCCGATATGTCGTCGGCCCGGGGCAACGTCCATGCGTTTGGTGCAGCGGTCGGTACTCCCAGTCCTTGGAGCACCGCTGGCAACCGGTTGGCGCCGAATGCAGATCTTCTCCTCGACGTCATCCCGATCCCGGAGCCCAGTCGAGCTCTTCTCCTCGCTTTGGGCTCTGTCCTGATGTTCGGGAGTCGATGATTGCGGGCCTAAGACAAATAGCGCTTGGTTAAGGGCCACCTTCGGCAACAACGGCGCGGTTCGGCACCCTCGAATCGACTGCGCCGGTAGAGGCGCTTCCGCCCCGCTGAGGTCCCGTGCCCGCTTAAGGTGGAGCGTGACGTCCCGGCGCGCTGGCGTTGCCAGAGGACGAGGAGCGGGCTTCGCCGGCTTCGCCCGCAACTCGCCGGGGACGTCGAGTTCCACCTTAAGGCACAACGCTCAAGCGCGACGAGGAATCAAATTTCAGCTTGTCTTCGACCCGATTCGCGCCCTTGAGGTAGTCGATGGCGAGATTGATGCAGTGATCAGTACGGTAGGTCTTTTCGTGAGTGGGTTCGCCGTTGTTGGTGACCAGGAGCGGATCGTAGAAGTAGGACCCGGCGTTTTCGGGGACGCGGGGTCGGTTCCCGACGACCTGGTCGTCCCAGTCGCGCCCGCGACCGCTGTCGATACCGGTGTTCCACTTGCCGATCTGGGCGGTCTGGTAGCTCTCGGTGCGAAACACGCTCGGCCAGAAGGGGCAATGATCCGGGTCGTAGTTCGATCCCGGGTAATCGCCTTCCAGGTTCCAGGCGCATCGACTCGATGCCGTGCTGCAGGTGACCCGTGAGCATGGTGGCGCGGGAGGGCATGCACCAGGCGACAATGGTGGCGTGCTTGAAGCGAACCCCGCGTTCGGCGAGCAGGTCGATGTTCGGGGTGTTGGCGAAGGTGTAGGCGTCGGGGTAGCAGGAAACGATGCGGGCGCTGTGGTCGTCGGTGTAGATGAACAGGATATGGGGACGCTTGGCAGCGGGTGCGGCGGCATGGGCGGCGAGGCAGACCGCGAAGAGGAGGCGCTGCATTTCGACAGCTTGCCGTTGGTCGTCCCGGTGCCAAGACTCTTGAGTGGACCGGCCCCGATGAGCCTTGGCAATGAGAGCGCGGCGTGGCAATAGAATGAGCGCGATGCACGACTCTCTCGACCGGTCCATTTTCCAAGGCACAATCCCCGCCCTCATGACACCCTGCGGAGCGGATCGGAAGCCTGATGTCGGACAGCTGGTGGAGACCGGAGCCTCCCTGATGGAGGCCGGCATGAGCGGGGTCGTCTACTGCGGATCGATGGGCGACTGGCCGCTCCTCACCGAGGCCGAACGGCAGGAAGGCGTGGCCGCACTCTGTGACGCGGGCATTCCCGTGGTGGTCGGAACGGGTGCTCAGAATACCAAACTGGCGGTCGCTCATGCGGCCCACGCGCAGTCGGTCGGGGCCAAGGGGCTGATGGTGATCCCTCGGGTTCTTTCGCGAGGGACGTCGCCGGCGGCGCAGCGGGCCCACTTCGCTGCGATCCTCGGAGCCGCACCCGAGGTGCCGGCGATCATCTATAACAGTCCGTACTACGGCTACGAAACCAAAGCGGACCTGTTCTTCGATCTTCGAGCCGAGTTTGCCAGCCTGGTGGGCTTCAAGGAATTTGGCGGGGCCGACTCGCTGAGCTACGCGGCGGAACATATCACCCAGCGGGACGATGAGGTGCTCCTGATGGTGGGCGTCGATACCCAAGTCTACCATGGCTTCCTGCGCTGCGGTGCCGTGGGTGCGATCACGGGAATCGGCAACGCTCTGCCGCGCGAGGTACTTCACCTTGTCTCGCTCTGCGAGCGGGCCGCCGAGGGACATGCCGACGCCCGCCGTCTGGCCCTCGAACTGTCGGAGGCGCTGACGGTGCTCTCGGCCTTCGACGAGGGGCCGGACTTGGTGCTCTACTACAAGCACCTCATGACCCTCGAGGGTCACGCCGGGTATGCGCATCATTTCAATGAGAGCGACGTGCTGAGTGCCAGTCAGCGGCGTCATGTCGAGGCGCAGTGGAAGCTCTTTAAAAACTGGTGGACCCCATGGCTCCGCGTTCAGTCCTAGCCACAATGCTACCCTTAGCCATGGAGCATTTTCATACGCCAGAGGCAGGGCGGGGCCTCCGGACCCGCCGAAGGGAGCGCCCAGCGACCGCCTCGCGTTGCTCCCAGCCACGACGGCGGGTCGAGGACGCCACTCCCGACCTTTTCCCTTGGTTATCGGGCTCATGTCCTTGAATCGAACCTCCGAGGAATCCTCTTAGACGCAATGGCGCATGGTTAAGAACCCCCGAGCGGTTCGGGTATGGGGTTGGCGAAAGGTAGGGAAGTGAGTTCCTGCGCCTCCGCAGGGAGCCCAAGGCGACCAGCGACGCCCTCATCCGTCCCGATCGCATCGACCTACTTGCTGCGGGGCTACGGGGTAGCCTTGGGCCTCGGCGGTCCGTCGCTTCGCTTCTCCCCGGACGAGGAGGGACCCTCGTCCCTACCTCAAGGCAAGCCGTTTTGCGATCGCTTCAAGCGGGAAGGCAGGGTCGATCCGGTTCAATCCCAGAGGAAGAAATCCCGCCCAGAATCCTCGACACCCCCCACTAACAAAACGCCATTCGGGCTGGGTCGGTCCGCTACCGATAGCGGAAGCCCGGGATCTGTGCCACGGCCACCAGCTTCGAAGACGAACTCATTTTCTCGGTGAACTCGAAGAAGTCGACCCCGTTCCCGTTCATCCCCCGCGACTTGGATCCGCGAGCGCCGAAGATGATCGGCTTTCCCGTGCGACGGTCAGGGCCGACGTAGACCATCACGTGGGTGATCGGCTTGCTCGTCCGATAGGTGCCCGACCAGAAAAGAAGCGTGCCGGGAGGCGAGTTCAGAGTCGTTCTCTGGGCCTGCCCCTTCGGAATCTTGCGCAGTGTCCGCGCCTTCGAAAGCCACTGATACTGGGTGTACGCCGTGCGTGGAACCGAGTTCAGCCCCAGCCGCGTCAGCAGGTGCTGCATCGCTCCCGAGCAGTCCAACCCTCCGCGACCGGGATCGTTGGAACCGAAATCATAGCGCAGCCCTGCGCGAGACAGCCGGTAGCACTCAACGATCAGCCGCTCCGAATCCGTCATCGAGCGGACAGGAGCCTGCATCCGATAGGAGGGCGCCGTCGCGCGGGGAGCCTGCATCCGGACCGGCACCGCCTGACCAGATCTCTGGACCTGCCAGGAAGCGGCCTGATATTGTTGCGCGAAGCAAGTGCTCGCGAGCGAAGCGAAGGCGAGAGAAAAAAGGACCCAGAACAGATGGGGTCGAGTGTGGCGGCGTGAAATGTACACTTTCATTGAATGTTAAGATTTAAATGACCCGTGACAAGACAGAAGATCACTGGGGCGTCTTTTTCGGACGGATCCACCCCCGATTTTCTTCACTCTTCTGCGGCTTGCATTGTCCTTTCTCCCGCCGATGGTCCGCGCCGCGCCAACACGCCCCTTATTGTGACTGACAAGATCCGCAACGTCGCCATCATCGCCCACGTCGACCATGGCAAAACCACACTCGTCGACGAGCTCCTTAAAATGGGGGGCGCTGTCGCCGACCACCAGCAGCTGACCGAGCGCGCCATGGATTCCATGGACCTCGAGAAGGAAAAGGGCATCACCATCAAGGCGAAGAACACCTCCGTGCACTGGGGCGAGTACCTCATCAACGTCGTCGACACCCCGGGACACGCCGACTTCGGCGGCGAGGTCGAGCGGGTCATGAAGATGGTCGACGGCGTCCTTCTGGTTGTCGACGCCTACGAAGGTCCGCAGGCTCAGACCCGCTTCGTGCTCCGCAAGGCGCTCGAGTGCGGGCTGCAGCCCGTCATCGTCGTCAACAAGATCGACCGGCCCGGTTGCGACCCGGTCGGCACCCACGACCAGGTTCTCGAGCTTCTCCTCGAACTCGGCGCCAGCGAAGAGCAGTTCGACGCGCCCACGGTCTATGGTAGCGCCCGCGACGGATATTTTGACGTGGATCTCGAGGGGCCCCGTGATTCGATGGAGCCGCTCATCCAGACCATTCTCGAGAAGGTGCCCGCGCCCGATGCCGACCCGGACGCTCCCTTTGTCATGCTGGTCTCCAACATCGACTGGGATGACTACGTCGGCCGTGTCGCGCTCGGCAAGATCGAGTCCGGCAAAGTTTCCAAGGGCGACAAGGTCTGGCGGATCAAGAAGGACGGCACTCGTGAGTCGAGCCGGATCAACAAGATCTTCGAATACTCCAAGCTCGGTGCCAACGACACTGGCAGTGGTTCCGCGGGCCAGATCGTCGGCCTCGCAGGGTTTGAGGATGCCGACATCGGCGAGACGTTCGCTGCCTCGGAGGACGCCGAGCCGCTTCCCTTCGTCGACATCGACCCGCCTACCGTGCAGATGCAGTTCGCTCTGAACAACGGCCCCTTTGCCGGCCAGGACGGAAAGAAGGTCACCTCCCGCGCCATCTGGGATCGTCTGCAGCGCGAGTTGAAGACCAACATCTCCATCGAGATTTCCGAGTCAGGAGAGGCGGGTGTCTTCAACGTCAGCGCCCGCGGCGCCATGCAGATCGCCGTGCTCGTCGAGACCATGCGCCGCGAAGGTTTCGAGGTTCTCGTGTCTCGCCCGACGGTCATCACCACGGTCGACGAAGACGGCAAGAAGCTGGAACCCTTCGAGACCGCCTACATTGAGGCCCCCGACGAATCCGTCGGCGGCATCGTCAAGGCGCTCGCCGAGCGAAAGGGCCTCGTCGAGATGATGGAGCCGGCTGCTGGGGTCACGAACATCCAGGCCACCATTCCCACCCGCGGGCTGATCGGCTTCGAATTCGAGCTCATGAACCTGAGCAACGGGCGCGGGATTCTCTCTCACCTCTTCAAGGAATATCGGCCCTTCGTCGGCGAGATCGCCGGACGCAAGAATGGTGCCCTGGTGAGCATGGCCCGCGGTACCGCGATGGCCTACTCGCTCGCCATGACCGAGGAGCGCGGAAAGCTGTTCGTCGGGCCGCAGGAAGAGATCTACGAGGGACAGATTGTCGGCGAGAACGCCCGCGAGCAGGACATGCCCGTCAACGTCTGCAAGGCCAAGGCGCTCACCAACCACCGGGCCGCCGGCAAGGACGGAGTTTCTCAGTTGGTTCCGCCCCTCAAGATGACTCTCGAGCGCGCCATCGAGTACATCAGTGCCGACGAGTTCGTCGAGGTCACCCCGAATCACCTTCGTCTCAGAAAGCGCATCCTCGACCCCGCCGCCCGCAAGCGTCAGGAGCGCGGCAAGGCGCCCGCGTAGGTCCCGTTGGCGTGGATACTTAGTAGGTAGGCACAGAGGCACAGAGGCACAGAGGCCAGAGGCCAGAGGCAGAGGCAGAGGCAGAGGCTACGAGCCCCAACGGGGCTTCCTAACTAAGCCCCGAGCAACGCCCGGGGTCTCAACGCTGCCAAATTCCGGAGCCCTGAAGGGGCGTCCTAATCCCAGAGATAGCGTTCGTCGAATTCGAGACCATGGCGTTTGAGAGCCTGTCTGAGTTCGTCCTGAAAAGTCCGCTTCAAATGGTGTTCCCGTTGTTGTTCGATGTAGCGTCGCATGGTGTCGATTTGCGAGGAGCTTACCGAGAAAGCGCCGTATCCAGCCTGCCAACTGAAATCGGTAAGCTCGGGAGCTTGATTCTTGATCCAGCGAGAGGTCGTCTTCTTCACTACTTCGACGATTTTCGCGAGCGTGAGGGTCCGGGAGAGTCGGAACAGAACATGGATATGGTCTTCTACGGAATTGAGAATGATGGCAGGACAGTCGAGGTTCTTGAGGATGGTCGCCATATAGGCGTGAAGGTCCGATCGGATCGACTCGTTAAGCAGAGGCCGCCGATCCTTGGTGCTGAAGACAAGGTGGACATGGATGCTGGCGTGGGACTGTGGCATCGGTTTTAGTACGCCCCTTCAGGGCTCAATCTTCTTTCGGGCTTTATCCCAGGGCGATGCCCTGGGCTAGGTTAGAAAGCCCCGTTGGGGCGTTGGACTCGTGGTCTGTATGCCTCTGGACCGCGCGGATAAAGGAAGGTGCGAGGCCGGGGGAATGCGAGGCCGGGGGAATGCGAGGCCGGGGGAATGCGAGGCCGGGGGAATGCGAGGCCGGGGGAATGTGTTTGGCGCTTGGTGGACTAAAGGGCCGAGTTGGCCAGGCCGAGCCTGGGAGCCCCAAAGGGGCGTCCTAACTCAGCCCCGGGCCACGCCCGGAGTTTCGACGCTGCCAAAGTCCGGAGCCCTGAAGGGGCGTCCTAATCCCCGAGCGAGTGCGATATGTGAGACCGCGTGGCTTCACTCCGTAACGAGCGCAGCTAGAACCGCCTCCGCCCCCAGCACCGCGCATTGAATTCTCGCCGGGTTCTGCGCCGCCGCAAAAAACAGCGCGCCCAACTCCTCGCGCTCGCTTTCCCACTCTGTCGAGTCGCCGGCCTCGAGGGCTGCGATTAGCTGCGCGAGCCAAGCCGGCAGTTCACCGATGGTCTTTTCCACGGCAGCCGCCAGCACGAGCGAAGCCCCTGCCTGGCTCAGCGCACAGCCCTGTCCCTCAAACAGAAGACAGGCACAGGGTTCGGACCGATCGCCAGCTTCAAAACTCACGCTGACGACGTCCCCACAGAGCGGGTTGTCCCGTCGCGCCGAACGCGCCTCTGCACCCGTGCACATGCCGCGATGTCGAGGCTGCCGGAAGTGCTCGAGGAGCACCGCTTCCGCGAGTTCGGGATCCATGGTGCAGGAAAGCGCGGATTCACTCCGACCTCAAGCCTCGCGCTCTTCTACGACCGCTTCCTTGGGCAACTTGTCTTTGGGCCGAGTCCTGCTTCCATAAACCATGTGGACCCGATGGCCAGTTGAGGATGATAATGCCTGTACTCGGAATTGGGTTCGCGCTCCACGCAGGCTCCCTCCTATTCCTGCTCGGGATTGGACTCCTGCGCTGCCGACCCCTTCGATCTCTGGAGATTTCTTTGCACTGGCTCGGGGGCGGCCTCGTCGCGACCCCGCTGGTTTGTCTCATTGGCGGTCTCTTCTTCACTTTTGGGGCGCTCGTATCCGTCCCATCGGTTCTACCATCGGGGCGGCGACGGTCGTCCTCGCGCCGGTCCCGTTCGCGTGGAATTTTTTCTCCAACCGAACCCGCTCCTAGATCTCCGCCTCGCCCGCCTCCGCTTCGTGGCAGATCTCCTCGAAGAAGCCGCCGCCCAGCAGCAATTCGCCATCGTACAAGCCGCAGACCTGACCCGGGGTCAGGGCCCGCTGCGGTTCCTCGTACTCGAGCAGACCTCCGCCGCCATCGGCATCCGGCGTGAAACGCGCTGGCGGCGCCGGTGACCGATATCTCGGCTGGGCATTCACGATCCGCTCTTCCGTCACGGGAGCACCCGCCCAGGAGAGGTTCCCGAGCCGGCATCTCGTAGCGTAGAGCCAGGGGCTGTCGGGCCGGTCAAAAGCGACCACGAGCTCCTTCTCGGGTCCGCGCTTGGCGACCACGACGTAGGCTTCCTGATAGACGTTCGAGGGTACGCCCAGTCCCTTGCGCTGACCGAGCGTGTAGAGGTGAAGACCGCCGTGCTCGCCGACCTTGGCGCCGTCGGTGGTCACGATGTCGCCTGGTTCGTCCTCGACGTAGTGCTGGAGAAAGTCGCGCATCTTCACTTCACCGATAAAGCAGATCCCCTGGCTGTCTTTCTTAACGGCATTGGGAAGTCCGTGCTTCTCGGCAAGCTCGCGCACGACCGGCTTGGGAAGGTCACCGACGGGGAAGCGGGCCTTGCTGATCTGATGCTGCTGGAGAAGCGCGAGAAAATAGCTCTGGTCCTTGTTGGAATCGACCCCGCGGAGGAGATCCTTTCCGCCGCTCCCGTCCGCACTCGGACGGAGCCGCGCGTAGTGTCCCGTGGCCACCTCCTCGAAGCCTTCCTCGAGAGCGTAGTCGAGGAAGACCCCGAACTTCATCTCACGGTTGCACATCGCGTCAGGATTCGGCGTGACCCCCTCCTGATACCCCGCCAGCAGATAGGAGACGACGCGGTTTTTGTAGTCCTCCATCAGATTCACCACGCGGAACTCGACACCGAGCCGGTCGCACACGGCACGGGCGTCCTCGATGTCCTGCATCCAGGGACAGTCGCCGAGGACGTTGTCCTCGTTGATCCAGTTTTTCATGTAGGCCCCGACGACCTCGTGCCCTTCCTCCAGACACAGGGCCGCCGCCACGGCGCTGTCCACGCCGCCCGACATCGCTGCTAGAATCCGTGCCACGGGGACGAATACCACGGAAGCGGGGGATGGCACGGAAAGTGTTCTGCCTTTGCGCTGCCGTGCGCCTTGCCGAGCGACCCGTTGCGGCCTAGGAATCGTTCATCAGCGAGACCCAACAGACCACTCCATCGACGACTGCGACGCCTCCCACGACGGGTTTTCATCCCGGCTTCGGCTGCGCCATCGGCATCATTGCCATCCTCATGGCCTGCGCCTTTCTCACTTGGTGCACGCACGTCGGGAAAGAGCAGGACCGCATCATGGCGGGATTCTGCAGCGACGAAAGGATGCCCACCGCCATTGCCGAACTCACTCAGGAAGAGTCCGCAGCCGTGAAGGAGCGCTTCCACCTCTACGCCGACGGCGCTCTCGCTGACGACCCCGTCGAACTCCGGCTCACGCCGGTCGATCTGAATGCCGCCGTCGCGGCCCTGCCTGCTCTCGCGGAGTACGAGGGCATGGTGTCGTTCACCGAGATTCGCGCGGACGGGGCGATTTTCGCCGACATCTGCCTTCCGCTCCGCCGTCGTGACCGCGATGGGTTCCGCTACCTCGTGGGGCAGGGAGAGTTCAAATTCGAGCGGGTCGATCACAACGTCCATCTCACCCTGGTGAAGGTCATCGTTCCCGGGAAAGAGGTCCCCGAGGGATTTCAGGGACACTTCGCCAAGCTCCTCTGGCTGGTGCCTTTCCAGAACAACGAGGACATCGCCGCCGTCTTCGAGCGCAGCGAACTGATCGAGTTCGAGGAGGGGGCGGTTACAATCTCCAACTACCCCGGTCCAGCTCCCGCCCCAGTCCCATCGCCGCTCGAGAAATGAACGGAAAGAGCTGCTGCGCTCCCGGTCGGGATGAGGGGGGAGAAGTAGACGCCTCGGCTCAAGGCAAGGGTTTCCCCGACCTCGGACGCTCACCCGACTACGCCTCGCCCAAGGGCACTGTCCTGATCCCGGCCGGCAGCTTTCGAATGGGAGGCGAAGGCCCCGAGTGCTGGGAAGCCGACGGCGAGGGCCCAATCCGCGAGGTCACCCTCAATGCCTTTCGCATCGCCCGGTGCGCGGTGAGCAACGCCGAGTTCACCGAGTTCATCGAGGCCAGCGACTATCGCACCGAAGCCGAGGACTGGGGCTGGTCCTTCGTCTTTCACAATCAGGTCCCCCGCAAGCAGCGTCGCAACGCCACTTTCGAACTGGTGCCCGGCACCGAGTGGTGGGCCAAGGTGCCCGGCGCGTTCTGGCGCAAGCCCGGAGGACCCGGAACCGATCTTAAGGGCAAGGCGGAGCACCCTGTCGTCCACGTCAGCTGGCGCGATGCGCAGGCTTACTGCCGGTGGCGTGGTGCGCGGCTCCCCACCGAGGCAGAGTGGGAATGCGCGGCCCGAGGCGGCGAAGAGCAGTGGACCTACCCCTGGGGCGAGGAACTTGCTCCCAAGGGGGCGCACCACTGCAACATCTGGCAGGGTAGCTTTCCCGAGAACGACCGCGCGGACGACGGCTACGCCGGGACCGCGCCGGTGCGGAGTTTTCCTGCCAACGGCTACGGACTCCGCAACGTCGCCGGCAACGTCTGGGACTGGGTCGGGGACTGGTGGTCGACGACGCACCATCTCGAGGCCTCAAGAGAGAATCCATCCGGTCCCGAGAGCGGCGAGCTGAAGGTGATCCGAGGCGGCTCTTTCCTGTGCCACGACTCCTACTGCACGCGCTACCGGCTCTCCGCGCGGTCCTCGGTCACGCCCGACAGCGCGACCTGTCATGTCGGATTTCGCATCGCGATGGACGGCTAGGCGACTACTCGGAATCGCCCTTCTTCAAGTGGATGGCGTGACCCTTCGTCCACTGAATGAGCTTTCCTTCCAGGTAGGTCGCGTCGTTGAAGTCGACGCGATCCTTACCTTGTCGCTCGATGCCGACATTCCTCGCGGCGCCTTCTCTTTCAAAAGACCTCCAGGCGATGACGTCGCTTCCTTCCAGGGATACTCCCCGAAATTCGGTCACCTCGACTTTGGGCCGCTCATCGTCTGGAATCTCGTCCGGGAAGGGCACGACGACGACCAACCACTTCATATAGCATCGGCTTTCCGCGCTCCATGTGACCGCCATGATGGAGTCCTCCTCAGCTCCGGGAATTCTCCAGGTGCTCAGGACGATGCTTCCTGCAATAACTTTCTCTTTGATTCGAATCTTCGGTGTCTTCCAATTGTTGCCTTCGGCGTCGCCGCCCTCCATTTCGAACTCGTAGAGTCGAACGTCGGGGAAGATCTCCAGCTCTGGCATGAGGCCGCGGCGGTCGTGAGGTTCCTGGGCCAGCTCCCGCAGCTCTTCGACACTCGGCTTCGCAAGAACGGCTCCTGGTTGTTGAGCAAAAACGCACGGGAGCAGTAGCATCGCCGCTGTGAGCATGGAGAGAAATTTCATGATGCGATCCTGTCTCGTGGGGTTTCGGAGACAAGACTCATTTGCAAGTTCTTCATGGCCGCCCGCGTTTCAGCAGGACCCATGAAGTTTCGCCTCGCCTGCCTCCTCCTTACTATTTTTGCCGGCGTCGCTCAGGCCGAGCTGTCTTTGCACGGACTCTTCTCCGATCGCGCCGTGCTCCAGCAGGGCGTCGAAATTCCCGTTTGGGGCAAGGCGGACCGCGGTGCCGAGGTGATGGTGGAACTGGCGCCGGCAACGGTCAGCACCAGAGCCGATGCCGAAGGTCGCTGGATGGTCAAGCTTCCCGTCCGACCGAAGAGTATCGAAGCAGCCGTCCTGACCGTTCGGTCGGGAGAGGAAGCGCTGCGCCGCACGGGCATCCTCGTTGGCGAAGTCTGGGTCTGCTCCGGGCAGTCGAACATGGCCTGGACCGCCAAGAACTCCGAACTCTGGCCCGAGGTCTTCGTCGAAGCCAGGCAGGGCGGCTTCCGTCTGGTCCGTCTGTTCAAGAAGGGACCTGGCGCGAGCGACGAGCCGTTGACCGACGTTCGCGAAGGTGAGCAGTGGACCGTTGCCGATCCGACGACGCTGGCTGCATTCAGCGCCACCGCGACCTACTTTGCCCGCCATCTTAAGGGCGAGCTCAAGGATACCCCGATCGGGTTGATTTCCTCTGCGGTCGGCGGCACCAACGCCTACTCCTGGATTCCCAACGAAACGATGGCGCAGGATCCCCGCACCGCGCACGTCCGCGACTGGTGGGGACCTGTGGTCAAGGCCGCTCCGGGCGCCCGGGAGCGCTACCGGAAAGCCCTGGCTGCGTGGAAGCTGAAGGTCGCTGAAGCCCGCAAGGCCGGTAAGAAGGTGCAGGGCCGAGCTCCGCGCGAGCCCGCCGGACTCAAGGCTATCAAGCGTCCCACCGGACTCTACAACGCGATGATTGCCCCGCTCCAGCCCTACGCCATCAAGGGCGCGATCTGGTATCAGGGCGAGGCCAACTCGCGCGCGCCCTTCGCAAGCAACTACGAGGGGCTCATGACTGCATTGATCGAAGGCTGGCGGCATGACTGGGCAGAAGGTGGCTTCACGACGGAGGAGCCTTTCTCCTTCCACACCGTGCAGCTCCCCGCCTTTGGCTCGGGCCCGGGCTGGTGTCTGGTACGCGAGGGCTTCGCCAGAACGGCGGCCGCGACGCCGAACAGCGAGACCGCGATTACCATCGACAGCGGAGCGCAGAAGGACATCCATCCCAGGGACAAGCACGTTCCAGGAAAGCGCCTCGCCCTGATCGCTCTCGCCAAGGACTATGGTCGCAGCGATCTGGTCTGGACCGGACCAGCCTTCGACTCGATGTCGGTGAGCGATTCGACCCTCGAATTGAAGTTCCGGCATGTTGGCGGTGGCGAGGGTCTGGCCTCCTCGGACGATGCTGCGCTACGTCACTTCGATGTCGCCGGTGCAGACAAGGTCTTTCATCCCGCGAACGCCGAGATTTCTCCGGATGGTGAGTCGGTCGTGGTCGCTTCCAAGCAGGTGCCCGAGCCCGTCGCAGTGCGCTACGCCTGGGTCGCGTGGCCAGAAGGCGGCGTCAATTTCGTCGGTGGCACTGGTCTTCCTGCTGGGCCCTTCCGCAGCGACGACTGGAAGATTGATTTGTAGCATGGGCGTCACGCTTTTCGCTTTAGCCTTTGGGGCGGGGGGGCATAAACTGAGGTAGCCGCGCTCATGAGAGACCATTGCAGAACCCCACGGAGATTCCTCCAAATCGGATTCTTCTAAAATCGTTGTCTCTTCGGTAGCCGAATTCGTGAGAATTTGGACCCCGTGACCTGGATGCCGCGCCCTTTCTTTCACATTGCCCGTTGCGTAAGCACTTCTGCAACAGTCTCTCACGAAGGCGGCTACCGAGGTCCGACAGACTCCCGGAGCATTTTGAAATCCAAGTGAGCGGTGAGGTGGAACTCGCCGTGCAGCGAGTTTGCGGGCGTAGCCCACCTTTGGCAACGCTAGCGCGCCGAGGACGTCACGCTCCACCTTCAAGGCAGCTCAACCTCTGCCCAATCGGGCATCGCCTGCAGGTCGATGCCGAAGACGAGTGGACCCAGGAAGAGGAAGACAACGGTGATGACGACGATGCCGATGAGGTTGAGGACGATGCCGACCTTGACCATTTGAGCGATGCGGATCCGGCCGCTGCCAAAGACGATGGCGTTGGGCGGGGTCGCGACGGGCATCATGAAGGCGCATGAGGCGGAGAGGGTGGCGGGCACCATGAGCAGCAGCGGGTGGACCTTCATGCTCTGGGCGATCGAGGCGAGCAGGGGAAGAAT
>ENA-ORXT01004945-ORXT01004945.1-marine-metagenome-genome-assembly--contig:-NODE-4945-length-13395-cov-12.946013_pt1 | contig 13395 bp, 4 predicted proteins | sample MGYA00237868_ERZ511482 | MGnify/ENA metagenome assembly ERZ511482 | reverse complement strand
AGATTAAATTTTGATTCCGAAAAATCTAAAAGTACCAATTTAACTTTGGTTTGGAAGCCGCAGATGTGCCAGATTTTAAAAATCTGGCACATCTAAACCGAACAATATTTTAATCTGACAAAGTAGAGTTAATAATCAATCAACAATTAAGTGACCCATTTCCTGTTTTCAGTCTTCTTGTTAAAGCAAAAAGTAACTCCTTCAAAGTAGTTACCGCATAAAAGAAGAAAATATGAAACAGGCAATTTTATTTCCCTTTAGCACCTCAGACGATAATGAGGAACGATATATAGCCGCTAGAAACTTAGCGAAAGTACAACAAGTACCTCTACTTTTTTTTACGACTGTTCCTGAAGATAGTGAAGATAGTATAATGGATACTATCTATTTACACTTACTAAAGCTAAAAGGGAAGTATCAAGCAATGACGAATACGTGGAGAGAGAAAGCTCCAGTAGGAACAAAAATGATTATTAGAAAAGGCGATTTAGCCAAACAAATACAATTGTTTGTAGCTACCTCTTCCTTAGAATTGACTATATATTCTCATATTTAGCAGAAATCAGAGGTCAGATCGAAAATAAAAGAAGTCAGAGGTCAGACCGAAAAATTACATTTTTCTGTCAGAAGTCAGATTTGAGACGTGTTCCTAGGCGTTAACGACTACGTCATATTTACATCTAAGAACACGTCCAAAATCTGACTTCTGACAGAAAAATGTAATTTTTCGGTCTGACTTCTGACTTCTATTTCTCCCATAACGATATTGTTTTCATTTGGTTTTTTGGGGTTTGAGCTGCTCCCTCTCTCCGAGGGAGTGGCTCTTCTTTTGTTCTAGTACTTACTAGCCGAATTTAATAACATGAATATACAAGAAATTTTAACCTATAATTGGCTTAGAAATGTGGTACAAACAAAGAAAACGGTGGGGGTGAATGGGACGGTAAGTGAAAATTGATTATCTTTTGAGATTTTCTAGCTCCAACGGGTAATGCTTAGAAATTACCATTTTAGGTTGAAGGACAAGTAATAGACTTGTCCTCCTTTAAGAAACACTCATCTGAAATGCTCTTTTTCTGCTATTTTCCTCTAAAAAATAACTCAATAAATAGATTATTCAGTGATTTTTTAAAGAAAACTAGCAAAAAAATAGCTATTTCATATAAGTATTTTTAAAGAAGGACAAGTCTAATCAAAAAAAAGGGTCATCTTGCTTCGCAAGATGACCTCTTTTTTTAATGCCTTATTATTTTACCATTAAAGTAGTAAGTACTCAATCAACTATTCACCATTAATAAAGAATCATCTTTGCCTTCTAAAAGGGAAGATCCCATCAAATAGGTATCCACTGCTTTAGCAGCTTCTCTTCCTTCTGAGATTGCCCAAACGACTAAACTTTGCCCTCTGCGCATATCTCCTGCCACAAATACTTTCTCCAAATTGGTTTGGTAATTATTATCTATTACATTTCCTCTTTCATTTACTTGTACATCCAGTTTCTTCAATAGCCCCTCATATTGGGGATGTAAGAACCCAATTGCTAATAAGGCTAATTCACAAGGTATTTCTCGCTCTGTATCTGGTACTTCATTGAATTTAAAGCGACCTGTTTCTGGATCTTTTTCCCATTGAATGTTAACTAACTTAATAGCTTTTAGATTTCCTTTGCCATCTCCTACGAATTCTTTAGTTAGAATCGCCCAATGCCGATCACAGCCTTCTTCGTGCGAGGTAGAAGTTCGCAATTGCATAGGCCACATTGGCCAAGGGGTACTTTCCGCTCTAGCATCTGGTGGTTTACTTAGTAATTCAATTTGTGTGATAGATTTTGCTTTGTGTCGATTGGAAGTACCTACGCAATCGGAGCCGGTATCTCCACCTCCGATAACTAGTACGTTTTTATCCGTTGCCATAAGCGCAACAGCAGCGTCTATTTTATCACCCGCCACCCGTTTATTATTCTGGTCTAGAAAATCCATCGCATAGTGAACGCCTTTTAAATCTCTTCCAGGTATGCCTAAATCTCTTGGAATCGTAGAACCACCTGTTAAAACAAGTGCATCAAAATCCTTCATTAATTCCTTTGGATCTACATTCTCTCCTACATTCGAATTTACTTTAAATCGTACGCCTTCTGCTTCCATCAGTGCCACTCTGCGTGCCACTACCCATTTCTCTAGCTTAAAATCAGGAATACCATAACGCAATAACCCCCCAATTCGAGTATTCCGCTCAAAAACGGTAACGGCGTGTCCAGCTTTATTTAGTTGTGCCGCCGCTGCTAAACCAGCAGGACCAGAACCAACAACTGCTACTTTTTTGCCTGTTCTGATTGTGGGTGGTTTTGGACGGATGAATCCTTTTTCAAAGGCTGTTTCTACTATTGATTTCTCAATATGTTCAATAGCTACAGGCGGTTGATTAATGCCTAATACACAGGAAGCTTCACATGGGGCGGGACAAATCCGCCCTGTAAATTCTGGAAAGTTATTTGTGCTACTTAATATTTCGTAAGCATTTTCCCAATCTTCTTGGTGAACCGCATCATTGAATTCTGGTATAATATTTCCTAATGGACATCCATTATGACAAAACGGAATACCACAATCCATACATCTTGACGCTTGCTTTAAGGTCTTCTCTTCTGCAAATTCAACGTATAATTCTTTATAATCATTGACTCTTTCTTTAGCGTCTCTTTTTTTAGGAAGTTCTCTTGTATAACTTAAAAATCCTTTTGGATCTGCCATTTTAAAATAATGAAGTAAGATTAATAATTTAATAATTAAACCACTAGTCGGTTACGCAACTAAGGCTGCCTTTTCTTTTTGTTGTTCCAAAGCACGTTTGTAATCTCTAGGCATTACTTTTATAAACTGCTTTTTGCTATTGTCCCAATCATTGAGGATATTTAATGCCACATTACTACTAGTATATAATAAATGGTTGCGAATCATTTCTCGAAGCAAATCATAATCTGGCTGCTCCATTGGATCTAAATCCACCATTTCTGTATTACAGTTTAATTTAAACTGCTTTTTAGCATCCATTACATAAGCCACTCCTCCACTCATACCAGCTGCGAAATTTTTCCCTGTCTCTCCCAATACGATAACCAAGCCACCAGTCATATATTCACATCCATGATCTCCTATACCTTCTACGACTGTTTGAACGCCTGAATTACGAACAGCAAAACGTTCACCAGCTAGGCCTTTAATATATGCTTCTCCAGATGTGGCACCATAGAAAGCTACATTTCCAATGATAATATTCTCATGCGGAATTAAGAGCGAAGTTCTATCAGGTACCACGACTAAGCGCCCCCCCGATAAACCTTTTCCAAAGTAATCGTTTGCCTCCCCTTCTAAAATAAAGGAAATGCCTTTAGCACCAAAAGCACCAAAGCTTTGTCCAGCAGAACCACGGAATTTAAATTTAATTGTTCCGTCTGGTAATCCTTCTCCTTTATATTTTTTAGAAATTTCGTTAGAGAGCATCGTACCTGTTGCTCTGTCTGTATTAATAATGGGGAAAGTCGTTGAAACAGGATACCCATTCTCTAAGGCAGGCTTTGCATACTCGATTAATTTTCTGTCCAAGACTTCCGCAATTTCATGATCTTGCTCTATAGATTTATAGAGTTTCATGCCTTCTGGCGTTGGTTCTTTATATAAAATTGGGCTTAAATCTAGTTTTTTATACTTCCAATTAGTAATATGTTGTTTCAAGCGAAGTAACTCCACTTTACCTACCATTTCGTCAACTGTTCGCAGACCAAGCTGTGCCATAATTTCTCGCATATCCATCGCTAGGAAACGGAAATAATTAATAACGTGCTCTGGGTCTCCCGCAAATCGCTTTCGCAACTCTTTATCTTGGGTAGCGATACCAACAGGACAAGTATTCAGGTGGCATTTTCTCATTAGAATACAGCCTTCGACTACCAATGCAGCAGTTGCAACGCCCCACTCCTCTGCTCCTAATAAAGTAGCAATAGCTATATCTCGACCCGTTCGGATCTGACCATCTGTTTGGACAGTTACCCTATCTCTTAATTTATTTTTAACTAAGGTTTGATGCGTTTCTGCCAAGCCCAATTCCCAAGGTAATCCTGCATGTCGGATAGAACTAATAGGTGAAGCACCTGTACCTCCATCGTGACCAGAAATAAGGATAGCATCCGCGTGAGCTTTCGCCACGCCTGAGGCAATAATACCAACACCTGCCTTAGACACTAATTTTACGTTAATTCGAGCAGCTCTATTAGCATTTTTAAGATCGTAAATAAGCTGTGCTAAATCTTCTATAGAATAAATATCATGGTGTGGCGGTGGAGATATTAAACCAACTCCCGGGGTAGAATGTCGTACTCTTCCAATCCACTCATCCACTTTATGACCGGGTAATTGACCACCTTCCCCTGGCTTAGCCCCTTGAGCCATTTTAATTTGTAACTCTTCGGCATTCGCTAAATAATAGCTGGTTACACCAAAGCGACCCGATGCTACTTGTTTAGTTGCCGAACGTTCCCAATCCCCATTTTCTTTAGGTTCAAATCTAATTTCATCTTCGCCCCCTTCTCCACTATTACTCTTTCCACCGATTCGATTCATCGCAATGGCCAAGGTAGAATGCGCTTCATGAGAAATAGAACCAAAAGACATGGCTCCCGTGACAAAACGTTTCATTATATTTTCAATAGGCTCTACCTCTTCGATAGGAATCGGTTCTCCTTTTCTAAATTCCATTAAACCTCTAAGGGTACAAGCTTGCTCTAATTGATTATTAATCAGCGCTGCATACTTTTTATAGGCTTTATAGTCGTTATTTTTAGTACTATGTTGAAGTAAATGTATCGTCTGCGGATTAAATAAATGGTATTCCCCTCGACGTTTCCATTGGAACACCCCTCCTACTTCTAGCCTAGGATTCGGTACCGTTTTATCAGGAAAGGCTAATTTATGTCTAGTATTCACCTCTTTAGCAATCCCATCAAAACCCAAACCTTCTATTCTACTGACGGTGCCATTGAAACACATGTCTACTACTTCCCTGTTAATACCAAGTGCTTCAAAGATTTGCGCGCCCTGGTAAGATTGTAAGGTAGAAATACCAATCTTAGACATAATTTTTAATAAGCCTTTGCCAATCGCTTTTTGATAGGTCGCTAACAAATCATCTAAAGTATATTTTTTATCAAAAATATCTTTGTTTTTCAAATCTGCGATAGAAGCATAGGCCATATATGGATTAATGGCATCTGCGCCAAAACCGATAAGCGTAGCAAAATGATGGGTTTCTCTAGTATCTCCAGATTCAATAACCATCGACGTCATTCCTCTTAGCCCTTCATCTATCAAATGATGGTGAATTGCACCTGTAGCTAGTAAAGAAGGAATAGGCGCAAGCGTGTTATCGGAAGTTCGATCGGAGATAAGTAAGATATTGCAACCATTTCTAGTTAAATCTTCCGCCTCTGCACAAATTTGACGCACAGCCGCTTTCATCCGTCCTTTTTGACCATCCACCTTATAAACGGCATCAATGATACCTATTTTAAAGTCCTTATGCTTTAAATGCCTTAACTTACTCACCTCTCTGTTTGTAAGCACAGGATGCTCCAAGTGAATGAACTTAGCTTGAGCAGCAGTTGGTTCTAATAAATTTTGTGATCCACCAAGCATCGCAAATAAAGACATGACCGAGCGTTCTCTAATAGGGTCAATTGGAGGATTGGTAACTTGAGCAAATAATTGTTTAAAATAATTGGCTAGATGTTGAGATTGATGAGACAAAGCTGCTAAAGGCGTATCTGTCCCCATTGACCCAATAGGGTCTTTTTTCCCACTCACCATAGGACCTAAAATTACCGTAAGGTCTTCCTTTGTAAAACCGAATAATTGTTGCCGATTGTATAAAGTTCTGGCATCCATTTCTACAGTCGTCCCATTATAGATAGTTAGATCTTCCATAGTAAGACGATTATCATCCAACCATTCTCTATAGGGCGCCTCTTGGCAAATTTTATCTTTTAATTCTTCGTCTCCAATAATTCTGTTTTCTACTAAATCTGCTACTAACATCCGCCCCGGTTGCAAGCGGCCTTTATATACAATTGTAGCTGGATCAATCGGTAATACACCCGCTTCAGAAGCAACAATTAAGGTATTATCGTCTGTTAAACAATATCTAGAAGGTCGAAGACCATTTCTATCCAGCGTAGCTCCAACCACAATACCATCGGTGAAACAAATAGAAGCAGGACCATCCCAAGGCTCCATCATTGTTTTGTGGTACTCGTAAAAAGCTCGCTTATGATCAGGCATTAAGTCATCGTTTTGCCAAGCTTCTGGAATCATCATCATTAAAGCATGAGGCAATGTTCGACCACTTAAAGTCAAAAATTCAAGTACATTATCAAAATTACCAGAATCCGATAAAGCTTCTCCGCAAATAGGAAATAGTCGTTCCATTTCCTCCTCCGTAAAGAGCGTGGAGACTAATAATTTTTCTTTAGCTTTCCACCAATTATAGTTTCCTGTAACCGTATTGATTTCTCCATTATGTGCGACATAGCGAAAAGGTTGCGCTAGTTTCCACTTAGGCACTGTATTGGTAGAAAAACGAGAATGAATCACTGCCAATGCGGATTTACATAATTCATCGTGTAAATCAGGAAAATAAGGTCTAAGTTGACCTGTTGTTAATTGCCCTTTATAAACTACCGTTTTGTAAGAGAAAGAGGTAAAGTAAAAATGGTCCTTCGTTTCTGGATAGGTCTTATGGATATTATGTGCAGAATATTTTCTTAGCACATATAACTTACGTTCTAAAGCTTGGGTATCCAAGATACCTTTAGACTTGATAAAAACTTGCTCCATTTTAGGTTCTACAGACAAAGCAGAATCTCCCAATTCCTCATTATCTGTTCTAACCTTTCTATAGCCCAGTAATTCAAAACCTAATTCGTCAATATAATCTCCGAGGAGAACTCTACATTGCTCTCTTAAATTTTTATCTTCTGGAAAAAAAATAAAACCAACACCATACTCGCCAAAATCGGGCAAATCAAAGCCCACTTCTTTACATTTTTTAACAAAAAACTCATGGGGTGTTTGTATTAAAATACCCGCACCATCTCCGGTATTCACTTCACAACCACAAGCACCTCTATGGTCCATGTTTTGTAACATGATGAGTGCATTTTCAACAATATCATGAGATTTAATTCCATTCAAATTGGCAATAAATCCCGTTCCACATGAGTCCTTCTCCATACTTGGGACATACAAGCCTTTATTTTGCTTTGCCATAAATTAAAGTTTCAGTACACATTGAATAGCTAAGTGTACGGTTAATAGTATTTTGGATATTCAAATCTTTGGATATTGGGTTATTAAGACACTAGGTTATAGGCATACGAATTATACTAATAACAAACTATCTAAATATATGTTCCAATATCCTTAATATCAACATTGATACTAAAAGAATAATAATAATTGGTAAGGTTAGGAAAAAGGGATTACAAAATTCGTTAAATTTTAAGATATAACCAATTTTTTGAAATGCTTATTCCAAATATGACACTAAGACTTTACATATATTTATAAACTCTACTTTTAATTTAAAATTTAATCGACAATTAATCAACTAAAACCACATATAATTTGTCTGTTTATATGTTTTAGCTTATTTATGAAAGGAGGTGAGGAATTAACAAAGAAAAGTAAAAATTTATTTTTTTTTTATAAGGAGTGAGCGTAGAAAAGCAAGACGAAACGAATTTTCAATTCTATTGACGCTTCTCTCTTCTCTTTTTTCGCCTCTCGCTTCTCGCTTCTCTATTCTCGCTTCTTTTAGAAGACTTTTTAAGGAAGGAAAGCAAATCGAGTCTATCAAACTCTCGTCTGAAACTAAGCCCTAAACCTGCATTATTTTTTCTGCCACCAAACAAAATCTCTGGCTCATTCTTATAGTAGCCTCTTACTTTGAGGCGTTTATCTTTCGTCAATTCATATTCAATAATGAAATCACCTGTGACGAGTGCAGGAGAAGGTTCTCTACCTCCATTAGTCCCCGTATATTCTCCACTTAAATCAAAACCCCAAGCGGTATTAATGACCCAGCGATCTTTAATTCGATAGCGTTGACGTAAATGTACTTCATGGCCTGTGCCCAAGTTTTCCAAGTCCGTTATAGAAGCCTCATATACATTGTAGGCGACATCAAAATCTTCCAAACTTACAAAATCATTAGAAACCGCAGAAGAGAAGAATTCTGTTAGATAAATAGACAATTGACTAGATAACAACTCACTTAAAGTGTTAATGCCTGTCAGCAACTCTCTCCCTTGTAGGCCACCTTGATCAGAGGGTAAGAAACTACCGATAACAATCAAGCCAAAGACTTGGCGATTCAATTCATTTTGATCTAATCGAATGGAGCGAATTTTACTATCTGTATAGTTTTTAATTTCGCCCGTTAGGGTAGGAAAATTTAGATCAAAAGCAATATCGGGTTTCATCAAACGATCTGTTAAACGCATGGTTAAACCAATGTCTGTAGACTTTTGCGCTTCCGTTTTAATATCTCCATCTGCTACATATTCCGAAATAAAATTATACGGAGGTGCATGTAAACCTGAATATTCCGCTTCTATATTTATGATAGCATTATAAGGATCTCCCAGCCAATCTATTGTTCCCCCTTGCTTTACAGTAAAAGGCTTATTTACTAAATTGAATAAAGTAAATAGGTATTTGCCCTGCTCTATTTCATAATGCCCATACATGCTAATATCTCCTTGACGAGTCATGTCTATTTTGACATCGCCAAAACCTGTACCCTTCATTATATCCCCTGCTTTTTCATCAAATATTAATTGCACCTCTGCGGCGTTGGTCATATCTATTTCCATGTGTAGCTTGACCCCCTTTATCTCCGTAGTCTTTTTATCATTTATAGCTTCTTTGGTAGTTACCGTATCTTTTTCCTGTTCAAAACGAATAAAACTAGTTTCTTCTACTGCACTACTAGAGGTAACGGGAATATATATATTTGTACCTTTTACAGTTGTTGCTGCAATGTCTATATTCGTTTGAGTAAAATCTCCTGTGAAATCTATATCCCCTTTAGCAATTACCTCCCCGTAGTAAACTTCATTATCAAATTTAGTGGTATTAATCACTTGAAATTGGTCTGCCTTCACATGCACATCCAAACCTAATTTAGTAAAAAACTGGTGCGTAAGACCGCCAGTAATATAAGCCACATTTCCATATTTGTCAGTTATTTTCCCGCCTGATGCATCAAAAAGATAGTCGTTCGTCATTTTGATTGTCTCATCTGGAATAAAATATCTAGTAGCTAGATAATCAATGGTGGTAGCTCCATCTAATATGCGAAGTGTGCCGTTCATATCTGGTTTAGGTAACAAGCCTTTAAAACCAATATCACCATAGATCTTTCCAACGGTATTTGTAATGCCACTAGGCACAAAATATTCTGCAATGCTGAGGGAATATTCCTGAATAAAGAAATTAATGTCTAAATAATTCGGCTGTTTATGTTCGACACTATCATTGATCTTCATGTTGGGAGGGTTGTAAGTACCCTCTGCTATCATTTGTTGTCCACCATACAGCGTAGCTGCATTTAACTGTATCGGACTCCCAATATCTTTAGTCGTTCCATTGAAAGTAAATAGACCAAATGTATCTGTATTAATGAAAAAAGAGTCTACGTTTGCATTTAGCTCTAAACCTTCCATTTTAAAAAGGTCTGCAATGGTGGCATTAATATGATAGACCCCATCAAATTGTAAATTCTTATAAGACCAAATTTTATTGATATAGTTGGTATTAAATCCGTCTACTTCTAGCACAATTCCTTTGTCTAATAAACTAGATAAGGCAACTCGACGGTCTCCTTTATACAATTCAAAATTGTTTGTCTTGATAAAGTTCTTGCCTATTTGCAGATAATTATCTTCCTCTATTTTCCATTCTTCGTTCAGTATAATCAAATCGGCAGGCAGGAATCTAAAATTAAATAAATCGCCAACGAGGGAGAAGTCCCCTTTCAAGTTTAAGCGATCTATTTCTTTAGAGAGATCCTTTGTATTGACTAAAAAACGAGCAGAATCGTTGTCTATTTGGCTTTCTAAGGTAAAAAGCCCTAATTTAAAAGCATCATTAATATTCGTGCTATCGACATTAAAAACTAAGTCACTTTGTTTTTGTAAGCCTTCTGATTTTAAAGTAATACCATCTAACACCACATTATCATATCTAAAACTAGGCAGTTGTAAATCTACATCAAAACTATCTTGCGCATAATCAAAATTAACATGTAGGTGCGCATTTCTAATCGTGTCCAATTTTTTATCAATTAGTTTTGTAAAATTTTTAGTATCAATAATTTCTAAATCTAACTTAAATTGATTGTTTACAAAACTCGTATCGCCTTTACTATGAATATTAAAACGCTCAGCAACCCCTGAATAATTTTTTTCTAGGAATTGTAATACGGCCTCTCCTGTTTTAGCCAGATTAAAATCTCCGACTAAACGAGCATTAAACAGTTCGGAGTCAAACCACCAAGATTTCTTTCGGTCTCGTCGAGTGGCATAAGTAGCTTTTAAAGAATCAACTTTATATAATTCTATTTTATTTCGTATAATATTAACCTGCTTTACTTCTGCAAAGCCTTGTAAATCATCTAAATTTTTACCTCTCAAATTCAAATCAACATCTCCAGAAAAAACATAATCTTCTTCGATAATTTTTAATTTTCGCAAATCTAAGTGATTCACTTTAGCCGCAAATTTATAGTCAGGTAAAGTATCTAAAGAAGAAATACTTCCTACAAAATTAAAATCAATATTATCATCTTTAATAGCAAAATCTCCAGAGAAATTATTTTGATTCAATTTCCCATTCATACTTATATTTTGATAAGTATAGTCTTTATAACTAAAATTCGGAATAGAAGCTTCCAAATCAGCATTCACTGTTTCTAAGTTTAATCCTACTCCATTTTTAACCTCTGATTTGAAAGTAATGAAGCCCAACTCTTTATTATCGGTCCATTTTCCCAAATCAAATTGTATCAAATCTAAGCCACCTCTATAGCTTGCTAAGTCTCGCCCTTGTTTTACGTCTACTTGTAGATCCATTCGAGCGTCCCCCAAGTCTGTTTTAAGATACCCATCTGCTACAAAATCAGAATAAAAGCCAGTGAATCGTCCTTCGAAGTCTAAATTTCCTAGTTTATCAAAATTTGGCGGCAAGCTTAAATTGGGTACTAATAGCCGCAAAGTCGCCATACTAGTTCGCAAATAATCCAACTTCATAATGAGGGAGGTTTCTGTGGGATCGACTAAATCCCTAGAAGAAAAATTCCCTTTTAATCGAACTAGGTTTCCAAGTCTTAAATTGAGGTCACGCCCTTTTAAAGAATTAACTTTACCTTTTAATAAACCATCTATATACAAAATTTCATTGCTATTTTGAGCGAATAAGGCGTTCTTTCTTAATTCGGGTGCAAAGTGCATAATATCTCGAACGGCCACATGCGCATTATCAAAATACCCTTCTATGTATACTTTATCTGGAAAGTCTCTAAAATCAGGATATTCTCTAAATTTAAATACCAGAGAGTCTTTTAGATGCGAGTGAGGCGTAATTAAATCTAAGCCTTTTAATTCTACTTTATCCGGCGCAATTCGACCTCTTTTGGCTTTTAGATTATTAATTACAAAACCGCTACTTTCTTTTAAGGAAAGTTTCTTGGATTCTGCAATAAACACCCAATCATAAATTTCAAAATCTGCCAGTTCTATCTGAATATCTGATACTATTAAATGGGCATAGTCTATTTCTTTATCTGAAGTCAGTTTAACAGGGGAATTTCTATAATTATGGTGTTCAAAATAACCATCCGTTAGTTCTAAATCTTTAGAAAATAGCTGCCATTTTTTCTTTAAAGTATCTTCCTGCACAACTACCCCTTCTTCAATAACTATCTCCGTGCTATCTATGGGTAAGGGTTTTTTAGGAAAATTAATTAAAGTAACATAAGGTTTGGTTAAGACCGTTTTGCGTACTCGAACTATTTTCTCTGCAAGGTTTAAAGAATCGACATACAAAATTCCTTGTTCTAGCAATACTTTTATTTCTTCGCCCCCAACGCTATCCCCTTTAATAAAGACTGCCTGATTTAGATGCACCGTCTCTACATCTAAAAAGAAAGGCTTGCCAGAAGGTTTAGCATTATTGGAATTGCCTGTGCTTGGTTTGCTAAATTTTGATAATAATTGATTGAACTGATCGTCTGCTTCTCCTTCATAGCGAGATAAACGGAATTGAGGGCGGTCTAAAGTTAAATCGGTAATTGCTATATCTTTATTGAGAATGTGTCTAAGGTTCGTATTAAAATTGACACTTAAAGCTTGGCTGTAGATTAAGGTATCTCCATGAAAATCTTCTAAATAAAAACCTTCGAGAATCAATTTATCAAAAAAGTCAATTTCTAATTTTTCCACCTCTACTCTTGTATCTAATTCTTTGGAGAGATAGGTCGTTACTTTCTTTATTAAATAATTTTGTACGGGTTGATACTGAAGGAGTAAAGTGGTAAGAAAAAACAAGAGTAGCAACACAACAAGAATGACACCTAGTACTTTAAGTACGCTCCAAAGCCAAGGCTTATTGGATACAGTCGTTTCTATATTGTGCGGTTCTTGAATCACTAATCGCTTATTGGTAATTACTGAGAAGCCAGAAATCAGTAATTACGATTATAGTAGTATATTACTATTAAAAAGACAACTACTTAGGAGGTTCTTTTTTGATGGAAAATTTTCAATTTTCCATCAAAAAAGAATTCTCCTATCTCAGCAGAAGGTGGGGAAGTTTGTTTTTTCTGATTTTTTCAAAAAAAATCAGAAAAAACAAATACTTCTAAGTTTTACTTAAAAAGCATAAAAATAGGAGTATTTGTTTAATGAAGTCGTTTGTTTAACGCAATTTTAAGGTAAATGTGTATTTTAAAAATATTAGATTCTTACTTATACTATTTTTTTGTGCATTATTTCTCTTTAGAACTTACGTTTCGCTGAAACTGAATTCAAAAACGAACAATCATTTTTTTGATAAGGGAGTAGGAAATAAATACTGGTCTTTTTCTTCTAATATAGAAAAAAAACGCTAATTTCAGCTTTATTTATTACACAGCGCTTAGGAATGCTGTAATAATAAATATTCATTCTTGGCTGATTCTTTTATCCTTATTTTCCTCTTTGAAAACAGTTATTATATGGAGATAACTCCTGTTTTCAAAGAGAAAACTAAGAACAAAATAATCTACCCAAGAATAAACATTTATTAT
>ENA-ORXT01004943-ORXT01004943.1-marine-metagenome-genome-assembly--contig:-NODE-4943-length-13396-cov-6.818605_pt1 | contig 13396 bp, 8 predicted proteins | sample MGYA00237868_ERZ511482 | MGnify/ENA metagenome assembly ERZ511482 | reverse complement strand
CGGGACGTCTCGGCCATCGACAGCGGCGCGTCGGCCTTCTCGGCCTCGATATCGATCATCTGCCCGCCGACCATCCCCCGCGCGCCCGATGCCCGCGCGAGACAGGCGACCAGTTCGCAGCGGATGAAGGGGTTTTCGTGGGTCGCCTCGTTGGCCAAAATCGTGAAGGCCATCGTTTGCAGGGCATCCCCGGCGAGGATCGCGGTGGCTTCGTCAAATTGCCTGTGGGTCGTCGGGCGGCCCCGGCGCAGGGCGTCATCGTCCATCGAAGGTAAATCGTCATGCACCAGTGAATAGGCGTGGATACATTCGATCGCCGCCCCGACGCGCAGGGCATGATCGCGCTGAATGCCAAACATCTGGGCCGTCTCGACCGCCAGAAACGCGCGCAACCGCTTGCCGCCCGTCGTCGCATAGTGCATCGCGTCGAGCAGGCGCGACTCGGCACAACGCACGCCGTCGACTTCGGCGCGGGGCAGCAGGGAGACGAGCGTATCGGCGATATCCTCGGCGGTCGTTGCGAGGCGTGCGGTAATATCGGGCATTTATAGCTTTCTGAATTCGATCTGAAGCAATGCATCAGGTTTCACACACGTCTCGGTGTGAAACCTGATCCTTATGAAATTCAGAACGCTCTAGTCGAACTCGGCGGGTTCGGCGCGCTCGGCGGTGCCGTCACTGCGGGCGACGATCTTTTGCACCCGCATTTCGGCCTGGCGCAGTTTGTCTTCGCAGTGCTTTTGCAGCGCGGCTCCATGCTCGTAGATCGTGATCGATTCCTCCAGCGGCACGTCGCCGCCATCGAGCTTGTCGATGATGGTTTCCAGCTCTTTCATCGCCTCCTCAAAGCTCATCTTGGCGATGTCGTCGGGGGTGTTGGGATCGGCCATCTGGATCAGCCCTTTGCGGCGGTCATCAGGGTGGAGACATGGGCGGCGGTGCTGTCGCCCAATGCGGAGAGGTCGTAGCCGCCTTCCAGCAGCGAGACAAGCTTGCGGTCGCAATGGATGGCGGCGGCTTCGCACAGGCGCTCGGTGATCCACGCGAAATCCGTCGTCTCCAGTTGCAGCGAGGCAAGCGGGTCGGCCTTATGCGCGTCGAATCCGGCGGATACAATGATCAGTTCAGGCGCGAAGGCATCGAGCGCGGGCAGGATAATCCGCTCATAGGCCGCACGAAAGGGGAGGCTGCCCGCGCCATGGTCGAGCGGCACATTGACGATATTGCCCGCACCCGTCTCATGCGCATGGCCCGTGCCGGGGAAGATGCCGCCCTCATGGGACGACGCGTAGAAGATGGCCGGATCGTCCTCCACCACGTCCTGCGTCCCGTTGCCGTGATGCACGTCGAAATCGACGACGGCGACCCGCTCCAGCCCGTGCGCACGGATGGCATGGCGCGCGGCGATGGCGGCGGTGGAGAACAGGCAGAACCCCATCGCCCGGGTCTTCTCGGCATGGTGGCCGGGGGGGCGGTGGTCGCAGAAGGCGTTGACCGCCTCGCCCGCCATCACCGCATCGACCGCCGCGTTCGATCCGCCCACCGCGCGCAGGGCCGCCTCGACGGAGCCGGGCGACATCCACGTATCGGGGTCGAGGTTGCTCAACCCCTTCGCGGGCGCCGAATCGAGGATCGACTCGATGTAGGATGCCGGATGCGCCAGTTCGGCCACGCTCGCCTCGGCCAGCGGCGGTTCGCGTCGGTCCAGCGAATCGAAGGCGGCATCGGACAGCGCCTCACGCGTGGCGCGCATGCGGTCGGGCCGCTCGGGGTGGCCTTCGGGCACGATGTGGCGGGTGAAGGCGTCGTGCTGGTAGAGCAATGTTGTCATGCTGCCGAGAATGTCGCCCCCGGTCCGCCGACGCAAGGGGCGAGCGGCTTTTGTGCACTGCATCTTGCGTGTTGCCCGTGCTTGGCGCTACAGAATGCGGCGCAGCATAGCGGGGGACGCAGAGCCGATGTTCGATAAAATCCTGATCGCCAACCGGGGCGAGATCGCCTGTCGGGTCATGAAGACCGCCCGCCGCATGGGCATCGCGACCGTCGCCGTCTATTCCGACGCCGATGCCAACGCGCCCCATGTTCGCATGGCCGACGAGGCGGTGCATATCGGCCCCGCCGTCGCCGCCGAGAGTTATCTCGTCATGGACCGCATCCTCGACGCGGTGCGCCAGACCGGCGCGCAGGCGGTGCATCCCGGCTACGGCTTCCTGTCGGAGAACGCGGCGTTCGCGCAGCGGTTGAAGGAGGAGGGCGTCGCCTTCATCGGCCCGCCCGTCGGCGCGATCGAGGCGATGGGCGATAAGATCACGTCCAAGAAGCTGGCCGACGAGGCCGGGGTCTCGACCGTTCCGGGCCATATGGGCCTGATCGAGGATGCCGAGGAGGCGGTGAAGATCGCCACTCGCGTCGGCTATCCGGTGATGATCAAGGCGAGCGCGGGCGGCGGCGGCAAGGGGATGCGCATCGCGTGGAACGATGCCGAGGCGCGCGAGGGATTTGCACTGTCGCGGTCGGAGGCGAAATCCTCTTTCGGCGACGAGCGCATCTTCATCGAGAAATTCGTGCAGAAGCCCCGCCATATCGAGATTCAGGTGCTGGGCGATACCCACGGCAACATCGTCTATCTGAACGAGCGTGAATGTTCGATCCAGCGGCGCAACCAGAAGGTGATCGAGGAAGCACCGTCCCCCTTCCTCGACGAGGAAACCCGCAAGGCGATGGGCGAACAGTCGGTCGCGCTGGCGAGAGCGGTCGATTACTGCTCCGCCGGGACGGTCGAGTTCATCGTCGATCCGGACCGCAATTTCTATTTCCTCGAAATGAACACCCGACTACAGGTCGAGCATCCCGTCACCGAGCTGATCACCGGCATCGATCTGGTCGAGCAGATGATCCGCGTGGCGGCGGGCGAGCGGCTGGAGATCGCGCAGGGCGACGTGGCGCTGAACGGCTGGGCCATCGAATCGCGCCTGTACGCCGAGGACCCCTATCGCAACTTCCTGCCCTCTATCGGTCGTCTCACCCGCTATCGCCCGCCCGCCGAGGGTACGCTCGATACCGGGATCGTGCGCAATGATACCGGCGTGGAGGAGGGCGGCGAAATCTCGATGTACTACGACCCGATGATCGCCAAGCTGTGCACCTGGGCGCCCGACCGGACGGCGGCCATCGACGCGATGCAGGACGCGCTCGACGGGTTCGAGCTGGAGGGAATCGGTCATAATATCCCCTTTCTTCAGGCCGTGATGAACCATCCGCGCTTTCGCTCGGGCGATATCTCGACCGCGTTCATCGAGGAGGAGTATCCCGACGGATTCGAGGGCGCGGCCCTGTCCGGTGCCGAGCGGTCGACGGCGGTGGCCCTCGCCGCGCTTGCCCATGTGATCGGCGAACGGCGCAATGCCGCGATCTCGGGCACGCTGGACAATCACGCGCGCACGGTCGGCGAGGATTGGGTCGTCATGGTCGACGATCCGGTCGCCGGGCGCTCCTCGCACGAGGTCAAGGTCCTCTTCGACGGTCCGATCCCCACGGTCCAGGTCGGCGACGGCGACATGCTGCGCGTGATGACGGACTGGACGCCCGGCAAGCCCGTGATGCGCGCGGCGGTCGAGGGGCGCGAGATCACGCTCAAGCTGATGCCCGAAGCCGACGCCCTGCGCCTGCGCTGGCGCGGCGCGTCGCTGTCGATGGCCGTGCGCACGCCCCGCGCCGCCACCCTTGCCGCGCTGATGCCCGTCAAGCTGCCGCCCGATACCTCGAAATACCTGCTTTGCCCCATGCCGGGCATGGTCGTCTCGATCATGGTCGCGGAAGGGGACGAGGTGCAGGAAGGTCAGGCCCTCGCCGTGGTCGAGGCGATGAAGATGGAGAACGTCCTGCGCGCCGAGAAGCAGGCGACGGTCGCCTCGATCAAGGCCGAGCCGGGCGCCTCCCTCGCGGTGGACGACATCATCATGGAATTCGAGTAGCCCCGCATCGACCGGCGAATCGCTGTCCGACGAAGAACCCGGTCAGTTGGCGTCCAGCGCATGCGAGAGCAGGGCCGCGTGGGGCACGATGGTCGCGGCTTCGCGATGGGTCGCGCGGAGCACGACATGCGGCGCCTTGCCCGCCTCGTGCGCCTCGCGCCACCGGCCCGCGCACAGGCACCAGCGGTCGCCCGGTTTCAGCCCCTCGAACCCGTATTCCGGGCGCGGGGTAGACAGGTCGTTGCCCTTGCCCTTCGAGAACTCCAGGAATTCCGCCGTCATCACCGCGCAGACGGTATGCGACCCCGTATCGTCCACATGCGCCTCGCAGCAGCCGTTGCGCACGAACCCCGTCACCGGATCGTGCGAACACGGCTCCAGCGCATCGCCGAGAATATTGATCGCGGGGGTCAGCCCCGGCATCCGTTCAGCCATGATCGCGCCTCCTTCGCTTCGCTCGGTCCGGAATAAGTCAAATGGTGTGACCATCATGCCGTCCATGTTTACACATTAGAAACGTAGAAGGTCGAAAATCGGTGCACGGCAGAGCGTATTGCCAATTCGTCATTCAACGATCGGGTTTCGCGCCATCATGGCCTATGGCACCTTGTACCTCATTGCAGGCCCGGTCGGCTCGGGCAAGCAGGCTCTCGTAGATGCCGTCATCGCGAACCGCCCCGATATCCGGCGCGCGCCGCTGATCGTGTCGGCGCAGAACAGTGCCAACGGATGCGTGGTCGGGTCGATTTCCCCCGAGCGGTTCCTCTATCTCATGCGCCGCGACACCTTTGCGCTCCAGTGGGATTCCGAAGGTATCCGCTACGGTCTGACGCATGACGCGACCAGACAGCTCCGTGACGGCCAGTCGCTGATTCTCTATTGCGATACCTTCATCATCGACAAGGCGCGCGAGCTGTATCCCAGCGTCCGCCCCGTCTACATCACCGCGCGGCTGGACGTGCTGCGCCGTCGCCTCACGTCGATGGCCTACGGCTCCGATTCCGAGATCGACATGCATCTCGCCCAGTCCGACCGTCTGCGCCCGCGTGACAAGACCATCCTGACGGTCGACACCAGCGACAGCATCGCGGCGGGCGCCCGGGAGCTGATGGCGGCGTTCCCGGCGGCATAGCGCGGCCTGACGAACAACCGGGCTTCCTGCTCGCAGGGATCGTCGTCCGGGGGGTCTGCTCTGCGGTGAACCCGGGTCGACTCGCGTACCGTTCAGCGTCGGCTTGCCCAACTCGCTTTAGCGTCATGGTTGTATTCTCTCAGCATAAAGACGGTTAACCGCCATTAGGCATATCGCTTGAATGGGTCGTGCAGCATCAAACCTTTGAATGCAAAGCGTGGAACCTACAACGGCGAAACTCGGCAACGACCACCTGCGATCCTGGCCTGTCTCCCCGGGATTCGTGCTTTCGGAAGCGCCCGGATTTCTACCAATAGAGTCGCAAGTTGCGACCAAAAATCGGAACGAGGGATCGGCTCGCGCCGCGACCATACAACTGAAGGAAGAAGAACGATGACGACCAGATATAAAAGCGCCGCCACCCTCGCCGGCCTTGCCCTGCTGCTGTCGGGCTGCGGCTCGATGGGCATGATGAACACCCTCGGCTCGACCGCAGGGGCAGCTGGCGGAACGGCGGCGGCCAATGCGGCCGGCTCGGCTCTCGGCCTCGGACCCACGGGCCAGCTCGTCGCGAACCAGACGGGCGCATCGCTGGGTTCCGCAGCCGGCCTCGGCGCGACCGGCATGCTCTCGGCCCCGGGGGCCACCGCCATCACGCCCGCTACGGCGGCGACCATCGCGGCCAATCCCGCCGTCGTCCAGGCACAGGCCAACGCCGCTCAGCAGGCGATGATGCAGCAACTCGTCCAGCAGGCGATCATGCAGTCGCTCCTGCCGACCACCGATGCCCAGCTCAACGCCATGCAGGTCGCCGTGCAGCGCGCGATCCTCGAAACGGCGCTTCAGCAGTACCGCACCTCCGCGCCGACCGTGGCCGCCGCGACCCCTGCCTACTACTCGGTCGCACCGGCCACCGCCGCCACGACCGTCTCGACGCCGAGCGTCTTCGACACCGTGACGCCGTCCTACGCCACGACCGTCGCCCAGCCGTCCTATACCTACCAGTATGCAGCTCCCCGGACCCCGACCCTCGGTGTCCTCCAGACGACGCCCGTGGTGACCGCTCCCGCAGCGGTTCCGGCGACGAGCGCCAGCATGACCATGCCGAGCGTCACGATCGGCATGCCCTCGCTGGTCGTCCAGTAAGACGATCCCGGGGCAGGCCGCTATCCGGAGTGCCGGAAGCAGCCTGTCCCGGGATTATCGGCAGTCCGTGACGGTATCGGAACGCCCTCTGTCCCTTACAGCCCCAACGACTTGTACGTCTCGGCCACGCGCTGCACCGAGATGAGGAAAGCGGCGGTTCGCAGGTCGACGCCTTCGCTTTCGCGATTGTTCCAGATCTCCGTCATGTTCTGGTAGGCACCGCGCATCGTGTCGTCGAGACCGGAGCGCACGAGCGACAGCTCGTCGGCGCCTTCGACCATCTTCGCGCGCTTCACCGGGCTGAAGGATTTGCCCGTCATCGCCTCGATCTCGTCGACCAGCATGTTGCGATAGGCTTCCTCCTGCCGCCGCTGCATGCGCCCGAACCGGATATGCGACAGGTTCTTGACCCACTCGAAATACGACACCGTCACGCCGCCCGCATTGGCGTACATGTCCGGAATGACCACGGCGCCCTTCTTGCGCAGGATCTCGTCGGCCCCGGCGGTGACCGGCCCGTTCGCGGCCTCGATGATCAGCGGCGCCTTGATCCGCGCGGCGTTGTCGAGGTTGATCGTGCTTTCCATCGCGGCGGGGATGAGGATGTCGCACTCGTGTTCGAGGACCGACTTTCCGTCTTCGGTATAGGTCGCATCGGCAAAGCCCTTCACGCCGCCGCTCTCGATGATGTGGCTCTTGACCGCCTCGACATCCAGACCCGCGTCGTTCACGATGGCCCCGTCCCGCTCGATGATGCCGACGATCTTGCAGCCGTCCTCTTCCGAGAGGAACTTGGCGGCGTGATAGCCCACGTTGCCCAGTCCCTGTACCACGACCCGCTTGCCGTCCAGGCCGCCCGAAAGCCCGCATTTCGCGACGTCCTTGGGATGGCGGAAATATTCCTGTAGCGCGTATTCCACGCCGCGCCCGGTCGCTTCCACGCGTCCGGCGATGCCGCCCAAGTGGCGCGGCTTGCCGGTGACGCAGGCGCGGGCGTTGATGTCGTCGTTCTTGATGCGCTTGTAGGCGTCGGCGATCCACGCCATCTCCCGCGCGCCGGTGCCCATGTCGGGGGCGGGCACGTTCTGGGCCGGGTGGATCAGGTCGCGCTTGATCAGTTCGTAGGCGAAGCGGCGCGTGATGCGTTCCAGTTCGTCCTCGTTCCATTCGCTGGGGTCGATGCACAGACCCCCCTTGGAGCCGCCGAAGGGCACCTCGACCAGCGCGCATTTGTAGGTCATGAGCGCGGCCAGCGCCTCGACCTCGTTCTGGTTGACGTCCATCGAGTAGCGGATACCGCCCTTGACCGGTTCCGCGTGCTCGGAATGGACCGAGCGATAGCCCGTGAACGTCATGATCTGGCCGCGCAGCTTCACGCCGAAGCGGACCGTGTAGGTCGAGTTGGCGACGCGGATCTTCTCGGCCATGCCCGGGGGCATGTCCATGAGCGCGGCGGCACGGTTGAACATCATGTCGACGGAATCGCGGAAGCTGGGTTCCTGGGGCGAATTGGCGCTCATCGTGGTGTCTCCCTTCGGGTTGATCCCGATTGTGGCGACCATGCTCTTTCCGTACCGTGAACGTCAATGCGACTCAGCGGGATTTGCGGGGTTTCGCGCGCGTCGTGGGTGGGGCGTCGAGGGGGTTCTCGGGCCACGGATGGCGAGGGTAGCGCCCGCGCAGATCCTTGCGCACGTCGGCGTAGGAATTGGCCCAGAAACCGGGCAGGTCGCCCGTCACCTGAACGGGGCGGCGGGCAGGGGAGAGAAAGCGGATCAGGAGCGGCACGCGCCCGTCGTCGATGGCGGGATGGACGGTCTCGCCGAACATCTCCTGTATCTTCACATCGAGGGCAGGGGGGTCGCTGGAATAGTCGATGCGCGCGCCGGTGCCCGCCGGGGTCTTCATCGTCGTAGGGGCGCGGCGGTCCAGCGCCGCGCGGGCCTCCCATGGCAGGCTGTTCAGCAGGACACCCGCGAGCGCGATATCGGCGAAACCGGTCTTCGAGCGGACCTTGCCCAGATGCGGCCCGAGCCAGTCGGCGGCGGTCTCCATCAGCGTTTCGTCGCTCCAGTCGGGCAGGTCGCCGCCATGCCCCCGCGCATGCAGCCACGCGACCCGCGCACGCAGGGCATCGGCCCCGTCGCGCCACGGCAGGACGTCGAGACCGAGTTGGCGCAATCCGTCCAGCGCGGAGGCCGCGATCCGTTCGGGCGGGGCATCGGTCCACTTGCGCGAATCGAGCACCAGCGCATCCAGCCGCCGCTCGCGCCGGGCCATGACCGTGCCGCTCTGTGCGTCCCAGTCGCAGACGTCGTGCCACGCGATCCGGTCGCCGAACGCGGCCTCGATCTGCGCCATCGTGATGCGCGCGGCGAGGCGGATACGGGCTTCGCGCGGGTTGCCGTCGAGATGGGCGATGGCGAGGAACGGCTCCTGCGCCAGCGCATCGCCCGCGTCGTGGAACACCGCCCCGCGCCCCCCGGCCATGCGATAGCGCGGCGCATCGCCGGGTCGCCGTTCGGCGATTCGGTCGGGGTAGGCGAGGGCGACGAGGGGGCCGGTCTCGCGCAGGTCGCGCGTGCCCTTGCCGATGCCGCCCAAGCTGCGCGCGCTCTCGCGGATACGCGCCAGCGGCCCGCGCTCGACGGTCCCCGTGCGTTCGGCGACGTAGCGTTTCGGGTCGCGCAAAGCCTCGACGCGCAGGGCCAGATCCGCCCCCGCGCCGGTCAGCGGGTCGCGCTCCTCCAGAATGGCGGCGAGGGCATTGGCCAGCGGCGCATCGTCGCCCGCGCGCAGGCGCATATGCGCGATGCGCGGGTGCAGCGGTTCGCGGGCCAGCCGCTTGCCGTGCGTCGTGACCGCGCCCCCCGGCTCCAGTGCCCCAAGCGCGCGGAGGAGGGCGGTCGCCTGTTCCACGGCTTTGGGGGGCGGCACGTCCAACCAGCGCAGTTCCCCCGGATCGCGCACGCCCCAGACGGCCAGTTCCAGCATCAGCGGCGCCAGATCCGCATCGACGATCTCGGGTCGCTCGAAGGGCGCAAAGCCGCCTTCCTCGCCCCTGGTCCAGACGCGGTAGCAGACGCCCGGCTCGGTCCGCCCCGCGCGCCCGCGCCGCTGGTCGGCGGCGGCCCGCGACACGCGCCCCGTCACCAGCCGCGTCATCCCCGCCCCCGCGTCGAAGGCCGCGCGCCGGGACAATCCGCCATCGACCACGATCCGAACGCCCTGAATCGTCAGCGAGGTTTCCGCAATGGCGGTGGCCAGCACCACCCGCCGATGCGCCGGGTCGGGCCGGAGCGCCGCGCGTTGACGCTCGAAGGGCATGGACCCGTGCAGCGCTTGCACGACCGTATCGCCGCCGAGCCGCCCGCCCAGCATCCGCTCCACCCGCGAAATCTCCCCCACGCCGGGCAGGAAGACGAGCGCATCCCCCGTCTCCTCGCCCATCGCCCGAACGACGGTCTCCGACACCGCCGTCTCGAAGGCATCGCGCCGCGCCGTCCGCCCCCGCCACGGCGCATCGAGCCAGCGCGTCTCCACCGGAAACATCCGCCCCTCCGAGCGCACGACCGGCGCGTCGTCCATCAATGCGGCGACCCCCACATCGTCGAGCGTGGCCGACATCGCGACGAGGCGCAGGTCGTCGCGCAAGGCCCCCTGCGCGTCGAGGCACAGCGCCAGCCCCAGATCGGCATGGATCGAGCGTTCGTGATATTCGTCGAAGATCACCGCCGCGATGCCCTCCAGCGACGGATCGGATTGCAGCATCCGCGTCAGGATGCCTTCGGTGATGACCTCGACCCGAGTCTCCGGCCCCACCGCCTTCTCGCGCCGGATGCGATAGCCGACCCGCCCGCCGACCGCCTCGCCCAGCGTCTCCGCCATCCGCTCGGCGGCTGCCCGGGCGGCCACGCGGCGCGGCTCCAGCATCAGGATGCGCCCGCCCGCGACCCAAGGCTCGTCCATCAGCGCCAGCGGCACCCGAGTCGTCTTACCCGCCCCGGGCGGCGCAACGAGAACGGCATTGACCCCGTCCCGCAAACACGCGCACAGGTCGGGCAGGACATGATCGACGGGCAGGGTGGTCATGCGCCCCTTATCCCCGGCAATTGCTCGACGTTCAATACGCATTGGATGCGAAGTTCCGTATCGACCTTCGGAATGTGCCCTTGCAGTTCGATAAAACTTCTAATGAGAATTATGAGAAAAATTGACATCCGGAGGCCATTCTGCACGCATAGCACACGGGATGATCTGCAAAGTGCTCAGCTTGCTTCCGCCAGCAGGGTCGCGTTGCCTCCGGCGGCGGTCGTGTCGATGCAGACGACGCGTTCGTGGGCGTAGGCGACGGGATCGATACGGGCGTCGTTGAGAGGCAGGATCGGACCGTCGCGCTTTGCAAGGACTTGTCGCAGCGCTTGGTTCCCGCCGACGAAGGCGACGGCGTCGACGGGTAGATCGAAAATATCACCGGGATCGATCCGGCCATCCAGAACCGCGACCGGAAGGCCCGCTTCCACCATCGACGCGATGGCCTTGCGGGCGCCGGGAGCGACGACCATGGCGGCGTTTCCGACGCGCAGGGCCTGGACGGCCTGATCGAGCGCGCTGTCGATATCGGGGCCGAGGCACAGGACCGTACCGCGCGCGACGAGGGACAGGCGGTTCGATTCCCCGGTCGGTCCCGGCAGGTCTATCGGTCCCGTGTCGAGCGATGCGGCGGCGGTGATGGCTTCCGATGCCTTGCCGCGCAGGGCTTTTCGCAATGTATCGATCCGGTCGCTGCGAGCGGCCCATTTCCGTGCGTCCAGTCCGGCAATGGCGGCGCGCAGGTCCGCTTCCGCGACGACGGGTACTTCGGCGTTTTCGACCTCCTGAGCCGGTTCCTTGCGAAAGCGACTCAGGTAGTGCGGCCCGCCGGCCTTGGGGCCGGTGCCGGACAGCCCTTCCCCGCCGAAGGGCTGGCTCCCGACGATGGCGCCGATCTGGTTGCGGTTGACGTAGAGGTTGCCCGCGTGGATGCGGTCGACCACGTCCTGCACCCGGCGGTCGATGCGGGTATGGATGCCGAAGGTCAGGCCGTAACCGCGCCCGTTGATCGCGTCGATCACGTCGTCCATCTTCTCGGGGTCGAACCGGGCGACATGCAGGACGGGACCGAAGATCTCGCGCTCCACCGCCTCGATGCCGGGGATGCGCACGACGGTGGGGGCGATGAAGAGGCCGTCGTCAGGCCCGTCCATACGCTTCAGGACGCGCCCTTCGGCTTCGGCAATCGCTAAGTACGAGGAAATGCCCTCATGGGCCTCCTCGTCGATTACAGGGCCGACATCGGTCGAAATCTTCCACGAGTCGCCCAGCACGAGCGTATCCATCGCGCCGTAGAGCATTTCGAGCATTCTTTCCTCGACATCGTGCTGGATGTAGAGGACGCGCAGGGCCGAACAGCGCTGCCCGGCGCTCTGGAATGCGCCGACGACGATATCGCGGATCGCCTGTTCCGGCAGGGCCGTGCTGTCGACGATCATGGCGTTGAGGCCGCCGGTTTCGGCGATCAGCATCGCGTCGGGGGCGGATTTGGCGAGCTGGCGGTCGATGATCTTCGCGACCTCGGTCGAGCCGGTGAAGCACACGCCCGCGATGCGCGGGTCGGCGGTGAGCGGGCCGCCGACTTCGGCACCGTCACCGGGCAGGAGGCAGATGACACCGTTCGGCACGCCCGCCTCGCGCATCAGGTCGACGGCGCGGGCGGCGATGAGGGGGGTCTGTTCGGCGGGTTTGGCGATCACGGCATTGCCCGTGACGAGGGCGGCGGCGATCTGGCCGGTAAAGATGGCCAGCGGAAAGTTCCACGGCGAGATGCAGACGATGACGCCCCGGGCGGTGCGGTCGGTCTTCGCCGCGCGTTCCTCGGCGGCGTAGTAGCGCAGGAAGTCGACCGCCTCGCGCAGTTCGGCGATGCAGTCGATGACGATCTTGCCCGCCTCGCGCGCGGCCAGCGCGAAGAATTCGTGGGCGTTCTCTTCGTAGAGATCGGCGATACGCTCCAGGATGGCGGCGCGCTCGGCACGGGGCAGTGCGGCCCAGTCCGGTTGTGCGGCGAGGGCGACGTCGACGGCGGCGGTCGCATCCCGCGACGTTGCCTCGATCACGGAGCCGACGATCTCGCCCGGATTGCCGGGGTTGGTGATGTCGCGAGGGGTACCGTCGCCCTGCCCTGCCCGCCAGCGATACGGCGCGGCGAAGGGCGCGCGGCCCGCGTCGATCTCGGCGAGGGTCGCGGGGTCGGTATGGTCCCAACCCTTGGCGTTCCGGCGCTTGCCGAACAGGCGCGCGGGGCGGGTGATGACGTCGTTCGCCGTGCCGTGAACCTGCTCGAAGGGATCGCTGGCGACCTCTTCGGGCGACACGTCCTCGTCGACGATCTGGTTCACGAAGGACGAATTCGCCCCGTTCTCCAGCAACCGGCGCACGAGATAGGCCAGGAGATCCCGATGCGCGCCGACGGGGGCGTAGATGCGGCAGCGCGTCCCCTCGGCCTTCATCACCGAATCGTGCAGCACCTCGCCCATGCCGTGCAGGCGCTGGAACTCGAAGCCCTGCCGGTCGTTCCCCGCCATTTCCAGCACGGCGGAGACGGTGTGGGCGTTATGGGTCGCGAATTGCGGATAGATGCGGTCCCGCATCGAGAGCAGCTTGCGGGCGCAGGCGATGTAGCTGATATCGGTGTTCGTCTTCTTCGTGAAGACCGGGAAGCCCTCCAGCCCGAAGACCTGCGCGCGCTTGATCTCGGTGTCCCAATAGGCGCCCTTCACCAGCCGGACCATGATCTTGCGATCCAGCCGCTCGGCCAGCGCGTTCAGCCAGTCGATGACGTGGGACGCGCGGGGACCGTAGGCCTGCACCACCACGCCGAAACCGTCCCACCCGTCCAGCGAGGGGTCGGACAGCACCGCCTCGATCACGTCGAGCGAGAGGTCGAGGCGATCCTGCTCCTCGGCATCGATGTTGAAGCCGATCTTCGCCTCCTTCGCCGCACGGGCAAGCTGGAGCGTGCGGGCGACCATTTCGGGGAGCATCGTCTCCTGCTGGCCGCGCTCGTAGCGGGGATGGAGGGCCGACAGCTTGACGGAGATGCCGG
>ENA-ORXT01004942-ORXT01004942.1-marine-metagenome-genome-assembly--contig:-NODE-4942-length-13397-cov-122.482132_pt1 | contig 13397 bp, 12 predicted proteins | sample MGYA00237868_ERZ511482 | MGnify/ENA metagenome assembly ERZ511482 | reverse complement strand
ATCGCAAAACAAAGTTTTGGCTATTGCGGTCGGTTTTCAGGTTTTTGGGCTTTGTAAATCCGCACGGTGTTTAGCCAGCCGTTGTACACAATTAAAACAAAATGAAATACACCATATTAGCATTACTAATATTAAGTTGTGGAAACTCAAAAGAACTAAATTCAAAAATGGGAATTAAAGAATTATTGAATAAGCACAGAGAAGCGTATCTCAAATTCTTTGAAAGTAAAAAATCTGATTGCGATGGAGCATCTGAAGCTCTCCTTGAGATGAAAAATGATGAACAAGAGAAAATTTATCGTTTATATCGATTTGATTGCCTTGGAAGAAATGAAGATGATTCATTTAAAATTATCGAGTTTAATAATGACACATATCTGAATCATCAACAAATAGAATTTGAATATGAAGGACTTCAAATTGAGTTAAGCCCATTTTTTTGGAATGGTTGCGAAATTCATTTCAAGGAAAAAGAATATAAGTTTGAATCATATATCGAATGGGTAAAAAAGTGGATTGATATTGAAGATAAAAGTGAGAAAAATACAGAAATAGAATTTTCAGAATTAATTCATAATGCTCAACCACCAGAATTTGTGAATGAGGTGTACACCCTTTCAATTGACTTTGGAACATCTAAGGTTGAATCATTTTTAGAGCTATTCAGAATACTTAAAGGGATTGGTGTAAACAGAATTAAAATTGATTCAAAATCTATGTTCGAAGTATAAAAACTGTGTACAACATTATATATGACGTAAGACTCCCTTTGGTCGTCCTCCGCATATCATTATCCGTTACTTGCAAGCTAAAAACAAAAAGCCTTGCAACCAAAAAGCAATATTGCACATCATTAAATTAATATAAATCTATTTTCTATCCATAAAAACATATAAATTATGTCAATTAAACACAACTTATTATTGCTTCTTACTTTATTCATTACTGTAAACCTTTCTGCACAAAACCAGCTTATCAGTCCATTTTTAGGCGATATTACAGCAAATCAACCAGCAAGCAATTTTTTAATGCAACAGCCCGAAACCATTAGTATAGAATACATTGATTTAAATTTAAGCATTTTAAACAGTACAACAAATGTTCAGTTAACTTTTGATGATCAAAACTATACGGTAAATAACGACAGCATTGTTGTAAGAGATACGCAAGACTACAGTTGGTTTGGTACTAACGCCAATGGCGATGGCTACATTATCATAAGCGTATTGGGTAATGATGTGCAAGGCATTATTAGAAAAGGCTTAGAAACCTATGAGCTATTAACCACCTCAATGAACCAAAGGAAAGTGATTACTAAAATAGAACAGAGCGCATTCCCCGAAGAATATTGTGTATTTGATACAGAAATAGAAGAAGAGCCTTTTGGTGGGTTATACCCCAACTCCAGCACCTTAAAAAAAGCCTTAAATACTGGTTGCCCAATTAGGGCTTTAATAATGTACACTCCAGCAGCAGAAGCAGATTTAACTGGAGGCGGTGTCTTGCTAACTGATGTTAAGAATACGGTACAAAAAACAGTTAGTGAAATGAACTTGACTTTTGTTGCAAGCGAAATAACAAATTATCCTGCTGTTGAAATTGCAATAATAGAAAAATGGGATTATGTAGAAAATGTAGATTCAATAATGAGTAGAGATAAAAATAACTTTAAAAATGATGCTTATGTTAACAGCTTGAGAAATGATTATGATGCTGATTTTTGTATCCTTATTGCACAAAATAGTGACTTTTATGGTTTTTGTGGCGTGGCAGACCGACTTGAAGCTACTCGCTCATCATCCTTTTGTTTAGTTGCCAACAATTGTATGGGTCGTAACCTTTCTTTTGCGCACGAGTTAGGACATTTACTGGGGGCTCATCATGATGTTGATAATGGTAGAAATGCGCCATACCCTTATGCACACGGTTATATATATTTTACAGGAAGATGGCGTACCATTATGAGCTATAATAGTCCTTGTAAATCAAGCGGATATAATTGTACAAGAATTGGATATTGGTCGAACCCAGATGTGGATCACCCAACTGATGCAGTTCCAATGGGTACAGATAGCTTAGAAAACAATGCAAGAGTTTTAAGAGACTACAACAACAATTTAGCTGAAATTGAGCAACCAGCAAACAATCTTATCTTAAATAATAACAATTACAACTCTGCTAATAATAACCTTACCAATCTCGAAATAAAACAAACCATAAATACTAACGGAAATGTAATTGTGGAGGATAATGCCTGCTTTTACTTGAAAGCTGGCGAAAGTGTAAACCTAAATAACGGCTTTGAGAGCAAACCGAAAGCCGACATTTTCATTTCTATTGAACAGTTTGAAGACTGCCAATAATTGTTAACTCCATAATTTATTTTAAAGATGAAAAAATTAATCTTTTGTATTGCCCTATTTACTTATGCCTCTATTCAAGCCTTTACACAATGTCATATTGACGATTGGAATGCCTTGAAAGCACTTTACGAAAGTACTGATGGCGATAATTGGGAAAAGAAACAAGGATGGGAACAAATTAAAGGAGATGCACCGCCAACAGATTGTGATTTGAGTTTAATGCACGGTATTGTTTTAGATGAATTTTATAAAAAAAGAGTTGAACGTTTATACTTACCTGGTAATTACTTGACAGGCACAATACCTGCTGAAATTTCTAAATTAACAGAATTAATAGAACTTATGCTTGTAAGAAATTTATTAACTGGTAATATTCCAGCAAGTATCGGTAATATGAATAAATTGACATATCTTGGTTTAGATTTCAACCAACTAACAGGTAGTATTCCACCAGAAATAGGTAGTTTATGTGAATTAAATGGGCTGGCACTAAGAGCTAATCAATTAACTGGTGAAATTCCACCAGAACTCGGTAATTTAAAAAAAATTAGCAGATTGGAATTAAGTGGCAACCAGCTTACTGGCGAAATTCCACCAGAATTGGCAATAGTAAGCTATTTTGGAACTTATGTGTTGGCTTTAGATGGCAACCAATTAACAGGTAGTGTTCCACCTGAGTTTGGTGACATTCCGTTTGATTGGACCAGTTTATTTTTGTGGGATAATAATTTAAGCGGTTGTTTCGATGCGAACTTACTAAAGCTATGTGATAACTTTGATGATCTTTATGGTTTTTTAGACCCCGTTGAAGGCAATAATTTTGATGCCACTTGGGAAGAATTTTGTTTTGAAAACAAAGGCATTTGCGACACCACTAACCGCTGCCACTTGCAAGATTGGCAAGCCTTACAAACCATTTATCAAAACTACGGCGGCAACAACTGGCAAAACACCACAGGTTGGGATAGCTTAATTGTAAATCAAGATACTATACCCGAAAACTGCAATTTAGATAAACTTTATGGCGTTGCTACCAATGCCGAAGGTAGAGTTGATTCCATTGATATTTCCAGCAATCAACTCAGCGGTAACTTTACAGCAGATTGGTTAAACCTTGATTCATTAACTTATTTAAACATTGCTAATAATAATTTAAGCGGCTGTTTCGATAGCTTGGCGATAGACTTATGCTCGCAACTCAACTCCCCTTATTTTATACCCGATAGTTTAATTGATTTGGGTAATAACCTTGAGGCTGATTGGGCGTTTTTCTGTACCTATGAAACTTGCGACACCACAAGTACCAATATTTTCAACTTTGTGGTTCACCAACCATTAAGCATATTTCCAAACCCAGCAACTGAGTTTGTTTATATTAATAATGATTTACCATTGGGTGGTAATGTCAAATATGAAATAATCAGCATTAACGGAAAACAATTAGGCAAGGCAATTCTTAAAGAAGAAAAAGTAAACATCGCTTCTTTAAAAACAGGTACTTATTTTTTGATAATCAGAAATAACAAAAAAACATATTCAAGCAGATTTGTAAAAATGTAGCAGCATAGCCAGCAAGTAACAAGGGCTAAAACACCATGCGGGTTAACTCGGAAATTGAAGCTATAAACAACGAATTTAGAGCGGTCGGTTTGCCAGGTTTTAGGCTTCGGCAGTCCGCACGGTGCTTAGCCAAGCGTTAGGTGCAATAATTAAAACAAAATAAAACATATTATGACAAAGAAAAAACTAGATTACCCTAAGATCATAGCTTATGATGTGATTTTTAAATTGTCTCCTGATGAAATTGATGGATTTGAGTTCATTTGGGAACAATATAATTTGGAGTATGCCAATTCTTCAAATAGAGAAAATGAATTGGGATCAGGAATATTAGAAAATTTTGACCTTATATCTTCAATTGTCATACCATTGGTGGTTGCATTATCGAAAGATTTAATAAAAAAATCTGTAGAGGAATTATTCAAATTTATAAAAGAAAAACTAAATAAAGATGATAAGAGAAGCGATGAAGAAATAAAAAAAATCGCTGAGCTATTAATAAAATCATTCGAAGAGCATAAACTTTCTGAAGAGGATGAAGTCGAATAATGTTATTTCAATTGGTTTCCTTTTTTGCCTTTTTCTCCTCGGATTCATATTATTGTTTGGATTGGAAATAAAATTTTTTGTAATCTGGGGGATATGGGATATAGTTTTGTTCTTAATTATATTCTATCTGGTTTCTATTTTTGTCATAAGAAACGTAATAATCAAAAGGAAAGAAAAATTTTGTAATTTAATTATTAATAATAGGAAGGTAAAAGTGAAACCAATTCGAGCTCCTGAGCAAATCTCGAACTATGTGAAAGAAAGAGCAAAAAGAATGAATATTTCATCACATATTGAGGTTTTATTTTTACCAGGTACCATTAGTCAGCTAGATGCATATACTTTTGGAAAAAGGAGAAAACAGTTTATTGTATTAACGGCAGGTTTAATTGCTTCCTATTTAATTAAAAATAAAGACTATAAGACAAAATTTGATTTAATTATTGATCACGAATTAGGTCACATTTTTAACAAAGATACCAATTTTATATATTTAGCTAAATCTGTTTTATATTCGACAATAATCCTATTACCTATAAAAATTATTTTGTTAGGATATATTATATCCTTGTTTGGAAGTAATTATTTCCATTATATATTTCCTCCATCATTTGATTTAGAAAGTTATGGAATGTTTACTTTCAATCTTAAACCTGAAGAAGTTTATATTCCTCCAATTACTAGCGAAAACTACATTTCTATTGAAATCGGAATATTATTAATACTTCTTTTTCACACACTTTTACTTTTCCTTTACTTTCATCTTTACCGATTGATTATACACCTAAGAGAATACATCGCAGATGAATTCACTTATAAAAGAAATGGTGAAAGTGAAATTTATCTGAATATGTTTGATAAGAAATTTAAATATAAGAGTATTCCAAGGATCGATACTGAGCAGTCTTTCATAGGTGATCAAAAATGGCATCCCGAAAATTCCGATAGAATTAAAAACTTAAAAGAAAGTTATGTTAATAATGACAGAGCAATACTTCTTTTTGGAGTAATTATTACATTATTACTAATTGCATTTAGAGTTTCTTTTGGAGAGTCAAGAGAAAATTTTTTAGAATTGACAGAAGCTAATTATACTATTTCTTTGTTTTCATTATTGTTCTTTATATCAAGTATATTTTTATTAGCTACAGTTGTTGTTCCAAACAGAAAATATTCAACAAAAAGAAAATCTATAGGGGTAACATTGAGAAAATCAGTATTGTTATCTATAACATCCATTTTTATATCTGTATTTATATATGCAATTTATTACTTCACGACGATTTCTAAAATGTACGACTTTACAGTTTATAATTTCATTACGGGAAAACCCATAACTCCTTTTGTATACCTTATAAAACTAGAGCATTTTGAACATACTTTACTTATCTGCTCTATACCAACAATAACATTATCAATTTTAGTTTGCTATTTCTTAACTGAGATTATTTTCCAAATTTTAAATAATCATTCTTTCCTCATTAAGATTTTTCTTACAGTAGTAATGACCATATTTCTTTTTGACAAAATTAATTTGACAGTTTCCTCACCAATCCAAGAATATAGAGATTACCTATTTTCAGAATTTTTAGATTTTAAATATTCTTACCCTTCTTGGGGAGAAAATAAAGATAAACCTGATATAGATTATTGGACATATGGAACTGAATTATTAGAGAACCAATTAGATACAATTGATTATCTTAATTATCTTGTTAAAAACACAAAAGATTCGATAGAAATAAAAAATATAAACTCAATAATTGAAGATTATAATTCAAAAATAGATATACACTCAGAAGAATATTTAAAAATTCAACTGAAAGAGATTTACAAAATTGCTAAAAATAATTACAATTTTTCATTTCCACACGATACGTTTAGGCTTTGGAAAAGTCCTTTTCGAACAATTTTTTATGATTAGATAAAGCACCTAACAAAGAGCCAAACGTCAATAGCCTCCATCCGTCGGCTACTGCGTTGGCACGAGCCGTTATAGGGCAGCAAAATACACGGAAAATATTTTAAAAATAAACATATTTAACTTTAACAGTATAACTATTAAACGATTCAAACTATCTAACTTTTATTAATCAAAACTTTTAACCAATGAGACGCTTTAATTTTTTTAATACTAATAGCACATCAATCAACTATTTTCTTCTATTAATCACTTTAACGTTTTTAGCAATTGCCTGCAACAGACAAATGAATGAAAGTGCAGTAAAAAAAAATGAGGTCGCTAAAAACAAAACAAAACTTGGATTTAATGTTTTTGAGCCAGATACTACTTTGGTAACAGAAAACGGAAAAGAATATTTAAAAGTGTTTAATCCACATCCTTACATAGATTATATTAAAATTGGTAAAAATGATTATTATAAAATAGTATTAAGAAAAGATATCCCAAAAGAAAGTGAATTAAAAAGGGAAGAGGAAGTAGCTTTTATTAAGAAAATGGTAAACTTCAACGATCAGTTAGACTCTCTTACTTTTGACGAATATCTGAATAGCCAAGTTTATCATAAAGGAGTAAGGGTAAGAGGTTTTACTTTCAAGAAAAAATATAACTACTACAGAGTAAAGTATGGAATAATTGATGTAAATGTTAAAGATGTGATATCAAAAGAAGATGCAATTAGAATAGGGAAACAAAAAGCAAGTGAATTGAGTATCGAACTTGCAGATACAAATGATATGATAAAACGAGCAGAAAGATTTAAAACCATAAAAAAAGGACACCCGATTTATGTTAAGTATGACACAACCGTAATTTTTGAGATTAAAAAATATGACGATATATTTTTGCCAACTTATAAATTCAAGCTATATAATAAGCGATTTCTCAAAAACCCTGTCTTTATAATTAATGCTAATAATGGTGTGGTTTTAAAGATAGAAGACGATGCCTTACATAAATGTTTTAGTTGCTATAGCACAACACCAGAAGAAACTGATTGTTCTTTAACACATCCTAATAATCCAGAACCAAGCATTTTGGCTTGTGAAATTAATCCATTAGAAACTCATCAGTTTGACAATTTTCCAGACTTGTTTGACGAATGTTCGGCAATTGAGAGCGATTTTTATATCTGTGCTAATCAACCAGACAATTCGGTATTGCTTTCAGACGTAGATGGTAAAATAAATGCAGTTGAAGGAAGTGTCTTTATACCACAATATTATTCCAATAACAACACTTCTTATAATGAAAAAGAAAGGCAAATACTTACAGCATTTAAAAACACGGAACAAGTATTTCAGTATTTTACAAATAAGGTATTAAATCAAAGTACATTTCAGGAAAACATTCCTTTTGTCTTTATACTTGCAGATAACGACAACACAAATGATGCATTTGCTGATTATGAAAATTTAAGTATGGCTTTTGGTAATGGTAGTGATGAAGGTTGTTTGCCGAATGTATCACCTCAAGTTGTTGCACATGAGTTTACTCATTTAGCTCATAGAGCCCATTATAATATGTTAGCTGACAGTTCAATAGATGGTTTTGAAATTTTACTCTCTCTTGCTTTAGAGGAAGCTCTGTGTGATATTATTTCTTTACTGTTCAATTTTAAAATAAGTGGTAACTATGACTGGTCATTATTTAACGATTTATGTCCTGATGGAAAATCATTTAGATTATTAAATGATCCCGTTAATTCGGACCCACCACAAAGAATTTTATATGAAGATGATGTTGATTATGATCTTCTTAATGAAAGATATGAATTGGCGGGTATAATATCTTATTGGTTTTATTTATTGGCAGAACCAAGTTACAAAAAGTTAGGTGATATTGAAATAGGTAATGGCATTGGTGCTGAAGCCGCAGAAAAATTAATATTTTCCATTTTAGAAAAGAACAAAGAAAGTATAGATGCCAACCAAAACCCTGTTGACAATATGCCTTTTGACCGAAACATTGACTTTGAAGAATTTAGGGATATAGCATTGATAACAACTAATGAACTTTTTAACACTAACAATCCAAACTACAACCTTTGTTCACCAGAATACACCAAAGCTTATCTTGCCTTTAAAGCTGTAGGTTTAATTAATGAAAATGTAATACCACCTTGTAATATTGTTGATTTTAGTATTGATGAACCTATAACCGAAAATTGTCCAGATGCGAATCAGTATTCATGTAGCGAAGAGTTAAGTGATGGAACACGGAGTTTTTCTACAGGTTTCCCAATTGATTTCGAAAATCCATTTGATGACTATTGGATACAAGTTGCTATTGACTTTAATAATAATAACATTTTTGAAGGAAGTGAATTTATGCGGAATAATGAAACATTTACAAATAATATTACAAATCATAACATTACAGTTAACAACTTACCAAACTTCGATACTAAAGTTAAAGTACTCATTACAAATGTTACTGATTTAAACGGAGTGGTAATAGGTGAGGTCAACCTACCAACAATACAATATATCTTTGGTTGTAACAATAGTTGTAATCTAATAACCGACATTTATAATACAGGCTATGTAAATCAGACCCCATCAGTAAATTCAGGTAATATTGATATAAATATTGAAAAAGAGATAGAAATTTGTGCAGGTAGTTACTATTGTATCGATTATGAGATTAATGCACCCGCCTTTGTAAATGTAAATATTAACGGTGATAAATTTTCAAAGTACATCACTCAATCTGGAACAACAAATATTGGTCAGTTTTGCTGGCAGCCTACAATTGATGATTTGGGAATTCATAATTTTTCAATTCTTGCCTCTGACGAACATCCTGTTCAACCACTTTTCGACATTGAACAGTTGACTGTTAATGTAAAAACTTACAGCACTTTTGGTTGCCGTTGCGCAAATGAATATCCTGAAAAAATAGTATCTTTAAATAATTCCATATCAAGCGGACATTATGTTGCTTTAGAAGATTTAGAAAGCTCAGGAAACTTGTATAGTTCAGCAGATGTGATATTCAAAGGTGGTGAATCCGTAAATCTGAAGAACGGATTTTATGCACCAGCTTCGACTAATTTTGAGTCTTATATCGCTAACTGTCCTGATCTCCCTGAACCAAACAGAGAAGGCCCCTAAATCAGATTTTCAATATAATTGACAATAATTTTAAAAAGTGGCGTGTGAGCCGCCCTATAACAAAAGCTCAAACACCATGCGGGTTCACTTTGTAATTGAAAATTCAAACATCTAACTTATGACAGTCGGTTTGCGAAGTTTAAAGCTTCGACAATCCGCACGGTGTTTAGCCAAATCGTTGTATGCCATTTGAGAGCAACCTTATCGGAAATTAAGCAACATAGAATTATAATTATCTTTAACTGTTTGAATAATTAAAGTCTTATCCGAATTCAAGCCTTCAATATCATCTATTTTATTAAATTCTCTCATATTGGAATTTCCCCACAAACTGAATTCAATAATTATTGGAGTTAAACGAATCCCTTTTTCCGTTAACAAATAAATATTTTCTTTTTTATTTTCGGGCACTTTTGTTTTGAAAATGAGTTTATATGATTCCAATAATTTTAATCGTGCAGATAAAATACTCGGAGCAATCCTTTCATCTGAATCAGAAATTTCCTTGAAAGTCTTTTTATGATTAACAAGCATATCTCTAATGATTAACAAAGACCATTTATCACCTACTACATCTAATGTCGATGAGATTGGACAGCCAGAACGAAATTCTTTTTTCATTTTTTACAAATTATCACTATCAATTCGATAGTAATTATTATTTTTGCTTTTAATTCGATAGCAAAAATACAAAATTTAAATATAAATTATGTTAGCAGGACACTTTACAACAGCATTAATAGCGAAACAAAAATTCCCAAAAGGAGCCTTACTTTATTTTTTAATCATATCACAATTACAGGATTTATTGTGGTTTACCTTTCATTATTTAGGACTTGAAACTACTGACCCAAGTGATGCTTTTGATGCAACCCTAAGTAATATGGCTGTTGATATGCTATACAGTCACGATATAATGCCTCTATTAATTTGGTTACCTCTTGTATTTGTTATTGGAAAATTATTATTTAAAAGCACACAAATAGGACTGGTTAGTATGGCTTTAGTGTTAATTCATTTTTTGTTAGATTTCTTTTCTGGCCATATGCATCATCTGTTTGGAGCAGACACAATGGAAGCTGGTCTTGGTTTGTATGCATCTAATCCTTATTTAGCCATTTTAATAGAAGCTTTATTTAGTTTTGGTGCTATGTGGTATTTCTTTAGAGAAGAAGCAAAAAAAGGAATTATTAGAACTACAAAAAATAGAATTGCAATTATTTCTGTTTTCGCTTATGGAATTATTTTTATGTTACTAATCGCTACAAAATCTTTTAGAGAGTTATTTGGTATTCCAGCATTTGATTTAGGATTTAATACCAATATGCCTACGCTAATTTTTACATACGGTGCAATGCTTTATTTCTTAAATTACTTTGTCCCGAAGTTTACGCTTGACAAAAAATAATAAGGTAATGATTGAAGAAATATTAAATTTTATTAAGGAATTAAAAATTCGGAACGAATCCTTGTTTTATTTTGGTTTGTTCTGCTTATTTCTTTCAATAATTTGTATCGTTTTAACCAAACTTACAACTACCCAAGTTCACGGAGTAAACGCTTGGTTTAAGCCCTTTAAATTTGCTATTTCAATAGGTTTATTTGCTTGGACAATGGCTTGGTATTGCCATTATTTATCAAATTTCAATCCAACACCTTTCAATTGGACTGTAATCATTCTGTTTGGTTTTGAACTTGCTTATATTACTTTTCAAGCCTCTAAAGGGCAATTATCACACTTCAACTTTAACACACCACTTTATGCTATATTATATTCGTTAATGGGTTTAGCGGCCGTAATTGTTACACTCTATACGGCTTATATTGGCTTTCTCTTTTTTACACAATCCTTTCCAAATTTGCCAAGTCATTATATTTGGGCTATTCGTTTGGGTATATTTATTTTTGTTGTTTTTTCATTTGAAGGCGCTTTAATGAGTTCTCAGATGAGCCATAGCATTGGTGCAATAAATGATAACTCTAATTGGTGGATTATAGGTTGGAGCAAAACTGTAGGCGATTTAAGAGTTTCGCACTTTATAGGAATGCACGCTTTACAGTTACTTCCATTGCTTTCTTTTTATATATTTAAAAACACAAAAGCGACTATCATTATATCATTGCTTTACGCAGTTCTTGCTACTACAACTTTAGTTCAAGCTTTAAAAGGGAAACCTATTTTTACGCAAAACGAACAAAAGGAATCGGAATAAAAACGGCATGCAGTAATGCATAAATGCAACAGCGGTTATGCGTATACTCAAACAGTTATTACATTTAATTAATTATCTTGCCAACCGAAAGTTAAGTGCGTTTTAAGCCGCTACTGCTCTTTGATAAGATGGGATTTTGCACACTCAAGGAATCATAAAACCAAACCGAAATAGAAAATTGTTTCAAGTCAAAAATTTCGTGGTGCGGAATTTCGATGTACGAACCTTTGCCGGTAAACCACATTGTCGACGATGGTTTATTGAAACGATCTTTTATATCAATTACTTCACCTTGTACTTCGCCGTATAACTCATGTTTGCCTTGGTCGGTCGTATCACCATCTAAAGGATAATAAGCCACTAAGCCAATTAACGAAGTGATTTTTTTGTTGAGCCTGCATGTGCCCGAACATCAAAAAAAACACTCCAATAAATACTATACGATCTGCCAAACTGTATATTTATACTTTAAAGAAAAAAAATTACTGCTAAATTACTGCTGAACAACTAACGAATGTCAATGAAATATTATTCTGAATGGCGGAGTAGTTTATTTTATTTTATGGAAAGTACTGTTTTATAGGATACAGATTCAGCAAAAAAATGAATGGTATTTACAACTTTATAGTAACTTTTAAGTTACCTTTGTTTTGTGGATGAAAAGGTTAGAGTAGTAGTTGTTTACAAACATTATTTTGAAGATTTTTTGAAAAAGCAACCTATAAAAGTTCAAGACAAAATTTTCAAGATTATTGAAATTATCGAGACTTACCAAAGAGTTCCAAAAACGTATTTAAAAGCAATTGTCGGAACTGATGGACTTTTTGAAGCAAGAATAAAACTTGGCTCAAACATTTGGAGGGTATTTTGCTTTTTTGATAAAGGGAATCTTGTGATTTTATTGAATGGGTTTACTAAAAAGAGTCAGAAAACTCCAAAACAAGAGATTGACAAAGCCAAACGATTAATGACCCAATATTTTGATGACAAAAGAAAAAAAGGGAAAGATGAAAGTTAAAACATGGAGTAAAATAAAAAATGATGTCTATGGTAAAAAGGGGACTGAAAGGCGTGACCAGTTGGACAGAGATTTTGAATCTTTTAAGATTGGTTTACTGCTTAGAAAAGCCCGGGAAGAAAAGAACTTAACTCAGGAACAGCTTGGAACATTAATTGACAAAAAGAGAACTTATATTTCAAGAGTTGAGAATAATGGAAGTAATTTGACACTAAAGACCTTATTTGATATTGTAGAAAAAGGACTTGGAGGAAAAGTAAACATCTCAATTAAACTATAGTTATTTTTGATATGCGAAATAGTCTACTCGACGAGATTTGCAATTTCGCTGCATCTTTATATAAAATAACAAAAGCAAGCATTTACAATATGATCAGTTTTCAAAATGCATTTCGATAAACCAATAATTTATCGAAATAATGAGCCATAGAATTAGTTTGAAAAGTTGAGATATATTAACGTATTTTACGGTTTCAAACGGTAAATAATTGCATGTTTTAATATTTATTTGGTAAGTATGCGGAAGGTATTGATATATAAATGTTGAACAAAATTTAAATACATAATTAATTAATAATGATTGTTTTGCAATAATTTTACAATTATTTTTGATTCAAT
>ENA-ORXT01004941-ORXT01004941.1-marine-metagenome-genome-assembly--contig:-NODE-4941-length-13398-cov-4.056752_pt1 | contig 13398 bp, 8 predicted proteins | sample MGYA00237868_ERZ511482 | MGnify/ENA metagenome assembly ERZ511482 | reverse complement strand
TTGTTCAGTCCGCGGAATTCTTCGCCAACGAGGTAGCCCCGCGTCTGTCCCTGCTCACCGTACATGAGGTGAGCGGCGACGTAGCCTTTCTGTCCCATCTTACCGTAAATACCGGCGGTGGTGACGTGGTTATCTGCCAGTCCATTGTCCGTAGGCAGGTGCTTAGGCACGACGAAAAGGCTGACGCCCTTCATGCCCCTGGGGCCGCCTTTCTTGCGGGCCAGCAGCAGGTGGACGACGTTCTCCGTTGCGTTGTGGTCACCGCCGGAGATGTAGATTTTTTGTCCTTTGATGGCGTAGCTGCCATCGCCCAGGTCTTCGTAGGAGGTGGTGATGTCGGAGAGGGAAGAGCCCGCCTGTGGCTCCGTCAGGGCCATGGTTCCCTGCCATTCACCGGCGGCCATTTTCTCGAGGTAAGTGGCTTTCAGTTCATCCGATCCGAAGTTCAGAATCAGGTTAGCAGCCCCGGTGGTGAGGAAGCTGTAAGCCGCCATATTTCCGTTGGCTGCCTGAAAAATCAGGCCGGCAGCGTTCAGAATAACGGTTGGCATTTGCTGGCCGTTATCTTCATAGGGCCAGGCGGCGTTGAGCCAACCGGCAGCGCCCATGGCCCGCATCGCCTCTCCTACCTCAGGTAAAACGTGTACTTCTCCGTTTTCGTAGTAGGCCTTCTTTTTATCCATTTCCCGGTAGTAGGGAAACAGGTATTTATCCGAGAGCTCCTTAGCGGCATCAAGGGTCATTTCGGTCGCTTCATGATCGAAAGCTTCGTGCGCTTCAAAGGAGCGGATTTTTTTCAGATCCAACACTTCATTCAGGATAAAACGAAGGTTACGGGTGGAGATGTATTGCATGATTATTTCGTTGGGGCGGTGAAGATAGGGAGGAGTTAGCGAATTTTCGCTGGAAGGGTAAAGTTTTAGGGGGCGCGGACGCGGGTGCAGGGGGGGCTCGGGGATTAGAATGATAGGATTTTAGGATGGTAGAATTTTCTCTCTAAGAAATTCTATAATTCTCTCATTTTATAATTCTAATCTCCGCTGAAGAGAAATAGCTTACCGCCAATTACCTCACAAAAGAGGATTAGAATGATAGAATTTTTAGGATGGTAGAATTGATAGTCCTAACATTCTAATATTCGATCACCAATAATTTTAAAACAAATTTGGTGATAAATTAAAAATAAACTACATTAGCAACACTAAACAGCAGAAATGAAAAAAGAGAATCTATCCTTTAGCATCATTGGATGCGCCATGCGGGTACATACTGAATTAGGCCCAGGCTATCAGGAAAAAATTTATCATCGTGCCTTAGAAATTGAATTTCGGCATTCAAGAATAGCCTTTGAATCAGAAAAGCAAATGGACATTTTTTATCGAGACGAACCTGTTGGCTCCCGACGAGCGGATTTTTTCTTAGAAGAACAAGTCATGTTGGAGATCAAAGCTATCCGAGAGATTTCAGATGCCGATATGATCCAGTTAAACAACTATACAAAAATGGTAAATATGCCCTTTGGCCTACTCATCAATTTTGGTGGACCAAGTTTGCAGTACAAGAAAGTTTTCAACCTGGAGCATCCTTTAAATGTGGCTTGGAGGGCGAATAATCCTAATAGGCGGTTGGCGGGATGAAAAAAATAAGGAGATTAGAATGATATGATTAAAAGGATAGTAGAATTTATCGGCTCACAAAATTCTATCATTCTTTCATCCTATAATTCTAATCCCCCCGGCCATCAACGACGCCCCCCTCACTCCACCACCCCCACCCTCACCCCATCCAGCACCATCCCTGGCTGAGAATTCCCACCATTCCAGAAGGAAACGACGACCTGGTCTGCTCCGTCATCGGGTACCTTAGCGTCGATGTGGATAGAACGTCGCCAGTCGTGGTTGAGGACGCGGTGCATGCGGATCATCCGGCGTTTGACTTCGACGCCCTTGCGGCGGAAGGCGATGATCATCTGGGCGGAGTTGTGGCGGTTACCGCGCGGCTGATCGATCTTTACGTCGACGGAAGCCCGAATCCAGGTACCGGGCGGGAGATCGATGTCTGCCGCCAGATCGGGACTGATCTGTTTTTTGCCCACCAGGCAGAGTGCTCCGTTGCCGTCAATGGGAGTAAGACCACAGGCTTCGGTGGATTCGTCTTCGAAGTCGTTTTCGTAAAGCAGCTGACTGATGCTTCCCTCGCCGGGGAAAAACTCTGGCGTGTCCAGTGCTAAGCGATCGTCGTAATTTTTGTCGAAGGTGTAGAGCGTTCGCCAGAAGTAGGTTTCCGTCATCTGCTCCGTCAGGAAGAGCCCACCCCGGTGGGCCTGGTGGGTGAACCAGAGGTTGTGCCAGGTAAAGAGGAGTAAGCATGCTCCCACGAGAACGGCAAGGGCTTTACGGACGAGCCCTCCTTGCCTTTTGACCTCACTTTGCACCTGCGTTTGCGCCGCATTTTGCCAACCAAATGCCCAGGCAAGAAAGGCTGCCAGCGGAAAAGAGAGCGTCACGTAAGCCTGCACCATCGTCCGCTGCCCGAGGCTGCCGCCATACCACCAGACACTCCAGGCGAAAGCAATGTAAATGAAAAGTGCCACATGCAGGAAGGTTGGGAAGAAAAGGTCTCTGCGCTGAAAGATGAGCGGAATAAAGCCCAGAACCCCGAAAATCATCAATGGCGTATACACCAGCCAACCCGCTTTATAACTGAACAATCCATGATGAATGTGTGCTTTAAGCCAGTCAAAGCCCTGGTCCTGGTAACTGTACACCAGCCAGTCGCCACTGACGTATTTCCAGTAGAACAGCTGTAAAGAACCGATCATCAGGGTAATCGCCGCAGCGGCCAGTAACTTGCTCCAATGCTTCCCGAGGTACGCCAGCCGCTCCTGAATCGCGCCCTTTTTCGTCAGGTCCAGCCCCCACATAACCGGCAACAGCGACGCAATAATTTCCGTTGGCCGGGTGAGTGCCATCAGGCCGATACAGCCGCCAATAAGCAGTGCTCCCCGCCAGCTTGCTTTGGTATAAAACCGATGGGTCGTCAGCAAAAGCAGCGCATAAAGGGTAAAGACGTTGTTGTGCGTCATCGCACCGTCGATGGCTGAATAATTCAGGTAATTCGTACCAATGGCAATGCACAGCAGCGTGAGGGCGATTGCTTCCTCCCGGAAATAAAAACGTAGCAATACCATCAGCCAGTACAGCCCTAAAAAGCTGATGATCAGGCTGCCCATTGAGATCATGAACTGATAGGGAAAGGAAAAGCCGTCAGCAGGGTAAGCCTCACTCATACCGGCCCAACCATGTGCAAGAGTAAAAAACGGCAAGTAGGACAGGGATTGACCGAGGCTGTACTTCATCACCTTATTACCGCTCTCGTGGGTAAATACCTGATAGGGATCGCTGGTGGGGCGGTAGTCTTTGATCACCTCGTCCAGAAACTTCACCTCCTTCAGATCCTGGTAAATAAAAGCCGCGGGCAGGTACATGTAGTAGCCGCTCACATCATAACTAATGGTCGCTTCCGCCCCCGCCTGCTGCCACTTAGGGTAGTAGCAGAAATGTACCAGCCCGATGAAGAGGTAACAGGCGAACAAGGCGATGGAGGCGGGGCGCATGGGGGCGAAGATAGGGAATGGGAGAATGAGAGAATGGGAGAATGGCGGAATGGGAGAATGAGAGAATGAGAGAATGGAAGAATGGCGGAATGAGAGAATGGGAGAATGGTGGAATGAGAGAATGGGAGAATGGCGGAATGGGAGAATGGCGGAGTGGGAGAATGAGAGAATGGCGGAATGAGAGAATGGCGGAGTGGGAGAATGAGAGAATGGCGGAATGAGAGAATGGAGGAAAATTGAATCTGTGAGCGGTACCGGGAGAGTTGAATTTTATAGGATGGGAAGCCATACCTTTAGGCACGAATAAAGAGCCAAGAACTGCACCGAAGGGCGCGATTGTAGATGTTTTAGCTCTTGATTTGCGTACCTAGAATATCTACCATGCGCTACCTCACTTTCTTCGTTTGCCTGCTACTCTTAAGCTGCGGGCAGGATAATTCTGCCCGTCCCGATATTCACCGGGGCTGGGAACACTACGGCGGGGACCCGGGCCTGAATCATTACAGCTCCTCCACCCAGCTGGACACTAGCAACGTCGCGCTGCTGCAACCGCTCTGGACGTACCATTCCGGGGACGCCGACACCGCTAAACACAGCCAGATACAGTGTAACCCCATCATAGTTGACGGTGTCCTTTTCGGGGTAACCCCCCAGATGCGCCTCTTCGCTGCAGACGCCCTGACCGGTGAGGAAAAATGGGTCTTTAATCCGCAGGCTGACACCCTGGGGGGCTTTGATAAAAAGCGACAGCACGGGCTCATCAACAGCCGCGGACTGACCCACTGGAAAGGAGATGGGGAAACCCGGCTGTTCTTCACCGCCGGCTCCCTCACTTACGCGTTGGATGCAGCGACGGGGCAGCCCATCCGTACCTTCGGCACGGAAGGATTCGTGGATCTGCACAAAGGCCTGGGCCGGAACGTGGACGACATCGTCGTACTGGCTACTTCACCCGGCATTATCTTCGAAGACCTGCTCATTATGGGTACCCGGGTAGACGAATCCCTGCCCGCAGCGCCGGGCCACATCCGGGCCTACGACGTCCGCAGCGGAGAAATTCGTTGGCTGTTTAAAACCATTCCCGGGCCAACGGATGAAGGCTTTGATACCTGGGACAACAAATCCGCCTGGGAATATACCGGCGGCGCGAATGCCTGGTCGGGCTTCAGCCTCGATCCCGAACGAGGAACGGTTTACTGCGGCACGGGATCGGCCTCCTATGATTTTTACGGTGGAAACCGGCCGGGCAAGAACCTCTACGCCAACTGCATCCTTGCCCTCGACGCCGCTACGGGTGAGCGTAAATGGCACTACCAAACGGTTCACCACGATGTTTGGGATAAAGACCACCCCACCCCGCCCGTGCTGGCGACCATTCGCCACGAGGGCGAGGAAGTAGACGCCGTCGTGCAACCCACCAAAAATGGTTACCTCTTTGTGCTCAACCGGGATACCGGGGAGCCGATTTTCCCGGTTACCGAAGTTCCCGTCCCGACACAAATCGGTCTGCCGGGCGAAGCCCTCGAGGCTACCCAGCCCATACCGGATAAGCCCGCACCCTTCGCCCGCCAGGCTGTTGGGCCCGAAGACATTAATCCCTACCTGAGCGAAGAACACACTGCCGCCATTCGGGACATCTACGCTAATTCCCGTTACGGCAACCTTTACCTGCCGCCAGCGGAGAAACCGCTTATCCTGTTACCGGGTTACGATGGCGGTGCGGAATGGGGCGGACCAGCCTTTGACCCCAAAACAGGTATGCTCTACGTCAACGCCAACCAGATGGCCTGGGTGATGACCATGAAAAAAGTCGAATGGACGGAGCCCGGTCCGGAAACCTGGGCCAGGGCAGGAGAACGCCTCTACGGCCGCTATTGCCAAACCTGCCATGGTGAAGACCTGGCGGGCCAGGGCAACAACCCAACGCTGATCAACATCGGCGAACGATACGACACCCCCACCCTGGCGAACCTCTTGCGCGCCGGCCGACGCATGATGCCGGCCTTCGGCCAGCTCAAAGACGAAGAAGTCTCCGCCATCGCCAGTTTCGTGCTGGAGCAAGAGGCTGCCGGGAAGACTAATTTCTCCCTCAAACCCCTCTCTCCGGAAGAAGACCCCACTTTCCTCCCCTGGAAAATGGATGGCTACAAGAAATTCCTGGCGCCCGACGGCAAACCCGCCATCTCTCCGCCATGGGGGACGCTGACGGCCATCAACCTCAACACCGGCGAGCACGTCTGGCAAATCCCCTTCGGAGAGTACGAAGACTACAAAGCGAAGGGCATCCCCGTTACCGGAACGGAGAACTACGGTGGGCCCATCGTCACCGCTGGCGGGCTCCTCTTCATCGCCGCCACCGGCGACCGGATGTTTAAAGCCTACAATAAGCGGACGGGTGAGTTACTCTGGGAATATGAGCTTCCGGCAGCGGGCTTCGCGACTCCGGCGATGTACGAGATCGACGGGAGACAGATTGTGGTGATTGCCTGCGGGGGCGGTAAACTGAATACTTTGGCGGGGGATGGGTATGTGGCGTTTGCTTTGCCGGAATGAGGGAAGGGGAGAATGGGTGAATGAGGGAATGGGTGAATGAGGGAATGGGTGAATGAGGGAATGATGTACTACCGCTAATCAGTCTCCTTTTAGCATCATATTCGCTCTTTCAACGTCGCCAAAACCGCCGCCCGTTCCTCCGGCGTATTCGCATTAGCGATCGGGCTTTCGTCTTCGATTTCAAGGAGGGCGACGTCGCTGTTGATGAGCATCTTGCGGGGGCAGGCCCGGCCGAGGCTCAGGAATTGCAGCAGGCGGGAATAGGCTCTTGGCTCGTAGATGGCGACGAGGGGTTCCGGAAAAGGTTTGCTGATGCCCTTGATGGCCGTGGCGAATTTACGGGAGTCGCGGGCAGAGATCAGGGCCTGAAGGGTGTCGGCTTCGAGGAGGGGGAGATCGCAGGCGAGGACGAGCCAGGCGCTGTCCGGCACTGTCAGAAAGGCAGTGCAGATGGCGCCCATGGGGCCCATACCGGCGAAGCGATCGGCGATTTGGGGGACACCAGATTGGGATGAATTTGCTTTTGCAGCAACGGATAAGTGGGGTTCAAGACCGCATTGCCGACACAGGGCGATCATTCTTTGCAGTTCGCTGGTTTCCTGGCGGTACACGAGCTGGCCTTTATCAGTGCCCATGCGGGAGCTTTTGCCGCCGGCAAGGATGAGGGCTTTGAGTGGTGGTCGGTGGGCGGCGGCTTCCGTCCGGAGGAGGGGGAGCAACAGATCATGGCTGTCTTCGAGCTTCCCTTGCACCCGCACGTTCGGCAAGCTCAGTGACCACGGTCCCTCGGCCCCTCCTGAGCTTGTCGAAGGGCCCAAATATTCCTGTAGCCAGTCGGGTATTTCTTCCGCACCAGGGCAAAAAATCACCGCAGCTACGTCCGTAAGTTGTTCTTTTCTACGCTCTAGGGTTCCCGCCTTTTTCGGGTCAACAAACACAATCTGCCGTGCCGCCGGATAGTGATTGCCGTTTACCAGCACGAGGTCGTAGTCCTTTCCGAGCAGTTGATCGTCGTATTCATTCCAACCGGAAGGGCTACCGTTCATAACCTTCTCCCCCACCCGATGGGCATCGTGGTCGGGCAGCTCGCCGTGCTTTCCGGTGATAGCAAGCACCCGAAAAGAATCGCTCAATTGCGGCAACAATTCTTGCAGCAGACCATCAATCCGGGCACAGGTAGTGCCCAGCAGGGCAAATTCCGCACGGCCATAAAGCCCTAGTTTCGGGCGGTTGAGTTTGGGGTGCTTAGTGTGGAGCGGATCGGTCATAATGGCGATTATCTGAAAGGGTAACATTTTAGGGCAATAGTTGGGTTCAGGGGCGCTAAACGCAGGTGCAGTGGAAGGTAAAAACAGCAGCGTTTTAAAACCGTAGCAGCCGAAACACTTCCCCCTCCGCAAATTCGTCCTGCTCCGGCGGCAGCTCTAAAAAGCCGTCGGAACGTAATAAACTCGCGGCGTCACCCGAGCCCGCGTGGGGTGTGGGTGTAGCGAGCAGGCAGCCACTTTCGGGATCAGAACGTAGGGAAACCAGCTGAAATAAGGTCAGCGATGGCTTGAAGGTAACTGCCTCCGTCAAGGCAGCAAATTCGGGCGGAGACTCCTTTAGCCCCAGGCGTCGCCGCAGGAAAGGCATCACCATCCCCAACGTACAGTTTACGCCAGAGATCGGATTTCCCGGTAGCCCGAACACCATCGTATCCCGCAGCCTGCCCACCCATAGCGGTTTGCCGGGCCGTTGGGCCACACCGTGAAAGAGCTTTTCTACGCCAAGGTCCGCCAGTATCCCTGGCACATAGTCCAGCTTACCCTTAGATACGCCGCCGCTGAGGATGACCAGCTCATGGTTGCTAACGATGTCCGCGAGAGACGCCCGGAGGGTATCCGGCTCATCCGGCAAATGATGCATCGCCGGCTTGATGCCCAGTCCGGAGAGCAATTCCCGATGCTGGTACAGATTAGACATTCTGATCTGATGCGGAAGTGGTTTGGCGCTCACCTCCACCAGCTCATTGCCCGTGGCAATGATGGCCGTCCGCGGCAGCGCGCTCACCTCCACTTCAGCGTAGCCACAGGTAGCCAGCATCCCGATCTCCGCAAAGCCAATACGCCGGCCGGGAGTGGCTAACGCCACACCTTCGGCAATATCTTTTCCTCTGAAGTGAATGCTATTCCCGTCTTTAATCCCCTCCGGCAGGTAAAAACCTCCGTTCTCCGCCCGCAAATCTTCGTAGCGAATAACGGTCGTAGCCCCGGCAGGTAGGGCCGCGCCGGTCATGATCTCAATACAACTGCCGGGCTCAGTCAAGGGCCGAGGACTTTGCCCCGCTGCCTGCATCCAGGCGACGGGGAAGAAGCGCTGCCCGGTGGCGTAGGCAGCGTGGTTAATACAAATACCATCCATCGCTACGCGGTGGAAAGGAGGCTGGTCGCGATCGGCCAGCAAGGTTTGACGGAGGACCCGTCCGGCGACGCGGTCCTGGGGTATCGATTCGGTTCCCCAGTCAGGGTTCTGTTGGGCCAGTATGGCCGTTGCTTTGGTGTGAGAAATGAGCATGGGGCTAAGGTAAAGAGGGAATCTTGATTCTCAATTCTTGATTCTCGATTTTAGATTTGGCTGCCGCGAGCGATATGCGATATAATCAACCCCTCACCATCAAACTCCAAACAGAACGAAAAATTTAACGCCATGGACTGTCCCTAGTCCCGACACAGGGACGGGTCAGCTCCTTAGCGAGGTACGCTAGAGCCGCGTAGCGGGCGATGGAGTGCCTCGCATACGAAAGCGGGAGACTCAATTTTTGATTTAACGACCATGGAGGGGGAAGGCTTTTGCGGCCGCGCTCCATCAAAAACGGGCCGCTGGCATATGCCAACGGCCCGACTATCACACACATTCATTCACAATTCTTGTTGTAATCTCGGTCACATCAGGTAACCGGGAATACTTTACGGGGAGATAACTTTAGGATAAATAGATATCGACCTGAAGTGACCGAGCTGGTCTTTACCAGAGGGAACACTATCGGAGAGGAAACGACCTCTTGCATTCAAAAGGATTTTAGCAAGTTTATTAGCACGCTTGCTATGGTGAACAAACCCATTTGCCTCCCGGGATGTTTGGTAGGTGTCAGAGAATAACGTAGCGCTAACAATTCTTCCTCTGAAATTGGGTTATTCTTAACGATATCCTAAGCCTTTCCCCCATAATGCCCATTCTGTTTATCTTCGCCTAAGTATGTTGAACAAGACACTCGCCGGTTTTTTTGCCTTTTTCCTTGGCATGTTTGGAGTCCACTATTTCTATATCGGGAAGTGGTGGAAAGGAGTGCTGCAGATGGGGGCGTTCTGGCTATTCATTTTACTTGCTCAGGAATCAGGAGAACCATTCTTCGGTATGCTCATCGCCATTACCGTTCTCTCGGCCATCATTACGGGCATAACCTGGTGGGCAATGCCCGAGCATAAGTGGAAAAAGAAATATGATCCGGAATCTCTCGCCGGTGAAGAAGGCTTCGGTGTCATGGGCTTGCCCGCCCCGAGCCACAGTACAAAGTCACTGAAAGCCGAAGGCATTCGCTACTACCGCAGTGCGGACTACGACCTTGCCATCGAGGCCTTCCTCGAAGCCGCCGATGCTGACATTGCCGACCCCGGCACCCACTTCAACCTTGCCTGTTCCTACGCGCAGCTTGGGCAGTATCCCGAATCAATGCGCCATCTTGAGCTATCCGTCACCTTCGGACTACCGAAGCCCGAGCGCATCGAAAAACACCCCGCTCTGGCGGCCATGCGCAAGCAATCAGCCTTTAAGAGTTTTAAACAAAACAACTACCGGCGGCTTAACCTCATCGAGGTGGTACCTAAAGAGAAGGTACCTGCTCCACCAAAAGAAGAAACACTGGAAGACTTCGCTGCTCCGCCGCCCATTGCCACAAATGCGCCGCCACGGGAAGCCTTTTCAGCGGATACACCATCACCGAAGCCAGACTTACTGGAGCAAATTACCCGGCTGAGGGAACTACACGATGCAGGCGTTCTGACGCAGTTGGAATACCAGAAACAAAAGGAACGGTTGTTGGGGTAAATTTGAGGGTGATCATTCCGGTCCACCTTGTACTTATACTTATGTACTTGGAAGCTAGAAATCCCTTCGAGTGCCAGAAGGCCCTCCTTACTTGTACTTATACTTATGTACGCGGAGTCTTAAAAGCCATATCCCTGTCCCACAGCCTACACTCTTCCAATGTGTGCATACTCAACTGTAATAAGGAGCGGATTCAACACATCTAAACTCCGAAACCAGCACCCAGCGGACAGCATTCAGGCTGTATTGAACTGTATGCTGTCCGCTTTATGCTGTATGCTGAATACTGAAACTCTTGTTAATCTAGATTAACCTGGCACTTGGTTGTGGATTTGATTACACACTCTCACTCACTAATCCTCCCACTCCGTTATCTTAGCCCCATGCATTGGAAACTTTATCTTCTCCTCCTCTTCGTCCTGCCTTTTTCCCTATCCGCCCAGGGCCTCGCCGGTGCCAAAAACCTCGACCGTGCAGTACTGCTGCACGTCGGGTACGGACCTATCTCCAGCGGAGGCGACCTGGGTAACCGCTTCGGCAACGGGTTTTCATTGGACGGAGGCCTTAGCTGGCTACCGGCCAACTCCAACATGGAGATCGGCTTTCGGGTCCAGTTTGGTTTTGGTGACCAGGTAAAAGAAGACGTACTGGCGGGCCTGCGAACCAGCAACGGCTTCATCATCGGGAACCAACGCGAACCGGCCGACATTCAATTACGACAGCGGCAGATCTTCCTTGGTCCAGCATTAGGCTATACTTTACGTATTGGCAAAAATCAGCGGGCGGGCATCCACCTTAAAACGAGTGTGGGTTATTTCTTTCACCGAATCCGCTTCCAGGAAGATGCCATTCAAAGTGTGGCGCAAATTGCCGATGAGCTCAGTGCTGGCTACGACCGGCTTACGGGTGGTCCGGCCATTCATCAATTCATCGGTTACCAGCAGCTGGCTTTTGACCGGAGGCTCAATTTCTACCTCGGTGCTGAAGCCATGGCGGGCTTTACCAGGGGCTTGCGCACCTTCGATATCCCCAGTGGGGCTCCACCTTCTTCCGATGGCAGAACAGACATCGTACTGGGCCTGAAGGCCGGCCTCATCATTCCCTTTTACTTCGGTGAAGGGCGGGAGATTTTCTATAAATGATGGACGGCCTCCCCGCCAGACAGCTCACAATATGCCCCTTCTTTACCGTCTTGGAACTTCCCTTTACCACACCGCCATCCGACTGGCGGCAGCGACGGGGAACCCCAAAGCAAAGGCCTGGGTAAACGGAAGAAAACAGGCAAATCCCCTACCCGACCGGTTGCAGCCCGGCCAGCGCAAAGCACACGAAAAACTGATATGGGTCCACTGCGCCAGCCTCGGAGAATGGGAACAGGGGCGGCCAGTAGTCGAGGCACTGTGCGCGGCGAACCCGGATTACAGATCAGTCCTGACTTTCTACAGCCCCAGCGGCTACGAGCGTTGTAAGGATAGCGAGGTAGTTGACTTTGTCACGTACCTGCCCGCTGACAGTCCCAAAAATGCCGACAGCTGGCAACGGGAATTACGGCCCGATCTGGCCATTTTCGTTAAGTACGAATTCTGGTATTATCACCTTGAAGCCCTGGCCAGCTACGGGGTGCCCACCTTTTTGGTGGCGGCCAGTTTCCGGGCGGATCAGCGATTCTTCCGTAGATCAGGTAGCTGGTGGCGTGGAGTACTGCAATTATTTACGGGCATCATTACCCAGACGGCTGCGGACGCCAGTTTGCTGACGAATCGGGGCGGTGTTCCGACCCAAAAAGTTCGGGTGGGCGGAGACCCGCGCATGGACCGGACGCTGGCCCTGGCGGCGGGCCCCTTCAGCGATCCGCTGCTACGGGCGTTTACGGACCACGAGGGGCCAACGATCATCGCCGGGTCGGTATGGCCCGACGACCTGAAGGCGCTGGCCATCGCCTGGGAGGGCATGCCTGATTCCGTGCGGATTGTGCTGGCACCCCACGAGCTGCACGAGCAGGAGCTGGCGCGGACGCAGGTGCAATGGAACGCTAAACGGTACACCACCTCCCGAACCGAAGACCTCAGCAACGCACGCGTGCTTTTGCTCGACACCATCGGCATCCTCAGCAGGGCCTATCGTTTCGGAGACATTGCTTACATCGGCGGTGCCTTCCGCACCGGCCTTCACAACACGCTCGAGCCGCTGGCCTACGGCTTGCCTGCCGTATTCGGACCCCACCATCAAAAATTTCCCGAAGCCGCCGCCGCTATTGCCGCCGGCGGAGCAACCGCCGTCACCTCCGGCGGAGAACTCAGAGAAGTATTCCGTAAATTACTTGACGACGATAAACGCGCCGCAGCTTCCACCGCCCAACAAGAGCTCGCTTTGGCAAACAAGGGCGCGGGCGCGCGTACCGCCCGGATCATAAACGAATGGATGAATGACTGAGCCGATCCTACATTGCTTTTTTGCTACTTTTCGCTGCACCTGCGGAATCGCCCTCCTCCTTACGCTTCCCTTCAGCGGCCTGACCGCACAATCCGACAGCCCCGAAGAAAGCGTGGAACGGGCCTTTGAGAAAGGCAATCTGATGGTTGCCATCTCTGCCATCAGCTGGCGCCATGGCCTGTGCATGGCTGCGGCTCAAATACAGACCGGAAATTCCGTAAGCCTGAACCTGAGCCTGAGCGCCCGCCATACCTACGCTTTCATTGCAACCTCACGGCATGAATCAACCGACGTTGACCTTTATCTTCGGGACGAAGAAGGCAACCTCATCGCCAGCGATACCGAGGCCGACGGCACTCCCGTCCTTGAGTTTCGGGTCCCCGCCAGCGGGCAATACCAACTCCAGCTTCACGTCCCGGCCGCCAACCAGGGCAGCAATTATGTAGCCCTCAGCCTGCTGCAAAGCAACGGCCGGCAAATCATCGAAAACGAATACCGCGAGCTTAACGCGCGCTTTTTCGCCACCAGTAATGACATCATGGACAGCTACCCCAACGTGCGCTGGCGCGATGCTCCTAACCAATGGTGTCTCTTTGGCTTCTCCCTCGCCTCCAGAGAAGGCCATACCTTTCAGCGACTATGGATTGAGCAGGGCCAACATTATTTTGCCGCTGCCGGAAGCCGGTCTTATCAAAACATTGACCTATATT
>ENA-ORXT01004940-ORXT01004940.1-marine-metagenome-genome-assembly--contig:-NODE-4940-length-13402-cov-5.166379_pt1 | contig 13402 bp, 9 predicted proteins | sample MGYA00237868_ERZ511482 | MGnify/ENA metagenome assembly ERZ511482 | reverse complement strand
TTCTGGTGGCCCGTTTCCTTGAACATGTCATCGAGCTGCCGCTGCATCCGTTCCCAAATGCCGAAACCGTACGGTTTAATGACCATACAGCCGCGAACGGCCGAGTTGCTGGCCAGGTTGGCGTTCTTCACAATGTCCAGATACCACTGGCTGTAATCTTCTTCTCTGGGGGTAACCGCGCTGGCCATATCTGAACTATTAGTTGGGGTTCAACGTTTTATGTGGGCGAGTACGCGGGTACAACGGAGGTTTTGAAAAAGCCGTGGTTGGAGATTCCAATCCACGTTTTTGAAAATCTTTCCTTTGATCCCGCGTCCGCGCCAAAAAGGCATCCGCCTGTTGAAAAAGTTGCTTTTTCGGTCGGCGAAATGTGGTTTAACGCATCTTTTGCCGGCTTTAAGCCTACCTTAACCAAACGGAAGGCACAAAAGTACTACTTTCGACATTGTAATAAGTGGCAGACTCACGGATTACATCAAACTTATAACCTTATGCGCAAGTCAATTAATTTCACCTCCCTACTCGGCCTCCTGGCCCTCTTCTTTGTCGCGGCTCCGGCTACGGCTCAGTACGACGATGTCTACTATAATCCAGACGATTATAATGCCACCGAGTACACCGCTTACGACCAGACGGACGATTACGAAGAAGAAGAATCGTACGCCACCCAGGAAGAATCGTATGACTACGACGATGATGCTTACGACTACCGCTACGCCAGCCGTATTCGTCGCTTCCGCCGGCCTTACAGCGGTTTCAATTACTATGACCCCGTATACGTCAACGCCGGTTACTACAACCCGGCCTTCTTTGGCGGTGGCAACACGGTACTGATCTACAATACGGGCTACAATCCCCGCTACGCTTTCGGCAACTCCTTCAACCGTTTCAATCGCTTTAACCGTTTCAACAATCGTGGTTGGAACAGTTGGGACCGAGGCTTTAATAACGGCTGGAACAACGGTTTCAACAATGGTTGGAACAGAGGTTTCAACAATGGCTGGAATAACGGCTTTAACAATGGTTGGAACCGGGGCGGATTCGGCGGCGGCGCATTTGCCGGCAACGCATATTACTGCCCTCCCGCTTTTGGTGGTGGTAATACCTACAACACGGTTAACAACATTAACGTGAATAACCGGACCCGTACCAGCCAGCCCCGTGGCGCAACGACCTCGATCGCCGATCGTATCAGTCGCACCAGCAGTGCTTCCCGCCGTACGTCTTCCACCAACAATGGGGAGTCGCTGACCGGTGGTGCATCACGCTCCAGCCGCGTATCGCAGGGTACTCGCTCCAGCAGCCGCCCGACGACGACCCGCTCTACCGCTACCGGCCGCTCTACCCGTACGGGTACCAGCAGCCGGACCGCTCCCGTTTCCCGCAGTCCTCGCGCCACCGGTGCGAATAACCGCATCGACCGTAGCCGGACCACGGTACGCCCATCCCGCACTCCCTCACGTAGCACGCGTTCCACTACGCCCAGCCGTAGCACGCGTTCCGCTACACCCAGCCGTAGCACGCGTTCCGCTACACCCAGCCGTAGTTCACGTTCCGCTTCGCCGAGTCGTAGCACGCGTACACGTTCCGCAACGCCCAGCCGTAGCACGCGTTCTTACACGCCGTCACGCAGCAGCACCCGTTCTACGCCCAGACGTAGCACCACGCGCTCTTACACGCCCAGCCGCACTCGCAGCAGCAGTCCGAGCCGTAGTTCCTCTACGCGCGGTAGTAGCCCGAGCCGTAGTTCTTCCAGCCGCTCCAGTAGCAGCCGGGGAAGCCGGGGTGGTAAGTAATTACCCGACCATCGGTTAAAACGAAAGATGTGGATGTGCCTTAGTCGGCGCATCCACTTTTTTTATTTATATATTTACGCAAATTTGTTTGAAGTAAAACAGCAGACTTGCCTACCTCCGCCCCAAACAAGGCCGCTCTTCTTGACCGCTCCGTCGCCTGGCTGAAGGGCATCGGCCCGGCAAAGGCAAACCTGCTGGCGGAGGAACTCCATATCCACTCGCTGGGTGACCTGTTGCACGCTTACCCCTTTCGTTACGTCGACCGTACGAAGTTTCATCGCATCATCGACATCATCCCCAACGAGGGCGCGGTGCAGATCAAGGGTATTTTAAAAACGCTGAGCGTGAAGGGCGACGGCCGGGCCATGCGCCTTGTCGGTCGCATCCGCGACGAGTCCGGCGCGGCCATGGAGCTGGTCTGGTTTCGCGGCATTCGCGTACTGCAAAACATGTTTACCGTCGGGGAGGAGTACATCTGCTACGGTCCCGTCCTGGAATTCAACGGCCGCCTTAGCATCACCCACCCGGAGATGGAACTGGCAAAGCGCGCGCCGACCGATGTATCCGTTTTCGAGCCCGTCTATTCCAGCACCGAAAAATTAAACAAACGCGGCCTCGACCCACGTGGGCGCCGCAAACTTATCCGCGCCCTGTTCGACGAGCTGACGCCGGAGGACCTGCCCGAGATCATCCCCGCTTACCTGGTGGAGGAACTGCGGCTGATGCCGCGCGCCAAGGCCCTCTACGCCATCCATCTGCCCGCCAACCAGGCGCAGCTCGACGGTGCCCGCCGCCGCCTGAAATTCGAGGAGTTATTCCTGCTGCAAATGCGACTGCTGCAACTCAAGGTGGTGCGCGAAGGCCGGGTGGCCGGTTACCAATTCGGAAGCATCGGGACCGTCTTCAATCGTTTCTTTCAGGAGAAGCTGCCCTTCGAGCTGACCGGTGCGCAGAAGCGGGTGCTCAGGGAAATCCGGCACGATCTCGGCCGGGGCGTGCAAATGAACCGGCTGTTGCAGGGCGACGTGGGGTCGGGCAAAACGATGGTAGGCCTGATGTCGATGCTCATGGCCCTCGACAACGGCTTCCAGGCCTGCATGATGGCCCCGACGGAAATTCTTGCCTACCAGCACTATGAATCAATCTCCGAATACCTGGAAGGAATGGACATCAGGGTAGCCTTCCTTTCCGGCAGTATCAAGGGGAAAGCGCGCAAGGCCATTCTTGAAGACCTGATCGAGGGCCGCATCGATATTCTGCTCGGCACCCACGCCCTGATCGAACCGTGGGTGGAATTCAAAAACCTTGGCCTTTCCATCATTGATGAGCAACACCGCTTCGGCGTAAAGCAACGGGCGAAACTTTGGGTGAAGAATAAGCCCTTTCCGCCGCACGTGCTGTTGATGACGGCCACGCCCATTCCCCGCACCCTGGCCATGACGGCTTACGGCGACCTCGACGTCAGCGTCATCGACGAGTTGCCGCCGGGGCGGACGCCGATCAAGACCGTACACTTCACCGAGCACCGGCGGCAGCGGGTCTTCGGCCGCATCCGGGAGGAGATCGCCAAAGGGCGACAGGCCTACATCGTTTACCCGCTCATCGAGGAAAACGAAAAACTGGACCTGCTCGCGCTGGAGGAAGCCTACGACGAGATGCGGGATAAATTCCCGCCGCCGGAATACCAGATCAGCATCGTTCACGGCAAGATGAAATCCGACGTGAAGGACGCCGAAATGCAAAGATTCAAGAACAAGGAAACGCAGATCATGATGGCCACCACCGTGATCGAGGTGGGCGTTAACGTGCCGAACGCAACGATCATGGTCATCGTCCACACGGAGCGTTTCGGGCTAAGTCAATTGCACCAGTTGCGCGGCCGGGTGGGGCGGGGCGCGGAGGAAAGCTATTGCATCCTGCTCTCCAGCGTCAAGCTCAGCAAAGAAAGTAAAGAGCGCATTCGTACCATGGTGGAAACCACCGACGGCTTCAAAATCGCCGAGGCGGACCTGCGCCTGCGCGGCCCGGGCATGATCGATGGCACCCAGCAATCCGGTCTGCTGCAAATGCGCATCGCCGACCTGGCCAACGACGGCCGCATCCTCTCCGTCGCCCGCGATCGCGCGAAGGATATTCTGGAGCGCGACCCCAGGCTGAATCAGCCCGAATTCGCCAGCCTGAAGGCACACATGGCGAAGCACATGACGGGCGTGAAGGGGTGGGGGCGGATATCGTAAAGAATCACCAAAACTTCCACCAGGACGATTCCGGTACCGGCTTATACCGGTTTGCCTTTCTATCAGCCGAAGACTTTTGGGTTTTAGCCGTCTTCAGGTATACTTCCATCTCAAGCTCGAAGAGGTCATCGTCCGCGCTGTCCAGCGGGTTGTTCATGTAGCGTGTAAAGATATTGAAGACAAAATTCTCTCCCACCTGATCCTCCGTATAGACTTCTTCCGGGTCGTGCTCAAGTCGGTAGACGCGCGCGCCGGTTTTATCAATAGAGGATTGTGCCAGTAACTCTTTTTCCTGTGGCAAAGGCTCGCCGAACTCCAAAGCTTCGTTTTCCGCGTCGCCCGTACGATAACAAAGCTTTTCACCATTTTTAATCAGGCAGTAGCCCCAGTGATTAACGACGCTGTGCAGAGAAGAGACGTAAATTTCGGAAGATGGAAACAAGGCGATTGCTTTCGCCTCAACGTCGGAAGTGTTCGGGCTGTAAAACTCCGAAATCTGTTCAAAGGGAAGACATATGATCAGACTACCCTGGTAACGGCCGATGCATATCCGGTCGTCTTCCGGGTACATTGCCGCGTCAAAACTTGTGTTATCGCTTCTTTGGAAGTGACTAAGGCCCAGACGTTCGAGTAATTCATCGTTAGTTATTTTCGAAGCGGGGTTTACCCACATCATAGATTGCTTCCATCCCATGTTCAAGTTGGTTTAATTGATCGGGAATTAAAACAGACGGACCCGGAGTTTAGGATGATCGATTTACCATGAGTGCCGTGTTTCACTTTTTGGTGAACAAGGATCATATCGAATATCATCAAGTGGGTAAGAAGAGTGAGGACATTCTGTCCGAATGCTAAACAGGCTGCCATGTCTTTCCGTGTAACATTCGGACAGGATGTCCTCACCCGTATCACCGCACGATCAAGTCTCTACCCATACTTAATAAGCTCCAGCAGATCGTCCGCCGACAGCGAAGCGCTTTGCTCCGTACCCGCCAGCAGGCTATCCGCCAGGTCCCGCTTCTGCGCGTGGAGCTGGACGATCTTTTCCTCGATCGTATTCTCACTCACGAAGCGCAGCACGGTAACCGGCCGCTGCTGACCGATGCGGTGAGCGCGGTCACTGGCCTGGTCTTCCACGGCGGGGTTCCACCAGGGGTCGAGGTGGAGCACGTAATCGGCGGCGGTGAGGGTAAGGCCCGTACCACCGGCTTTGAGGCTGATGAGGAAGACGTCGCCTTCGCCGCGCTGGAAGGCCTGAACGGCTTCGTCGCGCTTCTTGCCCGGCGTACTGCCGTCGAGGTACTGGTACTCGATGCCCTCTTCCCGCACCCAGGCTTCCACCAGCTTGAGGTGGCGAACGAACTGGGAAAAGATCAGTGCCTTATGGCCGCTCTCCCGAATTTCCCGGATGGTTTCGGCGAGAAGTTCGAGCTTGCTGCTGCCGATGTCGACCGAGGGGTCCACCATTTTCGGGTGGCAGGCCGCCTGGCGCAGTTTCATGAGCTGGGCGAGGATCTGGAAGCGGCGGTTCTGGCCGTCGCTGTCGTCGATCGTTTCCAGCGCGCGCTGGCGCAGGGCCTCGTAGAAGGCGCGCTCCTTATCGGAAAGCTCCACGGTAAGCGTGACTTCCGTTTTCGGCGGCAGTTCTTCAAGAACTTCTTCTTTGCGCCGACGCAGGATGAATGGTTGGATCAGGCGACGGAGTTGCTGCCGCCTTTCGTTGTCGTTATTCTTCGTGATGGGGATCGTGTACTTCTCGTTGAAGCGTTGGAAGCTGCCCAGCAGGCCGGGGTTCAGGAACTGGAAGAGGTTCCACAGCTCGCCCAGGTGGTTCTCGATCGGTGTACCCGTTGTCGCCACGCGGAAGTCGCCCTGGAGGCTCATCGCCACCTGGCTGCGCTTGGTGCCGCGGTTCTTGATCGCCTGCGCCTCATCGAGGATGATGGTGCTGAACCGTTTGGCCGCCAGCGCCTCGCCTTCGAAGGGCAGCAAGCCGTAGCTCACCACCAGCATGTCGTAGGGGCCGACGGCGGCGATGGTCTCCCGGCGGTCGCCCTGACCGAGTAGCACGGCGTTGAGCGTCGGGGCAAACTTGGCCGCCTCCCGTACCCAGTTGCGGGTAACGGACGCCGGGGCGATGACCAACGACGGACCGCTCTCCGCGTTCGCCAGCAGCATGGCCAGGCCCTGAATGGTTTTACCCAGGCCCATATCGTCCGCCAGACACGCGCCGACGCCCCAGTCGTTGAGGCGCATCAGCCAGCGGAAGCCGTCGAGCTGGTAGGGTCGCAGTTCCGCCTTGAAAGTAGTCGGTACGCGGGCGATGGTACGGTTGACGTTCTGAATGCGCTGGAGGCTCTCCCGCCAGGCAATGTCCGCCTCGAAGGCGCCCAGCTGATCCGAAACATCGTCCAGAATGCCGGCGGCGAGCGGGTGCAGTTGCAGCCCGTCCTTGCCTTCGCTTAGCAAACCTTCCATTTCGCGTAGCTTGCGGCGCAGGTTCTCGGTCAGGGCAACGTATTGCCCTTCGCTGAGCTGGATGAACTTGCTTTGCTCGTTCTCCGCTACTTTTTCCATCAGCTCGCGGAAGTTGATCACCTGGTTGTCGTCAACGACCAGTTCACCTTCCACATCGAACCAACCGGCTTTTTCTTTCACACCCAGGCTCAGGTCGCCGAAGTCAACGCTGCCGACCAGGCGAATGCGCTCGCCGCGTGGGTGCTCCAGCACGATCTGGTCGAGGGCGCGGATGGGTTGCAGTTCCAGCAAGATAGAAAGGCAATCTTCCACCTCATCGATTTGCCACTCATAGTCGCGGTGAACGATGCGCTGGAGGGTCGGGCAGGCGAGAATGACATTCTCCGCCATTTCGATCTCCTTGCTCAGGTTGCGCTCCGCCATGCGGCGGTGGCCATCGGTATCGCCGATGACCTTGTTGCGGCCTTTGCCGGGTTTAAAATATTGGTCTTCCTCGGTCAGCGGCCGCACGAAAAACTCCACCTTGAAGGTTTCCCCGATGGGGAGGAGGTGAACGTAGGTACGCAGATCCGCCTTTGTTTCGTCAACGTCATCGATCACGCCGTTGAGCGTGCTCTGAACCTCGACGATCTTGCTGAGGTTACGGCTCACCTCCGTCAGCCGGTGGCGCGCGCGTTTAGGAATTTCCAGCCCCGCGCCGATCTGGCGGTGAATATTGTCGTGACTGTCGTTTACCTCGATCACCTGGTAGCGCGTCGGGGTTTCTTTCACTACCTGCACGCCGGTGCCGTCGAATTCCTGGGCAAAGCGGAGGTAGAGACGATTGTCGCCTTCCTCGATCAGCAACTGCGGGTTGCGGCGAACGAGGTCGACACCCACCGCCGGGTTCTTTTTCAGGTAGAGGTTCGGGTGGCCAACCAGGGCCAGCAGCGCATCTTCGTAACGAATCTTGTAGTGGCCGTTGGGGTGGTACTTGCTGTAATCTTCGTCGATGGTTTGGGCAACCGTTACGTCTTGCGGCGTCATGCCGTTTACGTCGCCTTGCTTCACGCGTTTGAGGGCCACCTTGCGGCCTTTTGACCAGGTTCCGTTCTTGGCCAGGGTTTGTTCGCGGGGTTCCAGTTCCTTCTCTTCGAAGTCGACGAACCAGACGAAGCGGGCGGTTTTTTTGGCGCGCTTTTCGGCGCGGACTTCGAGGGTGCCCATGCTGGCGAGGACCTCCAGCGCCCGTTCCCAGGGTTCGATGCGGGGCATGGCCTCGGCCAGGGAGAAGATGTGGAGTTCTTCGCTGAGCGCATCGGCGCGGGTGGCAAAAGCCTTGCGGGCGGCGGCGTTAGGGTGGCGGGTAGCGAGCACGCGGGTGAGCTCCATTTCCACCCAGCGGTAGCCGTTGGTTTGCGCCAGGTCGCGTTGGCCGTCCAGTTCGGCGATGTATTCTTCAGTGACCGGGTCGGTAGAACTGTCCGTCCACATCCGGTACAGGGCCTGGAAGGTGAGGGTGAATGCGTTGGCCTCCGTGCGCAGTAACCCGTCGTCCGCCACCAACTGAGCGTGCTCGTCGTTGCGCAGGTAAGCGAACAGCGAGCGCAGCACCAGGTAGGTGCCGCCCAGTCGCAAGTTGTGCGTCGGGTCGATGTTGTCGAGGTGGCGCCCGATGGCTTCGGCGTTTTTCACGCCGCCGTGGCGCAGCAGCGACAGCAGATAAAGGTAGCCGGCGAGGTGGGCGGGAAATTTGTCCTCGTAATCGCGGCGGTAGCCCTTGCGCACGTCTTCGATAAAAGCGGCGGCCCCTTCGTCATCGTCACGCAGTACGTGGTAGATCAGGCTGACGGCGGCCTTGCGCCACTCGTCGGTTTCCAGGTCGCCCCAGAGGCGGAGGCGACTCCAGGCACCCTGGAGTACGAAGGCCTCGGTCAGCAACTCGCGCAGCGGCCCGGATTCAGGCTCGCGGATGTTCTCGTGCTGCTCCAGGAATTCAACCAGCGGGTCGAGGGGCTCCATGGTCAGTACGGCCTTACGGAAGGCATTGCGAACGTTGATCTCTTGCCAGGCGGGTAGCAGTTGCTCCACCCAACGCGCGTCGAACTCGGCGAACAGCGGATCGATGAAGATGCCGGTGCGCGCCTGGTCGGGGTAAAAGGTTTCGGATTCCCCCTGCAGCCGGTCGAATGCCGATTGGTTCTGGGTGTAGAACGCCATACGGATCTCCCGCATCAGGGCGAAAGGGCCGGAAGGTTGCCAGTAGGTCTTATACGGCAGTTCGCGGCGGACCTCGTTCAGCAGGTGCTCGAAATCGGGGCGGCGATGCGCGATCCGCATGATATCTTCACTAATGCTGGTTTCGATGCGCCAGGTACGTTCGTCGTGCTTGATCACCGCTCCGAGCTCGTGTAGTTTATGTACGATCGTTTCGGTATCCGCGTGGGTAAAGCGACTTTCGCCTTTCGGAGGTCGCAAACCGATTTTATTAAGCAAACGGGAAAGGTCGAGCACGGAGCGTTCTTCGTACACGATGCTCAGGGCGGTCGCTACGTCTCGTTCGGTGGGGGAAAGTTTGTTCCAGGTGTCGCGGAAGGCTCCGTTCATTCGGGTGGGGATTAACCCTTTCTAAAGGCTTGGGTAGTGCCGTTAGTTGTCTTTTGCGCCCGATTTTTTGGTTTGAAAAAGCGGGGGCGGCGTAATACCTTGGCCCCGTGGTCATTCCGCCGGCACCTATCTTCGCGCCCTGATTTAATTCAACCGCACCACTTGTTAACCACCGCCATCATAACGCTCCTCGTCGCCTTAGCCGCCGTCATTCTTTTCGTGACGGAGTGGTTAAGCGTCGATCTGGTCGCCATGCTGATCATCGTGGCCCTGGTCGCGACCGGCGTCATCAGTACGGAAGAAGGGCTGGCGGGCTTCAGCAACGACGCGACGCTGACGGTGGCCTTCATGTTCGTGCTTTCCGCCGCGCTGCTGAAAACCGGGGCACTGCAGATGCTTGCCGGGCGTATGGCCGAGGGTTTCCGGCGGCGTCCGAAACGAGCGACGCTGCAACTGATGCTGCTGGTAGCGGCCGTCTCGGCGTTCATCAACAACACGCCGGTAGTGGCCGTTTTCATCCCCATTGTCGGGCGCATTGCGGCGACGGCGAAGATCAACCCCGCCAAACTGCTCATTCCGCTATCTTTTGCCAGCATTCTGGGTGGTATGTGTACGCTGATCGGTACGTCGACCAACATCCTGGTCAGCGGCATCGCGCGGGAAAGCGGCTTGCCCGGCTTCTCGGTTTTTACGCTGGCGCCCGTCGGTCTGGTGTTGCTGGTACTGGGCGTGCTCTACCTGACGTACCTCGGCGGGCGGCTGTTGCCGGACCGGGAGGCGGACGCGAGCCTGGCCGATAAGTTCGCGCTGCACGACTATATGGCCGAGATCGTCATCCCCCGGAATTCCCAGTTGGCCGAGATGCGAATCATGGATTCGGCCATCGTGCGGGAGTTGAATATGGACATCATCGAGGTGCGCCGGGGTGACGACCGCTTCACCCTGCCGCCGGGTGATTTCCGCCTGGCCGCCAATGATACACTCAAGGTGCACTGCGACCGTGAAAAGATCAGAGACCTGAAAGACTGGGTGCGGCTGGTTGATACCTCCTCCGGCGTTCGCATGATGGGTACGGGCCTGGAACGTGACAACTCCAGCCTGGTGGAAATGGTGGTGACGCCGAGTTCCGAATTCGTAGGCAAGACGCTGCGGCAGGTCGACTTCCGCCGCACCTACCGGGGCGTGCCGCTCGCCATCCGCCAGCGGGAAGCGACGCGCAACGAGCAACTGTACGAGCTGCCGCTGACGGCGGGCGACGTCATCCTGGCCGAGGTGAAAACCCACTACCTGGCTGAATTGCAGCGCATCGAGCAGCGGCAGGACAGTCCCTTTATTTTGCTCTCCAGCGACCCGATCAGCGACTTCAAGCGCACGCGTTTTTACTTTGTACTGATTACCGTCATCAGCGTGATCGGCCTGGCGACCGCTAACGTTCTGCCGATTAGCATCGCCGCGCTCATGGGCGTCTGCGTGCTGGTGTTAGGCCGAACGATTAGCATGAAGGAAGCCTACGAGGCCATCGACTGGCGCATTATTTTCCTGCTCGCCGGAGCCTTGAGCCTGGGCAAGGCGATGAATAATTCCGGACTTGATGAAGAGGTGGCCGGCTTACTCACCGGCTCGGTTACCCATCTCGGTGTTTACGGCTTGATCGCCATGCTTTATTTCGTTACCAACTTCCTGACGGAGGTGATGAGTAACAACGCGACGGCGGCTTTGCTCGCGCCGGTGGCTATTGCGGCGGCCGCTCAACTCGGCATCGACCCGATGCCGCTACTGGTCACGGTAACGATCGCCGCTTCGGCCAGCTTCATGACGCCGGTGGGCTATCAGACCAACGCGATGGTATACAGCGCGGGCCGTTATAAATTTCTTGACTTTACGCGGGTAGGTACGCCGCTGAACTTGATGTGCTGGGCGGTGACAACGGTGATGGTGCCGTGGTATTTCGGACTGTAAACGAAACAAACCCCCGTCACAATAAAGCGACGGGGGCGGGTTTATGGGACCTTCCAAAAGAGGAGGTTTGCTTTAACCCCCGTCGTAACATCTATACTTTGTTACGTCCGGGGTTGTTGCTATTACCTCTCCGGACGGTACGTTGTTCGGTTGGGCGAAAAGAAATACGATTTAGAGCTTGTTTGGGAATTTGGTTCCTGACCGAGAACGAGTCATTTTAGCTGCGCTGCTACTTCGTGGTCAGTCTGATCGAGGTCAGAAAATGGACACATAACGGGTTATTTGTTCATTTTCTGGACGAAGAGCAGGCTGGAAATGGCCGTTCGCAGGTCGGAAGCAAATTCCCAAACAAGCTCTCAGTTTTCTAAACCGATTCCGGGCGAGATCCAGGGTTTTTGAAAACCTTGCTCCGCATTCCCGCGCGCGCGCCCTTATGACAAGACCAAACTGGCTTCCCGACGAATCGCCGCCTGACCCACGCCGATAGCGTTATCGGGCTGGCGACTACTCATCAGGCGCAAGCGACTGGCGACCTGATCGGCGGAATCCGCCCCCTCGGCGGCGCGGACGATGAGCTGGCTCACGTTGTCGCGCGCCTGGTTCATGATGGACCATAAAGCGTCGCTGACGTAAATCTGCTGAGTGACGTTGTACTCGAATTCCTCCCGGATCGTCAGTAACAACTGAGCGGTGTACTCTTTGGCGCTCACGCGGGATGCCGGGGGGAGGCGCAAGAGCAGGTTGGGGACATTGATGCGTTCGAGCATCAGCGTCAGCCGTTCGCAGGCCTGCAAGCGGAGCGCGTCGGTGTTCTCTTTACCATCGGTATCGGCGGCGATCACCGGTGCTTCGGCTCGCTGTACGAGGGCCTTGATGGTCTCGTTCAGCTCCCGCAGCGTGTTGTTGACGAGCGCAAACAGGATGCCCGCAATGATGGCGAGGCCGACGAGGAGAACGATAAGCGTGGTGAGGTCCATGAAATTTTTTCTTAACCGGAGTAGGAGCGAGTAGTCGAAACCATCAACCAACTAAGGTTCGCGGTTGTTTATCGGTCAGCAAAGGTAACTTTGCGCCAATAAATCCATCCGACCATGAGCGCTGACGTAACAACCGCCCCGAAAGTAGCCACTACCCCGATCACCATTACACCCACCGCCCTGGAGCAACTCAAGGAGTTGCGCGATCAACTCGGCGTGGATCAGGATCATTTCCTGCGCATCGGCGTTCGCGGCGGAGGCTGTTCCGGTTTTGAATATCAGTTGGGTTTTGATCTGCCGGAAACCGACGACAAGCAATTTACCATCGGAGATGAAATCGTGCTCATGAAGCCCGGCCACGCGCTTTATCTGCTCGGCATGGAAATCGACTGGGCCACGGGCCTCGATAACCGCGGCTTTACGTTCAACAACCCGAACGCGACGGATACCTGCGGCTGCGGGTCGAGCTTCTCCGCCTAGGATGGTTCCTGAATCATTCGGAAGTTTACTCCCCGCCCCGTTGTCTACCCGGCGCGGCGTTCCCTTTTATCATGAAAAGACCGAGGCGGAAATAAAGGATGATGTTTACGAACGCTACGATGCGCTGGTGACCCGCCAAACCGCCCTGCACCTGGCCGATGGGCTTCACGGCGGCTACCCCCCGCAACCCCTGCTGGATTATCTCCGTCACCACCTGCCCAACGGCAAAAACCTGGCCGTAGCGGACGTTGGTTGCAGCGTCGGCCGCCTCGCCGCCGAAACGGCGACCGATCACCCGACGTGGGATGTCTATGGCCTCGACCTCAGCTATCAGATGCTGCGGCAGGCGCGTGACTTCTGGGCGGCAGGCGCGACCTTGACGCCCAACCTGCTCCGCTTCGGCTGGGGCACCCCACGCCTCGAAGGACGGCAAATTAAGAACCTCCACTTCGCCCTCGCCAAAGGAGAAGCCCTTCCCTTTCCCGATGCCTCGCTCGATGTGCTGATCAATACCTTCCTCATCGACCGGCTACCTACGCCCTTCTCCGCCTTCGCCGAATGGGCACGCGTACTCAAGCCCGGCGGGCGACTAATCACGGTGTCACCGCTCAACTACCTGCACGCCGAAGGCTGGCGCACGGCGTACCCACCCGTCAAAATCCTTACCTATCTGCAAGCTAACGGCTGGGCGGTCGAAGACTGGACCGACCCCCTGATGCTGGACGAGCCGATGGACGCGCGCGGCAACGTAGTACGCTGGAATTGCGTGGCCTTCGTAGTGAGCAAGCCATAGTCGCCTTTTAGGGTTTGTCGGGGAATTTGGTTCCTGACCGAGAACGAGTCATTTTAGCTGCGCTGCTACTTCGTGGTCAGTCTGATCGAGGTCAGA
>ENA-ORXT01004939-ORXT01004939.1-marine-metagenome-genome-assembly--contig:-NODE-4939-length-13403-cov-8.218445_pt1 | contig 13403 bp, 21 predicted proteins | sample MGYA00237868_ERZ511482 | MGnify/ENA metagenome assembly ERZ511482 | reverse complement strand
CCTCGGCCGGGACCAGTGCTGTGTCTCACAGGCAGTGAGTGTTTTCCGTATTAATATGTCCGACACGAAGCAGCAAAGCACGACAGGCCGAGAAAATATGGCCAACCATTGCGTCCGTTGAGGAAGGCCACGGCGCGGCAACATATGGACAATGCACATTTTCCTTAGGGACGGAGACGTCGGTATCATCCTGAGTAGTGCAGAATCTCACCGATCGCTGGATGCTACGGAAGCGAGGGGCACACGGCATCATTTTTTGCTTCATTTCCTTCGACATCGACTGGGACAGAGCACCGTTTACAGTTGGTGGAAACAAAGTGCGAGCTGGTGATGGCTGAAGTTTTCCAAAACTGTGTGTCTGTGTTCTCACGAAAAGTGGAAGCTTCGCTACCTAGTCCCTGCCCTGGGGGACCTACTTGTTTAATTTGAGGAAGCTACATGTCACGCAGCAAGTGGAACAAGCGGATCCTGGACTCGCTGTCCCCGCTTTAGTCTGTCTTTTAAACCTAAGCCCCGGCCCCTCATCAATAGCACTTTCAATTGAAAACCGTACATGGAACACGGACACTGACCTGCTGGCAAGTGGTCATTGCATCAGTGAAATTAAAAAATGGAGCTCAACTTGTCCACTGGTCCCTGTCAACTATTACAGGAATCAGTGCATGTCCACAGTAGTCTTGCGAGACTAGCGGGCTGGGGGGTGTTGGGAAAGCATGGGAGGCTGCCGGAGGGCGCACGGTCGTCAACGTTAATGAAGATGTGGAAAGGTAGAAATAGCGGCACGGTTGTCGTCGCGTGGGAAGAAAGAAAGCATAAAGCACATGGGTTGCCCAAAGACAATGAATGCAAAACACACTAACGTAAAAAAAACTTGGGTTTGCTGCCATGCCGCCGCCCAGGCCGGACTGATGAGAATATGCTCTGCCATCCCTAAAAACTGCTCGATCGCACACCGAGCCAGCATCCATTATCGGGTCTGTCCATCGGCCGCAGCATGCCCAATGTTTGACGAGCGGATGCGCCCTAGGCAATTATCATGTCGATGCAGGGAAGGCCTGAATGATCTGACGAGGGGTGACAAGTACACTACCAAAGAGTAGCCACCATCCGCCGATCTTCGTCAACGTTAAAGTCAATCGATTGTTGCACTTTCGGCGTGGAAATGGTGAAATCTTTCCCCCGGTAACCACAGGCTCCTCAACCGGGAAAGTAGCTACACGCGCGCTCGAACAAAGGGATACTACTGTCGGAGCGATCGGGCCGCCTGAAACATTTAGCGGCTTCCGTCGGATCCTTGAGGCAGGTCTGCAACCCTTAACTATAATACGGATGGCAGTAGTGCCAGTTTCATGTACAACAGTCCCGATCTCTTTCCCGGCATTAATTCGAATGTGAAAGGCATCGATGGCTCAGGGCCGGAGCCTACACTCACATCATCTGACGACGGGGAAGTCCAGAACGTGGGCTACAACTCCCACGTGCTGTCCCCGGCGGGGTGTACCAGTATGCAGAGCCAAACTCATGGGCTTGTAGCCCCTACTGAAGCTGACCACAGGTGACTCGCACATGAATCAGCAAGGTATGTCGTCGTCACTTCGCAGCTTGTCAGGGCTGGTCAGGACGGTTTGTCACCAATGAATATTGGTCGGGAGTCGCTGGAGAATCTGAATCTACCAGCGTTGAGGACGCAGCATTCTTACGATACATTGTCGCACATCATTCCAGGACCAGCGTGCCTGGACTGCCATAAGCCACAAGCGTTTAACTCTCAAAAGCAACAGCTGAGGGGGCCGGCCGGGGCAGCTCGCACTGCGTTGTGAGTCGGCGGGACGCACCCTCCGCACCCCCAACCCGTTTGGACGGCTTCATCGCCAGTATGGGCACTGTCACTTTGGCTTTCGATGCCACCGTCACGCACATCGCTGCCTACCCGGTGGCCACGGTTGTCATGATAGGCGCAGTATGCAACGCGGGCGGCGACGCCACTGGTGCCAGCCCCCTGTCTGGCGCCGCCACGACAACGAGCGTGGCCGTCACGTCGGCGTACGGGGTCAGAACGGGTTCCAGCGCGGGCGCCATGCCCACCCCAACGCCAAGCCCTCTCACCAACTTTACTTTTCTTAATGGTTGCTCAACTCGTTTTGTTGACCTTGTTATCTCGTGTGTTGGTCGTTTTTCTGCTGCAATACTGGACGAAGTTGTTGTCTGAATACCACAACAAAGTAGTGACTGGGTGCTTCTTGGACGCTTGTGCGTCCCTCCCGTTTCTGGTTGTCGTACGCTGAGCCTACTGCGATTATGATTTTCCTCTCTTTTGGTGGCTTTGGACTTTGTGTACTCTTGTGGGTACGTGTTGGTGGGCAGGCAGGAGGTTCGCGGGAGGCGAGGAAGAGCGGGCGGGTGGGCTGCGGGCGGTCGATAGAAGCCCCGGGAAGCGCCCCCAACAGAGCATTTGGGAGTAGGTTGGTGGGCGGGGGTGAGGGGGGGAGAGCGGGCAGCCCCACAAAGCTCCCCGGAGAGTCGGTGGGGAAGGGGATAAGAGCACCTCCAGGAAGCATCAGGGAGAGCAGTATAAAGCTCCATTTGCCCTGCAACGCAATCCGTCAGGGCGGCGTGACGTGGACGGCACGTTTGCTGTCGGGAGAACGCTTCGCGGTGCACATCGTGATGCTCTGTTACTTAGTAAAGTTTATGCTTCGTTCGTAGGACGCAGCTCTCGTCTTTAATGCGAGAGTAGAATACAGGGGTGCGCAAAGATGCGCCTAGATTCTAGATGCGAAGTCGTTTGTGTACTAAATTGGACGTTTTGCGGTGTGGGAGGGTGTCGAATTTTGAAGATTACATGCCTTATCTCTCTGCTCTGGAGGAGTTTACGGACAAATTGAAAATTCTGGGTCTGGGCGCCAGTACAGAGAAACAGCACGAGTGCCACTCTTGGTGCATTCTCGCTAAGACGTCCAACGTGATTCACGTGAATTTGTCAGATTGACGATAACAATCGCTTGTATCCGAGTTACTGACGAGACGCAAAGCCCTCGCACTATGCTGTGGCGGCCCGGCTTTCGAGGCTTCTTTTCAATCTATTCGCGTGCCATTGGACCGGGAAGGGCGATGTCACAATCATAAAATATCATTTGGCAGCGACCACCCCTGCTCGAGCACCCGTTTTCGGACAAAATCCCGAGACCGTACCCTGTCGGCTCAGTCCGTCCTCACTTTTCCATAAGAAGCTGACCTGACCCACACCACCAGGCCCCGCAGCACCGAAATTTGGATCTGCCACAGGAGGTCCGGTTCAGAAGCCATATCGTAAGAAAAGTATCTGTCGCATCAATTCTATGTCCAGCCCCATATGATCTGGGCCAAGCTTGGTGTTACTTCGCATAGGTCTCTTGTATCCCTTGATGTTGTGACGAGAATGCGCTGTACCCGACGATAAAGGGTTCGGGGCTTGCAGGTTCAACAAAAAAAAACAATGTAGTCGACCCCCGTCCTCGTCACACTCGCTAATGGCCCAGGTGGGCCTTTGTTGCTGATCCCCTAAGTTTGTCCTGGTGACCAGATACTGGGACCAAGTGTGAGTTCAAAACGAATATGCTGATACCGAAGTGTTGAGCTTTTCCAAGGAAGGTTTCCATTGGAGTTGACTGATGTGCGAGAGTTGATGTGTGACTCCAATCGAAAGTTTCTGCCGTGGAGGTACGACAGTGGCCGCAGCCGTCGTTCTCGATCGACGGGCGTCACAGCAACCGTCGTCGTCGTCGCGACGGCCGTCATCTTCACTGGGTCTATTACTGTGTCCCTCGAGTGTTTCATTCCGGATCATCTTGCTGAACTACTGCTGATCGCGCTTGTTCAAGATGGCCGGTGGCGCTCCTAATGCAGCGAGTGAGCCGGCTGCCCAAAAGGTCAGCATGCCGTCACAGCCTTGTACGTGTACTGCTCTTGAACGTGTTCTCAAGGGAGGGGCCAGGATACTTGCTCAGAATGTGGCTGTCACAAGTGCTGAACTGGATCCGTACCATTCCTGTTTCGTTTCTAGCAACCACGCCCACCACGACACGAATCGCTCAGTACCGCGCTTTCGGAACGGTATCGTGTAGCGGGGCTCTCAGCAACGCGTCTCAGACGATGCAGCGCCTGCAGGACGGACCGCCGCAGTTCGTAGACCTGCCCGTTTGCGGAAGATCCCAAATATCGCTGTGTCACTCGGTGTGGCCCTACGACCTGAACCGAATGCTCTGTGGTGTGTATGACATGCAAAATTCCGTCGCACACGGACGAAAGGCTGATAAGTGTGACCCTCCAAGGGCGGGCCGCCAAGTTCGTCTGCGAAAAGCACGATATGGCCGCAATGCACGCTCGCTTTTGAGTGATCATCGATGCGTGGCCCCTTACACCACGCCAATTGAAGGCGGAGCGCGCTCAGGCCAAGAAGACCCTGGCTGTTGCGGCCTTCAGCTCGAAGAGTGGGTCGCATCTGGCCGGTCACGTCGCCAGATCCGCGATTGACGACGACGCGGGATTGTGCTGGGCAGCGGCCCAGCTGCGGGCTCGAGACGCGAACTCGGCCATTGTTGCTGCTCGAGATGCCAGTGAGGCCCCCGCACAGCGGGCCCACAACTGTGGTCAAAAGCACGTCTGTTTTTGCCTGTTTTGAGCCTCTCGGAGGCCCGTGTTCCTGTTTGATGAAACAGAATTCCTGTGCAAAAAACGGATCGACCCCCCTTGACAGGCTCTCGGAGGCCATCCCATGCGAGGTCCTTGCATATTTGTGTTTGTGAGAACAGGAATCGTTCCTCATTCCACACATTTCGCCTGTTAGCAGGGCCATAGACGCTACTCCGTCTCTCTCTCTTTCTGGAAGGGTGAAGTTTATACGGCTTATGCTGTGTCTATCTTTTTAGAAGTGGAGATGCATCTATCCCGGCGAACAGATGATTTTAGCGCCCTTTCCGGAAAAAATCAGCCTTGACAGAGCCCCAGGGCGGTTCGCAGATTATCTGTTCGTCCCAAAACACCCAAAAGCAGGCGTGCTCTTGACGACGGTTTTGGGCCCGCTGCGCCGGGGCTGCTCGCCTGCCTAACCCAGGTGGCCTATTGAGTGCGCCCTGACAATCACGAGGTGCGCGCGCCCCCCGCCGTACTGACCGGTGGCAGCGCCAGTAACGTGGAGGAGGCGTGGGCGGCTGCCTTAGCCAACCTGGAAGTCACCTGTCAATCGATGTAGCAGCCCGAGTATATCCCAGCTAAGAGAAAGAGAATGAAGGACGTTTTGCAAGCGGTTGGGTTGCACGCGCGGCGCACGGGAGCCAACGTTGAGATATATGGGTCCGAGAACACCTCCTCTATTGGCTTCGACTCCCAGCTACGCACAGCTGGGATGAAGTTTACTCACATGTGTGACGCCGGCCTGGCGTCGCAAGTGAGAGATACGCTGCATGCTTATTTTGTGCGCGCCACATCACTTTTATGCTCAGGCGCTTACCGCAAAATCGCTTGAGACGTTCACTCTTGTGACTGCTTTTATGGGGTGCGCCGACAGCTTTGAGCTCAAGACAGAGTCCGTTCGAGCCGCAATCACGCAGCTTGTCACAGAGCTCCGCTGTGGCAACGAGGGGCTTCAGACACTGTTCAATCTACGTCTTTTTGACCTTGTACGAGCGCTTCGAGCCCGGGCCATCTCTATGCGACGTTGATCGTGTCCGCGTCAACTTCTGGTCCCGAGCTGACAATTTTGAATTATGAACGATATGCATCTACACAAGCAGTGAATATCCAATCGATGTCCCCAACTTCCAGGACCGACCAAGATGCAATAAGCAGATCACCTTGATCAGGAGCGTGCGGTACGGTCTATATGCTTCACGGCGAGCGCATAGCTACTGATGGTGAGAAGAAGACGCCACGGGCGTGTATACAGACTGCGGGGAGGTCGCAGCAAATACGCACTAGTGACCTATGCGTGCGGTGGCGACGGACATACACCAGAAGCACGGACACTGACGCATTGCCGAGTCGTTTTCTCTTTTTCAGTTGTTTTCTGGTTGATTCTGCGTACCTGAGGCGCACAAGGAACTCGTTAGTGGTGGAAACGCCAGAAATCGTCGCGGCAGCCGGCCGCCGGCCCACAAGCAGCAAGATGAATCGTGTCGGCCAGCAGCATGTGACCCGTGTGTGGACCGGTGTGGACGCCCCGGCGACAGCATTGCAGTGGCACTCGGAAGGAGTGTGGAAAGCTAAGTGAGGCTCGATGTGGCGGGGGGGCGGTCACAGGCCATAGAGAGGACGAACCGTGTACAATGCCTGTGGAGACAGCGGTGTGGGGTGCGTCGGTTCGGTCTGTGGGCTCAACCGTGAGCGCACCGCCATGTGAGAAGGTCGAGGACGCCGTGGGCGTACACGCAGAGCACCGAAAGCTCATGCGCCTCGGTGACTCTTGTGTGTGGTGGTGATCGACAAACACGCGATACACGGACACTAACGCATTGCTGTGGCGCTTGCTCTTTTCCGGTGGCTTCCTTGTGCATTCTGCGTTTCTCATGCGCGCATCAAACGCGCCAGAGGTAGAAATGCCAGTAGGCGTAGCGAACGCTGGCCGCCGGCCCCAAAAACCTCAGCCTTCTTCGAGGTCCATGTTACCCTTACTCCCGACACTCTCAGAGTCTAGGTGAGTACGGCTTCCTTGCTATTCCGGGTCTCCAATCCGATATCACTTTTTTGTTTCTGGTTCTTGTGCCTCTCCGCATTACTGGGCGAGCCGGCACATTCTCACACGAAAGCTCCCTCTGACACAGCATTCTTTTTCTTTTTAGATTTCTACTATCTCAGCGCCAGCCACCGAGGTGCCCCCACAGCCGTCGGCGCCCCCCCGCGCTGTGGCACACGTTTTATTCGGCACGCTCACCCCCCCATCGAGCCCGTTGGACAGAGGTGGCGGCTACAATGCGGGCATCGCGCCGTCGCCACCGCCGTCGCCGCCACCTCGAAACGCCGCGCTGCGTGTTTTCGTCGTCTCCGCCGACGACCCGGACGTGCCAGAGGTGGCGGCGGAGGCGGCGAGGCAGATGGCAATGACCCTGCATGGCGTCCTGCCGCAGTGTTGCACCTTGCTACCAACCCGGGGAGGATTCGAACAAGGTCTTCCCGGGGTCCTTGCAATGACGTCGCTGGAGGAGAAGCTTGCTGCCGTCAAGGCGATGGGCGTGGCTGCGGTCATGGAGGCGATGGGGTGTGATTCGCTCACACCCTCAGGTTTTTTGCTCGGCATTGCCCAGCCAGTCGGGCCTGGGATTTCGCAGACCCGGGCCTTCCTCGAGGCGCAGGTGCGCGACTCAGACGGCGTCTTGCTGTTACACTTATCGGACGGGCTGCTATCCTGTATCCACCGCTCCGACCGGGTGTGTGGCCGTTGTCGGTGTCGCAAGAAATTGCAGCCGACAGAGCTCGACAGGCGGCGAGCCATCCTCGACCTTGTGGTGGTGGCGGACAGTGTCTTGCCGCTGCTGTGGACGGAAGAATCCGTTGCGGCCCTGGCCCACAAGTACCTGTTTGTGCGTCTGGACGCGATTTTGATGCCGAGCAAGAATCAGTGGACCGCGTGGTTGCCAACGATCATCAACGCGTTCAAGAACCGCGGCGGGGTGACAGAGTGCTGGTCCGGCCGGACGCGAGGCGTACACCGCCGCGAGGCAATGTGCTGCTGGTGCAACTGGGGGGGCCAGCTGGAGGTGTGCAAGCACGTAGACGGGAGCTCGCACAGGCATACGTGTTTGAATGTACCTCACTACCAGGTGCACGCTTTACTGGCTGTGCACCCTCGCCCCGTTCCCTCTTTTCGACATCGGGACTGCTGGCTCGCCTGGGTGGCCGACAGGTGACTGACCGCCACCAACCTTCATGCGGCCACCAAGCGCTGGCTGCTGTCTTCGACGCTGTTCCAGCCGGGGCGGAACAGCATCGCTGCCGTGGATCTGTGCGATGCCCTCGCCGAACACTTGCCCGGCTTCCGTCGGTGGAGAGAGGTGCTGACAGCGAATGGGGGTCCGCGGTGGGAAGACGTCTCTGCCACGGACTGCGCCACTTTCCTGGACGGGCTCCGTCACCCCTCCCCAACGCGGGAGGGAGTGGAAAGCATTGTGGCCTCTTTGATGGGCGCCGTACGCCGGTGCGCAGCGGCATTTTCGTTTTACACGGGCAGCACCGAGCGTCCCTTCATTGATTCCGGGACGCTGTTCAAGATGGCGCGTGCCACGAGGGATTCGCGGCAAAGATTTGTGCTCAAGTTGCTGACCGCGTTCGGATCAGGGCACGCGCCTGTCGAGTGCGCCGACTTCCCTTCACTTTTCTTTGGAATTGTCTCCTACGTGTGCCGCTGGGCGCCTTCCTTGAGTGTCTTTCCTATCCCTGCTGACGTGGTGGTGGGCATTGCGGCGGTGGCCGTCCTTGCTACCGCCGCCGTCAACGCTGCTGCCGTTGCTCGCGCCATTGCGGAGTGCGCCACCCCCCCGCCATCCTCGCTCAACCACAATGACCCGGCCAAAAGCGGGGACGAGGAGGCTGGTAGCGAGGAAGAGGCAGGCGGTGCAGTCGGGAAGGGTGCGGCGGTGGGGGGGGACGAGAACGATGAGGACGACGAGGAAGAGACGGCAGCAGCCGAGCTCCTCCCCCCTGAGCTGGTGCGGCAACGGTTGCGCAACCCCCCGATGCGGATAAGGCTATTGGTAAGCGGGTCGTGGCGGGGATGGCCCCGTTTTCTGCCGTGGAGGAAGAGTCCTGGGTTCGGCGGGTCGTTGACAAGACGGAGCGCCACGCGCTGTCGCTTAGAAGTGTGGGAGCCATGGTCGCGGACCGCGGCGGCGTGTGGTTCGAGGTCGTAGAGGAGTTGGAGCGGCGGTGGATGGATCCGGTCTGTGGGGGTGGCTCGGATGGCGAGCCCTTCCCGCGGCCGTCGGTGCGTGCGACGCTGGATATGAGCCTGGCGCTGCTCCCGGACGCGGTGTGTTGGGCGGCGTTCGCCGCAATTGGAATCCTCCCTGTATGGGCGAGTGTCTCGGTGCTGGGTCGGCTGTGGCGGCCGCAACTGGATGCGGCCGCTGCCACAGGTCGGCTGCCCCCAGAAGACATTGAAGGGGCCGACGGCGCGGCGCTGGACGCAGGTGTAAGGCGGATGGTGGACGTCCTGGTGCGGGTGGAGCTGCTGCGCCGTGATGTGTACGAGGTCGGTGGCGTGCTAGTCGGCGTCATCGTGCACCCGGTGGTCGGCGAGTACGCGCGGAGCCTGCTGGACTCCACACTCCGCACAGCGCACCAGCGCCTGGTGGATGACTACATGGCAGGTGTGAACGCCGGCGGCGTGGACGCGGACGGGTGGCGTAATCTGCGGTTTCGGAAGGTGCCCGACGACGGCTATTGGTACGACAACGTGGCCCGCCATGTCGTTGCAGCGGCGGACGTGTGCGGGTTGGTCTGTATGATGGGTCCTAGGTGGAACGACGCGCGCATGCGGGCGTGCTCGCCGCTAGCATTCCAGGCCGACGTGGTGGTCGTCATTCCGTTGTTGCAGGCGGTGGCTGATAATGCCGAGCACCAGGTGGCCCGGAAGCCCGTGATGCTCCGCCGTGTCACGACGGCGTTGAGGTTCGCATACAGCAAACGGGTCGCAGGCAGCCGACGATGCAACACAGAGTCCGCGTTCGAGCATGCAAAGCGCGCTCTTGGTCTCGTGTCAAAAGCTAAAGAACCATTGTTGTGGGCGTCGCTGCAATGCCACCTAGGCACCACGTACATGCACCGGAAGGGCGGTGGAAGAGCGGCCAACGTGCAGGCGGCGATGGCGTGCCATGAGCGCGCGCTGGAGCTGCGGACGCCGGAGGCGGCGCCGCTGAAATGGGCAAGCACGCAAAACAGCCTGGGCATCGCGTACGCCGACCGGGTGCTCGGCGACAGAGCGAGCAACGTGGAAGCGGCTGTGGCGTGCTACGAGCGCGCGCTGGAGGTGCGGACGCGGGGGGCGGTGCCCCTGGACTGGGCAAACTCGCAGCTCAACCTGGGCGACGCATACACCAAGCGGGTGTGCGGCGACAAGGTGGGCAACATGGAGGCGGCGGTGGCGTGCTACGAGCGCGCGCTGGAGGTGTGGACGCGGGAGGCGGCGCCCCTGGACTGGGCGATCTCGCAGCTCAACCTGGGCGACGCGTACACCAAGCGGGTGTGCGGCGACAAGTCGGGTAACATGGAGGCGGCAGTGGCGTGCTACGAGCGCGCGCTGGAGGTGTGGACGCAGCAGGCGTCGCCGCAGCAGTGGGGAGACTCTTCATATTTGCTTTTCTTGTCGCTCAAGGAAGGAAAGCGTTTGTCGGCAGCGGTTGTTGTCGGCCGGGCTTTGCTTGGCTTTTGTTCTCGCTGGTTGGTATCTGCAGCGAAGCGCGCCACCCTGGCGAGCTTGTTGGCGCAGCTCGAGTGCGAACTCGGGTAGCGGCAGGGTGGTGTGCACCCGCCGCTGCCGCCCGGTCGAGGCTCACGGCTTGACGTTTGGGAGCGGTGGGGGATTGCCGCGCTGCTGCGCGCCGCATGATGACCCCCACCGCTTTCTGTGACCCCCTGCCATCGCCACTGTGACCGGCCCCGCCATGTTAGCGACCGAGTGGGCCGTGGCCGCGGTGGCCTTGATCCAGCGGTGCTCGATGGTCAGGTCACCCATTGGGACTGGCTGGCTGCTTCATTCTTCGGCGTGGCTGCGACGGGGGACGTGGTGGCGTCAGTGCCCGGGTCGTTGGTTGGTCTTGCGTTGCTTTTCATCTCTTGTATACTTGGCTGAGGACGGCCCGTGCTTTTCTTGGCTTCGAAAAAAATCCTTGGTTCTGACGGGCATAACGCAGCACCCGGCGGTATATAGTACTGCCTGGCAATGTCCATCTAACCAACTCGCACAGAGGACTATATGGAACAACAGCAACATAGCCGACCCTCACCACCCGCGCCAGCATGGCATTCCTCCCCCCGTCCGCTCCCCTTGACTACCGACCCTCACAGCCACGTCGGGCCGGCGCGACCAGATGGGTGGATGCTCGAGCCGAGGCGCCCTGCCTCCGCTCCCACCCCCACGCCCATGTCCACCCTCCCCCCCCCCGGAGCCCGTCCTCCCGCGGCCGGTTGACCAGGACGCCCTCGGCGGTCAGCCGAGGGCCTCCTCGTCAGCCCCCCGCCACCAAGCACAGCTCGGAACCAACCGCCCATGGATCGAGCTCCGCCCGCAGCTGATGGCGAGAGAGGCGGTTGCGTGGCGCGCCAGCACCCCGCAGGCGCGGTCGGGGGGGAGTTGCGCAATGACGGCGGCGGTCGCCGCTCCGCCCGCCACGTCAGGCAGCAGCTGTCTCCTGCCGAGGCAACGTACCATGGTAGTGACAGCGTGCCCGTCGGGGCCGCCGCGGTCGATGGCGCCGAGGTCAACGGTGTCGCACCCCCCCCCGCCCCCCCAGCGGGCAGTAACTTGGTCCCACGCGGTAGGGCTGGCCCGCCTACCCCCGCACCCCGTTGACGCCGGTGTGGCCGACCATCGCAGCGTCCTCATCAGCCCACGAGTGCAGCGACGGCGCCCGAAACCAGCCCATCCGCGCACACCGAGGAGGGGCACCCGACCCCCCAAGCGGCCGCCCTCCGCCACGCCCGCGTAGGCGCCGACGCCACCCACATTGTCGTTGTCAATGAGTCAGCCGCGGCGCCGCCGCCGTCGCCCCATGTCGACCGCCGGGGATGCCGACACGGGTAACCACACCTCGGTTCCCGCCAGCAGGGCGCCGACCACGGCACAGCACGTAAATGACAGCGTTGCGGAGGCCGACGCGGAACACCACCTCATCCAGCGCCCCACAGGTGTCCCTCAATGCCGCCGAGTCGTTGCCGTCGCCCTGCCTGAGAGTTATAAAACCGTCAAGGACGACGGGCTTGGCGAGCAGGGGGAGCAAAGGAAAGTGGATGGACAGCCGCCGCCGCCGCCATTGCCGTTGCAGCACAACCGCTGTGCGTGGCAACGTCGTTTCTTACAGGAGAGGGGGGAACCGAGCCGGGCGCACACGCGCCAGCGCGCCAGCGGGCCGACAAGCCACCGTCGGGGTGCAACCCCCCGCCGTCGCTGCGGGGGGCCACATCGTCATTGAAGACCCCCCCCCCCGCCCCCCCCCGCTCGGCGGCGCCCGTCGAGCTCCATGGCGTCGGTGGGGAGCGCGACCGACGGCGACGTGAGCACGCCCCGGTCGATGACGCGTTCAGCGCCGACGGCGACGCCGCGGACGCGACTCGACAGGCGCGCGACGCTGCAACCCGCCACCACATCAAGGGCCCCGCCGCTGCGGGAGTCGCACACGTCGCAAAGGCGGGCCGCCAGCGCGCGGTGGGCGTGGCGTGCCGCGAGCGGCCACCGGCCGCTAGGTGACCACACGCCGCCTCCTCCACCGTCGCCACCACCGCCGCCGCCGCCGCCATCCCCGCCGCTCGTGGCTGTACCACTTACCGGTTCAGGGAGTCGCCCCGCAAACACCACCACCCACTGCCCCACCCCAAACTGCACGGGTCACCCCCACCGCCACGCCCCCCCACGGTGTCCACGGACGACGTCCGCAGACGGGCGGTCCGCAACGACAACCGGGGCGGGACGCACCGCCCACCGGCACCGGTGGGGTGACGGCACTGCGACACGCAGCCGACGCCTACAGGCCGCGGGGCTCGCCATGGCCACCGCCGGGCGCTTGGCGTGGACCGGCGGTCGCCACGCCACGGGGGCGGGCGCAGCGGCGCGCTGGCTCCTGGCGCTCACTGGCGGTCGCGGCTGCGCGAGGGAGGGCGCGGCGTCTCTAGTGGGTAGGAGGCACACGGCAACGGCCGGTCGTCTGGTGACGCGTGTAGCGTCGCCACCGACCACGTCGGTCGGCCCACCAGGACTTCGTCGTCAGTTCCGTCGGTGCTCTTACCGTTGGCATCGTGCGGGATAGACGACCCGCCGCCGCCGCCTGGGGCGTCGACGGCCACCCGTCACAGGTGGCGACGCGGCCGCCGACGCTGCCCTCCGCACGCCGTCGGAAGCAGCCGACGGGAAGCCGGGGCCGGCGCCACCACCGCCACCGCCGGTAACTGCTCCACACGAATTTAAAGTGGAACAGGCTGTACCGACCGCAAAGCAATTGCGAGATTGGGGAGGTGATGAGGAAAACAACCTTTACTTAGACGGTAAGTACCTTCGGGCCTCGACCCTGGACGACTACAAGCCGGAAGACTTTAGCCAGTATTACGTGTTGGGAGCTCCTGAGTATTCCGCTAATCGGGGCCTGCACATTTACCTGTTTACGGTGAAGAATCATCCCTGGCCGCAGGTTCCACCACCACCGCCACCATTTCCGGAAAAGGCT
>ENA-ORXT01004938-ORXT01004938.1-marine-metagenome-genome-assembly--contig:-NODE-4938-length-13404-cov-3.946575_pt1 | contig 13404 bp, 17 predicted proteins | sample MGYA00237868_ERZ511482 | MGnify/ENA metagenome assembly ERZ511482 | reverse complement strand
GGTCGACCATAGCGCCGGTTCTGTGAGCGCCCGTTGCAAGGTGAGAATGCGCTACGAATGTGCAGATACTCGCGCCAAGACCCTACTTGTTCTCGAGCTAGCATGCCCCCGAGTTCCCCCAAGACTAAAGAGACGCTGCTGAGTCCGTTTCTGTTGTCAGAAAGAGCACCAGAGGCCAAGAAGAACAAGATAAACGGTGTAAAAAAACCGCATCATTTGATGCGAATCGCATCAAATGATGCGGTCAGTAGAATAGACACTAGTAGCGTGCGAGCAGGAGCCCGTTTTCAACGAGCGTTTACGAGCGATTTGGGGGAAAAACGGGCTCGTGGTGGATCCAGCAACGAGGTGCACTGCGCTGTTGCCCATCCCGCCGTCCCGCCGCCCGTGGTGCTGCAAGATTCCGCCTTGGATTCACCCCATTTTCGAGCGCTCGCTGGATTCCCCCCCTTCAGACAGTGGGCGGAAGGGGGATAGGGGGCCTTGTTGCTCTAAATACCCCGACATCGACCGATTTTTTGGGCGAACTTCGCGTGTGGTTGCATGCGCTTGCGCACACGCCCGTGGGACTCGTGGGCATATCCGTGTCGCCTGCCCGCGTGGCAGGCGGGCCAACTGCCGCACGGCCGTACGGCAGCCCGGTGCCACCCCCGACGCCCCCCCCCCCCGCACCGTACCGCATACGGCTGCTGTCGCCATCACTGTCGGCTGCCATGGGCCGCAAGGTGGTACGTTTTGGCTTCCATCAGTGCGTCGGCTCCAGTCGGAGCAGAGCCGTGGTGTTTTTTCCTGCCGTTTGACACCCGTCCCTGGCCTGCTGGCGGCTCTGTCCGCAATATGGTACGGCAACGGCTGCTCACGCGCTTGGCCTGCCCTCCCTCCCCTTGCCCCTTGTTTCCCCGTCCATTCTGCTTCGACCTCTGCACGTCTCTGTGACCCCCACCCGCCCCGCCAACCACCCCACCGACAGGCTGGCTGCGTGCCCGTCCTCATTGACGCGGCGACGGCCACCCCCACCGTGCTCCTCGTGCAGTCCCGGTGGTCCCCCGCCATTTGGCTGTTCCCCAAGGGCGGCGTCGATGGCGGGGAGAGCGCCAAAGAGGCGGCCGTGCGCGAGACGCTGGAGGAGGCGGGCGTGGCGGGGGCGGTGTGGGGGAGCAAGCTCGGCGTGTGGGAGTTTGCGTCGACCGGCCAAAAGCAGAAGATGTGGTTGTTTCGCGTGACGGACGTGCACGACAAGAGCTCTAAGAAGTGGAAGGAGGTGCGTTGGTGTGAGGGTGTCGGGGGGGTGCAGTGGGCTGTTGGGGGGGGGGGGGGTCGGGGGGGCTTTTTGGGGGGGGGGGGGGGGGGGGGGGGGGGGGGGGGGGGGGGGGGGGGGTCTCGTTGGCTCTTTCGGGCGTGGGGTGGTGGGTGACTGGGCGAGTGCAGAACACGGTCTCCCGTTTGGGACATGGCATCTGACACTCGGCATTTCTTGCTCTGCTTTTCACCTCCTCCTTTGTGGTGTGGTTGGGGTGCTGCAGCGGAACAAGCGTGCTCGGCAATTCCTCTCCTTTCCCGACGCACGCGCCCTCATGATGAACGTCGACCCAGCGTACGCTCACCCCTTCCGCGTCTCCGTTTTCCCTTTGCTCGCGATGCGTTTCCCGCCACTTGGCTGGACGTTGCCACTGACATGGTCCCCTGTGAATGACCCTGCGTTTGTTCTTGGCCGCTGCTCTGCTGCTGTCGGCCGCCCCGTAGGGAGAGGAGAATGGAGCTCGTGGAAATCCTCGACGCTGCCGAGAAGCGGCTCGCCAAAGTGCAGGCCAAGGCCGCCGCCAAGGCCGCCGCCAAGGCCGCCGACGCGACCGCCACGGCATCGGCGGGCACCTCGTCGGTCGAGACGGGAGATAGTGAGGAGAGCGACGGCAGTGACTGAGCGGACTGCCCCTGGTCGGGCGAGGCGTCGGCGCCCGAGGCAGCGGCTCTTGATTTCTCTTGTTTCTTCTCTACCCCTTGCAGTGACGCTGGTTCCCTGGACGCGCTCCAAACGTTGGTGGGTTCTTGTCTGCCGCCTCGTCTTGGAGTGTTTGCGGGACTGTCTGGAGTTTGATTTTCTTGTGCCAATGTACACACACCCTATAAAAAACGCAAGCAAACAGACGGTAGCCCCATGGACGCGCGCGGTGCGCCGCCCAACCAGCCGTCGACACCGCCGCGTCCTCGTCCGCAACCGCGCGTCGGGGTTGGCAACGACGTTGCGCGGGTGGCGGGGGTGACGGGGCGCTATGTGCGTCAATGCCTCGAAGGCGAGGATTCTCCGTTCCCGACCTGTCAGCAGACCGCCAGAGGGGAGTGGATGCTCAATCGCGGCGAAGCAATCGCGTTCATTGAGGCGCGGACCGCTCCAAATGTTCGGGTGGCGTTCGATTGCACAACGACGCTTGAGAAGAGCGTTTCGATTCTCGGGCTGGTCGCCAACGATGCCGCGGTGCGATCTGTGGTGGCTGAGATCGTGGCCGAATCCAATGCGGTGGCGATGGACTGGCTCGACCGCAACGCCAGCGCCGGTCGTAAACGAAATGCCAGCATTGGTTCCGAAGGGTTGACGATCGCGTCGTTCATGCACGGGACCAGCCGCAACGACGACCCGTTTTTGCATGTGCATAACGTCGTGGTGAATGCGATCGAGGACGCTGAAGGCCGCGGCCGCACCCTGGATTCGACCGCCTTGTATTCCGAAGCAAAGGCGGCCGGCGCCCGCGCTACGGCGCACCTTCGGGTTCGGCTGAGCGAAGAACTCGGGGTTGAATGGCGAAAAAGTGCCTCAGGAGTCTGGGAGGTTGACGGCATCAGCGACCTGGTTTTGAGGCACTTCTCGACCCGGACCAAAGAGATTGAGGAAGCGCTGGCCGAATTGCGGCGCCACGGTCAACGGTCACCGGACCAAGACCATGTGAAGAAAGCCACCCGCAAGCCAAAGAGCGGCGTTCACCCCGACGACGCCCGACGTGGGTGGCAACAACAGGCCGCAGAACTCGGCTTTGACGCAGCGGATCTCAGCGCGATACGAGATCGCCGGCGCGAATCGCGGGCCGTGAACCGCAGCAAACTATTTGGGTGGTTGGAGAGTCCGGAGGGGGTTTGTTCCAATGGCCCAACCTTCACCTACGGCGATTTGTTGGCCGCGATTGCTGATTGGGCTCCAGCCGGTGGGCAACTTCCCGTGTTGAGCGTCGACCAGATCGAGGCCCATGCCGACGCTTGGCTTTTGAGTCATCGGGTTCACCAGGTCGTTGACCAACAGTCCCAGGTGTCCAAGAAAGGTAAGCCGTTGGGCCGCCAAAGCCGAGATGTGTGGACCACCGAGACAATGCGGCGGCTCCAGTCCGATATCCGAACCAAGTGGCTCCAGGGACTCCAGACGGACCGTGGTGTCGCGGACCCCGAGGCAATATCGAGCGCAATCACCGAGGCCGAGTTCACATTGTCTGATGAACAACAGGCCCTGGTGTGGGCGTGGCTGACCTCTGGCGACGCCGTCCAGGCCGCGGTTGGGCGACCCGGAACCGGCAAGACAACCACCATGGCCGCCGCCGTGCAGGCCTGGCGGGGGAGTGGGTTCAGCGTTTTTGGGGCCGCGGTCAAAGGCGAAGCCGCCCGCAAACTGGCGGCTGAAACCGGGTTGGAATCCAACACCGTGGCCTCCTACATCACCAAATGGGCATCAACCGGGCTCAACCCGCTCGATGGTCGCAGTGTTCTCATTGTTGATGAGTCCTCAACGCTTTCCGATTGGGAGCTTCACACCTTGATCGAGATGGCCGCAGACGCTGGCGCCGCGGTACGCCTCATTGGTGACGTCGCCCAACACGGCTCGGTGGAAACCGGCGGGTCATGGGGGGCAATGGCAACCGAACTTGGTGGGCAAACCCCGGAGCTGCGTCATCAACGTCGCGTAATCAACCCCGCTGAAATCGAGGCCGCGGAGATGGTCCGCAACGGCGAGATCGCCGCCGCGCTCGACACGCTGGCTGAAGGGGGAACAGTGCATGAGTACCAGCGTTGGAGTGACGCGTTTGGTCCGCTGGCCCAGCGATGGTTCGATCAGCGAGACCAAGGCCGGCCGCATCCGATCGTGGAACGACGCAACGAGATCCGCGCCGTTCTCAACACCATCGTGCAACAGGTCCGAGCTCACGAAGGCGAAATTGGTGGGCTGGTTGCGGTGGGGGAGCGGACCTATGGCGTTGGTGACCAGATCGTTGCTCGAGCACCAAACAAGCAGCTGCATCCTGACGGTGAGCCCGCACTCTATGTCCGCAACGGGGTCGGGGGAACAATCACCGCGATCGAGGACCATCAGATTGTGGTCGACTTCGACGATCTCGGCTCGGTTGCAGTGCCTACGGGGTGGGCGGGGGGTAACACCGACTTGTCTTACGCGGTGACCTCCTACGCGGTGCAAGGAGCGACTTTCGACGCGAGCACCTCAGCGCTGGGCCACGGGGCATCCCAGGCTGAACTGCTCGTCAACATCACTCGGGGCCGCCAAGAAAACGCGGTCATGGTCATCGGAGCTGGCGACGAGGAGCTATCCGCGCTCAGCGAACAAGGTCAGAAACCGCTTGCTGCTGGGGTCGCGGAGTCGATTCGCGACAGCTCCAGCCCCACCCTGCACGAGATCGACGACGCGGTGGCCAAGACACAGTCGTTGGCCGGCGCGGCGGGAACCTTGGACCTGGCCCGGCTGCGGAACCTCGACCACGGCGCAAACCCCGCATTGATACAGCGCGCACGTATGGAGCGCTTGGCGCAGATCCGCGTCGCGACACGATCTAATCCGCCTGCGGACTTCGTCTCCTACTACGGGCCGGCTCCCACCACGCCATGGCTGCACCGCAACTGGCAGAACGCGGCGGCCGATCTGGTCGCGTACCGAGAAGAGTGGGGGAGACGCCGCAGCAACGACGGCACAAAGTGGTCATGGCTTGTCGGACCAGCTTCAAACCCAACCCAGCACGAGGCCCGCGAGCAGCTTCTAGCGACGCTGGAGAGCCTCTTCGTTGATGTCAACACCCGCAAACTCGACAGCCAAAGCATAAACCCCGAGGCGCTGCGCCAGCTCGCCGGTCGACCCCCACGCCAGATGGAGGCGGGAACCGAAAGGGAACTGAGCCGCGATGATTCGCTTGCACAAGGAGCCGCACTATGAACCACATCACCCCGATCGAACTCGCCACCTACATCGGCGAGCACCTCCAACCGCTCCAAACTCAGTCGTTCACCGTGCGAGCCACGCTCACCGATTGGCACCTGTCCCAACGTTGGGCCCGAGGCACCCTTGTTCAGCACCACGAGGGCGTCTCAACCCACGCCGCAGCCTCGCTACGGTTCGGAATGGCGGGTTGGCAGGCCCAGCGTTACGTCGATCAGGCCGCGGCTGGCGGCCAACCAGTGAAAAGCAACGTCACCGTCGATGTCACCGGCAACGTTGACTATGACCCATCGTTTGGTCTTCAGTTCCGCGCCACCTCCATCAGCGTTGTCGGCGAATCAGCCCAAGCGCGGCGTCACCGACAGGTCCGCCAGGCGATCGAGGGGAGCGGTCAGGGCCTCAATCAAGGAAACCTGCGGGTCGACTTCGCGTCTATTCGCCTGATCACCATGATCTGTCCCCGCGGCGGTAACGACGGCGCAACAGATGCCCAGACCACGATCGAACACGCGCTGCGGGCGGCCGGGATCCCAGCGCCGACCATCATCGCCAAACCCATCCCAATGAGCGGACCCAAGGCGCTACGAGGGCTCGAAACCGCCGTGACCGAAGCGTCGATGGGAACCGATCTGGTGCTAATTGTGCGGGGTGGGGGAGCCGACGACTCCATGTCGATGTGGAACGACCACCGCCTCTGCACAACCCTTGCCACCTGCCCGAAACCCATCGTTTTGGGCATTGGACACACCCAGGACCAGTTCAATGCCCACATGGTCGTTCATCACGCCGCCGCGACCCCCACCGCCGCCGCTCGCTGGGTCAGCGACCGCATCAGAACCGCACACCAGCCAGCAATCATTCCGGTAGCTCCGGCCCCAAAAACCATGCCGCCAGCGCCAGTACCGACCCCAGTGCGGCCCCCGCAACGGTCAATCGGACTCAAACAAGTCCTCATCGGAGCCGCCATGATCGTGGTCCTGCTCGTGGTGTTGGCCATCATCGGCGCCCTATTCGGCGGTCCACAAGCGTGAACCCGCGTGTACCGACGCGCGCGATGCGCCGCGCGCGTATCCCCCACCTTGGGGGAGGGCCGCGCGAAGATTGGCCAATAGATGCAACCACGGGAGTAGGAGGTCACCAGAGATGCCACGACGGCGCAAAGGCGAACCAGAGAGATTCCGAGTCAACCAGGTCATTTCGAGGATCGCAGAACAGCACGACCTTCAAGTCGGCCGCTTCTACATTTCGGAGACCTCCGACGCCATGGATCTGCTGCCACCTCGCAAGACACCAAACACTCAGCGACGGTGGACCGAGGAGGAAGTCGAGCAGCTCATCGCCGGCATTCTTCTGCGCAGAGAACATAACTGGACCGCCGAAGACCTTCAATTCTTCGTGGCCAGCGGCCAACTACCCAAAACGGCCCGAGCCGAGATCGAAGCCATGGCAACGGTGGCTGGGGCCGATTATCAGGCCTTGTTCTCGGTCGCTTAATACCGCATCTATGCAAATCCGCCGAAAGGACCCACTGAACACCACGTAAGACACGAACCAGCGCCCAAAAAAGCGAAAAGCTCAGAGTTGGCGCTCTGAGCATTTTCGAAGACCTCGGTACAGACACACAGCACCTAAGACCAATATCAAGTTGTTGGTCGTGACTGTACCAGAGGTTGTTGTGAGCGCGCAACTACTTCCAAGTGAGCATCATGCCGCAGTACAGGCATTCCGTTTTCCACAGAGTCCGACCAACTAGTCCCCAGACCCATAATTCTGAGTCGCGCGCGCACCCGCAACACCGGTTCCGCGCCCCCGATAGGGGCCTTCGATGACCGCGGTGCGCGCGCGTTGGCGTACCGCTCAGCTGTTGCTGGGAGAACGCTGCGACGACGCAGACCTGGTCGAAATCGACGGCGCCACCGTCGCGAGTGTCGCCGAACAGTTGGGCATCAACTACTCGAGTACATGGCGTCAGATCGTTGAGCTCGAGCATGAAGGTGTGATCGTTGCCCGTAGCGGCAAGCGGTGGACTCTTGATCCGAACCAGCTGACGGCGTTGTTGGCCTCGCGACCGGTCCTATCGACAAACGCTACCCGGCGACCAAAGCTCATCCTCGTCGACGACAACTACACAACCAGCGGCCCGCCGGCTCACACCGAAGTCACAGATCACGACCGTCCAGAGGTCTTGGCCACGCTGGAACGCCTGGCGGCAAAGGCGATCGAAGCGGGCGACCACCGCTGCTTGGACCTGATCTTGGACCGGATAACACGCGCGACCACCAACCACGATCAGCGCGAAATCGCGCATGTTTGGCGCGATTTCGCGCCGACTGAAAGCGCGTCCAGCCTCGGCGCGGAATCGCGCGCGTCTTTGAATTCCAGTACTGAATTAGAACTGAAAACTCTTCCATTCGATTCATCTAACGCGCCAACACCGGCGCGAATCGATGCGCGACCAGAACAAACATGGGGCGAACCGCCACCGATGTCGAGCCCTGCGCTCACCGAAGCCGTGCAGAAATTCTTGGTCCGACATCCAAAGAACGAACAAGCCAAAGCAACCCCGAGCTGGCAACGATCCCACTCCCTTGTGGGGTGGAGGGACGACGAGCGCGCCGAGTTCGAAGCCAAGTACCACCAATACTTCGGGTCCCCACCAGGAGATATCGCCGACATCACGGCGGAGCTCTGGCCCTTCGACATGGCCCAACAAGCCATCGACGCGATTACTGCGGACAAGTCGATCCGTCGACCCACTGGCGCGTTCCGCACCCACACAATTCTTGGTTACCACCAGTCATACCCGCCCACCAGCTCCGCACTTGACGCCGAACGCAGCCGAGAGCGGGCGGTGTGGCTACGAGCGTCAAAGGACCCACCGTTGAGCGTGGCCGCCGCCGCCGAACGAATCGCCCAACTATCCGGCATCGGCCGAGACAACCACTTCCACCTACGAGTCGCTGGCGCGTGCGCCGGCATAGACGCCAACAGCATCGCCGAGGCCATCGACCGCAGCGGAATCACCGCCGATGCGACCCAAGTACAACATGCACTGACCTACGCCCACACCGAGTTCGGAGTTCAACCATGACCATCACCGACCACCGCCCAACCACCTCACCAGTAGCGCCCCACCAGGTGCCCCCGCACAATCCAGCCGCTGAATCGTCGCTGCTGGGCGCAATGATCCTCACTCGCGCGGCGATCGATGACGCAATCGAGATCGTGTCCACCGAACACTTCTACGACCCCGCCAATCAACGCATCTTCGAAGCGATTTCGGATATGCACGCCGCAGGCGAAGCCGTCGACACGATGACCCTGGCAAGCAAACTCGCAACCCGAGGACACCAAACAGACACCGTCCCGCTCTTGGAGCTGCAAGCAATGACGCCGGTCGCGACCAACGCCGCCGGCTACGCCAAACTCGTCTACAACGCCGCAGTACACCGCCGACTCATCGCGACCGGCCGAGAAATCAGCCAAATCGGCTTCGAAGAACCCGAGAACGTCACCGCCGCGGTCGATCGAGCCGAAACGATGCTGTTCAAAGTCGCACAAGGCCACGTCGCCGGCGACATCCCCACCGGCATTGGAGATCTGATCGAAGGCGCGCTCGACGACTTCGAGAAACTCCTCGACAGCAAAGGCGCAATCACCGGCACCCCCACCGGTTTTCCAGACCTCGATCGGATCCTGTCGGGCCTGCAAGCCTCCAGCCTGGTTGTCATCGGGGCCCGACCGGCCATGGGAAAAACCAGCCTCGCGCTCAACATGGCCGCCCACGCCGCAATCGAACACGACACCCCAGTCCTGGTGTTCTCATTGGAAATGAGCAAACTCGAACTCAGCAAGCGGCTCATGTGCTCCGACGCCCGAGTCAACGCCGCGAATATGCGCACCGGACGGACCAGCGAGGACGACTGGAAGAAGATCGCCGACGCAACCGGACGTCTCGCCGATGCGCCGCTGTTCATCGACGACACCCCCGACATCACCCTCAACGCCATCCGCTCCAAGGCCCGCCGCCTCACCAGCACCGCCGGAAAGCTCGGCATGATCGTCGTCGACTACCTCCAACTCATGACCGGCCGATCAAACGCCGAGAACCGTCAGGTAGAGGTCGCAGAACTCTCACGCGGCCTCAAGATCCTGGCCCGAGAACTCGACTGTCCGGTTGTCGCGCTGTCACAACTCTCACGAAACCTCGAATCTCGACAAGACAAACGACCCATGCTGGCCGACCTCCGAGAATCCGGCGCCATCGAACAGGACGCAGACGTCGTGATGTTCCTCTACCGAGACGAGGTCTACAACCCCGACACCGCCCACCTCGGCATCGCCGAGATCGCCGTCGCCAAACACCGCAACGGACCAACCGGAACCGCCCGCCTCGTGTTCTTGCCCCACTACACCCGATTCGTCAGCGCCGCGAAGGGCGCCTAGACACCCCGAACAGAATCCGCTGCATCAGCCCGGTACTACGCTTGGACGTTGGCTCCGAACCGGATCTGTCGACCAACTGGGCCGGTTAACGGAACCTGGGGGAGTGGGTACACCCACCCCTGGAAGCCGTAGGGCATGGGTTGTGGGTTTCGGTCGTGGCCCGCGCTTTTCTTCAGGCGGACCATCGAGGTTGTGAGCGGGCGGGCCCCAGCCTCTGGCGGTTCGCGGCGGCGCACGATGAACGTCGACGCAAGCCAGATGAAAGAAGCTGCCGCTAGAACCAACAGACGTGACCCTGAGGTTGTGTCGGGAGCAGCGTCGGAGGCCAAGTTGCTCCAGATCACCTGCAACACGAACTCGACCCCGGGCTCCACGTCGCCGAACTCGTACTCTCCATCCGCGTTAGTGACGACCGTGGCGAGGGGGACTTGAAGATCATCTGCCGGGTAAAGCCGAACCGTAGCGTCCACCACAACTTCCTCCTCCAGCCCGAGAGAGCCATCGCCATCACTGTCGAAAAACATGAAGGATCCGACGGTGACGCCCTCCGGGTGCCCGAGGGAGATCGCTGAAGGGAGATCACCGGCAGGCGATGAGGCTACTGATCCCGAGAGTGCTGTCAGCAGGACCAGCAGAGCCGGCAGCATCCTCGGTGGGCTGAGGGCACGCTCGGCTACTCGGCGCAAACCTGGCACTGCGACCTGATTGATACACCAGGCACCCAGCTCCAGAAAAAGCCAAGCGGCGAAGTCACGCGTCACCCAGACGAACCAGTTGGAGCACGTTCTCCACAGATTTGACACCGGGAAAATGACCCAGAGTCTGAGACCAATGGCCGGGCTGCTCCACATGGCACAGCCTACGGCGTGGATTAGCTGGGTTGCGGGTTTGTGACCGAGTGCTCTGTGGTGCTGAGACATTCCTTTTGGTACTCGTAGCGTTCTCGCTTTGGCACGAGCAGTGCCCCGCACCGAATCAGATTCTCACCAATGCGGTCGGAATTCTCGCTGAGTACTTGACCCATGACGGTCACGGCCAGCCTTCCGACCACATAGGCAACGAGTCCGAACAGAGCGAACAAGCTCATCACCGGACCACGAGGTTGCGCCAAGATGTATTCACGATGGTGCCGGCCACAATCTCCTGTGCGAGCTTTTTACCCGCACTGGTAAGCCGGTATCGACGCACGGGCTGGCCGTCGTCGGGTAGATCCCAGCGCGATTCAACCAAGCCAGCTTCGCGGAGGGTTCTCATGGCCGGGTACATCGTGCCTGAACGGATCACGCAGCGCTCACCGAGCTCAAGGACTGTCGGCGACCAATCTGGGTCTTCGAACATTGCGGTGAGCAGCTGTCGTTTACGTCGAGTGAGCCGCTCCATGTTTTTATTCTAGCTGCTCTCGGATAACTCGCGATAGCTCAGCTGTAGTCGTAGAAATGGCAGGCGTGTTGGGCCACCTGGGCCGATTTTGGGTTGCCTTTTGCAGAACCCGCCGGGGAACCGTTGGAGACGTTGCGGTCTACTTTGGAAGCCATGAGCTTCGAACAGCTGCCAGCGTTGCCGCCTGAATCGGTTTCGTCGATCGAGCGCGGCCTGGGTCTGCTCGACACTATTTCGTCCTACCGTTATGTGGCGGCGGTGTATCACCACCAAGATCTCGGCGTGACATGGTTCATCCACGCGTTCCCAGTCAATGCTGGCGCGCTGGTGACGGTGAGAGTTTCGAGCGAGGCCAGTGCGCACCTGATTGTTCACGCCGCCGAACGCAATATCGGTCGAATCCCAACATGGGACGACCAGGCCGTGCGACCCGATGGAGCTGGGCCGGTTATCGAGGCGTTTGCGGTCTCGCCAGCCGAGGTGGCCTACTGCGTCGACATTACATGGGTTGACGGGATGCTGCTGGTCGCGGCGCGTGAGCCCGGTAGCTTTACCCGCCGCTGGTAGCGCTAGTCCAAGCCGGCGGCGGTCATCGGCACAGAACCGAGCCCGGCTTCTACCAAAGACACGCCGACGTCTTGGAGATAGTCATCGAATTCCTTGTGGAGGCGTTCGGGATAGGTGCGACGGCGAACCCCATAGGAAGGTGGGCACACCCCTTCGGGTATCGAGACATTCACATGCTTGTCGTCATCGGATTGGGTGACGTCGCCTCCGAACACACCGGCCAGACGCGCCACTGCGCCGTTTACCCGGCCCGCCGAGATACCGACCCGTTTACCCAGATCTTCGGTGGAGATATCGATTGGTCCGTGCTGGGTCAACTCAAAGATGACCTCGTATAGGTGAACCGCAGCCGGGCCAATCACTGGTGCCCAGTACTTCCTCAACGCAGCACTGGGCACCCGCCAAAGATGCTCAGCGGGATGAACCTGCAGGTTGAGGCTCGTCGCGCCCATGAGCGTGAGGTTGTTCTCTTTGATTGTTTTGGTAGGCACGTCACTGTCCTTTCGTGTTTGCGGTTGGCCTGTTGCGCTGAGTGAGCCTCAGGCGAGCTGCACGACATCGACGTCGCGGCCGAGGACCCGCTCGACGCTGCCAGCTGTGCGTGCTGCAGCTGATCTCGATGACATTCGCGATGCGGCACCCGGGTGCCCCAGAACCACCGACTTAGCGGTCACTGCGACGAACTTCCCGCCGGCTTCAAGGACGAACACGCCCTCGCCTGGTTCCACCGGAACTCTCGGAACCGCGTAGGCGAGCAGCGCTGCTCGAAACCGGTCACCGCAACGCTGGCCACACTCCGAATCGAGGACCTGCGCCATCGCGGACACGAACTCGGGGCCGTGACCCGCTGCAACTCGAGGAAGCAAGTGCGTCACCTCGTGGATCGCAACCCACAGCGTCAAAGAACGCTGGTGGAACCGCAGACTGCGCTCAGCAGGGGTAGCTACCGCTCCCAGCGGGTCGAGGCCCTCGTTGTCCACGCCCACCACGATCTGCCCTGCGCCGTGACGCGCCGCTAGAGAGCGCACCTCGTCGATCGAGACCGGCCGGTCAGCATCTGGGTGGCCATAGAGACAGCATCGCTGTACGTCGTAGAGCCGCCGATCCAGCGGCGAAGCCGGCTCGACCTGAGACGACAACGAAGAATCACCGAGCGGCGAGGCAACGAATCCCCGTTCGGAATCCGTTGCCTCGTCGCCAGGTCGGACCTCAGAGCTCAACGCCGACTTCTGCGGCGTCCTGTTGCTCGGCAACATCTTGAGTGAGGTCCGCCTCAGCAGTGCGGCCCCGAGTGCGACCGTCGCGGCGATTGAACTCCACCGAATCCAGGTCAACAACACGGTTCGGGAACACCGTCTTGCCTTCGGCGTTGGTGTAGGGGTCTGGCTGATGCCAGACCCCGGAGAAGTCGAATGACTCGCCCACGATCATCTTGTCGAGGCGTCGAGCCTCCTCATTCCAACCGGTGAGGTTGCTGTAGATCTTCTCCCGCTCCCATCCCTGCTTGCCCTCATCGTCAACGACGCGCCGGTTCTTGCCCTCGGTCACCACAACTGCATCCAATACAACGCGGTCTGTGCCGACGGCTCTGATCTCGCTCTTCTTGACGAGCGAACCAGTTCCACTTGCGTACATAGTAAATCTCCCTATGTCTCATGACGGTTCCCTGGTGGTCCCGTTCACAAACACAGAGACAGCTCGCCGTGCCGGATACGCCAAACAACTCCAAGGAACCAACAGCAGCCGGTAAGAGAAGGGCCAATCGAGCTCAACAGCAGGGGAGTGGCACACCAGACAAGACAACGCAAGAA
>ENA-ORXT01004937-ORXT01004937.1-marine-metagenome-genome-assembly--contig:-NODE-4937-length-13404-cov-4.369701_pt1 | contig 13404 bp, 8 predicted proteins | sample MGYA00237868_ERZ511482 | MGnify/ENA metagenome assembly ERZ511482 | reverse complement strand
ACGCACGTAAGCCCGGACGGCGACCAGGGGTTCCCCGGGCGGCTGGAGGTGAGCTGCGTTTACGAATGGACGGACCGCGACGAGCTGCGCATTAACTACACCGCAACCACGGATAAGGCGACGGTAGTCAATCTGACCAACCATTCCTACTTCAACATCGGCGACGCGCCAACGGTGGAAGGGCTGGAGCTGGAACTGAAGGCCGACTACTTCATTCCGGTAGACAAAACGTCCATACCAACGGGCAAGCCAGAACCGGTAGGCGGAACGCCCTTCGATTTCAACGCCCCCAAGCCGGTGGGCCGCGACATTCGGGCTAACCACGAGCAAGTACAACTCGCCAACGGTTACGACCACACCTGGGTGATTGACGATCACGACGGCTCGCTGAAAGAATTTGCCCAACTACGCGACCCTACGAGCGGGCGGAAACTGCGGGCTTACACCACTGAGCCGGGCGTGCAGGTTTTTACGGCCAACTTCGATCCGGGCCAGTTCACCGGGCGCGACGGCGAGCCGCTGCCGACCTACGGCGCGATCTGCCTGGAGACGCAGCACTTCCCCGATTCGCCGAACCAGCCGGGCTTTCCCTCGACCGTACTACGGCCGGGAGAGACGTACCGCTCCACGACGGTGTATCGCTTTGAGTAGGTGGCTATCGGTTGTTATTCCCGCGCTGAACGAGGCGGAGAGCTTGCCCAAAACGCTGGATGCACTGGCCGGTGACTGGCCCGGCGGGCCGCCCGAGATCATCGTGGTGGACGGCGGCAGCACGGACGGCACGCGGGAAATCGCCCGGCGGCTGGGAGCCGCGGTCCTTAGGTCTCCGGCCGGAAGAGCAAGGCAAATGAACGCCGGGGCGCGGGCCGCGACGGGTCGCTTTCTGTACTTTCTGCACGCCGATACAACGCCGCCTCCCAACCTTCCCTTGCACCTGCGCGCCGCCGCCCAAAAAGACGTACCGGCCTGTTTCTCCATTCGTTTTGACCGTCAGAACGAAAGTGCGTGGCTGCGGCTGTTCGCCCGCCTGAGCCGCCTGAACACCGATGCCTTTCGCTTCGGCGATCAGTCACTGTTCGTGAGCCGCGCGCGCTTCGAGGCCGTCGGTGGTTTTCGGGAAGACCATACGCTACTTGAAGGCCACGAACTGGTCAAACGGCTGGGCCGCCAAGCCGGGAATTTTCTGGTGATGGACGCTTCGGTAACCACCTCGGCCCGGCGTTACCTGCGGCACGGCGTGCTTTTTACGCAGTTGACCTACGTACTGATCTTCGGGCTGTACCGGCTGGGGGTGAGGCAAAACAGCCTGCTACGGATTTACCGCGGGGCATTCCCTGATCAGGGAACGTAAGTCGGGATCACCCGCAACGCCCCGTCGAGCGACCACTCCAAGATCTGGTAAGCCGGCGGCAGCATTTGCTGCTCGAACCGGTCGGCGTCGGGGTTGATATAAAAGCTGGTGGGCGGGCACAGGTGCACCGTCAACCGGTCGCGGGTGACCGTACGGTGGGAGTGGTAATGCCCGCAAAAAACGGTGCGGTGGCGACCATCGGCGGCCAGGATGTCGAGCAGCTCCCCGTTTTCCCGCAGCGGGTACTTTTTATCCATAAACGTAACCCCGAGGAGGATGGGCGGATGGTGCATCACGACGTCGGCGTAGGGGTAGCGGGCGACGGCCGTTCGCAGCCATTCGAGTTGCCCGTCGTCGATATGCCCGGTGGCCGAATCGAGAAAAAGGAAGTAGCGATCGGCGACCCGAACGAGGCCTTTGATGGGCGCGTCGTTGTGGCCTTCGAGGAAGAAGGCGTTGCGCATCATTTCCCGGTCATCATGATTGCCGGGCGTGAGGTAATACGGCACGGCGAGTTCGTCGAGCAGGGGGCGGAGGCGATAATAAACGTCCTGCACCGGCTCGGCGGCGCAGAAATCACCGGTCAGGAAAAAGGCATCCGGCTCACGCGCCGCGGCGTGCGCCAACACGCGGGAGAGGCGGTCGTTCACGTCCAGGCCCATCAGTTGTTCGCCGGGAGGCAGGAGGTGGGGATCGGTGATTTGAATGATTCGGGTGCGCACGATTGGAGGGATAACGGGGGTAAAATACGGCTTTTGTTGGGGACGGGGCGGCTGAACGTATCACGAGATGCACGACCGCGCTGAACCAAACCCCACCCCCGGCCCCTCCCCGGCGGGGAGGGGAGACGTGGCCGCATACTGATTGTGGATTTGGCGATCCGTCGGGCTTTCATCGTTAATGGCTACGGGCTCAACACCTTCCACCATTCCGCCGTTCAATGACCTGAACATTCACCCAGCATGACCGATTTCCCCGCCGCGCCCGACCCCACCCCTACCCTGACCGACCACGACCTGCCGAACCTGGAAGGCCGCGCCGCCCGCCCCATGGCGGAGGAGCTGCGCGGAAACATCGAAAATTTCGTTGGTATGGCGCAGGTGCCCGTCGGTTTGGCCGGGCCGCTGCGGCTCAACGGTGAGCACGCGACAGGCGAGGTGATGGTACCGCTGGCGACGACGGAAGGCGCGCTCGTCGCCTCCTATTCGCGTGGCATGAAAGCGATCACGGAGAGTGGCGGCGCGACGGTCCGCATCCTCGATCAGGGCGTGCAACGGGCACCATATTTTAAGCTGGTGGATCTGCCGGCGGCCGGTCGTTTCGTCGCCTGGGTGCTGGCGCATACGGAAGACTTCGCCAACATTACGGGGAAGGTGAGCCGTTACGCGAAGTTCAAGCAGGTCCGCCCCATCCTGGAAGGCAACAGCGTCACCCTCGTTTTCGAATACACGACGGGCGACGCGGCGGGGCAGAACATGGTCACGATCTGCACGGATTACGTCTGCCAGTTCATTCTTGATCAATGCGGCGAAGACATTCAGGAGTTCTACATCGAGTCCAACGCCTCGGGCGACAAAAAGGCGAACTACCAGAGCTTTCAGCACGTACGCGGCTACCAGGTCAGCATCGAGCTGACGCTGCCGAAAGCGGTGGTCGCCGCCGTGCTGAAAACAACGCCGGAAAACCTCGAACGCTTCGGGCGGGCGGCGGCTTACGGTTCGCTGAAAACGGGCACGTTGGGCGTTCAGGCCCACTGCGCCAACGGGCTGGCCGCGCTCTTCATCGCCTGCGGACAGGACGCGGCCTGCGTGGCGGAGGCGGCGATGGGCATCGTCCGCATGGAGGTAGACGCGAACGGCGACCTCTACGCATCCGGCACCTTCCCCAACCTGATCGTCGGCTCCGTCGGCGGCGGCACAAGATTACCGACGCAGCGCGAATGCCTGGAGATCATGGACTGCTACGGGCCGGGCAAGGCGGGGCGGCTGGCGGAGATTACAGCGGGGGTTTGCCTGGCGGGGGAGCTGTCGATACTGGCGGCGCTGGCGGAGGGGGAGTTCGTGGGGGCGCACGCGCGGTTGGGGCGGCGACACAAAAAATAACACGAGAGGGTTGCTTTCAACCCTTGAACGGTCGACAGCCGAGAAACTTAGTTTAGACCACGAATGTTGTGCCCCGCGTTGTCTGAAGAGATGGCGCGGGGCTTTTCCGGTTAATCAGCCTTTTGGCGGGCAAGGATCGTCACTCGGAAAAATGCCTTATTACGTCCAGCGTATTCGCCAAAGAAATCAACCCGAAGACAAAGCACAGCAAAAAATTAAAAATCAGTACAAAATACTTTAGTACTCCGGTTTCCATCGGTTTGATAAATGATCTAATGGCAAAGAAAAAACCTGTTCCCGCCGCAAAAAGAGCGGATAGGTTCAAAAATATCAGTAACAAATATGGAGCAGCGCTGTGGGAATACGCCGCCAAGAGAACGACGGACGCCAAAGCTAAGCCATACAAAAGGATGCTAAGGATAAACATCCATAATGATCGCTTGGCGTAATTAGTAGGCTTCCCCTCTATCAGTCCATCGTCAAGTACGTCAGTCATAGCTCAGTCATTGATCTCCAGCCTGAAATTGGGGTAACAGGCTACACCTCCGCCCCCAGCCACACCTCGCAGCCCTCCGTACAATTCTTACAAATATCGATCTCCGACCGCCCCTGTAAAAGCTTGGTGCGGAAGTCATCGTAGGCCGCGCCTTCCCATACCTGGTTGAGGCTTTCGGTTTTCACGTCGCCGAGGCGGTGGGTAACGTCCTTGTCGAAGCAGCAGGGGGCCACGAGGCCGTCCCAGGTGATCACGCAGCTGTGCCAGAGCTTCCAGCAGTGGTTTTGCAGCTTGTTTTTCTGGCCGTAGGTCCCATCCGCTTTTTTGTAGTAGCGGGCGTACTTTTCGTTGGTCGGCATCAGCGGGTTGCCGTTCTCGTAGTCGTAGAGCTGGGCGGTTTTGAACTTCACCTCGTCGATGCCGATCTCATCGGCCAGCTTAACGACGTCTTCCATCTGGTGCTCGTTGGGCTTGACGACGAGGAACTGGAAAATGAGGTGGGGCGTGGGGGAATCCATCTCCCGTTTCCACTTCACGAGGTTGCGGGCGCCCTGCAAAACGCTTTCCAGTTTACCTTCCTTGCGGTACTGTTCGTAGACCTCCTGCGTGGTGCCGTCGACGGAGATGATGAGGCGGTCGAGACCGCTTTCGATGGTCCGTTTGGCGTTGGCGTCGTTGAGGAAGTGGCCGTTGGTGGAGGTGATGGTGTAGATGCCGCGGTCGGAGGCGTCCTTGACCATATCCAGGAAGTTGGGGTTGATGTACGGCTCGCCCTGGAAATAAAAGATCAGATAGAGCAGGCGGTCGGCGATGTCGTCCATCGTCCGGCGGAAGAAATCAGCCTTGAGGTTACCGGTGGGGCGGGTGAACTCGCGCAGGCCGCTGGGGCACTCCGGGCAGCGCAGGTTGCAGGCCGTCGTCGGCTCAAAGGAAACGGTAAACGGCTTACCCCACACCACGGGCCGCTGCAGCCAGCGCGTGGCGTAGTAGCTGGCGGTGACCTTCGCGGCGTTGAGCACGCGTTTGGGTGTAAGGTTACTGAGGAAGTTGCGGGTATCTTGGTAGTAAAGTTGGGCCATCGGTGCAAAGATAGTAAAGGGGGAAGGGGAGAAAGGGTTAAAGGATGAAACGGGGTGCTCTCCCTTCGTCCTTTCTACCTTGCCTCCCGTACTTTGGGGGGCGCGGACGCGGGTGCGGAGGAAGGATCAGGCACCTCGTTTGATAGCGTCCAAACCCACGTTCTTTCCCCCTTCCCTTGCACCCGCGACCCCGCCCCAATGCATCGTTACCGTACCAGCCGATACGTCGCCTTCAGCAAGAACGTATTTCGCAAATCGCCGGCGAACAGGTCTTCCGTCAGGGCCGAGAACGCGCTTTTCATCGGGTCCGCGCCGCCGGTGTTGCCCTGCTGCCAAACGAGGAAAAGCGTGGAGCTGGGAAAGTACTCCCAACGCACCACCAGGTTGGACCGGAACTGGAGGAAGTTGAAATCGGGATCGCTGAAGACCAGGTCCGCCTGAGGGTCGGTGTCGTTGCTGACGCCGTAGGTTTCATTCACCGGGTCATAGACAACATCGCTGTAGTTCTCGTAGCGATTCTCGAACCGTTTGGCCAGCGGGTCAGCCACGTCCTTGAATTCGTCGTACACGCCCCGCGCCACGAAGGGCTGGGCGTAGTACTGGATCGTGAAGTCGGGCGTCAGGTTATAGGTCGCCCGCAGCGTCAGACTGATCGTCTGCTGCTCGATGTGAGCGTGGACGTAGTTGGTGCCCCCTCGCACATCCGTGCGCGTTGTCACGTACTGATCCCGGCGCTGGCTGAGGTTAAGGCTCGGTGCGACGGACAGCGATAGCGCGTCAGTAGGTTGATACTGGGCGCTCAAGGTCAGGTTACCCCCCATCACGGTACGATCGTACCCCATACCACCGGATAAGCGACAGCCGACTACGAGCTTCTTCCGTTCGTCGGTAAAATAGCTGCCCCCCGTTGCCCAGCCCGCCGGCCGGCGCAGGAGCGGCCCGCCGCGCAGGGCGTTCTTACTGATGTCCTGCTGTTCCAAATTGAGAAAGAAGTTGAAATTGGAGAAGTTGAGGAATTGCCCCCACACGTTGGTATTGTAGCTGCGGTTGAGGGCCGCGCCGTCGAAATCCCAACCCATGTAAATGTTCTGGTTCCACTGAAAGCGGTTAAAGTATTTCGTCGGGTTACGCCAGCGGCGGGCGGCCCAGGCGAAGTAGTTGATCTGGTCGGTGTTGGTCAGAAAGCCGATGTCGTTCAGCTCCAGCCCCGGGCCGCGGTAGGTCAGGCCGGTCTCGAAGACCCAGTTACCGTCGAACTCCCCGATGGCGACCGTGCCGCCGGTGCCGCTGAGGCGGGTCAGGCTGCTGTCCACGCCCAGGTGGCGCGCGTCGGGCCGCTGGAAGAGGTGCTCGAAGGAACTTTGGGTGCGGGTGATCGCCTCCCGGCTGCCGCGCACCTGGCTCCAAACGCCATTGGCGCGCAGCTGCCACGCCCGGTCTTTCCAGCGGTGGACGAGGTCGACGCCGCCCGAATTGGCGCTCTCGTGCAGAAATTCGAGGCCCTCCGCCGGCAACTCCCGATTGACTGAAGTAAGCATCAGGCCGACGGTGCTCTGCCCTTCGTTAAAATCCTGCTGCACGCGACCGACGTTGAAGACGGTAAAGGGTTCCACCTCCTCCGTCCGCTCCCCGTCCAGGTCCACCACCTCGGCGAATTCCCGCTCGGTGAAGCTGGACAGCAGGCCGAGGGAAAGACCGCTCTGGGTCTTGCCGCTCACCTTGGCCGCACCGAGGATGGTGGTATTTTCCGGCTGCCGCACGAAGCGGCCGTTTGCCGGGTCGGCGTTGACGAAGCGGCTCGGCGCGCCACCGATCCGGCGGCTGTAGAAGAGCAGGTCGCTATTGTACGGCCCGCCCGCTTCCGCTTCGGTCAGGCTGTAGTCGAAGATGTTACGGCCTTCCACGAAGAAGGGCCGCTGCTCGCGGAAGAAGATCTGGAAGCCGTCGAGGTTGATGGCGCCGGGGTCCGCCTCCACCTGCCCGAAGTCGGGGTTGACGGTGAAGTCGACCACCACGTCGTTGGTGATGCCGATGCGCCCGTCGAGGCCCGCGCTCAACCGCGTATCCGTCTTGCGGCCGAAAGGGTCGTCGGCGTCGAAGCGGCCGCCGGTACGCAACTGGCCGAGGACGTAGGGCTGGATTTCGAGCGGTTTGCGCGGCTTGATGCCGTCCAAGCCCTTGAGCGTGCCGAAGCGGCTGACCCACCCCGGCTGGTTCTGCTTGACCGGCGCCCACGAGCTGGCCTCGCCCTTGCGGAAGAGGTTGCGGTTGACCTGCAACCCCCACGTCTGGTTTTCCTCCTTGCCGAAGCGCAGCTGGCTGAAGGGGATGCGCGCCTCGGCGGTGTAGCCCTCCTCGTCGATGTTGCTCTTGAAAAACCAGGTCGGGTTCCAGCTGTCGTCCCAGTTGTTGCCGTCGTTGCTGATGAACTCGTCGCCCCGCACCCCGCTGGCGGAGGCGGAAAAGGAGAAGCCCGTCCGCTTGTCGTTGAAACTGTCGAAGTTGATCTCCACCCAGTCTCCGGGGAATTCGTCGCGGCGGCCCAGCCGGGCCTCGATCTTGTCCGCGTCGGTATCGAAGGCCCGCCAGGCGACGTACAGGAATCGGTCGTCGTACAGAATCTTGAAGGCCGTTTCCTGGCTGACCGGTGCGCTGTCGTCCGGCTGCCGCTGGTGGAAATCGCCGCCCCACTCCACGCCCTCCCACGCTGCATCGTCGAGCAGCCCGTCAATTTTCGGGGCCTCGCCGGAGATGCGCTGGGTGGTGTACTCCGGTTTGGTGGATTGGGCGAAAACAGTGGTTACGCCCGCAAGCGCGAGGAGGGTGGTTAAAATCAGTCTCATTCGGGTGGGTTAGATTCGCGAAGGTAGGGGTAAGGACGAGGCCTGGTGATGGGGGTTGCAAGGTCACCCCCCCAGCGGACAACCCGTCTTAAAACCGGACATCGCCCGTCCGCACCTTCGCTACCGAGGCCTCCACCAATTCCCGCGGTACCGCCGTATCCACGTCGCTCAGTCGCTTGACGTAGCGCCCGGAGAAGCGCCCGGAGAAGCACCCGTAGCGCCCGGAGCGCCCGGAGAAGCCCCGCCGGGGCACCTCCGGGCTGGTGGTATTCGCCCCCTGCCGGGGACGAATGCGCAAGGGGTAATGGGTGTGGAAGCACACTACCGGAAAGGTCATTCGCTACGATTACTTAACCCTTAGCACCGCCCCATTATTTATCCCTACATAATACACCGTCTCTTCCCCGTTTTTCAGCCCCACCACCGAGCGCGCATCCCCCCGCACGCTCACGTAATCGGGCAGCACTTCCAGATCGCCCGCCGCGTCGAGGGTCAGCACGAAACCGGTACCCGCGTCGAGCGGGCCGCCGAGGGGTTCCCAGGCGTAGTCGTTCTGCACGCAGAGCAGGGCCGGGCGGCCGTCGGCCAGGGTGATCGGGGCGGCGTCGCGCAGGGGCGCGGTCTGGGCCAGGGCGGGCAGCGGGCGGACGGTGAAGTGGGCCGCCCCGTCGTTCTCCAGGTAGAGCGAGCGGAATTCGGTGGCTTCCCGCCGGATGCCTTTATCGCTCATCGGCGGCAGGTCGTCTTCCGTCCAGGCACCGTAAGCCGCGTAGGTGGTGAGCCACTTTTTCCAGGCGGGTAGCTGGCGGGTGAGGGTATTGCGGGGGAAGACGGGGTAGGCCCGGTCGCCGTTCCAGGCGGTGACGACGGGGTCGATGGTGCCGTTGCCGTCGTAGTCGTCGGCGCGGAGCACGAGCGGCCGTTCGGGGCTCACCCGGAAGGGCGAGTTCAGACCGACGTTGCCGGCAACGAGGTCGAGGTCGCCGTCCCGGTCGAGGTCGCAGGGGGTGAGGGAGTAGAACCAGCCGGGTTGGGTCAATGGTTTACCGGGGGCCAAATAGAAGATATATTCTGAACCCGGCACCTCTTCCCCCGCGTAGCTACCGTCCGCGTTGTTGCGGAAAAATTTTAGCGGATGGTAATCTCCCGCCGTAATCACATCGGGTTGCCGGTCACCGTCAAAATCAGCAAAAACAGCGGCACTCACCGGTCCCGTCAGTAAAGACTGCGCGGTTATGAGATCGTCTTCCGTTAAGAACATAAGCCGTGAAAAAATTTCCTCCCCTGGCTGATCGGGTTGGTCACCGCCCACGAAGACGGACGGTGGGAAGACACCTCCGTAGGTGCCGTAGTCAGCGGTATTCGTCCGATTATGATAATGTTTCAAACCCGTATCGAGCAAAATCAACTGGCCGTTTACGTTATGGTAAAGAAGGTCGACCAGCAGTTCAGGTTTACTTTGAAACTCCGTACTCCCGTTTCCCACGTACAAATCCTGCCCCCCATCCCCGTCGTAGTCAAAAACGGCGAGGGCGGTGGCTTCCCCCCGCTCCGTGCCCTCCAGGTTTTGCACCCGCGTGAGCGCCCCTTTATCCTGTTTCCAGATGCTGACCGGCTGCCCCGCCGCGCCGCCGAAAACGAGCTCGTCGACGCCATCGCCTTCCAGGTCGATGGCGGCGAGAGCGGGGCCCCGGCGGCTGCGGTCGCGCAGGGCGAGGGCGGAGGTGTTGAAATCAGACCACAACGATTCCTTGTGGACGGGCGCGGCTAAAGCCACGGTTTCCAGCACTTTTTTGGGCGCGGACGCGGGTGCCGGCAAAGGATCGAGGGCCTCGTTCCAGGCCACCGCCAGGCGTTGATCACCGCTGACGTCGGTCAGCCGCACGCCCTTCCCGTCCGGAAAGCGGATGCGCACTTCGTCGACGGTCGTTGCCGCCCCCAGGCCGAAGTGAACCGTCTCGTCCACCGTGCTCAGGTAGCCCCGCTGGCGGTAGTGCTCGTGGTACATCGTCCGGCCGTCGGCGCTTACCCATACCTTGGCCCCGAGCGCGCCGGGGTTGCCGGGCGGGCCTTTAAGAGTCAGCTGCAAATAGTGGCTCGAGTCCGGCCGCGTCTCCCGCAGGTTGTTGCGAAAGACGCCCGCCGGCTCGTTGATGTTGTTGGTCACCAGGTCGAGGTCGCCGTCCAGGTCGAGGTCGACCAGCACCGCGCCGTTGGAGTAGGTCGGCGCGGCGGGCAGCCAGTCGGTGGGCGTGAAGTGCAGCCCCTCGCCGTCGTTGCGGAACAGGTAATTCGGCTGGTGTACGCCCGCCACGTCGCGCAGCGCCTCCACCACCCGGCCGATCTTTTTCTCGCTCGTCCCGAAGGTCGACGCGTTGTCGTTGAAGTCGATAAAATCCTTGTTGGTGATGTCCTTCGGGTAGCCGTTGGAGACGAAGATGTCGCGCCGGCCGTCGTTGTCCACGTCCATGATCAGCGGCGCCCAACTCCAGTCGGTGGCCGCCACCCCGGCCTGGAAGGCGATGTCGCTGAAGGTACCGTCGCCGTTGTTCAGTTGCAACGTATTGCGCACCTGCTGCCGAGCGTAGCCGCGTTGGAGTTCGGTTTCCGTACCCCGGTGCGGCGTATCGCCGAACATGGCCTTGACCCGGACGTTGTCGTCGGGCAGCATATCGACGACCATGATATCGGCCCGGCCGTCGTTGTTGATGTCCGCCGCGTCGACGCCCATGGAGTTGCGGCTTTGGTGCGGCAGGCGTTGGCGGAGTTCGTCGCGCAGCCCCCCACCCCGCCGGTTCATCAGCAGGAAGTCGTTGGAGAGGAAGTCGTTGGCGACGTAGAGGTCCGCGTAGCCGTCCGCGTTAAAATCCTGGACGGCCAGGCCGAGGCCCCAGCCTTCGGTTTGTAGGGTGTCGGGCTCGAACTGAACGTGCCTTCCGTCGAGCGGGGTGTTGAGCATGTCCGCCGTCTCCCGGCCGATGACGTTCCGATATAGCCTATCCACACTTTTTCCCCTTCCCAGCGTATCCGTTCCCTTCGGCACGTTGCGGTTGTAGCTTTCGATGGCGTTGTTGAGCACGTAGAGGTCGAGGTCACCATCATTTTCGTAGTCGAACCAGGCGGAGTGGGTGCCGTAACCGAGGTCGGCCAGGCCGGTGAATTTTGCGTTTTCCGCAAAGGTCGGAATGCCGGTATCGGCGGCCGGGCCGGCATTCAGGAACAGCAAATTCGCCACGTCGTTTTCCCCGCTCGGGTTGAGGGTGGCGAGGTAGATATCGTCGTAGCCGTTGCCGTCCACGTCGGCGACATTGACGCCGGCGCACCAGACGTCGGTGGTCAGCCCGGCGGCTTCGGTGACGTCTTTGAATTGCCATTGCTCGGTTTGCAGGTAGAGCCGCGAGCTGACCATGTTGCCGCTGAAAAACAGGTCGGGCAGCCCGTTGCCGTCGAAATCCCCCACCCCGACGCCGCCGCCGTTGTAGAGGTACTCGAACAGCAGGATGTTGACCGAGTCGTTTTCGGGCAGCGCGTTGACGAAGTCGATATCGGTGGCGACGGGTGTGAAGAGGCGGTCCGGCTCACCATTGCAGGCGGTGAACAGGCAGCAGCAAAGGACGATGAGCGGGAGGTGGTGGCGCATGGGGTAAAGGTAGGAAGGTGGGTGCGGGTGACTGTCCTCCCGTACGGGAGACAGCCGGGGAGATGGTTTTAGGAAGGCTCACTGGGAGATAGTCCGGCAATAGCATGGCAGCGGTGGTTCGGTAGCAGTCCGGCAATCGCCGGCAATCGCCCGGAGAAGCCCCGCCGGGCTAAGGGTATTTGCCCCCTACGAGGACGAACGAGACACAGGGCTTCACTTGTTCTCAAAAAAAATTCCGTATCTCTACACCCAGAAAACCTCCATCATGCAAAGAAGAAACTTCCTCCGCACCTCTACTAAAGCCGGCCTCGCGCTCGGTCTGCTCGGCACCACGGCGTACTTCGGCTGCGGCGACGCCGCCGACGGCAGGGCCGATGAGGCGATGGCCGATACACCCGCCACGGACGCGCCGGCCGCAACGCCACTCTGGTTCGATATCAGCCTGGCGCAGTGGAGCCTCCACAGAACGATCCAGGCGGGTGAGCTCGATAACCTGGACTTCGCCAAAACGGCCCGCGAAACTTTCGGCCTCGGCGGCATCGAGTACGTCAACCAGTTCTTTAAGGATAAGGCGACCGACATGGAGTACCTCAAGCGAATGAAACAGCGGGCGGATGACAACGGCGTTCAGTCCGTCCTCATCATGTGCGACGGTGAGGGCAACCTCGGCGATACCGACCAGAAGAAGCGAATGCAGGCCGTAGAAAACCACCACAAATGGGTGGACGCGGCCAAATTCCTCGGTTGCCACAGCATTCGCGTCAACGCCGCGGGCGAGGGCACGGCCGAGGAAGTCGCTAAAGCCGCCACCGAAGGCCTCGCCCGGCTCAGCGAATACGGCCAGGCACGGGACATGAACATTATCGTTGAAAACCACGGCGGGTACAGCTCCGACGGTGAGTGGCTCTCCGGCGTCATCGCCGCCACCGGCATGGACAACTGCGGTACCCTGCCCGATTTCGGCAACTTCTGCATCGAGCGGGAGAAGGACAACTGGCGCAACTGCCTGGACGAGTACGACCGTTACCAGGGCGTTGAGGATCTGATGCCCTACGCCAAGGCCGTTTCCGCCAAGGCCAATTACTTCGACGCCGACGGCTGGGAGAAGGAATCCGACTACAAGCGCATCCTCAAAACCGTCAAAGAGGCGGGCTACACCGGCTGGATCGGCGTGGAGTACGAAGGCGACGACCTGAGTGAAGAGGAAGGCATCCGCAAGACCATCGCACTGCTGAAAATGGCGGGCGCGGCGGTGTGATTAGTGGGTGGCTGGTAGCGGGTGGAAAGTCAGCCGGCACGCCCGGCGTTACCACAAACAAACCGTATTTCGTAAATTGCACACCGTTCCACCCGCTACCTCCCACCACCCACCCACCATTTATGCCCGTACCCGCCGATCTCTACGACCGCATCTCCGGCCTGATTGCCGATAACCGGATCAACTCCGCCATCGAGTTGCTGGAAGACCAGTTGCCGACTCTGCAGGCCGAAGACCCCAGTCGCTACCACAGCGCGCTTGTGTTGCTGCAGGATTTCAACGACATCCAGGAAAAGAAAATCAGTGGCCTGCTGCTGGCGGAGGATGCCGGGCGCAGCATCTCCCTGCGTTTACTCGACCTGGTGAAGAGCATCAAGGACGGACCGCGCAAGAATTACCGCGTCCCGTCGCCGCCGCCATCGCCCGATCCGCTGGGCGTGGCGCAGACGGGCTACACCAACGTGAACGAGCAGGCGCGCCGCCGCGCTTTTCAGGACCAGCAGGCGGCGGGCAAAAAGAAGGGCGGTGGCTTCGGTAAGATCGTGATGTACGTGCTGGCGGGTCTCGGTTCGCTGGTAGTTATCGGCCTGTTTATGCCCGCTGATGGCTACGAGGATACGGAACCGTACTACCCG
>ENA-ORXT01004935-ORXT01004935.1-marine-metagenome-genome-assembly--contig:-NODE-4935-length-13407-cov-4.837809_pt1 | contig 13407 bp, 8 predicted proteins | sample MGYA00237868_ERZ511482 | MGnify/ENA metagenome assembly ERZ511482 | reverse complement strand
GACTTAATCTTTTTCCTAAAGAGGCTTGTTTAAGTAATCCAAATAACTGTCAAACACTTCAAACCTTTGCAGTTCAATTGGAAACTTTAACAACGTGTGGAGCTACTCAGTTTGATTGGTCTATTAGCTCCAATAATATGCTACTTGCTGAAGGACAAGGCAGTTCTTTTGATTATACAGTAGATATGGAAATGACTTATGAGGTGGAATTTTCGGCTAGAGACACTTGTGGAGCAGAAGCAACTATTAGTAAAAACTATACGTTCCTAGACTGCCAAGCTCCTGCTCTAGAAGTCGAAAATGGAAAACATTTTATCTTAAACCAATTGAAAGAAATAGTGGTACATCCTGCTGACTGGGTGCATCTCAAAATGTCGCATAATTATTTTTATAAATTGTTTTTGCTTGCAATTATAGAGGAATTTGCTTGTTTTTTGCTCGAAAAGTTAGCTTTTCCCATCAGACTCAAGGTATTTAAAACAATTGATAATTTTCTATATGCGACATTTTGAGATGCACCCGTTACCATTTACCATTCACCATTCACCATTTATCATTCACCATTTACCTAATAAGCACTAGCTTTTTAGAGATGGTAAAATCTTTATTTTTCAGTACGATAAAATACATCCCATCTTCCAGATGACTCGTTGTAAGAGCAATAGAATGCTCTCCTGGGTCCATCCCTTTTAAAGGTCGAATTTGTTGAATACGTTTACCTGTTACATCAAATAAATCAATTTCAAAGATAATTACCTTATTTAAAAAACAATTGATATTTACAAAATCAGTGGCAGGATTAGGATGTACGGTCAAGCGTAATGCTTTATCTAAAGTGGGTCTATTCAATAAATTATCGGTAGTGCCAGTTCCACTAGACCTAGCCACTGCTTCCTTACAATCGGTATTCAATGCTTCAATGTTAAAAGGTAATATTTCAGACCAGCCTGTCCATTTATCTTGGACTTTTGCCCGCACCAAAGCCTTCCAATTAGCGGTATTTTCATCCCCAATAAAGTCAAAATCTCTTACCGTAAAATGAGCAGACGGTACTTCCTTGTCATTAATAATAGGTGCGTGATCCATAGAAGAATACACTAAAAAATGATAGGAAATAGCTTCTGGAATTTCCGTCCATTCAAAACGCCATTCTCTTTTTTCTAAGCCATCTTCACAGCCATTGTCTACAAAAGCATTGGCTAGTGGATAAATTATTTCAGGTGGAGCTAGAGAAGAACAGTCTGTATCTGTAATATGTGCTGTGAAATTGCTCCCATTGCGTGCATTAAAGCCCGGTAATAAATCAATATATTTTCCAGCCATAAATTCTGTAGTAGTTCCACTTTGTATAGTCGCATTAGAAGTAATCCCTCCTCCTGCTTGATAAGTCGAACCATTTTCTACCGTAGAAACAGTCAAATCTCCATTACAATTATTGGTGCTAGGTGTGGAATAACGTAAGGCAACACAAGCCTGATTGACATCACAAAACAAGCCTATTTCGCTGTTCATCGGATCGAGCGTAACCGTCAATTGTCCATCACTAATCCACTTAGTAAAATCAGCAGTAGATATATAAAAACAAGCTTCTGGCGAAAGTCCCGTGCAATCCCTACCATATAAAGTCTGCCCTAAGAGATTATTATCTTCGTCATAAATATTCATTAGTTCTTGCTCTGTTCCCATATCTCCTTCTGTACTTATACAAATCCAAATTAGTTGATTTGCATCTGGAATATATAAAGAATCCGTAATATTAATAACCGTTGGATTATTTGGTCCGTTTGGTGTATTTGGATTAATTTCTGCACAAGTTTGAGTACAAATACCATTGGGTAACAAGGTCAGATTTAAAGGATCTGATGCCATAGAAGAACAAGCCCCATTCACAAAACGAGCATTGTACACACCACTTTCTGTAGCTTCATAAGAAGATTGAGTGGCACCCGCTATGGGTTTTCCGTCTTTGTACCATTGATAGGTATTTCCATTTGGAGCAGCACTAACAGAAACTAGATAAGTAGGTTCTCCACAAATTAACAAAGTGCCAGTAGTTGTTAAGCTAGGAAGCGTGGTATTACAACAAACCGCATTAGGGTCGTAATTTAATAATTCTGTTTCCCAAATACCTCTTCCATAAGTAGCTGCCCTTAAAGTACCTGTACAGTAGATAATTTCTAAATCTGTGACTACCACATTCGGTAAATGTTCATAAAAGGGCGTCCAATCTGACATACTTGCATCTCTGTAAAATACCCCTACATCCATTGCTAAATACAATCCATCATCAGAACCCTTTTGGTAGATGATATTATTCGCTTTGATTGCTGGTAAAGTACCAGAGATATTCGTCCAGTTTGCTCCGCCATCGGCTGTTTGAAAAATTCTCCCAGCCCAAGTAATTATCCACATTTTGTCGGGATTAGTCGGATGAATTTCTAAATCTCCTATCCCTTCAAACATATCCCAAGCACGCGTGATGGAATTCCAAGTTTCGCCGCCATCCGTAGTTCTAAATAGCTCGTATCGATCCGCCACATACATATAATCGGAATTAGACTCTGAAATTTCCAATTGCTCCATAACTCCATAAGGGCTATCTATTTTGCCATTAGAAACATTTTTCCAAGTTTCTCCAGCATCTTCAGATTTCCAAACATCTTTAAATAAGGAATATAATTCATTTCTGAAAACAGGATCGATTCGGATGACTGTCTCCCAACGACTAGGTTGATTGGTAATAGTGGGAGATAAGATAGCTTGAAATTCTCCGTGATCTATCTTATACAAATATCCTAACTGAGAACTAGAATATAACACTTCTGGATCACCAGGGTCTATCGCACATCCCATACCATCACCACCAGTAATAATATCCCAGTCCGACCCATTATAGTAATAAGTATTATTATCTTGATTACCTACTAAGATATTGTCGCCATAAGCAGAACTGCTTAAGGTATAATTTTGGGTCGTTACTAAAGAATCGTTTAGAGGTGTCCAAATATAGCCTGCATACGGCTCTCGCCATACGCCACCATCAGAACCAACAAATACTCGATTAGTAATCGGATGATATTCCGTTGCATGAAAATCTACATGAATCGAACCCGCACCACTATTATAGCCCGCTACGTATTCCCAAGTAGTGCCACCATCGTAGGTTCGAATTAGACCAGCCCCACCAATATAAATTTCCTCCTCATCTAAGGGATTCACCTTCATCGTCCAATCATACCAACCTTGGTATAAAATAACATCGTTAATCGTTAAAGAAACAGCAGAATTTTCAGGATGAATGACAGGATCGGTAACCGAAGCGATTTTTGTAAAATTTTCACCACTTGCGGTCGATTTATATAAACCATAAAAGGCACTAGTCTGTGCATCTGAACAAGATAAATAGACCTGATTGGGTGCAGCAGCAGTCACCCCAATTTCTACTCTATTAATATCTCCCATCGGGAATGGAACAGCTAACTCTCTAAAAGAAAGTCCATTATTAGTAGAGCGATAAAAACCAAAAGTTCTAACGTATTGCCCTATGTTATGATCAAAAATGGCTTCATAAGCAGCTGCATAAACGGTATTCGAATCCCCCGGTTTGAAAGCAACATCAAATATTTGATGCTCTGGAACAGAAGCAATCAATGCCCAAGTTAAGCCACCATTCGTTGTTCGATACACGCCACAACAAGTAGCAGCAATTAAAGTCTCCGAATCTTGGGGATCCATCAACAGTTTAAAAATACGGCTTAAAGAATTTAAACCACTCGGACTCCATGTTACGCCACCATCAACAGATTTCAACACACCATAAGCATGTACCGCATAATGATCTCTATCTCCTGTAGCCACATACATTGTGTTTGGGTTGGTCGGATCAATAACAATATCCGAGATACCCAAGCCTTCCCAGCTATCAGAAATAGTATGCCAAGATTGTCCATTATTATTAGTTTGCCACAAGCCACCAGAAGGTGCGCCTACCCAATAAGTGGTAGAGTCAGTAGGGTGGAAAGCAATACAGTCAATTCTACCAATACCACTAGAGCTATAATCACTAGGTGGTGTAAAAGGCCCCACTTGGGTCCAATCGCCCGCTACCCTAGAAGCCTCTCTACTATTTCTATATCTAGCAAATCGTCCCCATGCACGAGTTGGATCATAACGACCATTTTCGTCCATTCTAGGAACGATAAAATTCTCCCATCTTTTAAATTGCTTATAACCATTACCTCTCTCATAGTCCCTATTAGCCCAATCGTTATCAAAAGCTCTTTGCGCTTCTCGAAAATCTACGTCAGGGTTTCTCATCAAATCTACCCAATCTTGACCTTGCAAAAAATTACTCAAGAATAGCAAGCATACAATACACTTAAATCTTAATACAAATTTCATGGGACGGTTTGTGTTTTTAAAAATCATTCGATTCATTGGGTTATCAAATGCTTTTAATTAGTAAATGTTAATCCATTGTATCTCTCTATGATTGTAACTAGCTAGAATAGCCTAGACCTTTCCAGTAATGCGTGCTCGCTGCTACATGGCAGTCTGCGAGTTGTCGCAAAGGCCTAAACTAATTACTGACCACCTTTGAGCTTTGAAACAAAGCAGTAGTAAATTAGGATCTTTCAATAAAAAAAGTGTGTGTTGTAAAGATTGTGATAAGCTAAACGTACTGTCTAGAGTGAAGGGAGAAAGTAGGTGAAGGAGGTCTGTCGAATCTTAAAAAACTAGTCTTTTTAAAAATTATTTTTTAGACTAGGAAAGTGATATTTCCAAACACAAATATATGGTCTTTTTTAATACAAGTAAAGTAAGTTTGTAGTTTTTTTTTGTTTTGCATACAAAAAGACAATTCACTCAAAAAAATCTAGTGAAACTCTAACTATCATAGCTATACCGAACAAGAACAATGCCATGCCTGATATTTTTCGCATTCGAAGTATGTGAAAAGGTCTTAACTTTTTACTTATTATTTCAGCTAGGAGTATTTTCAAACTATCCATTAGAATAATAACACCAAGAATTCCACCAAAAAACAAAGCACTAGGAAAAGAAAATAAAGCATCTTTTACAGCGAAGGAAGTAATCACACTAGTCCAAAAAATAACGGTAAAGGGGTTGATGGTATTAATTAAGAATCCATTCAAAAAAAGTTTCCACCTAGAAGTTAACAACTTGAAATGAGGAGTCCCCATATTTGCAGGCTTTGAAATAAGCATACTTACGCCAATAAAAATCAGGATAAATCCACCCAAGACACCAACAATAGGCTTAAAAAATGGGGAAGTTATTAACTCACTAATCTGATTAACACTAAGCATTATACCACCTACGAATAGAAAATCACTTATCCAGATACCTGATGCCACAAGTAAGCCAGCTTTCATGCCTTGCTCAATACTTACTTGAATTATTGCAAATAAGATTGGTCCCACCAATATACTCAAGGCTAAGCCTAATAATATGCCATTCCAAAGATAGAGCACTAATGAATGAAGAATGAGGAGGGAATGAAGAATGCAGAATGAAGAATGAAGAATTGCCTGTGTTTCTTGTTCAACTTGCAATTGATATTTGGTAAATATTTCATTTTTTAATTCTTAATTCACAAAAGTCTTTATGGACAGTAGAACGTATTCTAAATGAAGAAGGAAAAGTTTTTCTTGCTCCTGTCGTAGTTAACATCTAGTGAATTATTCATTCTTAATTCTTCATTTATAAATGTCTTTCGGCATGATAAGAAGACCGAACTAGTGGACCACTCTCTACAAAATCAAATCCTAGTTCTAAGCCAATTGCTTTATATTCTGCAAATTTTTCAGGTCGCACAAAATTTTCAACCGCTAGGTGCATTTTGGTAGGTTGCAAATATTGCCCAATAGTTACCACATCACAACCATGCGCTACTAAATCTTTCATGGTTTGTATCACCTCTTCATCTGTTTCGCCCAAGCCAACCATTATACCAGATTTAGTACGTTTTCCAAAATCTTTAGTTCGTTGAATTTGTTCCAAACTTCTTTGATACTTCGCTTGCGGTCGCACTTTTCGATACAATCTAACCACAGTTTCCATATTGTGAGAGACGACTTCTTGACCACCACTTATCATACGTTCTAATGCTGCCCAATTTCCTTTTACATCTGGAATTAAGGTTTCTATGGTAGTAGTAGGAGAACGTTCTTTAATTTGTACAATAGTTTGATACCACACCTCTGCTCCCCTATCTTTTAATTCATCCCTATTTACAGAAGTAATCACGGCATGTTTAACTTCCATTAAAGCTACTGCTTCAGCTACTCGTCTAGGCTCGTCTTCATCGTATTCAGGTGGTCGTCCCGTTTTTACAGCACAAAAAGAACAAGAACGAGTACATACATTCCCCAAAATCATAAAGGTAGCCGTACCAGCCCCCCAGCACTCTCCCATATTCGGGCAATTACCACTTTGGCAAATGGTATGTAATTTATATTTATCTACTAAATTTCGGACCTTTTTATATTCTTGTCCAATCGGTAATTTCACCCGCAACCAGTCTGGTTTACGCTTTCTAGGTTCCTTATTTTGAACGATTGGTAAATCTATCATATTATTTTTTTTAGAAGTCAGATCGTCAATTACATTGACTGTCAGAAGTGAGATTTATGACGTAGACCCAGACGCTGGAGTCCACGTCATAAATCTCACTTCTGACAGAAAAATTTATTTTTCGGTCTGACTTCTGACTTCTTTTCTGCCTACCATCTCTTACCCAACTGCATAGATACAAATAAATTCAAGAAAAAAGCTTGGTTTCGCACCCCTTCTTGCTCCACTAAAATAGGAACTTTTTTATAATAAAAATCTCCCATAATACCAACATCCATAGCCTTTACATATTCATCAAATGCACCCCAGTCAAAATGAAAGGCAAATTTAAATTGTCCCCCAGGAATAATACCAAGTTCTGTAATACCTTTACTAAAAGAGGCAGCCCCTTGAATCCTGTTCACATCCGTAAAAACATCATGGTTATCTGCGGAGTATTTTTCTTCAACAGTAGGAGAATCGATTGCTTTTATTAGGTCTAAATAATAAGGTTTGGTAATACCTATAGAAGGACCCACTTCATAAGAAATGCCTATCGCTACTCCTTTTTTGGCCGCTTTTTCAGATAAATATCGCTTTACGCCCCAACCTCCTCTTAGTGCGAAAAAAGAATTTTGTTTGCCAAATATAAAAGAACGCTGTCCGCCAAAACGACGAGAAAATTGATCATTTTGTTTAAATTCTTTCGGATGCCTCAACGAACCAATCTCCACATGAAAATAGCGTGTTTTGTGATAGGCTACGATTTTTCCAAAATTAGCAGCTACGGAAAAACCACGAACGGTATTTAATCGAATATCAAAAGCTAATTCTTCAAAGTATAATACTCCTTTATTATTATTATTTATCTGCCTCGGCTGAATGGTCACCTGAGCAAACCCACAAATACTCGTAAAAAAAATACAAAGGAGAATCAAATTTAGCTTTTTCATAATCTTGTTTTTGCAAAGACTGTTCGGAAAAAATTGTACAGATTAGGAGTGATTGTTTGATGAAATTAATAATTTCATCAAACAATCACTCCTAATCTGTACAATTCCCTACATGATGTAATAACATAAAGTGGTATTTTGTTTAGCCACTATTCAAGTAAGTATGTAATATTGAGAGTGAATAAATAAATTTTAAATAAATAGTCGTTTAGATGACTACTGTTTTCATCCTTTTAGGTCTCAAGTCATTCAAAATTTATTTATTCAATATTCAACGTGAAGAACTTATCTATCCAAATATAATAAAAATACCCTTTCAATGATAGTGTAATTTAAATAAGTTATCAGATTTAAATAAATAACTCTTAATTATTTGCTTCTTGACTTCAGTATATTTAGTATATTTATCCAAAATTCAATTATAATCCTATATTTTAACTCTACTTTGTCAGATTAAATTTTGATTCCGAAAAATCTAAAAGTACCCATTTAATTTTGGTTTGGAAGCCGCAGATGTGCCAGATTTTTAAAATCTGGCACATCTAAACCGAACAATATTTTAATGTGACAAAGTAGAGTTAAAGACTATATCATTTAAAATGCAAATGAAAAATTTGCCCTTTGCTTTCATCAAATTGAAGCCTCCTTTCGGAGGGGATAGAAGCCAATCAAAAATATCAACGTTTTAAAATATCGACAATTTGTTAGTTTTAAAACTCAGTTAAGCACCTAAAGACCAATCTAAAAGAAAAGCATGAGTAAACTACAGCGACGACTTGCAGCCATCATGTTTACAGACATTGTTGGGTATTCTGCAATGATGCAAAAAGATGAGGTCATTGCCAATAGAAAACGAAAACGACATCGACAGGTTTTCGATGAATTAACAAAGACTTATGAAGGACAAATATTACAATATTATGGAGATGGTACTTTAAGTATTTTTAATAGTACGGCTGCTGCCGTGGAGTGTGCAGTAGGCATACAAAGAGCGTTAAAACAAGAACCTAAAGTGAGCATTCGTATTGGTATTCATACAGGAGATGTTACTTTAAGTGAGGATGATATTTTTGGAGATGGGGTTAATATTGCTTCTCGGGTAGAATCGCTATGCGTGCCAGGGGGCGTTTATGTATCTGGAAAAGTATATGACGATATAAAAAACCATCCCACTTTAAAAGCTATTTTTGTGGGAAAATTTGATTTGAAAAATATTAGTAACGCCACTACTGTTTATGCTATAAGTAATCCTGGAATAACAATTCCAGACCAAGAAGCGGACATACCTACTACTAAAACGACTTCTTTTGATACCAATAAAATATTTGCGCCGAGTGATAGGAAAGAAAAAAAAGTGGCTGCATTATTGGCAATTACCCTAGGCATATTTGGAGTTCATCGTTTTTATTTGGGTAATAGAAAAAACGGTATTACCTATTTATCGATAGGTGGATCGGGTATTATATTTGGTATTGGATTTCTGGTAGCGGCAATAGCTATTCTTAGCGTAGTAGATGCAGTCTTGTTATTTACGATGCCACAAAGTGGTTTTGATAAAAAGTATAACTTACTTAAACCGACTACCTCCGCATCTGATAAAAAAGAAGACCCTAAAGTAAGCGAGCACAAAAGTCTATTAAAAGCAAAATTTGAAAGACATTTTGCCCATGCACAAGATTATTACCGTGCGGGAAATTACCAACAAGCTATTGAGGTTTTAGAAGAAGCCTTAGAGATTAAATATGATGATACAGATGCTCATTTTTTGTTAGCCAAATGCTACTCTATGAATGCCAACGGAACAAAAGCATTAATTCACGCAGATGCAGCCATCGCTTTTGGTTTAGAGACTAGAAGATTAAAATTCGACCATGCTTTAGCCTTCCTTCGTACTCGCCCTGCATACAAGGTATTTGAAAAGAATGGCTTTAGAATACTAGAGGATGCTCCTATTAGTAAAGAAAAAGAACTTACTAAAGATGAAAACTCGGCAAGCATTAAAGCAGCTCCAGAAATGGATTTAACGACTGGTCCAAATTTATTGGATCAATTTAAAAAACTGAAAGAGTTAAGAGAACGGGGATTTCTAACGGATGAAGAATATTTGGAGCAACAAGAGCGATTGACTAGGGAATTGTAAGTTGCAGGTTGCGGAATACGAATTGATTTATAGAGAAATGAATTTCGGAACTAAAGATATTATTTTTGTTCCTATTTTAATGAGACTGTTCATTAAATTATACGCTAACACCAAACTATTGCGTACCAAAGACTAAAGACCATCTGCTAAAGTCTGACTAAGAAGCCTTTTTCAAAGACTTTGGAGCTTGCTGAATAGCATGTTCATAATATAGTTGATTTTTCTTTAATAATCGCCAATTAACAACATGCGCAAAGGCAATTAATAAGCCACCTATTACAATCGTTACCACTTCTATCGAACTGCCATGCCCCACCAAACGACTAATAAATAACAAAGCAAAACCTATACCCGCTATTTTTAATGCCTTATCGTTATGATGCTCTTTTTTATAGCTAGGATATAAAGACATACTGGCTAGTATCACACTCAATATAATGAAAGTAACTTCTACCCACGGTTCAGCCAGCCAACTTAAACCGCCTAACATACCTATGGTCATTACGAAAGGTAATAAACTACAATGTATGGCACATAGAAAAGAGGCAAAAAAGCCAAAAAAATCCGTATTATATCCTACAAAATGCTTCTCCATAATTTAAAAATGCTCGTTTATGCAACAAAGTTGCAAATAATTTTAGAATTAAAGAAGGCTTTTGTAAGAGAAATTAGCAGACAGCAGTTTTAGTTCTTAAATCGCCTAATTTATAAATGTGTAATTTTGCAGTAATGAGTGCGGATTTATCCAGAACCTAGAAGGAGTTTACTAGCCTCAAAACTGGTCGATAAAATCCAAGCAAAAAGAAGAAAATGCCCCTCACAACCAGACCGAATCAAATTAAAAACTTATGAAACAAATAGAGCAGTCCGAAGATGACCCACAAAAGCTAGAATATATTGCAGATCCTAAACAGTCCTTTATGCGACTGGATAAATTTCTAATGGATCGCATGGAAAAAGTATCTAGAACAAAAGTTCAAGCAGGCATAAAAGATGGAAAAGTATTAGTAAATGGAGAAAGAGTAAAATCTAATTACAAAATCCGCCCTTTTGATAAAGTGCTCGTACATTTGGATAAACCAAGAGGTCTACATGAGACTATCCAACCAGAAGATATTCCAATAGATATTTATTATGAAGATGAAACGGTAATGGTTGTCTACAAACCACCAGGCATGGTCGTACACCCCGGTATTGGCAATTATAGCGGTACTTTGGTCAATGCTGTTGCGCATCATTTAAAGGGGGTGGAATTGCCTGTTAAAGATGATCTATATGTAGATCGACCGGGTATTGTGCATCGGATAGATAAAGAAACTTCTGGCTTATTAATTGTCGGAAAAACAGCACATGCCTTAGAACATCTTGGAAAGCAGTTTTTTAAAAAAACAGTCAAAAGAGAATATTACGCGCTAGTTTGGGGAGATTTGGCAGAAGACAAAGGAACCATTGAGGGGAATATTGGCAGAAATCCTAGTAATCGCCTGCAATTCAAAGTGTTTCCTGAAGGGGAGGAAGGCAAACATGCGGTCACTCATTATGAGGTGGTAGAAAGGATGTATTATGTAACGCTTATAAAGTGCCATTTAGAGACAGGCCGTACGCATCAGATACGGGTACACCTAAAACATATTGGTCATACGCTATTTAATGATACTCGCTACGGTGGGGATAGAATTTTGAAGGGTACGGTCTTTACCAAGTACAAGCAATTCGTACACAACGCTTTCAAAATCTTGCCTAGACACGCATTGCACGCTCGTTCGCTTGGTTTTATTCATCCAGAAACGGGAGAAGAATTACACTTTGATTCTAAGTTGCCAGATGATATGCAGCAATGTATTGATAAGTGGCGTGCTTATGTGAATACTCGAAAAGAAATTGTTAAAAAGGAAGAGTGATAATTTCAGGAAGTGTAGTTTGATTTTTTTTCTAAAAAAAATCAAACTACACTTCCTAAAATTATCAAAATTTGCTTTTCACTGACATATCCTCAAATATCTCCGCCTTTCACTTACCTATCAAAAACAAATATACCTAAATATCGTATCCTACTAACAAGGCTATTTCATTTCTTTATAATCTTAGTATTGATTAAAAAATAAGTTAGTCTTTTTGTTTTGAATTGAGTCTTTTTTTTATATGTTTTCAACCCATTAGAAAAAAGCCCATTTCAAAAACGACTAAATATTTTTTCATCGTTACTTAGAGAAACAGTTGCCCTACATATTATATTCTTCATCCAAAACTATCCAAAATGAATCAGCAAGTGCTCCTTCCTGCGTCTATTCAACCAGCAACGCCCCAAAAAGACCTATTACCTAGACCTCCTAGACAGTATACCCCTGATTTTTCCCAAGAAAAACGAGATTTACGAATTCCCATTAAATTTACTAGTGTCACAAATAATTTGCCCTATGGCTGCATTGTAGAACTAGAAATTGCTTCTGATGTGAATACGGTCTATTATGCCCTGCAAGAAACAAAAGATGCTACTAAAAAACTGCTTTACAATTCTGCTAATGCGCCTGAAAATAATACTGCTGCCCGCACGAGTACGAAAAGAATGACCCTACCCTCTTTTTCTATACATGATTTTAGTTATACCCGCAAAAAAGAAGTGTGGTTGGTTTGTTGGCCCGTTAGTCGTTGGTTAAGTGGTGCGGTAATTATTGGACAAGCTATTTACTATGGACCAATTGATTTAACACCAACTTTGCATTTAGGCACTTATGAGTTAGAGGTAGATGTAAAAGGCGAAGACAAAATATTATTCCAACAGGTCAAACCCCTAATAGAAAAGCATTTTGGTAAATCCGCTTTACCAGGAAAAGTAAAAGTACTACCTGCGTCTAGCGATATTTATTATATCAGTACCAATACCATTCATTTATCCTCGAATAAACGCAATTTTATCCACGAACTATTACACGCAACTCGAAAGCATTTGGTCTTTGCTTCTAAAAAGTACAACTTTAATGAAGAGACAGAATTGATAGAGGAAGCGTTTGCGGAGGGCACTGCGAATATGATTAAAGATGAATTGAATTTGCAGGAAAATAATCATTTAATTCCTGGTGCAGTATACGGTTCTACTATGGGTTATAATTATGATTTTAGAATTCAAGAACCCTCTTTGACTACTCAAAATGTACAAAGTACTTCTGGTGGAATTGTCTTTTTAGAAAATAGCCGTTATTTCTTAGGCTCGGAAGCATTTCATAAAATAGCCTTGGAATATTATATGCGGGATGGGAAGTATTTTGGAAAAGAATATAATGAGCGTTACTACGATATTATTCATCGAACTAAAATTAATCCTGATAAAGAATTGTTTTATTCGATTTGTGAGGAATTAGTACCAAGCGTAGAAAACGTTCCTTGCAGAGAATGGCTCGACCGACAAAAAGTTTTTGATGCTGCAATAATTCCTGGTGATAAAATTTTTATGTACCTCAATGATTACCATACGCACAATCAATGGATTGGTATCTGTAGTATCAATCTTTACGAAACTTTCCGAAATGGCTCGGATTGGGTGTATGGATTGCGCAAGTATCGGAAAAATAATCAGCCTGTAAAAATTGAAGTGTATCAATTAGCAAATGGACAGAAGGTGTATGATAATACGATTAAGATTCCAAAGTATGAAAATGGTTTTGGAACGATTAAATTGTATTTCCACCATGAAGCAATAGATGATGGCTTATCCTTTTTTCTACAACAAGATGAGGAACG
>ENA-ORXT01004934-ORXT01004934.1-marine-metagenome-genome-assembly--contig:-NODE-4934-length-13409-cov-9.075158_pt1 | contig 13409 bp, 19 predicted proteins | sample MGYA00237868_ERZ511482 | MGnify/ENA metagenome assembly ERZ511482 | reverse complement strand
GGGGTGGGGGGGAGGGGGGGGGGGGGGGGGGGGGGACGGAGGGCTGCGGGGGGGGGCAACATTAGTGATGTCTGGCACGGTCGCCGCTGAGCGGGAGTCAGGGGGGCCAAGGCATACTTCGATAAAGCACAAGACAGTATGTAGAACAGGCACGATGGCCCAAAAAAAAAACGGGGAGGGAGGGGGAAGGAGGGGAGGCGAAGGAAGCTGGGGAAGGAGTCAAGCGAGCGGCCGACACACGGACAAGCGAGTTGCTCTATTAGGCGCTGTAGGCTCAAAATGCATTGGCAAGTATCTGGAATGACACGCAGGTGTTGGAGGGAAATCCTTCCTGACTGCAAGTCCTTGGCGAGGCCGAAAACCACTTCATCTGACCGTGGTGTGGGGACGGCACGCCATTGGTCAAATGGCCGTTCAGTTCTCCGGAATGGGGACGTTCGTTTACTACGTGGACGGATGGGCGCTTGGGTGAGGCCCGTTCGCAGACCACTGTCGCAGGCCGTGCATGCATGCACCCAGCAACGTCATTGGCTGGGGTGTGCATGCCCCGTGCATGCACGGCCAACATACGCGGACGGACCGCGTATGTTCGATGGTCCTTGCACGGTGCATGCTGCCTCCCATTCAGTGTGCTCGGGGCGAAATCCTAGTAGTTTGTTCTGTAGGGCAACAAGTTCTTCCATCTTCGGATTGTCGTCACTTCGGAGCGGGGCGTGTGGCAACGCGTCCAGTCGGGTCGGGACGCAACTGCCAGCACAACAGGATCCGTGCCAATCCCCAGACTTGCGCGCGCTCTGGCTCTGCGCCCACGCTGCCCATCCGGCCTGTACGCGCTCCCCCCTTTCCCCCATTGCCCCCCATTCACCTCACACAACTCACACGCCCCCTGTTGGATCTGGCTATTGAGGATGGCATCCCACGTTACGTTGGAGGAGACAATTGCCCAGCCCAAAATCAAACGCAAGCGAGGGGGTAGTGTTAACAGCGTCAAGAACCTCCCAGAGCGCCCGGTACATGGTTGAAGGATAAACCCGAAAGGCGGCGCAAACATCCAAATAGCTCCCTCCTCCCAGGTACCGCAAGGCAATAGCCGTGCGGCACGCGGGGGACAGTCCACGGCGAGGCAGCCTCGGTCGCAAGCTGTCCACCAGGTCCACGGATGCATCAACAGGCATCCGGAAGGCTCGACAAAAGTGCTCACGATAGCGAGTCTGGATGTCGTCCACGGTCAGGGGGATGGTGAAAATGTGCGGTGGTGCCGGGTCGGTGGTGGTAGAGTGGAATCTTGATGGCAGGAGAGAGGAGGGGACCGGACGAAAAAAAAAAAAACCGTTGGTAATGCATCGCGGCGGCGACGTCGGTAGCAAACGCCGCCGTCACTGTGTGCCACGCGGGTGGCAACATAGTGCGGCGCAAATGGGTGGAAGGCCTGAAGGATGTGGAAGGGACCAGGGTATGTGGCCACGTCTCCCAAGCCTTGTTTTGACGGTGAGCACATGTGAACGTGATCGACCCGAATACGACGTCTAAGTCCTGTTTTTCGTCGTGCTGCGATGGGGGATGTCTTGACGGCGCAGCAGAAATGTTCGCGAATCGAGTGCAAAAGAGATTGATGCACGCCAGCCACGCGATTTTGATTGCTGTGAAGAATGCGAGAGCCGTGGCCACACGTGCCCAATCAGCGACGATTGTCTATCGCTGCCGTCCCCCGGCTCCCACCCGTGCGGAAAGCTGCATGGGACGCTCGTGTGGTGGTGCGACAACACTGTTCCACGGTCCACCCCCCCTGCCCAACAATGTTCGGAGTGGGTGAATACCAACGACGCGCCCGGATCGTGCATGCATTGCCAAGCGTGGTCCTCCCCCGTTGTGTGATGCCACGTATTGTGGGCATTGCTTCCTGACAGTCGACCCGGAGCTGAAGACTGACGCAGGATCACCTGGTGGCACACTCTAGCGGCCGGCACGCGAGACGATCCCGGGTGCCAGACAGTTTACGCCGCCTCAAATCCATCCAAAAGCCGACCTTGCAGCCACAGCGGACACCTGCCATTATTCAGGCAGCACATCTGCAGCCCCACCGGCGTTTCTTTCCAGCGCCCGCCTGTGCCTTCCCGGCCGTAAAGATCGAAATATGGCCCGTGGACCGAGCCTGCCTCCACGCTGGTGGCCACACCCGGACCCCGCAGTCTTTGCCACCGCCGTCCCGGACGGCAACGTCGGCAACGGCACGCGACACCACCGATCATGGCGCCGCGACCGCCGCACCGAGTGTGGCCGCGCGGCTTGTCAGCTGAGAGCCGACGGATCACGGCAGTGCTGGGGGTGCGCCGCCCTCCACGGCTGGGAGCCCGGACGGCGGTGACTCTGGCTGCCGCCGCTGCGGTTGTGTCCTTCGTGCGCGCTGCGATGTGCGCTGCTGTAGCATCCCCGCAAGAATACCATCCTGTCTGCCGCGTCCGGCTAGGGTGGCTCCGCGACCTCGACCAGGTTCCTGAGAGGGAGCTCCGTCTCCGTTTCTGCCTGACCCGGCACGACTTCAATGCGCTGCGTGATGCGCTCGGTGACCGCTGAGGAGTGAATTAGCGCATGGCGGCGCTGTCGAGCGGTGAAGGTATCCCTTCAGATTGTCGACTGGCTCTGGCTCTGCGCATGATGGCCGGTGCCTCGTACCTGGACTGTATGCTTGCGTTTGGTATCGGTCGGTGCACGGTGTACACTGTGCTCCATGAGGTACGGTCCCGTTTTTCTCCTGTTGTTGTCACGCCATTCCTGTCTGCCAACTCTCGAGTGTCGCTCTCTCCCGATTGCCCATTTTGGTACAGCTTTATCCCGGAGCCATGGCCTACGATTCTTTTTCGGCAGCCTCCTGACCTCTGTTCCTCGGTCGTGTGTCTCAAACTGTACCTTGCTTATTTCTCGCTCGTTCATCTGCACGTAGGTGCTTGCTGTTTTGGACGGTGCTCCAGTGCAGCAGAACACTAAATTTCCCTCGACGGAAGCTGAGTTTTCCCGACAGAGAGAATTATTCTCCAGGGGGCAGCGCAACCCCCTGCGCGGTTACGTGGCGGCCATCGACGGCCTGGCGCTGCGCATCCAGCGCCCCAGGGTGACGGACGTCCCCAACCCCATGGCATACTGGACCCGAAAAGGCTGTATTGCTCTTAACGTGCAGGCAGCAGTTGGAGCGGACTACAAGATATTGTTCTTTTCAGCCGTTACAGCCGGTTCCTGTCTCGATAGCACCGCGCTGGCGGTGAGTGGGATGGCGGCGCACCTGGAGGCCAACGACTCCATGCCTGATGGCTTCTGGGTGGCGGGCGATGACGCCTACGTGGCGGGGTGCCGGATGCTAACGCCATGGCCCGGCAGGAACCTCCCGTGAGAGAAAGAGGCCTACAACTACTGGCACAGCTCGTCGCGGACCTTCGTGGAGCAGGTCTTTGGCCAAGTTCTCGACCGGTGGGGCATCTCTTGACGGCCGTTGCGCTTCACTCTGGCAGTGTGCGACAAGATCCTGCGCGTGGTTGCGCAGCTGCATAAATTTTTGGTGGATAGCAGGAGCCCGACTTGTGAGGAGCTCGGCGTGGACGACGCCGCGCGTGCGGCTGAGGCGACTGTAATGCAAGACCAATGCGATCTCGACCAGCGTCTGCGGCAACGCAGGCGTGAAAGGGAGGTGTGTCCTCTACGGGTGGCTTTGAATCGACGCTTGAAGAATTTACAGTGCCATCGGCCGTCTTGACTCCGCAAATAAACCTGTACCACTACTTTTTCTCTGTCTCATATTGCAAGCATGGCAAGGTGCAGAGTATCCGGTCACCGAGGAAGGGAAGAAAGGTCCATTCTTGTTTCCAGTGAGCACGTCCCTCCAGGAAAAACGTGGAAGCACTCACGGTGACACGCGCACGGGAAAGAAGATGGTCACAGCGCGGAGACGTGATCCATAAAACCAAGAACAAATTGGTTTACAGCAACTCGATTTCCCTCTAACACCAAACTGTCAACCAACTTCTATCCAATGACTGCCAAGGGACGGAGCGCTTGTCTGTAAAGGGCACTCAGATCAGCGCTTTTCTGTCTGGCTTGAGATGCTCATAACAGCATAGGGGAATGGTATTTGCATCAGTCTCGCTGTTTGCACAGCCCGCTGACCACCACGGCGTGGGCGCTTGACGCCGACGCCTCTGCAGCCAGAAGGCATGCTGGAAACGGCTCACAACGGCGGCGGCTATTTGACTCACATGAGGTCAGTCGTACCCCGCTGAAGTCTCGACCCGTTCTCCACTGGGGGACGTGGAAAATCGAGGGGTTCCGTGACAAACTATCCCGGACAGGCAGCATGGTGGAGGGCCCCATAGAATACTGGCGTTCCAGGGTGGTTGAGGTGAACCACAGAAGTATGGCTGGTGGGGGCGTGACCCGCCGGCACAGATGGATGCCGAGGAGGTGAATGGGCACGCTGCCTTGTAAGACAGCGAAGGGGGCGAGTTGGTCCATATCTTTGGACACACAGCACGGCGAGTTGTGGTCCACCGCTGCGGGCCAGCAGGTGGGAGTGCGGAGCGGTCTGTGGCGCACGCAGCGAGAGGTTTCTGTCTGTGCGTTGTGGATGGTAATTGACAATGCACTAGCTCGTGTATAGCATGCAGAGCGCCCCACAAGGGAGCCTGGTGCAGCTGTAAACAACTTCACTACGAGTTCGACGAACTGTCCAACAGATATGGTCATCACCCGACCTGCACCAGCTGTGCGAGTCGCTTCTTCAGATGCACGCGCATCGTACGTGCCATCACATCATCACCGTCGTCAGCCTCGGCGGCGCGAGCAATGTTCAGCTGCTGCCAGACCAAACCCAGCGCCTCGGCGTTGTCGTGCACGTCCGCGGCCATCCCTAGCGCCATACCGCGGCCGTCGCCCGACAAGTCCTGCCCCATGGACGTCATGGCGCTCGTCAGCGCTTCCAGGCCTCCGATGTTGACTTCCGTGGTGCGCGCGCGCTTGTGCTTGGTCACTGCCGTGCAGCCCGTGTGCGAAGGGCCTCGGCCAACCAAGCTACTGTCGGGCAGGCCGATTTCGGTCTGCGCGCGGAGTGGCAGCGTACGCAACACAAAGTCCACGGACGGGTTCCGGAGAAGCAGGCAGTGTAAGTAGAACAGCCAATGGTCACCCTTGATGAAGTCCTTGAAAATACCCCCCTCATGCTGCCCACTACGATAATAGTTGGGGTACGCCGTCGTTTAGTTAGAACGCATTTCACGGTAGATCGTCTCCAGCTTGCTGGCGTCTCGGCGCGTGTTGACCGCGTTCGGGTCCATGCTGCGCAAATCGATCTCGAGCACGTCGTCGACAGCATTGGGGCGAGCGAGCGTGTACGACAAGTGCTTAAAGGCAGGCTTTATCACTGAATCCCAGAGCCCAGCGCGCTCTTTGTCCAGCTGCTCGCGTGTCATGGGGCGCGCGCTAACTTGCAGCGCCGTAAAGTGCGCAGCGTCGGTAACGACATGAGCGAGGCGCGCACTGTCGTTGGCAGAAATCGTTGGGTCACGCGGGGCTGCCCCCGCCGTCGATTTTGCAGCCCGCTGAGTGCCGGACGGCACAGCTCCTGCAATGCGGGGTCCCTGCCCGTCTCCGGTGACCGAGTTGGTTGCCTGCGCGTTCGGGACGACGCGAGCCCCCACAGGCGCAAGACGTGAAGAGCGCGGCGCCGGCGACGGGGTTGCAGCAATCAAATCCTCGTCTACGAGGGCCTCTAGCCCCTAGTCGCCCATACCGCGGTCCTCCATGGCATCGAGAACCCAGCCGCGCCTCACTGACATGGGAGCTTGCATCTTCCCTTTGATTCTGAGGACGCGCAGGACCACGCGCAGTTCAGCAGAAGAGAGCTTTGCGAGGTAGATGACGGCCTTGTCGTGGTCATAGCTCGAATTGGCCACGTCGCCGTCCCGGCCGGAGTCGGCCGCGACCACGGCCGGGGTCGCGACGCTGAACCGGAAAACGTCGATGTCGTCATCGTCGGACGGTAGACCAGCTATTGAGCCGAGCACGACCGGCGGGGCCGCCACGGGAGGGGATAGGGACGCCATTGCGTGAGTCGTCGAAGATCTCGTGATGAGCCGGTCAAAGATACACCGGATACTTCCGAGACGATGGCTGCCTGCTGGATGTAGGACGTGTGGGCGTGGCCTCGTCGGGCACAGCTTCTCTAACGTCTCGTCGGCGATCTAAGGACGATCTCACAAGCTAAGATGCTTTTTTATTGATCCTACCCACGACTACTTGACTGGCCGTGCTATTTGAGGACACCGCAGTGGGCTTTGCTGCCCCCCCCCTCCTGCTCTGTATCCGCCCCAGCTGTGATCAATCTTCACACTGCCCGTGAACCCGCATCGCGTCACCCGTGCGTCAGCCGCGCACCACGAGTGGCGTGCCACCCGTGCTCGACCCGTGCACCACTGCATGCTGGGCCATTCGCGCCACGCAGTTGTGTAACCGCGGCTCCACCGGCATGGCACAGGAAGGCCCACCACCCGCGTGACACGCATTCCTTGTGTCATGCGCTGCGCTTCGTTTCAGCCAATAAAACCGACTGCTAGCTCATAGACGTCACACGTCAGTTGATCTGTCTGAAGAACAGACTCCAGCCGTGCATTCAATCATCTCACAGACTAGTCTCCGCGGGCAATGTCAAGGCCTCTGCCTGTGATTGACCGGTTCTCCACGCTAGATCCCACTATGAGGGAGGCATACGGCCCAGCGCGAGGCCAGCAAGGCGACGACTGACACAACTGCGGATGCCTCAGTCGACTGGTGACCCCTCGAAGTGTCGGTCTGCCAGTCTACTTGGCGACAGAACGGGTGGCAGCCCGCAGTTGTAAAGCATATTGTGAGCTGAACTGTGTGGTTCGGGCTTACTCTCGTGGGGTGCGCAGGTCGACCTCCCTGCACTTGTCAGCCTACCTGTGCAGCTCTGACGAGGGGCTGCCTGGCCTGCGGTTACTGATGCACTCTTCATCGTTCTTTGCGGTGACAAGCTCCTGGTGGCACGCCGTGGATTCCTTTGGCGCACACCACGGGTACACGTTGCGCCTCTTGAGACGGCAGGTCACGCCTCCATCTGTGGTGGCTTGGTACGTGGTTGCGCCCTTACGCGCGTCCGGCCTCTCCGCACGCATAGCTTTGTCGCATGTCCAGGTCCTTGCTCCCCGCGCTGGCCGAGGTAACAGCGCTCTTCGTCACCCAGTTCTACGACGGGCGCACCGCGGGACCCAAGCTTTGGGTCGGCTTCGACAGGTGTGTTCGTGTGCGAGATATTCCGGAAAATCTCGCACACGCTCACGTCCTGACCCCAATCGTCGCGAAGGGGCCTGTTTTGAGCAGTAAGTACTTCGTGTGCGGAACTGCCATGTGAGGCAGATTTGTAGAAATGAATCAGCCGTGATTGGAACGCAGCGCTCTCATTGGTTGACACGCGTGCGTGCACGCTGAGAGCCAGTCGTCAAGAGTGGGCCTCAGCCAGCCAGTGCCCATCGTCCTCATTTGGTTCATGTGCAGCGGATTGGATGTTTCGATCCGATCACGGATGCGGGCATACAGTGCGGCGATGGACGCGATGAGGCTCGACGGGAAGCTCGTTGCGCGCCGCGCCGCGCAGTCCTTCCTCTCGCAGCTGCTGCGGCATGGGTTCTTTCATGACGTACGTGTGGGGGGCGGGGGGGGTGGGGGGGGGGGGGGGGGGGGGGGGGGGGGGGGGGGGGGGGGACGGCCGACGATGGCCGGCAGCGAGAGGGGATGCCCTTGATGGCGTGCGCACGCAGTGTCGCACGCGGTGGGTGTGAGCGAGCGCCAGCAGTGAGCGACGTCGCGGCGCGGTCACTGTGGGACGCTGGGGTGGCTGCTTGCCGTGGTCGGAGGTGCCACACGTGTGTCCTCCAGGGCGCTGCGGGGAGCGTTGGCTGGGCATCCGTCCCTGGCCCTCGGCGACAGTCTGGGGGCTTTGTGTTGGACTGTGGACGTTGAGTGAGGGCGCATCCCCAACGAGGCTACCATCCTGGTCTTTTGGTCCACTCTGGAAATCGACCGACTCACACGTGCTGCTGGTTGTCGCTCTTGGGCTCGCTTGACGCTGGCTTTGACTGTGCTTATTTGTTGTGCTTATTTTGCGTATTTACCTCTTTGTCCGTACAGGACTGCCACCCAGGGAACCTGCACGTGGACGCCCAGTATGGCGGGCGCCTCATCTACTATGATTTTGGAATGTGCTCGAGCATCAGCCCCTCGGTGCGGCAGGGCTTCATCAACACCGTCTTTGCCATTTACGAGGGGACGCCCCAGGACTTTTGCGACGGCCTCGCGGCCATGGGCATCCTCCGCCCGACCGCCGACCGGGTGTCCGTGGAGAAGATTGGGCGCTACTTTATCTCTGCCTTCCGCACCTCCCTCTCCGCGGGCAACGTGCGGAAGAGTGCGGACGAGAAGCGCTCTGAACTGGTGGCCCGCCTCACGTCCATTGGCGACGAGCTGTTGGCGGTGGGGGAAGACCAGCCGTTTGTCTTCCCCCCCGTCTTTACCTTTGTCTTTCGGGCTTTTACGACACTCGAGGGCGTCGGCAAGGGCCTCGACCCGTCCTACGACCTGACACTCCTGGCCGCCCCCTACCTCAAGGAGCTCGTCGACCTCAAGGATGGGTCGGCGGCACTGACGGTCGTCAAGTCCGGCCTCAAAAAAGTCGGCTGGCGGCCCATCGACATTGAGGAGACGGTGACGGCGCCGCGGAAGCTCGCCTACGTCGAGCGCACGCTGCGGCGGATGGAGGAGGGGGAGCTCCGCCTCCGCGTGAGGGTGCTCGAGTCGGAGCGCGCCTTCCAACGCATGCGCGTCGTGGAGGGCAACATGGCCGTCGCGCTCGTGGCCGCCACGCTGTGTCAGCTGGCGGTCATTTACACCACGTCGGGGGGGGGGTACGTCCTCCGCGCGCGCGCTCTGTGGGTGGCCGCGGGGCTGGCGGCGGCGCGGCTGGCGGCGGGGCTACTCAAGCTGCGGGCGCTCGACGCGCGCCTCGCGCGCTACACGACCAAGCGGTGAGGGAGCGGCCGGCGGGGCGGGGCTGGCTGGTGGCGCCAGAGGGCTGGGGAAGCGGGGGTGACGGCGGCCGCCATGGGGTCGCATGCATGGTGCAGTTGCAGGCGGACTGGGTGGGGAGTGTGGGGATGGGGAAGGTGCCTGCTTGGGTGGTGGTGGCGGCCGCCGGTTGGATGCCCGCAGGCGGGCGGTCGTTTGGTCCGCCACAGGGGTGGCCTTTGGGTATGGCAGCTGGCCGGGCCCCGGGATGCCCGGCCCGCTGTGTTTTTCTTTTGCGACCACGCCGCGTTCATGGCCGCGTCGGCAACCGTTTTCGTGCCGGACTCCATGCCATTGACATTTGCGGAAGTGCGTCGGTCTGCCCGCCACCCGCTGCCGCTCGGCGCTCCTCTGTCGTGTCCGCCCCGCCCGTGCGCTGGCGGGCGCGCCGCAACCGAGACATTGGGCGGCGTGCGTTGCGCTTCACCCGCCCACGCACTGGCGGCGTCGACGTGTGGGGCCGACACGTGGCGCGTCGAAACATGCGTGGAGGGACTGGCGCCTGCGCTCTTTGGCGCGAACGGCCACGTGGTGGGGCGTCGCCCCGTCGGGGGTGAGGGGAGTGTTCAACCCGCACCCGCCCGAGAGCAAGGCGTCGACGACCGCCGGCCGTGCCGCTGTACTGCCAGTTGCCGCCGACCAACGGGGTGCGCCATGGTGGGGGTAGGTGTGGGAACGACGGAAGCGCGGCAATGCTAAGAGTGAAGAACAGGGGGGCTAGAGGGTGGGCAGGGTAGGGCAGTGGTCCGTTGCAATTGCGGTCGGGGAGCGGAAGCCAACGGGTGGCACAAGTGACCCAGTCAAGGCGGTCGTGCGTGCCCATACCATGGCCGCCCTTTCAAGCATCGTGGCTGGTGCGTCAGGTGGGTCTGACGGAAATCTGTGGTGCGAGGGGGGGGACCGCCTCTACCTGCAGCGGTGTCCTCGCCGCCTCGAGGCGGCGAGGACGGACAACACCGCCGGCAGGCGGTGGCCGTCGCTGCGTCAGATCCATGCCAGCCCCACAGATCACGTACGGCCGGCGCCGCCGGCGCGCAGCGCTGCCGCAGTCGAGTCGGTGGTCAGCGACTGGTTGAGGGTGTCGAGCAGCGTCGGCTGGGGGGTCCAGCTGGCAATGCTCCGCACCACGCCATCACCAGTGTCGGTGGCGGGGGCAGGCACTAGGGGCACCACCAGCGGCATGGCGGAGGGGGGAGGGGGAGGAGTCCCACATGTGGGGGTGACGGCGGGGGTGGCGGCCGCAGCGGCGGTGGCTACTGCTGCCACCAGGCGAGCGGGAGCCATGGGTAGTGGGTGGCCAGATGTGGCGGGGGAGGGGAGAGGGGGGCGACCCGGCAAGGGAAGCAGGCACGAGGCGGTGTACGCCATGGCGATGCATCGCCAAGCTCACTCGTGTGAGCTTGGCGATGGCCAGCTCTGGACATTCTCCCATCGCGGTCCCATCGAGCTCTCAATGGACTTGCGATGGGCTAAAAAAGACCGTCGATGGGCTTTTTCCTGCCCATCGGTCATCCCATCGAAAGATTCGCCCCGATGAGGTCCTGTCAACTTTCGAGGTTCTGGCTGTCCTGTCTACAGATTAGAAGCAGCCATCCTGATTGGGCAGTTGATTCCGAAGTGTCTTGACGTGTCGACCAACGTTCTGTCAAAGGAAATTTCAAGCATTCGTGCACGGACGATGATGCACTTATTCTTACAATTTCTCCGTCTCACCGTCGTCGTGACCACGTCTTCTTCGCAAGAACCATCCCCGACGGCATCTGATTGGCGTCTACAACAGCTCGTCGGGCCGATGACATCAACTGCAGAAGTGTACGTAGAGCCGGTCGCACGTCGATAAGAGAGCGAAAAAATCATCGAAAGCACAGTCACTGTCTCGAACACTCTCCACGTGAGCTTCTCTCACCCACGCGCCCGCTTCACACATTGACTACCATTCAGTTCGCCCAAGCTCGAGCTCGGCCAGGAGTCAGAGACCGGCGAGATGTCGAAGGAGGTGGCGGGACGACGGTGGTCGCCACATTGTATTTATTATAGTTCGTAGGAGTTTCTCGAATCAACGAAGCGGAAGTAAATGCTCTCCCACGCATCATATTCGACGGTCTGGGCGCTTGGTGGCCACCCAATTGAGCCCATCGCAAAGCCCAACAATGTCCACCGAGCAACCCTGCAGGAAATCATATCCTGAGTGATGCGAACCTCATCGCAAATGAGGCCTCGATGAAGTCTCGATTGGAAAAAGTCATGTCGGGACGATGGTGCGCCAAGCTGGAAGAGCGTGCGGCCCTCGCTGGCGGTCAGACGTCTTGACGGGTGTGTTGGATTCGATGGGAATGGCTTACGATGTCGCTTGTCAGGTCGGCTCAAGTCTGCATGTCCTCCACGCCAGTCACCGCGGAGGACGATGCATCATAGCGAGGCGCACAGGCGCGCAGCGCCGCAGATTTAAGCGTTGATAGAAGAACCCTCGGGCCAGCGATGGCGGCGCGCCGTTGCATGGCGTCGTGGCCGCCACGGACGAAGGGGCAATCATTGCCCGCGACATGATGTCGCGCGGCCGGTCGCCACGTCAACTTCGGCAAACGAGGAGTGGTTCCGCGGCGACAAACCGCCAGTGGGTTGTCACACCTCGTTGTTTGGCGGACACGCAGGCAGCACCTCCACCGGCGCCACTTGTGGCTTGCGGCGCGCACACGGCGGGGTGGAGATCCAGAGAACAGTGCATGGCCCGCAACTACAGTACCGCGATCCAAAGTGCCACGTGGAAGCAACAGTCACGAGTCAACGAGTCAGCCAATCATGCTGGTTTGGGCCATATAGCACCAGCAGCCAGCGTTTGGCTAACGAGGCGGGGCACATGTACCAGCGAAACTCAGCCGCAAACAGCGGCCGAACAATTCGCGCCGTCGCCAGAGACGAGGTCAGGCCCCTGCGTGAGGGCCCCGCGGCTCATCTCCCTCGTGCAGCGCCATGACCCCCAGCGCCGTACGGCATGGCGCACACCCGCCGCATTGTCACGGGCGGGCCGTTGCACGTGTCCCGCGGCGTCGGAGAGCCGGCCAAGCGGCGTGTGCCATCTAGAACCTGCGACGTGCGCGTGGCCGTCTCTTGACCAACCTACACTGCGGCCGCGCGTTTCAGTGACGCGCTGTAGACGAGCGTCACAGCGGGGGGCCTGAGTTGCTATGGGCGAGCTCGTTTGGCCCATAAAGGCCAGGGGGACGGGCCTGGCCAGTGTTCACAGTACGCCTGTCGTGCCAGACACGCGTGCGCTTCCGGAACAACCGCCCTGTTCTGCGTGCCGTGTGTTGGGCGAGCGTCCCTTGCACCTGCCTCTCGATACACATCCACTCGTACCGCCCCAGACACGGACACACTCCCCATGGGTCGCCAGACGGTACGTCAGGCCAAGGCACTTCGTGTGCATGTCGCCACCTCGAGTGTCTTTCGCGAGCCCGTTTCTCGCCTCGACACCGACACTGACATCTCTGACCGACCGCTGTTTGCCGGCCTTGGGTATGCGCCGCTCCATGGTCCTCCCTCTGTACCGACCTCTTCCCTTTCACCTCACCCACATGCCCGCGTCGGCTGACACAGGTTGGCTGCGTGCCCGTCCTTGTGGACGCCGCCACCGGCACCCCCTCCGTGCTACTGGTGCGGCCATTGAGCCCCGCCGCGGTGTGGCGCTTCCCTGCGAGCCCCGTCGGCAGCGGAGAGAGGTCCCGAAAGGCGGCGAGCCGCGGTGCACTCGCACAGGCGGGTGTCAAGGGGGAGGTGGTCGGCCCCACGCTCGGCAGTCCCGTCGCACTAACTGCCCCTGGGAACCGGAAAGTGTGGCTGCTCCACGTGACAGACGTGCATGACCGTTGGTCCAAGGGGTGGAAAGGGGTACGTTGCCAGGTCACTCCACATCGCTGACGTTGCTACGCGTTGTGGGCGGCATGGGCGTTTGTGGTGCGGGAGAGGGGACGTCTCGGACAAAATACTGACATCACCTGTGTTGGTGGACGGCGTCGTCTCGCATTTAATCTTGACCGTGTCCTCTCTGATGCGTCCTTGTTTGGCGTTGTAGCGAAACAAGTGGGAGCGCCGGTGGCTCACCTTCCCCGACGCCCGGGCTTTGCTCAAAAGGGAGGAGCCGAGGTACGTCACACCCGCCGCACATGTACCTTGCTTTGTTGCTTGCCCCCACAGTCAGCGTCGACGCTTTGATGGGCCCTCACAGGGGTGTGGAAGCGCAATCGCTGACGTCCGCCTTTTGCCCGCCGCGTCCTTGCTGTCCGAGGCTG
>ENA-ORXT01004932-ORXT01004932.1-marine-metagenome-genome-assembly--contig:-NODE-4932-length-13417-cov-7.227961_pt1 | contig 13417 bp, 18 predicted proteins | sample MGYA00237868_ERZ511482 | MGnify/ENA metagenome assembly ERZ511482 | reverse complement strand
CGCGCGGGGCGGCGCCCGGACGACCGCCGGCCCGCCGCCGCCCGATGGGGCAACGCCCCCGCGCCAGTCGGGGCGCGCGCCGGCCCGGTCCCACATACAAATGACGACCGCAGGGCGGACAAGGTGGCCGCGGGGGCGGCGACGGGCGGCGCAAACGCCGGCGGTGGCGGGGCCATACCACCGGGAGGGGGGGAAAGGGGCGGAACACGCAGGCCGCGGACGCGACGCACCACACCGACGGCAGCCGCCAGCGACGGGGGGTGGGGGGGGGGGGGGGGGGGGGGGGGGACGAGCACTGCCGGCAGCGGCCGATGAGGTGGCGCGGTACGTGCGCCGATGCACGTCGCCGGTGGGTGTGGGTGGGCGGCGTCGCGGGAGGTTGCGCACGCGGGTGCCGCCAGACGCGCTGCCCTCCTCAACGCCGTTTTGGCTCTGTTGGGACGCCACATTGTTTTGTGGAACAAACCTGGCGGGCCATCATAGCTGGTTTTCGACGCAAACATTTTTACAATACTTTCGTTTGGCGGTTGACTGAAGCGCCGTTCTCTGGCCTTTAGGACAGGGTGCTCTCAAAGTGTAGTGATGCACACATACACTTATATCGAGGGACTTTCTCTGCGTTTCAGATAGGGTTGCTTAGAACGCCCAGGGCGTCGTTGAGGGCGTCGTTAAGGGGAGTGCGAATGAGGGCGCCGCTCGGGTCATGCGGATTCCACGGCGTCCAATGGCGTCGTTGTACCGAATGGAGCTCAGAGAGAGGGTCTAGCGACCACGTGTCCATGAAACGTGACCGTTCACAGACACGTCGCGGGGCACCTGGGACATTCTGCAGTGAAACGTGACGGCATGCCAGCACGCTCGTGATCGGGGGAGAATGATGCGCTGCTACTCGGTGCCGGCAGATTCTGTCCCAGCGCCGGAGCGCATCCCATCTGGACCGAGGAGAATAAGTATGACTGCAACTGCAGCGCTTCTGGTCGGCCCCGCTACCGGCGTTCATCCAGCATGGCACGCCACCCCGGTGCCCGAAAAATGCCCGCGAAATTCGAACCGGGCATACATGTGCCCCAGGACCCCCTTCCTGGGGTGCCCAGGACGCCGTCCCCGCGGCCGCTCGCACCGCCTCCCGTCCCCGTCGCTAGATCTTGTGCCCGCTTCCCAGCTCTTGCCCCCTTCCCGGGGGCGATCCTTGTACGCCTACCCCCCTGTCCTTAACCCAACCGCTACCCCTGCGACGCACTTGCTTTTGGCCACGGTCGGGCCACACCCCCTGCGACCGCGGCTCCTGCCGCCACCATTACGGGCACCGCCGCTGCTCGCTCCCTCCCCCCACCCTCGCCCCGGCCGCTGACGCCATCTGCCTGGTGCATCCGGCGGCCCCCTTACCCCGCTTGCTTCACCGGCTTCGCCACAGTCACCACCGCCGCCTCTTCCTGGATGGGGGCGGCACCCCCGCTCCCACAACCGCACCCATCACACTGTCGGCCACCCCGGCACCTCACTTGGTTTGGCAGCGACTGCTGCTCTTTTGCTCCTCCTGTTGGCGCCGTCTCTGTGCGCGACCACTCTGTGGCCGCTGGTGCTCTGGCGGGTGCCGCCCCACCAGTTGATCCGTCGCAGCGGGGCCTGCGGCTACCGGCGGATTCGCTGCGGTGGGAACTGTAGCGGGCTTCGCATCCGTCGCGGTAGGGCCTGCGGCTGGCGTCACTCGCGCTGGTAGCGCTTCTTTTCCCTCGCTTGCCGTACGCTCGTTGTCACTGCCGCCTCGTTGCACCCATCCGTCCCCTCGTCTCTTTTTTTTTTGGAGCTGGGCCCCCCTATCGGCTCTGACACCGCCCGCGCGAGACACGGCCGCGTGTGCCGCAGAGGGGGGCCGTCACCGCCGCGAGTGCCATTTTAGGCGGGCTACATTGCAGCTAGCACCGCGGTCGGTGGCGCATGCCACCGTTTGCGCGGACCTTGTCATGGCCAGGTGTTTGTCTCACAAAGCCGGTCGATGACACGAGCGGCATATGGCTGTATCTGTACCTTTTATTCCAGGAATTCGAGGTCACCGGTGGTGCCCTCGGTTCAACGGGAGTGAACAAAGTAGCAAATTGTCTATGCCTCGCTCCTCTCACTCTTTCACGCCGACGACTGTGAGTCAGTGCCGTCGCTGCTCTCTCTCCCATCGGCACTGGCAACCTCAACACCAGCCGGTAGTGGTGGACCGTCTACTACCGCCAGATCGTCCAAACCTCCCTCCGCACGGACACTCCCCGCATCGGTACCGACAGTAACTTCCCCACCCTCGCCGCTCTCAATACGACCATGAGCATCGTCAACCATCTCATGCCTGCGGCCGGCGCCGCCACTCTCAGTGCCGTCCCTAACGCCGACGCCACCACCTGCTACCTCACCAGCGGCAGCCCCATCGTCCCCACTGTCACCATCCCCGTCGTTGGTGGGCTGCGCCACAGGGGCCTCGGCTTCCCGGGCGACCCAGTTTGCGCACCGGCACACCCTTCGCTCGCAATGCTTAACGACCTTGCTGTGGTAGAAGTGGGCCATTAGTCGATGGTTCGTCTCCTTGCCCAAGGCGCTCCTCATCACGACGCGCACGTTGATGACCTCGGCGAGGGTCCTCATCTGCACAATGAAGTGGTCCTGCCGCAGGTGGGTGAGGTGCGTCTTGAACGCCTTTTTTGCGAGTGTCGGCTTTCGGCGCACGCTGTGCGGTGCTTGACCGACCGGGAGGGGAACTTGTTCGCGTCAAAGATGCACGAGAACTTATGCTGGTCGCCGACATTGTGCAAGCGGTCGACGGAGCAGGCGCACTCGGAGATGTTGAGCAGCCAAGGCAGACGGCGATGCGCGTTGCGCGCGAGTTGGCACGCCGTGTCAAAATAGACGACCTTGGGCAAAAGGTGCAAGCGCTAGACGAGCGCGGCGAGCACGTGCGCCGGGCTCTCGGCCCTGTCAACAAATTCGAAGCCGATGAGCAACCCCCAAGGGCACAGAAAGTTCTCCACCCCCGCCATGAAGACATCCGACGAGATAGACGCGTGGCGGAAGTCGTCCGCCCCGAGCACACGGTTGAGCTCACGCTCCAAAGCGCCCGGAGTGGCCACCGCCTTGGCCGTGCGCTCGGCGTTGATCTTGTCGGCCTTTGAGTCGATGATGAACGGCCGTACGGCGTCCAGGTCCGGAAATACATGGCCTGTCCGCGTCTCCAACGCTTGAGCCGCCGCCCGCCTGGCGGAGAACGGATAGGAGCTGAGCAGCGATTGTGGGCGGGCGGCGCCGGGCTGCAACGCGGCCCACGCGTCGTACTTGGCCACCGACGTGACCCACCACTGCGCCTCAAACGCGAGCGCCTGCTCGGACACCTTGGACCGCCACTGCGTCTCCCACAGCGCGTCGACGCCGTCGGTAAACAGGAGGAGCTCGCCAGTGGCCTGCACGGCGAGCGGGTCCGCATCGTCGTCGCCGGCAAACAGCCTGAAAAAGGGCCACAAGCTTGCTGCCACTCGGGGGTTCCGCCCGACAGTATCATCGCCTTGGCCAGGCCCTTGATGTTTTCACGGTTTAATCCCGTGAACGCGCCCACCAGAGGCTCGGCCAGAAACGTGTTAATGAGGTGCCGCACTACACCCCATCGCTCCCGGGTGACAGAGGCGTCCTCCGTCTCGCCCACGGCGTCGTCCACCACGCGGCATTCGTACACCGTGACGCCACGGCGCGCTGCGACGGCAGCCCGTAGCTGCAGGACAGGGACCGACGCGCTCACTTCAAGGGGCTCCTCGTCCACGTCACGATCGTTGCCATCTCCCCCGCCAACGACAGCTTGGCCAGTGGGCTGCCGCACAACCTCTTTGATCTCTAAAAAGGAGAAGAAGAGCGAACCACATTCCCACCATACCGTCGTCGGGGTGGACACGATGCTATTAGCGACAGCGTCCGCGGGGGGCTGCGCGGATGAAACAATCAATTGTGTGAGTGCCTTAAACTCATCCTTGATGAGGCGCACGGTCTCCTCAATTGGGGCACGGCAGCGCTTGCGCACGGCCGACCACGTGGCGACGAGGTGGAGGCAGAACCCGGTGTCGGTGTCCATCCGCGTCACCGTCAGGGCCGTGGTGACCCGCAGTAACGGCTCCGACTGGTTCTGCACCACCGAGATGACCTGCCCGTCCTGGATGAGCGCCTTGTACGGCCGCTGCGGGGTCGAGTAGCAGCGAAGACAACGGAAGAGGGACTCGGGTACAATGAGGGTGGGCTAGAAGCGGTGGACGACCGACGATAGAGTCTGCCGACTGAGGCTGTGGGACCCAGCCGGCAGCACCTTGGTTGTCTCAAGCAAGAAGCATAAAACGCCAGCGGCCGAAGAGAGGGTGCTGTGACCCCTAAAGACCATCTGGGAGACGACGTCGACCAGCGTCCGGGTGAAGACCGTCTGGGTGGTTGATGCAAACAGGCCGTGCTGCGCGCCATCGAACTGCACGACCGTCCCTCAAGGGCACTCCCAATGATGCATACCGACGGCGATGCGGCCACGCAGGGTGTGCAAGGTGCCGCCCGTGTTCTTGATGCCCGACGCTGAGTACCCAGCGCTGCACTAAAAGCACCTTTCCTCGTACAACATCCCCTCGAGTCGCGGGATTCCAACTTCGGTTCCTGAGTCCACAACCAGGTCGTACCGCTCACACACGTCCAGCTCCCCCGCGCAGGGCAGCATGTTGCGCGCGGCGCGCCACCGCGACTCGTCTGAGAAGCGCGCGTCGGTATCGGCTTGAGCGGCCGCCTGCGCCGCGGGGGAGCGCACCGGCTGCCGTCGCCGGCCAAGAGGGTCAACCAAGACGACGTCGGCTTTCTCAATCATCGCGGGGGCGCCAACGCCGCCCGCGACCTCAGCAGCCTGCCGCGCCTCGGCGCACCAGACGTTGACGGCCTTGGCATGCTTGCACATCCAGTGGTCAATGAAACTCAGTCGCGTGCAGGAGGCACGCATAATCCGCCTCCGCTTGGTGCCCTTCTTTCCGACGCGCGGCCGGATGCCAACAGAGCTCCACGTCCCGGCACAGAGTACTGCAAACAGGCTCCGCTTCTTCTGCGACTTGGTCGCGTAGAAGAACTGCTTCTCGGCGGTTGCCAACGTACGGGAGTTGTCGAGCGCCGTGTACCGCTGCAGCAGGGCGTCGACCGACACCTCTCTGAAGTGAGCAACAAGCAGCTCAAAGGCCTTGCGCAGTGCGCGGGCGTGGAAGCAATTGGTAGATGTGATCAGCCATTGCCGCACCTCCAGCGACTCCGCCCTGCCCCGCCCGCCGCAGGAGCACAGGAAGACGGCCTTGCCGCGGGAGCGCGTCATCCACGTCAGCCCCACCTTCTCGGCCTCGACCAACACGATGGCGGCGCCGCCACGGACGGCCGCCAAGCGGTAGATGGGCGACAGTGAGCCCGGCGACCGCTGCGAGTTAGACAACACCACGACGAGCTCGATGGCCATCAGGTTGGCCTATTTGTCGATGGCGAGCAAGGCGCCCGGGCGCACTTCCACCTCGTCGGCGCCAGCGACTGGCGCCGCCGCTCCTTGGTCTCCGTCCGCACCGGCGCCACTGGCGCCGATAGCACCAAACAGGTCTTACGCGCCAAGCTCCTCCGACAGCTTGGAAGACGACTTGACAACCTCCGGCTTGGTACGGGCCCGAGACGGCCGTGGAACACGGCGTCTTCGCCGACGGGGGGGATGGCCAGTACCCTCCGCGGCGGGCGGCCCCATGAGGAGGTCCGAGATCCGCTCGGCAATGGCATTGTGGAGGTCGTCGGGGAGCTACAGTGGCCACGACGAATGGCAGGGCGTCGGGTCGCTGTCCACGACCACGGCGTCACCGGCATGGGCATCCGTCGACATGGCGGCTAGCGTAGGCAAAGGGGGGGGTGTTGGGAACAGGGACTACGACGGTGAGGGACCACCGTAGTGGACGATAAGCCGGGCGGCGGTGGAGGACGCCGATGATGGTGGCGGATGTCAGAAGCCCTGAGGCACCGCGGCGCTGCACGCCAACAGGGGTGACTGACCCCAACGAGGCGGCCGTGTCATATCCTCTGTCGCGTGTGCCTCTTGCCACAATGGGATGCGCCCCGCTTACATGCCCAGGTCCTGGTGGAATGTGGTATTGGGACGCTGCATTGCTGTAGGACTTAATGGACAATCACCAAAGGGGAAGGCCCTCTCAGAACCAGGGGACGGCCGGTCGCCCATACCATGAACACTGTGATCCTGCTCCACGCAGTCGCTTCATAACGGAGGCTGGCCGAGTGTGGCGACATGTGTCGCAGTACAGAGGGACGCGGCAGGCCGAATGCGTACAAAGCGAAGAGACTGCAGTGCGATCGAACAAGGACAGCTCACCCGGGTTCTCCCGCGGAGCCAACCGTTCGTGCTCATGTGCCCCTGCACGGTGACCTACGAAGACCAGTCCCCGCTGACGGTACGGCTCATCAACCACGAGTGGTGCGTCACTACGGGTGATCTTGTCGTGTAGAGAAATCCATGCATTCCAGCGCTGCCACTTCAGACGCACGTGGGAACGCAGCTGGGAGGTACAGCAAGCAAATGACAAGAGCACATCCACCCGTCAGACTCAGACTTTGACACACGACAGTCTCATCCGATGAGGGCTTCATGCAGTGTTGGAGACGCTTGACCAGTCTCACAATGATATCTGTTCGCGACGGCAGCCCAGACGCCCTCATGCAAGTGGCCCATGCCATTGCTTTCTGAGGCGCAGCCCGGTGCGCTCGATCAATGTATGTGAAATAGGCTCACGGTACAACGAAGTCCAACTCCTGGCGATGCAAGTCAGTCGTGCTCTTGCTATGTTCTCAATCTGAAAGTGTCCCCCGGCGCTGTGTGCTCCCAAAAACGTACATTCGAGGAAACCCGACAGGCTGCAACACCAACCCGAACGAGCCACCGTTTGGATCCGTGATGCCACCCGCAGGTGCTAGCATGTCCCCTTCACCACGCAGCCACCTCACGGCACCTAGGTCATATCAATGAGCCATCGTGCAGCAAGGCCAGAGTCAACGGGTCATTGATGCCGGTCGTTGAGGTATATGGCAGGTCGTATAGGGCTTCGTAGGGCTCCGTAGGACAGACCCACCCCCCCATTTTCTGCTGCGTCTTCTCCTAAGTCTGCACGTGCTGCAGTGAACCGGCACGAAATTACCCACTGTCAGCCGCACGATGTGATTTCAGATTGCTTCCCACAAGCCAATCGGCGTGCATCGTGTGGCCTTGAAAGCGTGACACAACTGGCCAGCGCCTCACAGTTCTGGACGGTCCGCGGACATCTATGTCCTTGCATCTCCGGCAGCTAGCTGGCCAGCGGGGCAGCGATTTCGATCCAGATCCCACCTGGTCTTGCGTTCGAGCAGGTGCTTTGCCAAAGGCCAGGGCGGATCGCGACGCTTGTCCTGGCCGTCTCAGGCACGGGATTCTGATGAAAGAAGACAGGTATGCTCGCGGTTTCTGCACTCAGTAGTGAGGTCACAAGTGATGTACGGCAAGGGGGGGCAGCTGCATCAAAGTTCGGTGGGTGGTGCCGTGAACTGTAGAGGTGGAGGCCGTCGTCGACGCGGCGCCCGCGAGAGCCCTTGCATAGAGGTCGGTATCTGGGCGGCGGCCGACGATGCTTCAGCACAGGCAAAGAAAAAGCAGCTGCTTGGAACTGCATTCTGCTTTGACGGTTGGCGGCTCTTTTTCTTTGTGATCCCTCGTTCCCAGTACGCTTCTGTCGGTGATACTCTACTGAGGAGCCAGAAACGCATCTTTTTTAGGTCAGCGTCTCGAAGTGTAAAACATAGACCATTCTCGTGTTGACGTAGGCACCAGCAACTCCCGTGCTCACGTCCTCTACAGTTAACTCAGAAACAGAAACAGGCGCTACATGACCAGCCCCCGCGCTCACATCATCGTGTTCACCACCACCCCATCCTTCTCCCACACAATGAAGTACCTCGCAAGCTCTTGCATCGCCATCATGATGCCTGTGGACGGTCTTTCCTTGAGAAACTCCCGCTCGTGACGGTACATGGTCCTGGGTGAAAGCACAGTCCCGACCTTCACGACGACGAGGTAAAGGGGAGCATCCTGTCAGTGAAGAGTGCGCCGCTCAAAGTCCACGTCCGCGCTGGCCACTGGGGACCCAGCGCGGCTCAGCAAAATGCAGGAACCGGATGTCGTGCAGGGCTCGCCAATGCCGGCCCCCTCCTGCTCGTCCGAGCTCGCCTCGGTCAACAAGCCATTTGACTGCCGGGAGTCAGCGCGCCCACCAGCGCCTATGGTGACGCGGCGCCGCTTGGGAGCTGTCGGGTTGGCCTTTTCGCCCGGCAGGGGCTGAGGCACAGATGCGCCCGCCATCGACTCGCCCGCTGCATGCGGCAATACTGTGGCTGCGGCAAGCTCCACGCCGGCAGCACGTGTGGCCGCCACTCGTGCGGCCGTGCGGACGGCCACCGCCTGTCGAGACGGCGTCAGCGAGCGTTGACGAGAGGGAGACGTTCTGCCAGAGGTAGAAGCCCTGGCCTTACACTTGGCTGTCGTTGACACACGGGCGGGGAGCTCCCCCAAGGTCTTGATGATGCTCTGCTGTGGTGGGTGTGGAAGCGTAGGCGGAAATGAGCAAGGCCAAGCCGGTGCCGAAACCGATGCACCTGGAGCAATGCGGGCGGCTGACGGCGCCGCTGCCACAGCAGCGGGAGATCCGCGGTAGTTGCGTTTCCGCCCGTGTCCGCAGGTGGATGCCGTGAGCTTCGCCGCAGCCGCCGCCTTCTCGGCCAGGTACACGTAGTTGGTCATCGTGACCTGCGTGCTCTCCTCCTTGTCGTGGAGCAGCAAAAGAGCCGCCACGATGTGGTCGATTACCCCCGCAGAGATCAGCAACGCGTAGAGGGTTATCGCCTCCGTCACAATGGAAGTGTCCGTCCGGCTGCGCTTGGTCGGCAGGAGCAAGCGCTTGGGCACGTTCACACGCATGGTCCCAGTAGAGCCGGGATTGGCGGCGGACTCGCCGACCGCCGCAAACCGGAACCGCCACCAGGGCGTCAAGACATCTTGGATGCTCCTGATGGAGCAGTTATGCCGCGACGCCAACCCGGCGATGACGCCCCTGAACATCTCTCGCAGGCGGAACGCAGGGCGAGTATCAACCGCCAACAGCGACAGCAAGCTGTCAACCGCCTTCTTGGACGGCCAGAAAATCCCGGGCGGCTCCACCGACTCAATGATAGGGAGTGGCCGCAATTCAAGCACGGGCTGCCGGTCCACGGTGCCACGGTTGGCATCGTCTTGGAGTCCACCTGGATGAGCGGCAGCGTCGCCATCCAAGTCCGCCACACGTTCATCAGCGGCGTGGTCATCATTTGGACGCGGGCGTACTGCACCGTTTGCGCGCGCCGGGGTCGATTCGCCTGCGCCGGCAACGCCAGGAGGAGGAGGTGTGGCGAATGGATCTTGCGTACCTTGCGAAGACGAGGCACGCAGGAGACGCAGCATTGCATCGAAGGTTGGTGCGTTGCAGGCCTCCTCCAAGTCCGCATCGGCTTTCCGGCGTTCTTCCCGAGTCGGCGTTGACGCTGTAGAATTACAAACAGGACGTGCCGCTGCAACGCCCCCGGAAGTGGGAGAGCCCCACGGGAAGTAAACAGAGCAAGGGCCTGAAGGGAAAGGAGACACGTTCCTGCTGCCTGAATGGCGCGAGCGGGCGCAAGCGGGATCCCTGCCGTTGCCGCAACGAAACCGCCAAGCCGCTCCATCTGCGACTGCTCGACAGACGCCGTCACAATCGACGCGGTAGGGGCGGTGCGATGGCGGCCAGCGCAGCGGGCAGACGTCGTTGTCGATGCTGCTCCAGGAGACGATGCCACTCCCGTTGATGCTGCTGCAGATGGGGCCGGCGTCGGCGTCGGAGCCGCAAGTGACGGTGTCACGGGGGAGTGGGGGGGCACCGTGGCGACAAACGCACAACGGCAGCGGCGGCGGCGGCGGCGGCGGCGCGCCCGCCCCCCGCCCACGCGCGCGCCGAATGCCGTGCGTACGTGTGGGTGGCGCTCGCCGGCCACTGGGCGCTGCTGCCGCTGCTGCCCGGGCCCGCCGAGGCGGCGGTCAAGCTGTGCGCCGTTTTCGGCTACGCGGTCGCGGTGCTGCCCCGCCTGTGGGCGCTCGGCGGCGGCGGCGGCGGCGCGACGGTGGCGGTCGTGGCCTACACCGCGGGGCTCCTCGGCGTCGAAGCGTACGCGGGGGTCGGGGGGGGACACGCCCGCCTGTGGGGGGACCGCTACCCGTTTGTGCCCCTGCTGCTCGTGTCGGTGTACGCGGCGGTGGGCGTCGGTGCGGCGTTTGCGACGCTCCTGTGGCAGGACCTGTGTGGGGAGGAGGAGGAAGAGGGGGGGGGGGGCGGGGGGGGGGGGGGGGGGGGGGGAGGTGGGGGAGGCGAGTCTGGTCGATGGTGGGCGTGCAAAAGAAGACTGAGCTGTGGCAGGCCGGAGAATACAGAGTTGGTGGAAGCAACAGGCAGACGGAGAAACAGCAACCGTAACAATGCGAAATCGGAACAGGACTCGGCGGCCGCAGCGGCCGTTGTGGGTGTACGAGGAAGACCAAAAAGAACGGACAAAGTTGAAAGGACTAGACCAACATGGAACCAGAGAACGGACCTATGTGCAAATGTACCGGCCACAGGCAAGGGTTTGCGTTGCACGACGGTGGCGCCCCACTACCTTGGTGGCGGCGGCGGCGGCTCGTCGCTCGACAGGCGGCGCTCTCCCCCGCTGCCCGCCCGCTCGTTCCGCCGCGCGTCCGCCGCCGCCGCCGCGTGGCCCATCGCGGACGGCGTCGGGGTGCGGAAGGACGCGTCCGACTCGTCCCCGTAAATCGAGTCGAGCTCCATCTCGACCGGCTGCGCCGCCGACACGAGCCGCTCCCGCTCTTCGGGGAAGGGTCGGCGGCCTGGCGGGCCCGCCGCTGTCGCCGCCGCGGCCGCCTCGGCTGCCGCGACCGGCCCGGTGGGCGCCCCCGCCACGCCCAGCCCACCGTCGTCCTCCCCGTCCTCGGTGGTCGGCGCCTTGGCGTAGCCGCCGTCGGCCACGTCGACGGCGGTGGCGTCGCCGCCGCCCTCGGCGCCCGCCTCGTCGCCAAACAGGTTGTCGGTCATCCGCGCGTCGGGGATGAGGATCCACACGAGCGGCACGGTGAGCAGCGGCATGAACACGTGCGTCAACACCAGCAGCTCGGGGAGGCGCGTAAAGTCGCACGGCACCGTCGTGCGCACGCCAAAGGCTTTGATGAGCGCAACACCGAGCGCGCGCGACACGTTGGACCCAAAGTTGGAAAAGCCCGCGAGCAGCGCGTAGACCGTCGCTTCGACGCCCGGCGGACACACTTTGCTCGTCAACACCACGGCGGGCATAAAGTCGAGCATCCCAATGACTTGCTGGATGATGGCGTCGCCGGCGAGGAACATTAGCTTGTCGCCAATACCAAAGCGCAAGTTCCACCGCTTGATGAGGACGAGGTCAAAGAGGGAGGCCGCCACCTTGACCATACACGTCGTCCAAAAGGCGGTGCGGAAGTGCGCGCGGGAGAGGAAGGCCTGGAAAGCCGCCACGCCGACCGCCCCCGCGACGGACCCGACGAGCGCCGTCCACGACAGGTAAAAGGACATGTCAAAGTGCGGGCCACCAGGCACACACGCCTCGTCGGCGGTGTAGAAAAAGTCGAGGGCCCCCGGGATGGCCACGTAAAAGGCCGACGTGAGGAACATGTACAGGTTGGCGCGCGCGAGCAGCGACGGCAGTGCAAAATGCGCGGCAACACACAGCACCGCGCTCGCGCTAATGCTGTACACCGCCTGCACGGTGGGGGTGGCGAGCAGCGACGCAAAAGCCAACCCCAGCGCCCCCACCGCCATGACGAGGCACAGGCGGAAGAGCGCCGGGTGGGCGGCGAGTTTGTCCCGCCGAATGCCCGGCGGGACGGGCGCTTCGGGCAGCCAGCCAGCGGCGACCGGGATGATGACTTGGGCGGCGAGCGGAAGGCACACCCAAAAGATGACCCGCGCGTTGAAGTGGTCCGCAATGACCCCGACGACGGCCGAGGCCATGAAGGAGCCGCCCATGTTGAGGCCCCAAACGGCCGAGACGAGGTCCGCCCCGGTTTCGGGGTGAAGGACCATCATCTGTGGAAAATACGGAGCGCGAAGTCAGAGGTCCGAAGGGATGAAGGGATGAGTAATAGGAGCGGCGGGGATGGTGAAGCAGAGGGACGAAGAGCGGGTAGGGGGTGACACATCAGTGAAGAGCAACGATAGAAGGGGGAGACAAAACCCACCAGTGACCGACAGAACGCACCGCAGAACATGTCAGTTCTCGCCGACAACGGCCCGCCATGCGACACGCTCGCCGCCAGCCCAGCACACCACGCACGCGCGGCGCTCGCACCAGCCTCGCCCACTGCTCACACCCACCCACCAATGAAACCTCGACGCGCCACGCCACCTACCCGTGCGTACGTGCCCTCGACCAGCAAGTCGACCGTCGCGAGCTCGAGCTGCGCGCAAAAGAGCAGAAACGCGGCCAGCGCCGCCGCCGACGGCACAATCTTGAGCGTCGCCAGCAGCGTGTACGCCACCGACCCGCCGACGGCGGCAAGCAGAATGTAGTTGCGTTTGTGGTACCCGCCCAGGGGCACCGCGTCGCTAATGGTGCCGATGAGCGCCTTCATCGCCCACGGCGTCATGGCCGCCGTCCCGTACGCTTGGTACTCGGTGCCCGTGATGCCGAGGTTGTTTTTGAAATACGGCAGCTGCGCCGACGTCGTCAACTGCATCAGGGACCCCTTGACGCCGAGGTAGGCGGAGAAGAGGAGGGCGACAAAGGACCACCCAAAGGTGTCGGACAGGCGCGCAAAGAAGGCGCGCACCATCGTGACGCCACCCGCATCGGCAAGGACGGCCGTGGGGGGGCGCCGGCGGGTGCGTGCCCACCAGCGCGCCGCGCGGCGGCTGCACAATGCGGCGCTCGCGTCGGTGATGCTCGCGCCGCTCTCCTACTTTGACACGACGCCGCTCGGGCGCATCATTTCGCGCTTCTCCAAGTACGTGCGGGGGGGGGGGCGCGCGCGCCCACGCCGGCGCACGCCCGCCCGTCGCCCAAATCAAAGAGTTGAGCCGCACAAGAACCGGTGCAGGCATGGACGGTTTGGCTGACGGGTGGCGTCTTGCCCAGACGGTGCGCTCCTTGCCGGTATTCATAGCTAGACGCGGCTCCGCCAGGCGCTTCCCCGCGCTTGATAAGCGTGGGCGGTTGAAATCGTTGCGTTTGGGCCGGGGAGGGGAAGCGTGCGCGCGCCCAAACCGCATTGCTACAGTATATT